>Ga0247841_10005962_pt1 | contig 19264 bp, 31 predicted proteins | sample LaCruzMarch2015__2_FD_192410 | JGI IMG/M metagenome (GOLD analysis project Ga0247841, IMG submission 192410) | Freshwater microbial communities from meromictic Lake La Cruz, Castile-La Mancha, Spain - LaCruzMarch2015_18m | ecosystem: Environmental > Aquatic > Freshwater > Lake | place: Spain... | reverse complement strand
CGGCTGCGGCGGGCGCTGCGGCCCCGGCGCCCAGCTTTCCGCCGATGCCGGCAGCCGCGCCCGCGCCTTCGAGAATCCCGGTGAGCCAGCCGGCGATCTTGTCGCCGAAGGGGGGCTTCTCGACGAATGGGAGCATGGCGTCTTCCAGCACCGACATGAAGACGTTCTGGAGCGCGGGGACGCCTTCCTTCGAGCGCTCCTTGAAGTTCGCGATGGCGCTCAGCAGCCCGCCGCTCATGCCCATCGTGAGGGAGTCGACGAAGTGGGCCATGTTGAACTTGAGCTCGTCGAAGAACCCGGTGATGCCGAGGGCCGCCTTCTCCTTGGCCATCGCCATGGCCTCGGGGATCGCACCGACGATGACGCCCACGAAGCCGGCTCCCCGGAGAAACTTGGCCAGCCCGGTGGCAGCCTTCGCCAAGGGCGCCACGTTCCCGAGTATCTTGGCGATGCCGCCGCCGCTCAGCCAGGCGAAGTTCGCGTCATAGAGGACCAGCTCCAGCGACTTGCTGATCTGCGGGCCGCCGCCGCCGATGATCTTCGTGAGGCCGCCGAGTATCGCCTTCCCGAGCCCCTTGACGAGGCCGCCAAGTCCGGCGGCGGAGACCTTCCCGAGCCCCAGCTTGATGCCCTCATAGACGGCGAGCGCCGCGGCGACCGGCCACTCCTTGAAGAGCTTCTTCATGAAGCTCGAGCTGGCGCTTCCCGCGGCCCCGCCCGCCGCGCCGCCGAGGCCCTCGGCGACCGCCGACGAAGCGAACGCCGCCGCGATCTTCTCGGCGAGCAGCTTCCCGACCTTGCCGATCCACGCGGAGACGGTCGGGAACGCGGCCTGGAACCCCTTGCCGATGCCGGAGGCGACGGTCCCGCCGATGCCCTTGAGCTTGCCCAGCAGCGTCGTGATGGGGCCGGTCAGGGCGCCGGCAGCGTCTGCGCCCTTCAGCACGCTCTTGAGCTCCGCGAGCGACTTCAGGCCCGTGGCCATGGAGCCGATCGCCCACAGCGACGGTCCGATGGCGGCGGCGATCCCGCCGAGCACGCCGATGACGGTGAGTAGGGGACTGGGCAGCTTTCCGACCACGCCCAGCAGCGCCGTGAAGACCTTCAGCGCCGGCTCGACGAGGGGCTTCATCGCGGCGCCCAGTTCGGCCGCCGTGATCTTCAGCGAGTCGACCATGTTCGAGAACTGGCCGAGAAGCGTCTTGCTCTGCTTGTCCATGAGGCCGCCATAGCGGCTCTCCATGCCGGTGAGCACGGCGTCGATCGTCTGCTGCGCTGTCACAGTCCCGGCCGTAACCTTGGCCATGGCGTCGCCCACGCTGGTGCCCATGGCGTCGGCGAGCATCTGCCAGGCGGGGATGCCGGCTTCGGTGAGCTGCATCATCTCCTCAGCCGAGGCCTTGCCCTTGGCCTGTATCTGGCCGAGAGCGCGAGTCACGGCGTCGAGGCCTTGCGCGCCGGAGCCGAGGGCCGCCGTGGCGTCGCCGATGTCACGCAGCATCGGCAGGACTTCCTCGGCCGCGAATCCGTAGGCCAGCATGCGCTTGGCCTGCATCTCCAGGTCGGTGTACTGGAAGGGCGTGGCCTTGGCGAAGTCCTGCATGCTCTTGATGAAGGCGTCAGCCTTGGGCTTGCTGCCGAGCAGGGTCTCGAAGGCGATGCGGCTCTGTTCGAGGTCGCCGGCGAACTTGAGGGCCAGCACCCCGCCGAGGGCCAGCGGCGCGCTTACGGCGAAAATCATCTTCTGGCCGGCGCTGGCGATCTGACTGCTGTACTGCGAGATGAGCGAGCCGGCCGTGGAGGTCAGCGCGCCGAGCTGCGCCCGCAGGCCGCTTGAGTCGATCGTCGCCGGGATGGATATGGGCTTGCCGCCGGCGTCGCGACGGGCAGCTGCCAGGCCTTTGTCGTACCCGGACTTATCGAGCCCCATGGTGGCATAAAGCTCACCTACGCGGAGAGGCACAATCAGCCGCCCTTCTTCCGTCCGCCGAGCGATCCCATGAGCGCGGAAAACTCAGCCTCGCCCATCTCTTCGCGCGCCTTGCCGCCTTCAGCGGCCGCCATGAGGAAGCGGCTGTCAGCGGAGAGGCCGGCGAGCAGCACGCAGAAGCGTCGCCAGCTCATGCGCTCCAGCTCCGCCGTGAGGTCCATGCCGTATTCGCGGGCAAAGTCGGCCTCTATCAGGCCCCAGCGCGCGAGGACGACTTGCGGGCCGCCTTCGCCGGGGCCGTCGCTTTTCCCGAGCCGCCCTCGCTCCCGCCGGTGTACTCGCCCATGACCATCCCAAGCAGTTTGATGAGGTCTTCGGCCGAGAAGTCGGCGTGGCTCGTCAATTCGTCCAAGATGTCCTGCGGCAAGATCGCTATGAGCAGGCGCAACACGTCGCCGGAGGTCATCTCGGCGTCATCGCCGCCCGCGCCCTGCATGCGCACGATCTGCAGCATGAGGCTGGCGGGGATGGAGCCGGGGAGCTCGTAATCTCCCCATGGCGTGTGAAGTGGGAGAGGCTCGGGCCGGTGTTCGGCCCAAGCCTCGTCAAAGTCGATGTAGTGGGAGGTCATCGGGGGCTCAGACCGGGGTCAGGATGGGAGCCTCGGTGAGGCTGAGAGTGGCCGACCAGCCAGCGCCGTCAGCGGAGCCGCCGCCGAAGGGCTGACACTCCACGGACGCCTTGAAAGTCCACTCCTCGCCACCCGGCGTGATGATCTGGAAGCCGAGGATGGCTGCCGTGCCGGTCTCGAACATGACCGCCTCCACGGCCGCCTGGCCGGGGTCGCGCGAGCCGTCGTCAGGATCCTCGAGGCGATTCGCGGTGACAGTGAACGAGCCGCTGTGGCCGACGATGCGCTCGTCCGCCCAGCCCCCGCTGTCGCAGTCCGAGAGATCGACCTTGGTGGTGGCGATGTTCGGCATGAGGTCTTTGCGCCCGCCGATCTTCGTCCAGTCCGGGGACAGGTCCGTGCCGGTGTTCACGTTGATCACGAAGTCGAGCATGATCACTTTCTCTTCAGCCATTAGGGGCCTCCCTTGCGTTGGCGGTGCGGGCTTGGGGTCACGACTCGGCTGCGTCCTTCGGAGCCGTCTTGTGCGGCGTCTCGGCCGTCTCGTCGGCCACCTCGACGTCGGCGCGGTTGGGAAGGTCGTCGTGCGTGGTCACTTCCACCACGGCCGGACCCGGCACCTCACGCAGCCGCTTGGAGCTCGGCCGCCACATCTTGTTGTGCGTGTTGGGGATCTTGTACCAGGGCATCTCAGGCTCAGAAGCCGATGACGGCGTAGGTCACGTCGGTGATGCGGCTGAAGTCGATCCACACGGCGCCGGGGTCCGTGACGCTGGAGGCGCGGTTGTAGGTGACGACCGGCTTGAACGGGCCGATGAACTTCTCCCCGGTGGTCGCCGCGATGGTGACGACCTGCTCGGCGACCGCGAGGCCGGCGCGCGTCTCGTGGGTTTGAACGGTGACGGTCATCTCGGCGCCGACATTCTTGACGTGTAGGAAGGTCTCGCCGTCGCCAGGGATGGAGATGCCCTCAGCGGTCGGCGCCGCGTAGGTGCCGATGAGGCCGGTCGCGGCCAGTGCTTCCGGGGTCTTGGTCAGACGTTCTGCCATGATTCTTCGCTCCTCTACTCTCGGTGTGCAGTTTGCGCCCGGACGTGCAGGGCGGTGTTGACGGCGTACTCGTGGCGACCCGCCTGGTCGGCGCCCATGTAGGCAGGGCCGGTCTGCGGGGAGCGGCAGGAGATGACGCGCACTTCGTCGTCGGTGCCCTCCGCCATGGTCACGTGGCAGAGGCCCTGCAGGGCGCCATAGATGGCCTGCGCGCGGGCTTCGCCGTTGCGGGGGTCCGTGGTGCCACGCACGCGCACCTGGACGGTCGGCTCGTCGTAGCCGAGGGACGTTGAGCCCTCGACCGGGTTCGCGCCGTAGGCGGTCACCATGACCGCCTCATCAGGCTCCGGCGGCAGGCGGTGGATGAAGCAGTCGCCGTCACCGTCCTCCTGGTAGTCGACGAGGTTGAGGCTGTCGAGGTAGTGGGCGAGTGCCGCGGCGATCACCTGAAGCTCCTGCGGAGAGCGGCCGCCAGTTCGGCGAGCCCTGCGGGAGCGCTCACCTGGAGAGCCGTCTCGAGGAACTTCGCCTCGCCGACGGCGTGCTTGACGTTGATGTGCTCGTGCACCCCGATGGCCATGCCGGGCTTGGCGGGAGCGTGGCTGCGTGCGGGCGGCGAGTCGTAGGAGACGGCCGCGAGCATCTGGCCCTCGTCGAGGCTGACCTCTCCGGATCCGCGCAGGAAGCCGCCGCCTTGGTTCGGAGAGACCGGCGCACGCTCCGTAGAGTCCGCCAGCACGTCGTCAGCCCACTTCTGGAGACCGTCAAGCGCGCCGCGCCTGACGGCCGCCTCGGCCTTCTCCGCATGCCACTTGCTCTGGCGGCTCACGAGCACATCACCTTCACGAGCACGTCCTCCCCCGGCCGCGCCTGGGGGCTGACGGTGATCACCCTGCTGATGCGGGCGTCGATGGTGGCGCGGGAGCCGACCACGACCGGCGCCGCGTCCTCCGGGGCCAGATAGACGGTCGCTTCTGATACGACCTCCTCACCACTTGCGTCGCGGACAAGCTGGCGCGTGTAAGAGACCTTGCCGAACACGGTGACGGCAGCCGCGTAGGTCGGACCGAAGGCGCCGTCACCCTCGTAGGGCTCCAACGTCACGGGGTCCTTGAGCAGCCTGCGCGGGATGGTCTTCATAGCTCCTCGGGCTCCGCGGCGTTGACGATCACGACGCCGTCCTCATTCAGGTAGGCGAGGCTGGGGTCGAGCGCCGGCAGCGGCAGGTACGTTTCGAGGGTGATGGTCTTCAGGCTCAGCGTGCCGGCGGCGCGGCGCATGACGCGCGCCTCTTCCTGCGTGAAGTAGACGCCTGAGGAGGAGCCGCTCCGCGTGCCGGTGTAGCCAACGCGCCAGGTGTAATCGCCGATCGTCTCGCCGGCCAGCCCGGTGGGGTTCTCGTAGGCGCGGCGAACGGCGGTGCAGACCGTGGCGACGATCGCCCCGGGGACCGCGCCGGACGTGTAGTTGCTGCCGATAATATCGGCGGCGATGTCACAGGCGTCCTCGATGAGGACTGAGACGCGATCCTCATCGGCGGCGGGGACGGTGTTCTCGTAGCGCGCCTCGAAGTCGCTGAGGGTGACGAAGCTCACGGTCTGGGCTCGAAGTTCGCGAGTGTGGCGAGATCGGCCATGGATCAGGCCGTGAACTCGACGGCGCGCACGTATTCGATGTACGCGATTGCTTCCAGCCCGGTCGAATCCGCCGAGGCGAACGCGCAGATGTAGGAGTCGGTGGGGACGACGGGCAGAGAGTCGGCCACGTCGCCGTTGGCGATGCCGGTAATGGCCGTACCGTGTGAGTCGGCCTGGGCCGCGGCCGCGAAGAGCTGCGTGGTGTCGTGGGCTCCGACCACCGTGGGCGCGTGACCGATGGTGAGATTGCAGGCGCCGTTCGAGTTCGTCACGCCGTAGACCACGCAGGCCGTGATGATGATCGGGAAGCCCTCAGGGTTCTGGATGTAGGCGAGGCAGCCGGCGGCGTCGGCGCTGTGTGCGACCTTCCCCTCGATCTCGAAGGACAGCCAGCCTTTATCATGAGTGTGTTCGACGAGTGCCATGTGGGTTCACCTCGTGGTGAGTGGTGGTGTCTGGGGACGGGACAGCCCGCGTCCCCAGGCTTGGCGGGTAGAGTTGGACCGATTCTGATGTCTGGGGTGATGTCGAGAGCGGCGGCCACGATGTGCACCTTCGGGATCCACGCCTCGCGCCCGCCATCGCAGTCGGCAAGTGCCAGGGTCACGGATTCGCCGGCGAGGTCTTCTTGCAAGCTGATCCGCCCCCGCCTCGCTTTCTGCAGCGTGTCGAACGACCAGCGGAAGTCGGCCACGCCGCCGTTATCGAGATCGAGGTGAAGGAGTAGCTGGTACATCACAGCCCGATTACTCGGCCACCGTCGCCATGAGCAGGCCGCTCTGCGTGCCGGTGCCGGTCTCGGCCTTGAGCACGTAGGTGAGCGGATCAGCCACGGCCGTGCAGCCGGCGAAGCAGTTGTTCTGACCGCGAAGCAGGATCTGATGGTGCACGGCGCAGTTGTCGTCAATCGCCACGGCCAAGACGCCACCAGCCTCGCCAGAACCGTTGAGATTGGCGAAGAGGGTGTTCTCGAACTCGACCATGAAACATTCGTTGTTGATGTCAATGTCCGTGTAGACCAGCACGTGAGTCGTGGCACTCGACCATGAGAGAAACTCGCAGTCGGTGAACTTGTTGCGCTGGTTGCTGCCGGCGCCCTTATGGATCCACAGGTTCCGGCTGGCCCCAGTCCGTACCGAGGTCTGCTGGCCGATGGTGCAGCGCTTGAACACGTTCTCGCCGCCGGACAGCTTGAGCGAGTACGACGCGGCAGTGACGCCGAACGGGACCATGAAGAACACGTTCTCGAACAGGCAGCGCGATCCAGTGTGGCTCACGACGCCCATCGCCCCGACGGTGTACTCGTTGCCGAACTGCATGTTGCGCACGATGCAGCCGTCGCCGGAGAACGCGATCACCGGCGTGGCAAGCGCCGTCGCGGCCGCTTGGACCACGCGGCAACGGTTGCCGAGGCCAGGGAGGTCGGAGCCCACGCCGATGAGATGCGTGTATGCCTTGTCCCATGCGATCTGCGCCGTCGGGTTGTCCGCCGTGGCGCGCGCCACGAACAGCACGGTATCGTGGCGGTTGGCCGCACAGAGGTCTTCGGCAGCCTCCAGCGACTTCAGCGGCGAGTCCCACTTGAGGCCGCTGTTGTCATCGTCGCCGTTCTCCGTATCGACGATGAAGACCTTGCTCTTGTAGCCGATGGGTACGCCGCCGAGAGCCGCGTATTCCCTGACGTCCTTGGGGTACAGTCCCATGTTCGTTTCCTCCCTACCTCGCGAGCCCCGACGCAGCACGCCGCCGGGCGCTCACGTGGCAGTGGTTGTGGGTCATGCGGTCAGCAGTGAGAACGCGCAGCGGGTCGCGGCCGCCGCGTTCATGGCGTTGGGCGGGTTCGGCAGCGCGAAGCCGAGGCGCATGACGCAGCGCAGCGCAGCCGAGTCCTGCTGCATGAGGTTGAGGATGGTGTGGCCGGTCGCGTCGGTGATGGAGCCCTCGGTGAAGATCTGGTAGGTCATGTCCTGGCGGATGGCGTAGACGAGCTGGTCCCACTGGCCGGCGATGTCGAGAGCCTGCGTTGCGCTCACCGAGCCGTCCGTCGGGAAGTAGGTCTGTGCGCCGTCGATCTCGTAGCGCGTCGCGTCCTGCGGAGCGACCGTGAACAGCGGCACGCCGTCGGCGCTGCGGCAGTTGCGCAGCCGGCCGCGCAGATTGACGGCCGCGATGTGCCCGGTGGCCATGTAGCCGTCGGCCTCCAGACGCATGAGCTGACCGTCGGCCGCACCGTCGGCGGACTCGCCTGCGATGGCCTCGTAGAGGTCCGCGAACGCGGCAGCCGAGGCGACGTTGCCGGCCGTTGTGGCGATAGCCACGAGGCCGGCGCCCCCGAGGTTGGTGGTCCACGACGCGGGGATGTTGGTGCCGTAGGCGACGGCGCCCCAGATGGTACGACCGAAAGCCTTCTCGATCTCGGGCCTGGACTCACCCCAGATGTCGTAGTCGGCATCGTCCAGAACGTCGAGCGGGATCGGCAGGATGACGGCGATCTCCTCGGCGTCGATGTACTTGTTCGTCCAGTCGACCTCGGTCGTCTGCTTGAGCCCCGCCTCACCGCTGACGAAGTACGCGTAGGGCGAGGTGCCGAACATCGGCATGCGCCGCTGCGCGGCGGAGAGGTTCGGCAGCTGCCGCGAGAGCTGCATGATCGGGTTGCCCTTAGGGACGCTCTTGATGATCTCCCTGGACACCTCGACGGGGATGAGGGCGTCGACATTGGCGCGCCCTGTGATGTTTGCGTAGCCCATTGTCTACCTCACTTGGTCTCAGGTTGTTCTTCCGGCTGCCTGCCGGATGCGGTCGTTGATGACCTGGTTGGGACTGGGTTCGTCGACCGGCCCCGCGCCCGAGCGCAGCCGCTCCTTTGGCCGTGTCGGCTTGCCGGAGGCGTCGTGCCCGGCGTATGTCTCGGGGAAGTCGGCGAGGATGCCCTTGGCGGACTCCTCGATCTCCTCCCGCGTCGACCCTGCGAGATACTTGAGGTGCTTGGCCTGGATGCCCAGCTCCGCGGCAACCTCGTAGCGCGTCGCCTTGGCCTCCGTGTCGGCGGCCAGCCTCTCTGCCGCGGTGGCCCTGTCGACCGCCTTCTGCAGCTCGGACTTGTCGGCCTCTTCGGCCTCCCTCAGACGCCGCTCTGCCGCGAGGAGAGCCTTCAAGTCGTCCGGTGATTTGCCGGACGCCTTCCACATCTCCTCGTGCTTTCTCGAGATGCTCCGCCACTTGTCACGGTCGGCGCGCAGACTTTCGGGCGTCTCGTCGCCGGAGCCCTTCTGAAGAGCGCCGTTCCCACTGTCGGATGCAGCCGATTCGGCCGCGCGCCCTGCCGCGATCTGCTCTGCTGCTATCTCTGCCGCTGTCGGCATCGTTCGTCTCCCGTGTCGGGTGGTGGTCAGCCTGCCTGTGGCAAGTCACGCCACGGACGCGCTGCCGGCGCCTCGCCTGTCGCGAGCTTCCGCCGGAACTCACTCAGTGATGGCCCCTCTTCCCACAGGTCGCGGAACTCCCGCGCCCGGCCCGGCCACTCGGAGCCTTCGTAGACGGGTTCTGCCGTGCAGCCGCAGTGATCGTGGTACCTCCGCCCGCCCTTGGTACGGACGGCGGTCTCCTTCTTGTAGACCGGGCCGCGGCTGGCGAGCATGGCGCAGAAGGCGCAGGGCGCCGAGTCCGTGACGCGCGCCCAGCCAAGAGCGCGGGGATCGTGCTGCACGGCTTCGACGATGGTGTCGCGGCCGGAGTTCATCGCCAGCCTGGACGCTGCCCCCGAGACCTCAACGAGGCCGTTGGCCATGGCCTGCGCGTAGGACTGGCCGGCCCCGAGGGCACGGAAGACGCCGGCGCGTGAGGTCGCCGAGAGTGAGGCGCGTATCTGCGCAACCGGCGGCCGCGCGGCGAGCGCGATCTGCCCGAGGTCGCCGACCAGTTCGACGCCCGGCGATTCGAGTGCGCTGAACGCCCGGTAGTAGCGCGCCGCGATGGTCGCTGAGAGAGCGGACCGCGACTGCACAAGCAGCACCATGGCCGTCTCGAAAGCCAGATAGGAGCCCGGGTCTTTCGGCGCCCACATCGGCCACAGCTTCATCACGTCCCGCACGACGGCCGCCCGCAACGCAAGCTGCTGCCGGCGGTGAAGGTCCGTGAGCGCCGCCCCTTCCGCCGTGCGCGCCATCAGATGACCGTCCCGGCGTCGAGGCCGGTGGCCTGCCGGTCGAGCATCGTACTGAGCTGCGTGAGCGAGTCGCCCTCCGCCGCGGCCGCCTTCCAGCGCTCCACGTCCGCCTGCGTGACGCCCGGCACCTTCTCCCACAGTTCCCGCACGGGGATGCCGAGCATCTGCGCGAGCTTGCCGAGGGCGTCGACCGTGGCCGCATATGCACGCGCCTCGGTGTCACGCCAGCGGACCTGCGATTGCGGGTCGGCCTCCACTCCGTCCTCGACACCTGCCAGCTCGAGGACCTGCTCCCAGGACTCGCCGAACATGGTCGAGTTTTCCGTCACCTTGCGGCGCTCGGCCTGCTCGGCGGCTGCGAGGGCCTCGGCGGAGAGGTTGACGAGCTCGCCGCGCAGTGCGTGCGCCGGCGTCTGCGAGATGGCGGCCAGGTTGCGCAGGGAATCGCGTCTCGACTCGATGTAGCCGGTCAGGCTGGCTGCTGCGAACTCGCCGAGCTTCACCTCCGGGTCCTCGAAGGTGAGCACCTTATCAGCGGAGACGTGGACCTGTTCGTCTTCCGTTTCGGCCAACCAACCGGCAATCCACTTCTGTGGGAATGCGCCGAAGTGCTGGACGACGAGCAGGCCGAAGGTCGTGAGGTTGATCTGGTCCTGGATGGGGATGAGATCCTCGAGGTCGCTGGCCTCCTCTCCATCGAGGTCGGACCTCGGGATGAAGCGCACAACAGGGACGACTCCAGCACCGTGGATTTCACTCGAAATGAACTTGACTTCGCTACCGGAGCCGGCGCTCATCCAGTAGACGTTGTCCTCGTCGAAGAGGCGATAAAGGTGCTGACCGCGCGTCGCCGAGCGGCGCCGCTCCAGCGCCCACATGGGCCAGTCTTCATCCTCGCCGTAGACGGTGGTCATATTGCGCGGCGAGATACCGCGAATGACTGGAGCCACGTCCCCGGGAAGGACTGATACGTAGGCGACTCCGTAGCCCAGAGAGGCGCGGTGCACGCCCATCTGCCGGGCGTCGAGGCGGTTGCGCTGCCAGATGTCCCAGGCCGGCGCCTCGTCCTCCTGCCTGGGAGCGCGGTAGCCGTCGATGTAGAGTGACTGCGTCACGGAGTCGACGATGAGGCCGAGCACGTTGACGCGGCTCATCTCGGCGATGCGGCGCACCTCGCGGGGTGCCGACGAGGGCAGCCAGAGAAAGCGCTGCCGGCCATGGATGTATCTGTACAGCCGCTCCAGGCGGTCCTGTTCGGTTGCCCGCCAGGTGAGCATCCGCTGTGTCTGCTCGACTGCGTCTGTCTGACTGAGTGCCACAAGCCTCCTCAGAAGAATGCTGCCTTGCTGCGCTTGCGCCGTTGCTTGCGCTCCGGCAGGGCGAGGTACGTATGTCTGGCCATGCGCGCCAGAATGAGAGCCGCGAGGGCGTCGACCTTGCGCCTGCTCTCGCGGTGCTCCTTGCCGAAGCTCGTTCCCCAGGCATTCGGTCGGCGCCTCGCGTTGTGCACGTGCTGGCGCACCCGGGCGTCGCCGTCGTGCTTGAACACTGCTTCGGTGATCTCGTTGTGGACGCGCTCGGCGCCCTCGAGGGTGAACTCCTTCTGCCGCGCCCTCATGTCCCAGGCGACGCGGTGCTTCGGGCTCGCCGCGGCGCACAGCTTGGCGCCGAGGTCCTGTGCCCAGCGGTCCACGTAGGACTCCCACGGATGCAGGTCGCTGAAGAAGGCCACGACGTCGTAGTGCTCGAAGGCCTGCCGCACGGCTCCGTCGATGGCCTCGCGCGGTGCCTCACCGCCGGACCGCTCCGGATCCCACACGCCGAACGTGAACACGTAGCCGTCCGAGACCCGGCAGCCTATGAGCGCCGAGTTGTCGTCGGTCAGCGAGCCGTCGAAGCCGAGGGTGACGATCTCGCCACCTTCGACCTGCTGGCCCCTGTCGGCGAGCACGTCCCACTCCTGCGGCGTCACCCAAGCGTCTTCGGTGGCGATGATCTGATTGAGCCAGAAGCGCCTGCTGCGGCTCGGCGGGTTCCGCTTGTCGAGGATGCTCTGGATGATTCGCGGGATATCGAGCCAGTCTGAGTTCCCGCGTATCGCCGCGAGCGTCGCCGGCAGCGTCTCTGGGTCCAGCGTCGCCTCCGGTGGAGCCTCCAGCGAGTCGTAGAGAAAGCCGACGTCGACAGACTTGCCGAGCACGATGTTCTCGTAGGCTTCGCGCGCCATCTGAGCCACCGACTCCTCACCTGGCTCGTAAGCGTTCGTGATCGCCAATGCTCGCGCCGAGCCGTCCGGCGACTTCGAGAGGTTGCGCTCAATGACCGCGTCCATCTCGTGGCCCTCGTTGGTCGACAGCCAGTGTTGGGTCTCGTCCTTGAGCACGAAGGTCGCGCGGGCGCCCTCCAATGTCCGCGGAGAGCTCGTCACGGACTCGATGCGCTGAGCCCCGTGGTGGGCGTAGACGATCTCCTTGCCCAGGTCGATCTCGAACTCTTTCAGCGCAGCCTTCGTGAAATAGGCCGGGAGCAGAGACATCGCATTCTTCGTCTGCTCCTTCGAGACGGCGGCCGTCTGCACCCACGCCTGTGGATGAGGCACGCCGGCCGGATGCTCGTTGTGCCACGGGTCCTCAACGGTCCGGCCGCTTGGGTCCACGCGGCAGGGGCCGACGAACTCGAAAGCGCAGAGCGTGGCGCCGAGTGGGTCCTTGCCGTGGCCCTTCATGCGCTGGAACACGCCGTCGCGGTAGAGAAACCGCCCGTTGTCGTCTAGGGCGTACCAGTGGCAGATGAAGCGCTGCTGTTCGAGCGTGTACTCCCACGGCTGCCCAAGCCCAAGCTGTAGCCACTCATAGGCCCACTGGATGGCCTGCCAGCCGAGCGTGATGGTGGGATGAGCCCAGGTGCTCGGATGCTCTGGGTCCTTCTGCCACGTCGGCCCGATGCAGACCGGCTCAACCTCCGCCATCACTGTAGGCCGTGCGGTACTTGTCCATCACAGAGACGGAGGCCAGCGTCGGCGCCTGCGGTTTGCGATCGATCTCGATGTGAAGTCGCAGACGGGCGCCTTCGGTGGTGCCTAGGTTGTCAGCCGCCGAGCACCACGAGGAGAAGAGTTGGGCTGAAGGCCTGGGCGACTCCAGAAGCCTCGACAGGATGATGGCGAGGATCCTAGCCTGTCGCCAGTCGGACGGCTCGTAGCGCTGTGACTGCCCCGAGTGGAACAGGGACAGGAACCAGCCACGGGCTTCGGGGTGAATGTCGGCCGGGCAGGGGACGCGCTTCACCTTCCCGGTGACCGCGATCTTCGTGTCGGGCATCTCCGGTTTGTTGCGGCGCCTGCGCTCTGCCGATCTCTTCGGAATCGGACCTCTGGATCCCATGTCGGTCTCCTCGTTGAAAGGGCGCCGCCATGTCGGCAGCGCCAGTAAGTTGACACTGGAACCCGTACTCAGCCTCTGGTGCTATGCTCCCCGACCTCCAGCATGGCCTTAAGGGGGTGATACCGGAGGGTACCAGTCCTGTTTATCCGATGAGACGGAGCTGTCCACCGCCACCGATGCCCTTCCTCCCGTTGCATCTGCGATGCGCGGCAGCAAGGTTCCACGCAGCGTCTGCGCCTCCCAAGGCAATCGGGATGATGTGGTCTACGGTGGCGCCGAGCGGGTGACTGTGACCCAACGTCTTGACGATGCGCTTGCCGCAGATGTGACAGCGCCAATGGTCACGCTCGAAGATGTCCATGCGCATGTAGCCCTGCGTCTCAACGCAACGCTTCTTTGCTCGCCTTCTCGCCTTCTCGGCGAGAGAAGAGCACGACCTCGAGCAATACGAAGCCTTGCCCGTTTCCGCCCACGCCATGAAGGCTTCCCCACACCTAGCGCACGTTCCACCAATGAACAGCCGCTTGTACTCTGTGCGCTGCATCGCAACAGCAGGATGTCTCAACGGCAGCATCGAGTACGGCCCTGGATGCAGAATCGGCAGCCTCTTCTGCCTCTGCTTCTCAGCCTGCCGCTCTGCCTGCCCAGCACGCCAGCACTCAACCGAACAGTGTCCCGGCTTGTCCTTGTGGTTCTTGAACGCCCTGCCGCACACGAGGCAGATGTGTCCGTAGCAGCCGACAGTGTCGTACTTGCTGTAGTAGCCAGGGTGACGCGCTGTGAACTCTTTCGCCCGATCTCTGTTGAACGCCCGCTTGCACTCAGCCTTGCCGCACTTCTTGCGCTGCTGCCCTGTGAGCGCATCGCCACAGTACGGACACGTGCTACTCTTTGCCTCGCACATGGATTCATCCTCCGTGTGTCACGCCCCGGGCGTTCTCAGCGCGCCGGGGCACTCTGCATGACTTCCGCTCTACTCTTCGGGTCGGACGTCACCCGGATGCGCTTCCTCAGCCCTCTTCCTCGGCTGCGCCCTCGGATTGCTCGCGTTCGCCTCAGCCGCCGTCTTACGCGCATGGCAGGGCTGCGAGTGGATGGCAGCAAGGTTGTCGTCCTCATCACTGCCACCCTGTGACACAGGCACGACGTGGTCGACCTGGTCGGCGCCGGCACGATGGCACACGTAGCACACGCCATGGTCACGCCTTAGCACGCGGCGCCTCGTGCGTTGCCAGCCACATGGCAGTGGCTTGGTACGCCAGGCAGTCATGCTTCCTCGCGGTGTGCGTACTTGTTGCAACGCTTCGCTTCGTAACATCGGTCGGGCAGCATCGAACAGATGCGCCAAGGTGGACGGTTGCGATTGATGCGCGCCAGCTCCAGACACTCCCACTGGTCATCGCGGTTGGAGAGCGCGTGCGGCTCGTAGACGGCCTCGCCCTCCATGATCTTGCGGGCCTCAGCCTGCTCGCCCATCCGGCGCTCGATCTCGCGCTCCAGGCGTTCTGCCTCTGCCTCTTGCGCAAGAAGGCGGATGCGCGCTTGCTCGGCTGGGGTGCGGCGCGACAATGACCCTTCTACCTTAAGGTCTTGGCCGTACGACATGGCGTGTCCAGCAACTTGCTCAGCGCACGCTCATGATGCGTCTGGACAGTCCTCTTCGACACACACAGAAACCTGGCGATCTCCCTGAACGACAGACAACAGTCGTAGTGCATCTCCACCACCTCACGCTGTTGATCGGTGAGCACAGAGAAGTCGAAGCGCGGGAAGGAAGGATGCAGTGCTTGCGCCATGCCGCCAGCGTAGCCGTCCCTCGGGACGCAGCATGTCGGCAGATTCCTAGGCCGCTTGGCTCGCGTTGGACTCGAGTTGGTCGCGAGTTTGCTCGGACTCACCGGAATCCGTGGCACGAAAGGCGCGTCCGGCGCACCGTCAGAGCGCCACAATGCGCCTTCTCAGGCACGAATCGGGAGGCAGGAGGTGGGAGTGCGTGGAGTGCGTGGTGGTGGGCGATGTTGGGCTTGAACCAACAGGTACGTCAACCAGATTTGAGCCTACGACGGCGCTCAAGCTCGTCATCAGGCGCAGGGGTCGTGCGATCGGCGCTCATTCGGCGCCGTCCGCGCTGTAGCCCAGCTCGGCCAGGATCGGCACGGTTGGAATGAGAATCCGGGAGCCGAGCCGGAGGCATCGCACCTCGCCGCGGGCCGCGGCTTCATACACGGTGCCCTTGCTCACACCGATGAAGCGCGCGTACTCCTGCACGGTGATCGTCGGCCGGCGGCGCAGTTCGTCGACGCTGAGCGGCTCAGGCGTGCTCATGGACTTCTACCTCGCGCACGAGGTCCGCGGGCTCCCCGTGGTAGCCGAGAGCCCGCGCCAGGCGCTCGAGTTCGACGGGGTAGGGCCTGACGCGACCGTTCTCGATCACGCCAACGCGCGACGGGTGCAGGTCGGCGCGCTGGCCCAGCTCCCGCTTCGTCCAGCCGAATCCTTCGCGCTGACGGGTGATCTCAAGCATGTTCTCCTCCTCGACTGACGGCGTGTGCATGTGCGAGTATCCTCAGACGAGCAAACGCAGTCTAGGAGTACATAATGCGTACATTCGACAGCGGCGCCGGTCTCTGGTCGAAGAGTTGGGCGCGGCCGGTCCATGGCGCCGAGGGCGGGTACGTGGTGCGCTTCGCTGTCGACGGGGTGGCTGCGGTGGTCGTGTCGCCAGGGCAGATACGAGATGGTCACCGCGGGCAGGCTTCCGCTCATGATGCCCTCGATCTCGACAAGCTGCGCCTCAAGATCCAACACTCGCTGCTTCAGTTCGGCGATGGCCGCCTTCGCCTTGCGCGCTGTGGACAACTCTTGTGGCGACGTGTAGGTGGCTTCTGCATCGGCCCTGCGGTAATCGTCTACGGCGCTCACGGCTGCGCCTCTTCCTCTGACCGCAGAAGGTTGCCGAGGTGATACAGAGCCAGGCTTGTCGCATCGTCTTCGTTGGCCCAGCGCTCCCACAAGCGCACGACCTTGGCTGCCGCCTTAAGCGCGGCCAGTTCGGCATCCAGCTTCAAGATGCGCTTGTGCAGGTCGTTGACGTCGTTGCCGAGCCCGTCCAGCCCCATGCAGTCGAGCATGTAGGGGATGCCGTGCTTCCGGGCGTCTTCCTCGTACTCTCTCCGCTCGTCTTCTTCCATTGTCTTCTCCTCTCTCGGACTCACTCTACAACGCCGCATTCAGCTAGCGTCAACTGGCCCACCGCCTCGCCCTCGGCGCGGTCCTCGGCGCGTTCGTGGAGATGCAGGTACGCCGGGATGTGAGCGCCCGTCACCCGGTAGCCGCACTCCCGCGACGATTCGATGTGCCATCCCAGGCGCTTGGCCTTCTGCACGACCTCGTGGGCGCGCTGGCGCAGCACGGCGCGCTGGTAGGCGTCCTGCGGCTCCCACAGGTCACTGGCGCGGCAGAACTGTCCGGAATGCATGATGAGGTAGGTGAGCCACGTCTCAGCAAAGGCGCGGTCGTGGCGCGGGTTGTAGTCCTCAGCGACGGCGCAGATCCCCGGAGCGCTCACCCCTCAGCCCTCCGACGCACGCCGCGCGCCTTGCACATGCCGTTCACGACGGAGACGAACTCCTCGACGGTCGTCACCACGGCCGTTCTCACGCCCGCCTCCTGCCGGCGCTCCATGGCGACAATCTGACCGATGGAGAGCTTGCCGGCAGGCGTGCCGTCGTGGTTCTTGGCACGCTTGAGCTCGACGGGCAGCACCTGGCCGGCGCGGTAGACGAGCATGTCCGGCGTGCCGATGGACTGGCCGGCCTTGTCGGCACGCCTCTGGCCCATGAGTTCGATGTACACGTTCATGGCCTTGGCGATGACGACCACATCAGCGACCAAATCCCGCTCCAAGCCACCGGTACCCCTGTTTGGCGTGGGAGCGCCGTTTTGGCCGGTCCTTGTGCCGCCTGCACGGCCTGCGGCGTGACGCCTCACGAGTGCCCCGCCGCAGCCGAGCGGTCACAGATGAGGTCCTCCAACTCGCGGATGCGCCTCAGCGCCTTCCGCTCCCGTTCGCTGGTCGTGTAGTCGATGATGAAGCTGAGGTTGGACTGCGTGTCGGCTAACTCGGCCTCCAGCTCGGCGATGCGGTCGCGGGCTTCCTTGAGCTTGTCCAGCGTGTGCTGATAGACCGTGCGTGTGATCACGGCCGGGCCTCCCTCTCGAACCGCTCACGCATCTGCTTCATCCATCCTGTTGCCCCAATGTCGCAGTCGTTCGGTGTCTGTGTTGATGTGAACCACAACCAACGCCAGAAGGCTTTCTCAGCCTCCATCGCCGCCAGTTCGGCCCGCGTCAAGTTGGCCAGTTCGACCCGCATCTCGTTGTACTTGCCAAGCCATGCGTCGAGTGCGGCCTCGGCCTGCTGAGTCCGCTCGCGCTGGAGCGCCACGAGTGCGCGGATGGTCTCAGTCTCAGCCTCGAGTCCCGCCGCCCGCTCCTCGCTCGTCCACAGGCGCTTCATGATGTCCTTGCGGTCGGCCTCCAGCTCGCGGATGTGGGCAGCCTGCTCGGCGATCAGGCTGAGCGGTTCGTCGCGGTCAACGAACCTGTTCATGTGCACTCCTTCGCCAGATACGCGCCGCAGCCCTCAGCGTAGGACGCGCTGCAGCCGTCGTGGCACACGCCGTCGCTGATGCAGTCGGACGGCGCTTCGTCGGCCTGCTCCTCGCGGTCGCGTTCGTCGGGCGTGTCGGCTCCTCCCCAGCACTGGCCCCAGTGGGCGTCGGTCTGCTTCTCGGCCTTCTCAATCATCGACCACAGCGCCAGGATCGTGCCGTCCTGCCGGTCGACGATGGCCTGCAGGCGCTTGCACTCGTCCTTCAGCCAGGCGGCATCAGCGGCCAGTAGCCACAGGTCGCGGCGGTTGCTTTCGAGGTCGGCGCGCAGCTCCTTGATGATGGCGCGGTTGGTCATGGCAGCGGCCTCCCGCACAGCGCGCACACGGCCGGCGCCGCGGCGTCAATCACGACAGCGGCGGCCGGCAGCACCACCGGCGCATCATCCGTCACCCAAGCGGCCGGCAACGTGACCGTGCGGCCGACCTTGTAGCCGGCGGCCGGCTCGCCGAGCTCTACGGTGGCGGCGCGGCCGGCGACGGCCACGACGGTCACCGGCGTGCCGTCGGCGTCGCGCCAGGCGCCGGCGCAGCGGGCGTTCAGGGTGGCGGTCATGGCCCGACCTCGCCGGTGATCGGATCAACCTCCGGCGGCTCGCAGACTACGCCCGTCTCGCCGCCGGCCGTGAACTCGAGGCCAATGCCAGCTGCTTCGGCGCCGGCCTTCATGGCGGCGGCGGCGCCGGTTGCCGTGGCCAGCGCGCTGTGGCGCTGCACGTCCGCCGCGGCCATGTCGCGGAGCTTCTCCGCCTCGGTCAGCTTGTCACTGGCGGAGCGCACGGCTTTGAGGCGGCGCTCGCAGAGATCATCGAAGTGGCTCAGGAAGGCTTGGGCGATGTCGAGTTGGGACATGGGGAGGGCTTGGAGTTGGTCATTCATGTGGTGCACTCCTTGTCCACGATCGCAGCGTCGATCGTCTTCATCTTCGGCATGATTGCGGGGCGCGATTGCCCCTCGATCGCGGTCCTGCTCACCTCGCGCTCAGTGCGCTCAACGAGGCCCTCGTAGATGCGCATGAAGTCGCGCTGCGTGAAGCTCAGTTCGCGCTCGTTCTCTGCGTAGCAGATGCGGGACCACGGGGTAGCCTTGGCCGCCGCGCGAATCTCGGGATGGCTCATCTCTGCAACGACGCCGTCCTGGTATCCACGTGAGCACGCCTTGTCCCACGCCTCCGCCCACGCCTCACCGGCGGACGGCAGGGTCAGATTGACGTGCGTCAGGTTGCGGATGTCGGCTGGAGTCGGCGGCCGGCTGTCCGTCTCGCAGTGGCGCCGGAACGCGGCGATGCCGGTCTCGTCGGGAACGTCGGCGAGGATGTCGGCCCAGACCTCGATCATGAACCGGGCCTCGCCCTTGTCGGTCGGTATCTGGAAGCGCTCGCGATACATGGCAGCGCACAGGGCGAACGCCTTGCTGATGGATTGCGGTGTCATCTCATGCCTCACTCTGCAGGTCGGCCATGACTTCCTTGAGCACGCCGAGCGACGTGTCGAGTTGGCGTCCGGAGCGACCGCCGTTGCCGCTCGCCTGCTCACTGATGGGAACGCCGTGCAACCACTCGACGTAGGGCACGTCGACGCCGATGAAGGTCGCCGGGTGCTGAATGAATCGCGGTTCGGTGTGGTTGCGACGGCAGTGATCGGCGTAGACGCGCGCCGCCGTGGTCATGTCGGCGGCGCTGTGTCCGTCCTTGAGGCGAGCGCGCCAGGCGCGCAACGCCTTCTGCCGGGCGATCTTGCGGGGGTACACATCGTAGAAGGAGTCGAACACGCCCGCGTCAGCGGGCATATGTT
>Ga0247841_10005958_pt1 | contig 19277 bp, 10 predicted proteins | sample LaCruzMarch2015__2_FD_192410 | JGI IMG/M metagenome (GOLD analysis project Ga0247841, IMG submission 192410) | Freshwater microbial communities from meromictic Lake La Cruz, Castile-La Mancha, Spain - LaCruzMarch2015_18m | ecosystem: Environmental > Aquatic > Freshwater > Lake | place: Spain... | reverse complement strand
TCAGGGCGCTGATGTAAATCTTGAATTGTTGCCGGCGCTCAATCATGGGGGTGAAGGCCGGATTCAAGCCGTGAATGCCCTCAACGATAATGATCTGATCAGAGTCAATTTTTAACCGCAGGCCGGTCATTATCCTTCTTTTACGGCTGAAGTCAAAGCGGGTGAGCTCAATTTCCTTTCCATTGATCAGGCTGACGAGGTGCCGGTTGAAAAGCGCGATATCCACGGCGTTAATATGTTCGTAATCCCGGTTGCCTTTTTTGTCCCGGGGCGTCTTTTCGTCATCAACATAATAATTATCCAGGGAAAGCATGACGGGTCTTATCCCGTTCACCTCCAGCTGGACCGCCAACCGTTTTGAAAAAGTCGTTTTGCCGGCGGCGGACGGGCCCGAGAGCAAAATAACTCTTACCTGTCCCCGCCGCGCCGTAATGGCATCGGCAATTTTGGCAATTTTCTTTTCATGAAAGGCTTCCGAAATTTTAATAAAATTGCCGACTTCATCGGCGGCAATAAGCTCATTCAAGCGCCCCACGTTGCTGACCCCCAGGATCCGTCCCCATTCCTTGTGTTCGTGGAAAATCTGGAACAAATGCGGCTGATCGCGAAATCGCGTTACGTGCCGTTGATTCTGCGGGTCGGGAAACTGAAGGACGAGGCCTGGTGGATAATTGATCAAGCTGAAATATTTCAAGCCGCCGGTGCCGGGGGCCAGCGGACCATGATCCAGGTCAAAGAATCCGTCGCACCAGTGAATGGTAATTTTGGGCGGGTTGCGGAATCGCAGGAGATTCGCCTTTTCCTTCAGATTGGCTTGTTCCAACAAAGTGATTGCGTCCGCGAATGACAGTTGCCGCCTTTCAATCCTTAAATTTGCGGCAACAATCCGGCGCATTGCTTTTTCAATCTCGCGGATGAGCGCTTCCGTTCTGACGCCCTTTTTGATGTTCGCAAGGGTGTAATAAAAGCCGGTGCTGAGCGAATGCTCAATGCAAAGCCGGATTTCGGGAAACAGTTTGCTCACGGTCCTGGCCAGCAGGAATGAAAGTGAATTGCGATAAATCCGCATGCCTTGCGGATCATTGGCGGCCAGAAAACGCACATGGCAATTGATCTGCAGCGGATACGAAAGCGAGACAACGTTGTTGTTGACCAGCGCGCCGATGAAAGGAATACCGCTTGTGTTACACGGCAATTTCAACAAAGAACCCACCGGCGTATTGACGGGATAAGTTGTCCGCTCCCCGTTTTCAATGGAAACTTGAATCTGGTTCATAAAATAGCGGGCAGCGTTTAGCGTATAACGAATAGCCTGCCCGCCTAGCCCGAGCCCGGCCAGCCTGCCCGAGACGACTCGGGTCGGGCATGATTTTTTCTACACGCTCTACGCTGTTCTCTTTATGCTTTCCGTCCGCCGATGCCCTTGGTCTGATTTGTGACTACCCGTGCTTTTTCACGCGGACGCAGGGTGCGCACGGCCCGGCCGGCCAGCCACATCTCGGAAGTGCCGAGCGTGTTTAATTCCCTGGCAAGCTGTTGCTGGTAGTTCGCCTTCCCGCAGGACGAAATAACGCGCCGGGTTTCAAAGCCGCTCTTGACCTTCTGGTATAAATCGTTAAAGACCGGCAGGACCGCGGCCTTGAATTTTGGTTTCCAGTCCAGGGCGCCGCGCTGGGCCGTGGCGGAGCAGTTGGAAAACATCCAGTCCATGCCGTTTTCATCAACGAGCCGGATAAGACTTTGGGTCAATTCTTCCACCGTCTCATTGAACGACTCGCTGGGCGAATGACCATGTTTGCGCAAGACATCGTATTGGGCTTCCATGATTCCGGCCAGCGCCCCCATGAGCACGCCGCGTTCGCCGGTAAGGTCGCTGTAGACTTCCTCCTTAAATGTGGTCGGGAAAAGATAACCCGAGCCGATCCCAATGCCGATTGCCAGGCACCTTTCCTTGGCCCGGCCGGTGGCGTTTTGGAAGACCGCATAGCTGGAATTAATGCCGGCGCCGGAAAGGAAATTGCGCCGGACCGATGTGCCGGAACCTTTTGGCGCAACCAGGATGACGTCCACGTCTTTCGGCGGAACAATCCCGGTCTGATCGCGGTAGACGATTGAAAAGCCGTGCGAAAAGTAAAGGGCGTCGCCTTTCTTCAAATTGCGTTTAACGGTCGGCCAGACTTGTTTCTGGGCCGCGTCGGAAACAAGGATCTGAATGATTGTGCCGCGGCGGACAGCATCGTCAATTTCAAAAAGGGTCTTGCCGGGAACCCAGCCGTCCTTGCGGGCACGGTCCCAGTCGCGCGGGAACTGCTTGGATTGGCCGATGATTACCTTGAAACCGTTGTCCTTGAGATTAAGCGCCTGGGCCGGGCCCTGGACGCCGTAACCGATGATGGCGATGGTTTCGTTGCGCAGAATCCGCTTGGCCTTCTCCATCGGGAATTCCTTGCGGGTGACGATGTTTTCCTTGGTTCCGCCGAAATTAATCAAAGGCATTGCTTTTTTCCCTCCTGAAAAACGCGTATTAGTTACGCTTTTTGTTTTTTCTGTCTAATTGTTCGTCAAGATTATTTCGTTTGGCGCCGCCGTCAAGTAAAAAACGCATTTGACTTTTTGCGCGGACAGCCACCCGCTTTTCACCTTCTTTTTCGTCGCCCGGCGGCGAATAAAGAATTGCGGATTTTGTCTTGAATGGCGCAAGAATATTGATAAATTTATCATTTACTTTGTTCAAGTTGGTAAAAGTTTTGAGTTGAAACGGCAATACCGTCTAATTGCATTTTTTGAGGTAAAAAAAGTGGCGGTGGAAATTGGAATTGGAATACTCGGGTTTGGGACGGTCGGGACGGGTGTCATTAAATGGCTCCAGGAAAACGGCGAAGTCATTGAAAAACGCACCGGTATCAAGCTCGTTTTGCAGGGCATCGCCGATATTGACCTGGAACGCGACCGCGGTCTGGAATTGCCGCCGCATATTTTGACGCGCGACGCCGAGGCGGTCATTCGCAATCCGAAGGTGCAGATCGTCGTGGAATTAATCGGCGGAATTGAGCACGCCAGCAAGTTTATTCTTCAGGCTTTGAGTCTCGGTAAACCGGTGGTTACCGCCAATAAGGCCCTGCTGGCCGAGAATGCGCCGCACATATTCCGGGAAGCCGAGAAAAACAAGGCCGGTGTTTTTTTTGAGGCCAGTGTCGGCGGCGGAATCCCGATTGTCCGCGTCCTGCGCGATGGGTTGGTGTCCAACCGGATAAAAAGCATCCACGGCATCCTGAACGGGACCAGTAATTATATTCTGACCAGGATGGAACAGGCGCACGTTTCGCTCTCTGCCGCCTTGAAGGAGGCCCAGGAAAAGGGCATTGCGGAAACCGATCCGGCATTGGATATTGACGGCATAGATACCGCCCATAAGGCGGTTATTCTTGCATCGCTGGCCTATGGATTTCATGTGCCCATGAAAGCGGTGTCAGTGGAAGGAATCAGGGGGCTGTCGGCGATTGACATGCAATACGCGATGAGTCTCGGTTATCGGATCAAGCTTTTGGCGGTGATTGAGGAGGAAACCGGAAAAGTATCCGTGCGCGTTCATCCGACGCTTGTTCCGCAAGCAAGTATTTTGGCTCCGGTGAGCGGTGTATTTAACGCGATTTTAATCCGGGGCGATGGCGTGGGCGATATTCTCTGTTACGGCATTGGCGCGGGACGCGATTCAACCGCCAGCGCGATTTTAAGCGACATCGTTGAAGCCGCCCGCGATTTGACCTGCAAATCCTGCCGTCATATGAACGGATTCGGTCGCTCCAATGCCGATAATGTTGCGCCGGTCAGCGAGTCAAAAGCCCGCTATTATCTGCGTTTGACCCTGCTTGACAAGCCCGGTATGTTCGGCCAGGTTGGCACATTGCTCGGCAAGCACGCCGTCAGTATTGCCTCGGTTTTGCAGAAAGAAAATTGCACCGGAAAACATGTTCCGGTTATTATCATTACGCACCATGCGCAGGAAAATGATTTCCGCGAGGCATTGAAGGAGCTTGACGCCATGCCGGGCGCCGGCGCAAAGGCGGTTTGTATTCGCATCGAAGATTTTTGACTTGAGGAAAAATTTCACCGCCCGCTTTGCTAGCCTGCTCGAGCGTCGGCCAGGGAGTCGCGGAGCACGCAGAGATAGGAAATATTTTGATATTTTAATTATCAGGGAAAAATAAAAACCGATTTAGTTTTACCTCTGCGCCTCTGCGGTAAAAAAACTTAAAGAGCTAAACAAGGAGAGCGACTTATGGCGTTGATTGTCCAGAAATTTGGCGGAACATCGGTGGCCAACCCGGAATGTCTGCGGCGCGTGGCTGATTGGGTGTTGGATGTCAAGAAAAATGGGAATGACGTGGTCGTGATCGTGAGCGCCATGGGCGATACCACCGACGATCTCATCACCTTGGCCCATCAAATCACGCCCGAGCCGGATGACCGCGAAATGGACGTGCTCATGGCTACCGGCGAGCAGGTTGCCATGGCTTTGCTGACCATGGCTTTGCATGCCAAGGGGGCGGACGCCGTTTCCCTGACCGGTCCACAGGCCGGTATCCGTACCGATGCCATGCACCGCAAGGCGAAAATTATGGCGATTGATACGCGGCGGATTTGCCGGCATCTGCGCGAAGGGCATATTGTAATCATAGCGGGTTTTCAGGGGCTTACTCCTAACCAGGATGTCGCCACTTTGGGAAGGGGTGGCTCGGATGCCACCGCGGTTGCGTTGGCGGCCGCGCTTAAAGCGGACCGTTGTCAGGTGTTCAAGGACGTTGAAGGCGTCTATTCCGCCGATCCAAGGATTGTCAAGGATGCCCGCAAACTGGATGAAATTTCTTATGACGAAATGCTGGAACTGGCCGGTTCCGGGGCGCAGGTGCTGATGTCGCGCTCAATTGAATTTGCCAAGAAATATGGGGTTCAACTGGAAGTTCTTTCAAGTTTTAAGAAGAAACCGGGAACAATTGTTAAAGAAGAGGTAAAAAGCATGGAAGATGTCATTGTGCGTGGAGTGGCGGTTGACAAAGATCAGGTCAAAATTACGTTGGAACATGTGCCGGATAAACCCGGCGTGGCGGCCCGCATTTTCAAGGAGTTCGCGGGCGCGGGCATCAATATTGACATGATTATTCAAAACAGCAGCGCCAGCGGCCGGGCGGACATCTCATTTACCATTCCCAAGGATGACCTCGGAAAGGTAAAACACCTGATGCGTTCGGCGGTGGCCAAAGCCGGGTTTAAATCCATCAGCATGGATGGCGATATTGCCAAAGTCAGCGTGGTGGGCGTGGGCATGCGCGGGCACACCGGCGTGGCCTTCCAGATGTTCAAGGCCCTGGCCGAACAAAACATCAATATTCTCATGATTTCCACGTCGGAAATAAAAATATCGGTGATTATCCGCAAGAAATTTGCCAATCTGGCGATGAAAACCTTGCACCGTGCGTTTAAATTAAACCGGGAAAAAAAGACCAATAATAGACTGTAGACGTTTGACAGATTCAGGAGATAAAGGAATATTAGCGTAATGGGAATCCACTTATTCTGTCATTCCCGTGAAAACGGGAATCTAGTATGGATTTTTTCTGTCTGCCCAGGCACTGGTCAGTCCGCCAGTGGCGGATGGATTCCCGAGCCTACTCCGCCGAAGCAAAGCCTTCTGGCTACGAAGGCCGGATCAAGTCGGGAATGACACATAGGAAACAGGGAGCAACCATGAAAAAAATCCAGATTTATGACACGACCCTGCGCGACGGCATGCAGGCCGAGGGCGTTTCCCTTACAGTTGCCGGCAAACTCAGGCTGGCCTTGAAACTTGATGAATTCGGCGTTGATTACATTGAAGGCGGATTTGCGGCTTCCAACCCGAAGGACATGGAATTCTTTGCTGAAATTAAAAAGCGGCGTTTAAAAAATTCAAAAGTTGCCGCCTTCGGCAGCACCCGCCGGGCGAACACCCCGGTCGGCGAAGACCATGGCACCCGACAATTGCTGGCGGCCGGCATGCCGGTGGCCACGATTTTCGGCAAGTCATGGCGCCTGCATGTGACCGACGTCCTGCGGACAACCGAAAATGAAAATCTGGCCATGATTAAGGATACGGTCCGCTGCCTCAAGGAACACGGCAAGGAAGTTTTTTATGACGCCGAGCATTTTTTTGACGGGTACAAGGACAGTCCGGAGTTTGCCATGCGCACCATCCGGGCCGCCGTTGCGGGCGGCGCCGACGGAATCGTGTTGTGCGATACCCGCGGCGGAAGCATGCCGCAGGAAATTTTTGATATTACCTCCGCGGTCGCGCGCGCCATCCCGGTCAGGATCGGAATCCATTGCCATAATGACGCGGAAATGGCGGTGGCCAACTCAATTGAGGCCGTCCGTGCCGGGGCCACGCAAGTGCAGGGCACCATTAACGGATTCGGCGAACGCTGCGGCAATGCCAATCTATGTTCAATTATTCCCTGCCTCAGACTCAAGATGGGGATTGGATTTGGACGGTGCGACAATCTGAAGGAATTGACCAATCTTTCCCGGTTTGTCAATGCGCTTTTGAACGTTACCCATGACCGGCGGTTGGCTTACGTTGGGGCGAGCGCCTTCGCGCACAAGGCCGGCATGCACGTCAATGCCGTTGAGAAAAACCCGAAAAGTTTTGAGCATGTAACGCCGGCGGAAGTCGGCAATGAAAGAAGAATCCTGATTTCCGAACTTGCCGGCGGAAGCAATGTTCTGTTGAAGGCCGTTCAAATGGGCGTGGAAATGGATCGCAGTTCGCCCCAGGTCAAGGAAGTTTTACACCATCTGGAGCAATTGGAAAAGAAAGGCTATGAATTTGAGGGCGCGGATGCCTCGTTTAAAATTCTGATTCAAAAAGTGCTCAAGAAACACCGCCCTTTCTTTGATTTGCTCGGATTCCGGGTTATCGTGGAAAAACGCGGCAAGAGTGAACCATCTCGCTCCGAGGCCATCGTCAAGCTGAGGGTTGGCAATGATATTGAACACTGCGTTGCCGAGGGCGACGGGCCGGTCAATGCCTTGGACCATGCCCTGCGCCACGCCTTGACCAAGTTTTATCCGGCGGTCGCCAAGGTCGCTCTGACTGATTACCACGTCCGCATTATTGATCCCAAGGAAGCCACCGCGGCCAAAACACGGGTTATCATTGAGTCCACCGACGGTGAGGACACATGGGGGACAGTGGGGGTATCCGAAAATATAATTGAAGCTTCATGGGAGGCATTGGTGGACAGCGTTGAATTCAAGCTCTTCAAGGATGAAGAGAAGGGGCGGAAACACGGGAAGAAGTCAGAAGTCAGGAGTCAGCCCGCCGGTAGCGCTGCCCAGCCCGCAGGCGCCACGCGCCAGCGTTGCGGGCGGGTGCGCAGCACTGCGAGCAGGTAGCCAGAACCCGCCTTTCTGTCATTCCCACGGAAGTGGGAATCCAGTGTTTGTTTTAATTCTGGATTCTCGACCCAGGCTTTGCCGAGGCGAGTCAAGTCGGGAATGACAGATGGGAATTCAGCGATAAAAGGTCTAATATCTATGGTATGCTTTCTGGATTGATGCCATGCGTGAACTGGAAAAAAATTATAACGCGTCAGACGTTGAAAACAAATGGTATCAACACTGGCTTGAGAAAAAAATGTTTCAGGCCGACCCCGCCAAGGGCGGTCTCGCATACACCATTCTCATGCCGCCGCCCAATGTTACCGGCATCCTCCACATGGGCCATGCCCTGAATGTTACCATCCAGGATATTTTAATCCGCTGGCGAAGGATGGAAGGACGCAATGTGCTCTGGATTCCCGGAACGGATCATGCCGGCATTGCCACCCAGAACGTCGTTGAACGCGCCCTGCGTAAAGAAGGCAAAACGAGAAACGATCTCGGAAGGGAAGAATTTGTTAAAAGAGTCTGGCAGTGGCGCGAGCAATACGGCAATACCATTATTCAACAGCTCAAAAAATTGGGTGTTTCATGTGACTGGGACCGCCTGCGTTTTACCATGGATGATGGTTTAAGCGACGCAGTGGCCGAAGTCTTTATCCAGCTCTATAATAAAAAACTTATTTACCGCGGCAATTATATCATCAATTGGTGTCCGCGCTGTCATACCGCGCTCTCCGATGAGGAAAGCGTTCATGTTGAAACCAATGGTAAATTGTATTTTATCCGTTACCCGCTGAAATCCGACAAGAACAAGTCGGTTGTGGTGGCGACCACACGGCCGGAAACGATGCTCGGCGACGTTGCCGTGGCGGTTAATCCGAAGGACGAACGTTACCGTCACCTTGTTGGCCGGCAATTGATTTTGCCGGTGATGGAAAGGGAAATCTCGATTATCGCCGACGATTTTGTTGACCCGGAATTCGGGACCGGCGCGGTGAAGATTACACCGGCGCACGATCCGAACGATTTTGCCATCGGCGGCCGGCACGGATTACAGCCGGTTAACGTGATGCATCCCGACGGAAAAATGAATGAAAACGCTGGTAAATATGCCGGCAAAGACCGGTTTGAATGCCGCCGCCAACTGGTTGAATTTCTGGAAACGGCGGGGCTGATTGAAAAAATCATTGATCATCCCCATGCCGTCGGGCATTGCTATCGTTGCGACACGGTTGTTGAGCCGCGTCTTTCGCTCCAATGGTTTGTGAAAATGAAACCCTTGGCCCACCCGGCGCTTGAAGCGGTGAAAACCGGCAGGATCACGTTTATTCCCGAACGATGGAACGGTGTCTATCTGGATTGGATGGAAAATATCCGCGACTGGTGTATCTCGCGCCAGATCTGGTGGGGGCACCGCATACCCGTTTTTTACTGCGATAATTGCAATGCCCAATGGGCGGCCAAAGGCGCGCCGGGTGAATGCCCGACATGCAAATCGGTAAAAATCAGGCAGGATGAGGATGTGCTTGACACCTGGTTCTCCTCCTGGCTTTGGCCGTTCAGCACTTTTGATTGGCCGAAGGCTGGCGATGATTTGAAATTTTATTATCCGACCGACACCTTGGTCACGGCTTCCGAAATAATATTTTTCTGGGTTGCCCGGATGATCATGGCCGGCTTTGAATTTATGGGCGATTTGCCTTTTCGCAAGGTGTATATCCATGGAACCGTGCGCGACAATACCGGGCGCAAAATGAGCAAGAGCCTGGGCAATTCAATTGATCCCCAGGCAATTATCAAGGATTTCAGCGCCGACGCACTGCGTTTCAGCCTGATGATGGTTACGGCCACGGGGCAGGATGTGTTTCTCTCAAACGACAAGTTTGAGATCGGTCGCAATTTCCTGACCAAGATCTGGAACGCGGCGCGCTTCATTCAGATGAATTCAAAGCAAATCGGTGAAACGGATTTATCTATGTCTGGCCTGATGTCTGAAGTCTGTGGTCTGAAACCCGGGGTCGCTTTATCCCCCGACGAACAATTCATCCTCGCCCGGTTGGATGACGTAATAGCCGCTTGCACGGAGAATCTTGAGCGGTCCCGGTTTAACGATTACGCCAAATGCGTTTATGATTTTGTCTGGCACCAGTTTTGCGACTGGCATATTGAATATGTCAAAATGCCGTTGAATTCTTCCGATCCCAAGCGGCGGCAGGATGCATTGCATCTTTTAAATTTTGTTTTTGCAAATATTCTGCGCCTGCTCCATCCATTGGCGCCTTTTATTACCGAAGAATTATGGCATGGCATGGGTTACGGCCTGGAAGGTGAGACAATTCAAACATGTTCCTGGCCGAAATCGGTTGGAAAAGAAAAGCTCTCCCAGCTCGGCATTGAACCTAAGGCGGTTGAATACGTTGAAAACAAGCACGAGCTTATCAGGACCTGCCGCAACCTGCGCAAAGACTGCGATATCCCAGCGTCTGCCAAGGTAAAATATATCATCAAGCCGGAAAACGTTAAAATTGCCGAAACGCTTGCCGCCGACCGCGAATCTATCGCTTTTCTCCTCCGGGCGGAGTCTTTTGATGTTGAACCCAAAAGCGCGCCCAAAAAAGCACTGAACGCGATTTGCCCGCTCGGCACGATTTTTATTCCGATTGAAGGGTTGGTTGATATCGCGCAGGAAATCAAGAAGCATAATGACCAGCTTGAAAAACTTGCCAAGGAATTGGCCGCGGTTGAAAATAAACTGAATAACGCTGATTTTGTCAGTAAAGCTCCGCCGGAAGTCGTGGCCGTCCAGAAGGAGCGTCAGCAACAGGCGCTTGAGCAACGCGCCAAAGTCCGCCGCGTGCTTGATCTGCTCGCGGAAGTTTCTCCTACTCATGCTTAGCGTCGCAAAACTCGGTAAATCGTTCGGCGACCGAATCCTGTTCAGTGACGTGTCGTTTCATGTGAACCGCACTGACCGGATTGGAGTGATTGGCCCCAATGGCTCGGGCAAGACCACGCTCTTCCGCCTCCTGCTGGGCGAACTGGAGCCGGATGAAGGCAATGTGGTTTTGCGCCGCGGCGCCGTGATGGGCTATCTGCCCCAGGAGATCGCGCCAAGCGGCGATGAAACAGTGCTGGAACTGGCCACCGCCGTCTCCCAGGAAATCATTGCTTTGCGTCATACCTTGCGCCATGAAGGTGAAAATTCCGAGGCCGGTCATTGCGCCCGGTCGCGGCTGGATGAATTGCGCCTTTATGAGCTAGAGCCGAAAGCACAACAAATTCTGGCCGGACTGGCCTTCCGTCAGTCAGATTTCAACCGGCCTACGCGCGCGCTGAGCGGCGGATGGATCATGCGCGCGCACCTGGCACGCCTCCTGGTGCAGCAGCCTGCCCTGCTGATGCTGGACGAACCGACCAACCACCTTGACATTGAATCGCTCGTCTGGTTCCAGGAATATTTAAGGAACTATCCCGGCGCCATCCTGATGATTTCCCATGACCGCGAGTTTATGAATCAACTCATCAGCCGGGTTTTTGAAATCGCCCAATCCCGCGTCAGCCGGTATCGCGGGAACTACGACGCCTATTTGCGGGAGCGCGCCGCGCGCCAGGAACAACAACTGGCGGCCTACAAAAACCAGCAGAAAAAAATAGAATCCCTCCAGCTCTTTGCCGACCGTTTCCGCGCCAAGGCGACAAAGGCTGCCCAGGCCCAAAGCAAGCTGAAACAGATTGAACGCATGGACAAAATTGAGGCGCCCGTTGTTGCGCAAAAGACAATTGCTTTCCATTGGCCCCAGCCGGAACGCACCGGCCAGAGAGTAGTCACCCTGGCCGATATTCATCAGTCTTACGGGCCGGTCGTGGTCTATAGCGGTCTGAACTATAACGTGGAGCGCGGACAACGTACCGTGCTGGTGGGACCGAACGGCGCCGGCAAATCAACCCTGTTGAAACTGCTGGCCGGGGTGATTCCGTTCCAGAGCGGTGTTCGCGAGCTGGGCCTGCGCGTGAAAGTCGGTTACTATGCCCAGCATCGCATTGAAATACTCAATCCCGGCCGCACGGTTTTGGAAGAGGCGCTTGATTCCGGGTTCCTGGCGGGCGAGCAATCCGCGCGCAACGTGCTCGGTTCGTTCCTCTTTAGCGGGGACGACGTGTTTAAACGTGTCAGCGTCTTGAGCGGCGGCGAAAAAAGCCGGCTGGCCCTGGTCAAACTGCTGCTCAATCCCCCCAATTTTCTGCTCATGGATGAGCCGACCACCCATCTGGACATAGCAAGCATTGATGCCCTGATAGGCGCTCTCCGGCAATATCGGGGCACGCTCATTTTTATCAGTCATGACGTCTATTTTATCCGTTCAATCGCCGATACGGTTTTGCATATCAATGCCGGCCGGTTGACACCTTATGCCGGCGACTACCAGTATTACCTTGACCGCTCCAAGGTTTTTTCCGTACTTTCCGCGCGCGAGGCACTCACGGCCGGTAATAAGTTGAGCGATGCCAGGGTGCTTGAACCGGATGGGCTTTCGCGCAAGGATCAGCGTCGTGTTGAAGCCGAGACGCGCCATGCGCGCGCAACCATCCGCCGGGAACACCAGAAGAAATTGACCAGGCTGGAGGCGCATATTGAAAAAATGGAAACGCGGCAAAAAGAACTCACGTCCCGGCTGGAAGATCCGGCCACCTATAATACGCCCGGCAAGCCCATGGAGTTGAACCGGGAACTCACCCAGGTTGTGGAATCACTCCAAATCCTGTTTGCCGACTGGAATAAATTAACCGAAGTTGCGGTGGAACAAGCATAAGGCATGGTTCAATTTTGGCTGATTTTCGGGTCCGGTTGTAGGGGCCGCGCTTGTCGCGCGCCCGTCTTCAATCCGGCCATTCGCAAGCGAAAGCCCTACAAGACTATCACCCTCTTTTGAACTATACCAAACTTACCCATATTTATTATCAATGCTTGACATTCAATTTACACCTACCTATCATGATAAAAAAATAAGCTTGATTTGTTTTCTGATCTGAGTTTGTTCTAATAAATACTGTTGGCCTAACAAAGATGAAGACGATAACACAATTCGGTGCCTTGTGCAAAAGGAGCGCATCACGCATCTGGGAGGGGTTCCTGGACAATATTGGTGTGATTATTGCGGCCTTCCTATTTTCCGGTGGTTGGATTGTGGCTATCCAGAAGTTCCAGTCATTTCGACAAGCCGTGCGCCAGATACCGACAGACTGGATTCTGACTCCTCTCGTCCTTCTTGTTGTCCTTGTGGGTGTTCTCGGGTGGATCACATACAGGCAGAGGTCGCGCCTTGCTTCCTTGACTCGACGTCCACCAGACGGGGAATCCCATGGACGGTTTGTTACTCACTTGGGAGTATGGTGGAAAGTGTTCGATGACATAGGCTACATCGAGGACTTCCCGTACTGTCCTTGTTGCGAGCCACACAAGAAGCTCATCCAGACCGAATGGTATCCTGATGAGGTTTACCGCTGCCCAAGCACAGGAACCGAAGTGAAACTGTATGACGAAGTCCCTCGGAAACGCCGGGAGATACTTGACTATCTCTATCGCGCGTATTGCAAGAGCCCAGGCCAGCAGTTGGAGGTATATTTATTCAAGAGACGCAAGTCGTTGGGGGAGATCAACCCGGACAAACAGGACGATGAGTTAACGGAGCTGCAGTTTCAGGAGCCACCATTATCAAGACTACTTACCAAGGACAGAGACAGCCTCCGCCAACGCTTCCCGAATTACCACAACCTGTTCTCTTTCCTCTGTCGTAATTTCGATGCGTATGCTGATTACTTGGTTCCCGAGAAGAAAAACGTAGGACAAGAGGGCCAATAAGAGCGTTGACCTCTATGTTTCACACCGCACGGACGCTGTGTGAAACGAGGGTCACGCTCGTCTTTGAACTTAAAGAATATGGAAACGACACAGAACAGAGCGATCATTGTCTTGAGATGGATAGCCTTGGCCCCCGGAGCATTACTCGCATCGTGGTTGGCATGGATACTTGTAAATGTTATTGGCCGCTTTGGCCTGAACTACGCAATGGTTGAACCCAACTCGTTTCTTGCCCAACTGTATTTCAACACTGCCGGACATGCAGCAATGGGAGCAGCATTTGTGTATGTCGGCGCGAGAATTGCGCCTGCACATCATCGCGTCATTGCTTACATTCTGGCTGGCCTGGGACTGGTGCTTTCTGGCTTTCTTCTCTTCCCATCTATAATGGTTCAGAATCTCTGGGCGATTTGGGGAGCAATTTGCACTGCACTAGGGGTTGGAGGTGTGACGTATTATATTCACAAAGGAGAGACAGACATAACATAGTCCGACTCATTGGATCCAAAGTGTTGCGCAAGCGGCAGGCGCTGCCTGACTTACCTCCCGCCACTTTGCCTCAACTCTGTCCGTTCGGCCAGAAAAATAAATGAAGACAATGTGTTGACAAACGGCATACTCTGTCGTATATTCCAGTCATGAAAAACATCCGGTGGGATGAACAGAAGAACGAATGGCTCAAGCAGAATCGCGGATTGGGATTTGAGCAAGTTGCTGTTCTGATTGAGCAGGGGCAAGTTCTGGAAGTCATGGATCACCCTGACCAAAGCAAGTACCCCAAACAGAAAATGGCGATTGTCGAAATAGATGGGTATGCTTGTCTCGTTCCTTATGTGGATGATGAAGAGGGTGTTTTTCTTAAAACAATTATTCCGAGCCGAAAGGCGACGAAGAAATATTTAGGGGGACGAAAATGAAAAAACAGACAATGGATTCTGAAGAAAGAGAAATTCTGGCGTCATACGAGCGTGACGAATGGCGTCCGGTAAAAAACGGAAGGTCGGAAATCGCCAAATTGCAACAGTACGCCCGCAATACTCTCCAGAAAAACAAGCGCATCAACATCCGGTTGGCAGAGCGAGATCTGGTTGGTATCCAAACAAAGGCGATTGAGGAAGGCCTGCCATATCAAACGTTGATTTCGAGTATTCTGCATAAATATCTTTCTGGTCGTTTGACAGAAAGAAAAATGGCCTAACAACCGGCTTCAGCGTCCGCCCGTTTCGCGGTCGCCAAAGTGTCGCGCCTTATCTCGCGCCGCTTTGCCTCAACTCTGCCCGTTCGCTGAAAATATGTATTTGACAATCTTTATGAATGTAATTACATTGTAATCATGAAAACAACACTTGTCAGAATCGGCAATTCGCAAGGAATCCGTATTCCCAAGCCGTTCATTGAGCAGTGCGGATTTAGGCGCGATGTTGACCTGGATATTCGCGGTCATGAGTTGGTAATCCATGCCCGTTATAAACCCAGAATGGGATGGGAATCCGCGTTTCAGCAAATGGCCCAACGGGGTGATGACCATCTGGTGGATGGCGCATTGACCGGCCAAACTTCATGGGATGACGCGGAATGGGAATGGAAATGAACCGTTTTGATGTTTTCTTGGTTAATCTCGATCCGACGATTGGCCATGAGATAAAAAAGACGCGGCCATGTCTGATCATTTCTCCCAATGAAATGAACCGCTTCATTGCGACAGTTATTATTGCCCCCATGACTTCAAAAGGCCGCGACTATCCATCTCGAGTGGATTGCACTTTTCGGGGGATCCAAGGGCAAATTGTCCTGGATCAAGTCAGAACAGTGGATAAATTGAGATTGGTCAAAAGACTTGGAGCCATCTCCGAGAACACACAGCAAAAAGTGCTCCAAGTTCTAAACGAAATGTTTGCTCCTTGAACAGAGGAGAACCCGCGGCGGATTGAAGCCAAAGTGGCGCGCAAGCGGCAGGCGTTGCCCGCCTTATCTCCCGCCGCTTTGCCTAAACTCTACCCGTTGGAATAAATAAAATGCACAAAATAATATTAATTCTTACAGGTATATATATTGTATTAATAACAGGTTGTGGCGCCAACTTAGGACCTGATGATCTTGTTTTCAACAATTCTGCTCAAGCAGTTATTGATGCACGGAAAATGATTGATGAAAAAATACGATATCCTGAAAAATATAATAATTGGATTTATCCGCAAAATCTTCCTGAAAGCTTGCGTATTCCTCGTCTTAAGTATGCCATGGTATATAGTAATCATGTAAGTTTAGTTATTGCTCGCAATCCCGATTGGAACATAGGTGCTCGCATCTGGAGTGAAAAGGCAAAAACAATTCATAAAGATAAAATTTCAAAATACAAAGATATCTATTTTTATGAATATACAAATGATTCGCCTGAATCGCCGGAAAATATAAAGTAATTTCAATAACCGGCTTCAGGCTATCGCCCGCCTGCGACGGACCCGGTCTGACCCGGCTCGTTGGGCCAGGGAAAATAAATGACGTCACGAAGCGCCTCGTGAAAATGTAATCCTAATTCCCGCTTGACAAAGTCGGCCGGCCTGGTAGTGTTCCGTTTAGTTACACGATAAGGGATTTTATGCATAAAGCAAGTGCAATGAAAAAAAGAGGAAAAAGAATGATTTCCTCCCTGCGTCTGGCGGAAATATGCGGCGTAACACAGGGGACGGTTGATCGCGCCCTGCATAATCGCCCGGACATCAACCCGGAAACCCGCCGGCGCATCCTCTCCGCCGCCCGCCGCCATGGGTACGTGCCCCATCCGGCCGTCAGGGAATTACTGCGTGGAACCTGTAATAACCTGATCGCGCTGGTGCCGAAGTTTAACGGTCATTTTTTCATGGACCTGGTAACCGCAATCCAGGAAGGCGCGGCTGGCCTCGGTTACCGCCTGGTAATCGGCGCCGTGTCCGATGAAGCCGGTTCCTTGGAGACACTGCGCGAGTTTGCCGCCCGGCGATTTCCCGCGGCCATAATTATTCCCCCGGTTGACAATCTAAAGATTCCGCCGCCGCTGGCCGGCGCCATCAAAATTATTTCCCTCTTAAGTCCATGCCAAGGGAAAGGAACTTTTTTTATCACTCCGGACGAGGAACGAACCGGTCAAGACGCGGTCAATTTTTTGATCTCCAGGGGACACCAAAATATTCTGCACCTGACTTTCAGGCGCCAGGCATACGGTATTTCAGCGCGGCAGCGGGGATATGAAAAGACAATGACCGCCCGCGGTCTGAAGCCGCTCGTGCTCCGCCAGCCTGATGACGCGGACTTGATTGAAACAATCCGCATGGAAGGAATCACGGCTCTGTTTTGTCATAATGACTGGCTGGCTTTATCCGCCATGCGGATTCTGGCGCAACATGGATTGAAAACGCCCGAAAACATCTCGGTGCTGGGCGTTGATAATAGTCCTTCTTTTACGGCGTTGTTCCCTGACATCACCACGCTGGAATATCCCGTTGGCTGGATCCGGGAACAGGTTTGCCGCGTTATCGGCGGAAAGAAACAAAACGCATTGCCGCCGGCCTTTAAACTGATTGAAAGGAATACAGTACGGGAAATATAAAGCAATCGTGAAAGAAAGAATTAGCATTGTTGTCATTCCCGACATGCCGGGCGTTTCACGTGGCATGATCGGGAATCCAGGGAAATTTTCATGCCACAGGCCGAGGCGAGAAGGCTATGCCCAGGCGAACAGATCCGCCCGTGGTGGAAATACTGGATTCCCGCTTCTCGCCTGGGCGTAGCGCTTCGGCGGAGCCTGGTCGCGGGAATGACAGAAAGAGATTGTCATAAATCCAAATAGGAGACGCCAAAATGAAAAGTCAGAAAAAAATACACAAAGAATATCAGGACCGGATTTTTTCAAAAGATCAACTGGCGCATGTGGCGTTTCCCATGGGCGGCCTTGGCGCGGGAATGATTTGCCTGGAAGGTACGGGTGCATTTTCCCACGTCTCGCTCCGGCATAAGCCGGATGTTTTTAACGAGCCATTAATGTTCGCCGCGCTGTATCTTGCCGGTTCTGAAACCGCGCGGGTCCTGGAAGGGCCGGTGCCGATGCGTAAAATCTTCGGGGTCACTAATGGCGGGAATGACCTCGGTGGAAAAAGTTATGGTTTGCCGCGGTTTTCCGGTTGTTCCTTTTTGGCCCGGTTCCCTTTTGCGAAAGTAACTTTGAAAGATCAAAAAATGCAGCTAAGGATACAATTGACCGGATGGAGTCCGTTCATTCCGGGCAATCCGGATGATTCAAGTTTGCCGGTTGCCGCGGTGGAATATGGTTTTCATAATCACGGTTCCAAAACAGTCAAAGGGGTTTTCTCATTTCATGCCGCAAATTTTATGAAAATTGAATCGCAAACCGGCGCAAATGTCCGCCGGATGAAGTCAGGCTTTGTCCTTGCCCAGCCGGGCAAAGATATCAATGAGGGTTATTTTGCGGCGTTCACCAGCGGTTATCCAACAAAAGTTGACTGCGCCTGGTTCCGGGGAGGATGGTCCGACCCGCTGACCATGGCCTGGCGAAATGTTTTCACGGGGCAGGCTTCGGACAAAAAACCGCATCCATCCGGAGAATCCGGAGGCGGCGCCAGTTTGTACGTTCCATTTGAATTGGCGCCAAAGGCTGAAATAACCATTCCATTACTCATGGCCTGGTACGTGCCGCGCAGTGATCTTACGGTTGGGAGAGTTGAATGCAATTCTGCCGGCTGCAAATGCAAACAGAAAAAAAGAATAAATAATAATTATTATAACCCCTGGTACGCAAAACGTTTTAAGAGAATTGCGGAAGTCTGCGTATATTGGCGCAAACGATATGATTTCCTGCGGGAGGCGACCGCGACTTTCAGCCGCTGTTTCCATGACACCACGCTTCCATCCGAGGCGGTGGAAGCAGTGGCGGCTAACCTTACGATCCTCAAATCTCCAACCTGTCTGCGGCAGGCGGATGGACGGCTCTGGGGCTGGGAAGGATGTTCCGACAAAGGTGGCTGTTGTGGTGGCTCATGCACGCACGTCTGGAACTACGCGCAGGCGATTCCGCATCTGTTTCCATCCTTGGAACGCGGGCTGCGCGAAACCGAATATCAATTCAGCCAGGATGAACACGGGCATCAGACTTTTCGTTCCGCCCTGCCGACTGGTCCGACCAGCCACACTTTCCATGCCGCGGCCGACGGCCAACTTGGCGGAATCATCAAAGTCTACCGGGAGTGGCGCATAAGCGGCGACACGGGCTGGATGAAATCCCTCTGGCCGCGCATTTGCGCAAGCCTGGATTATTGCATAAAAACCTGGGATCCGGACCATACCGGTACATTAATTGAGCCGCATCATAATACCTATGATATTGAGTTCTGGGGCGCGGATGCCATGTGCACCGGTTTTTACCTGGGCGCGCTTAAAGCCGCCGTATCAATGGGCAAGGCAAGCGGCGCCGACGTCAGCTTGTACGAAACTCTGTTTGCCGGGGGACGGAAAGCCATGGAATCGCGGCTCTGGAACGGAAAATATTTTATTCAAAAAATTCAATGGCGGAATTTGCACGCCCCTTCCCAGGATAAAGCGCCCTCGTTTCAACCGGGTTACTCGCCGGAAGCTATGGCGTTGCTGGCCAGGGAAGGACCAAAGTATCAATATGGCAATGGCTGTCTCTCGGACGGCGTTCTTGGCGATTGGCTGGCAAGGGTCTGCGGTTTGGATCCGGTATTGGATGAAAAGAAAGCGACTTCCCATGTGGATGCCGTCTTTCGCCACAACTTCCGCGCTACTCTTGTTGATCACGCCAATCCATATCGACCGGGTTTTGCTCTAAGAAATGATGGCGGACTTTTGGTCTGTTCGTGGCCGAAAGGCAGTGAACTTTCATTGCCGCTCATCTATAGCGGCGAGGTATTTACCGGGATTGAGTATCAGGTTGCCGCCCACCTGATCATGTTCGGCCGCGTTCAAAAGGGACTTGATATCATCCGTA
>Ga0247841_10005957_pt1 | contig 19277 bp, 13 predicted proteins | sample LaCruzMarch2015__2_FD_192410 | JGI IMG/M metagenome (GOLD analysis project Ga0247841, IMG submission 192410) | Freshwater microbial communities from meromictic Lake La Cruz, Castile-La Mancha, Spain - LaCruzMarch2015_18m | ecosystem: Environmental > Aquatic > Freshwater > Lake | place: Spain... | reverse complement strand
TCCAAGTCCATGTCCAAGTCCAACTGCATGTCCAAGCCCGGCTGACACACTGAAGAGATATTTGAATTTGGAAGGATATGTCATGGAAGCGAACGTAGAATTAGTCTGGCTGCCCTTGGCAAGGATTGCAGCCTTACAAGGTAAATCGGTCAAGACCATCCGCAGGATGATTGAGGATGGTAACCTGATATCTGTTAAGAGAACGGTAAAGGGTGATAAGTCCCATACGAACAAATCATTTGTTCTGGCTCTGCAGGATACCATAGATCTGGATAAGCAGCTCTGCCGTAAGCAGGGAGTGATACCCCAGTATCTGGGACTGGAGATGATGCAGATCAACCAGGATGAGTTCGTATCCATGTTTATTACTTCCTATCATAAGGAAAGGGCAGTGGGGTATGGAGAGGATTGATAATGCCTATGAACTGGTAAACTATGCCAAGCTGAACCGGAGTGCCGAGAAAGCTGCCCTTCAACTTAAAGCTGGAGCTCAGTACAAAATCAGGCAAATGGAATCAGAAGCACCTAAAATGCTCCAGACGGAGCAAAATGCGGATAATGAGCCATATTCTATACCTGATATATTAAATAAGCCTGATGTTATTAATGTACCAGAGAACATGCCAGTTCTGTATAATAGCCATCCCTACGGATTACCCAATTATAGTATGGAACCACAAGAAAAGGAACTGCTGAGCTGTCTGCCGGAAGCTAAACTTCTGGGTGCCTTCTGTGAGACAGTCTTGAACCGTATCGAATCCTGCTCCTCTAAGACAGATGAGTGGAAGCAGATAGTAGTGGAATATAACCGGGGCATGCTTAATCCCGGTCTGTTCAAGTTCAGAGGCAAGCGCAGTGAACGGGCTATCCGGGTCTGGGTCGAGAAGTATCTGGAATCCAATCGGGATATGTTCGCTCTCATACATAAAGGAAAACATCAGCCGCGGGGCAGGAAGGTTACCTATATAGAACAGAACTTCCTGCTCAATATGCTGCTCCGACCTCAACAGATTAAGATCGGCTCTGCTGTATCCACTCTCAAGAGCTATGAAACAATAGGCAGGTTGGAATCACCCAGTTCAGTTCCTACCCTTAAACGCTGGTGCGATGACTGGGAGAAAAATAATAAAGCTATCTGGACTCAAGCCCGCTTGGGCAGCAAAGCAGTCCAGGAGACGATAGTCAAAACAATTTATCGGGATAACAACCTGCTCAATGTGGGTGATGTCTGGGTGGCGGATGGTCATGTCCTGGCATTTGATATCCTCAATCCCAAGACCGGTAAAGCCCAACGCATGACCATGATAATGGTCTATGACTGGGCAAGCCGGTATCCGGTGGGAGCAACTCTCGCCTATACCGAGGATAGCCAGCATATCCAAATCGCTTTTCGGAATGCCTGTCTCAACTGGGGCGGAGTTCCCAAGTATGTCTATCTGGATAACGGCAAAGCCTTCCGCTCCAAGTTATTTCATGAACAGTGGGAAGCCCATGACCTGGAAGCTGAGATGGGTGGTATCTTCCCCCGACTGGGTATCCAGGTAGCCTTCGCTGAGAGCTATAATGCCAAAGCCAAGATTATCGAACGCTTCTTCAAAACCTTCCAGGAACGCTTTGAACGCTTCATCTCCTCCTTCAGGGGAGCCAGCATAGCCGATAAACCTGCCACTCTGATGCGTAACGAGAAATGGGCTAAGAAGATGTTTGAAACCACTCCTCCTACCATAGAGGAAGCCATGCAGATGATTGCCTTCTTTATCCGGTATATGTATGGTGAGTCTCCCCATGGTGGCTTGAATGATCGGAAGCCTTGGGATGTATATAGTGGTTCACTAGTGCCGGATGACCGCAAGATAGCCCCGAAGCGCTTGAACTTCCTGATGATGTCCTCAGTCCGCAAGACCCTGCGTAATAATGGCATCGTACTTAATAAACTGATGTACTGGGACAGTGCCCTAATCGAGCACATCGGTAAAGAAATCCTCATCCGTTACGATCTGGCAGATGCCCGCTGGATAATCGTCTATGACCTACAAGACAACTATATCTGCCAGGCAGAAGTCCGCAGAGCGCAAGACCCCTTTGTCCACTTAGATACCAGCAACCCCATCTCCCAGAGTGAACTCAGTAAAGAAATCAATACCAATAAACGTCATCAACGTATGATTGAAAAGCGTACCAAGCAGGTGGTCAGACAGACCCAGGAAGTGGTAGATGAATATGTCAAACCGCTTCTGCTGCCCATGAATGAACCTAATCCCACTTTTATCCAACCACCCATGATTGAAGCTCCAGAGCCGGGGACCGAGCAGTTAGTGGCAACCCTGGAAAAACATGCAATGCAGCATCTCCCCAAACTCGAACTGTCGGAAGTGGTCAGACCCGAGTCCGGACGCGAGCATATCATCGACCTGACTAATCTAAATTTAACCAACGATGATGATGACGATGAGATCAAACCCAAGGTCAAGACTTTTGAAGAGATGCTGGACTCTATCGGCATCAAATAAATATACAGGAGTAAATAATGAAACAAGGCAATCTAATCCGCATTACCAATGTAGTGGAAGCTGATGAGTGCATCAACTTCCTGCTCAAGCGTCCCAAGATGGAGATGGTCGGACTGGGACTGATCTATGGTCGACCCGGTCTGGGTAAGACCACTTATGCCAGTCGTATCGCCTTCAGCAGAGGCTATGTCTATCTGAGACTGGAAGCCACCACCACCCCCAAGTCTTTTGCAGTGGAACTATTAACTGCATTATACCGCAGGTTCAATCTGGGTGATTACATCCCTTACGGCACGACCAATAACCTGTTCAAGCTCAGCCTGCAGATCCTGGAAGATCACGAAGACACCGTTATCGTGGTTGATGAGATCGATTATGCCTTCAAGCATGATAAGCTGCTCGGAGCTATCCGGGACATCGTGGATGAGACCCTGAGCGTGGTGATTCTGGTCGGGATGCAGAATGCCAAGGACAGACTGGCTCAGATCAATGAATACTACTTCGACAGATGCAACTCCTTCTATGAGTTCCAATCGGTTAGTAAAAAAGACATCAAACTGATAGCCAGAGAGATTATGGAAGTAGAAGCCACCGAGAAGATTATTGACGATGTGCATCGATACAGCAAGGGCAACCTGCGTAAAGCTATAAAGATCATGTATATGCTGGAAGCCGACCAGTTAAGCAAACCGGCTGTAGTAACAAGGGTAATCAATCTCCAGGATGCCCGATGAGTCCCCGAGACCTGATGCTGAACTTTGTCAGTCTGTATAAGAAACCGTTCTCGGCAGAGATTGCTGCCAGCCTGACCGGTCTTTCCCGAAGCGATACAGAGTCCATTATTCAGGAACTGCTGCAGAACCAGACGATCAAACAGATATCTCAGTCTGAGAGTATCTATGTCAAGAACCAACGTTACAATGCTGTAGTGGGCTACAATCAAAAAGGCAGCTGGAGATTCGATCCTTCAGCTGCCTCGGCTCTCCTCGACTTCATTGAAAAGCAGAGCTATAACTCCATCCGGAAGATAGCAGCTGACTTCGGCAAGAGCCGGCAGTGGGTGTTCGTCTATATCGAGGCTTTGGCATCCATCGGTATAGTGGGTGTCAAAGGAGATGCGTATTATGTCATCACCAGAGCCAACCTGAACAAGCTCGGTAGTTATATCAAGGCCGGTATCATCGGTGACTTGCGGTCAATCTTCGGAGAGAACCGACAGCAGATGGCAAAGGATAAAAAGGCTAAGTACGATCAGGAAGTCAAAGAACGCAGGGAAAAAGCCTGGTCAGAACGTAAAATCAGGATGGAAGCCAGGCAACTGGCAGAACAAGAAAAACAGCGTAAGAAAGCAGAAGCCTTGTTACGTAGAAAGAATAATTATATCATTTACCTAAACAAAGGCTGATTCACAGGTAAGTTAGGGGCATTCTATGACACAAGAACTACGAGAACGCAAACTACGGCAGGAAATCCATGCACTTAGAGTCAAGAAACTCGGTTGGCCGCTCGAGGGGTTCAGGTTCATCATCAGTGGTCTTGGCTATGGAGAGTCGCTTACTGCTTTGCATGAAGAGCGACTCATAGAGCTGAAAACACTCATGCTGAACTACCGCAAACATGGTCGTCCCCAAGTCTTCACCTTTGATAAACAAGGCAAGTATATGTTCGCCCTGATGAAGCAGACTAATTGGACAGATAGTGATTTGAGAGCTTTCATGATTAAGCATTACCACAAAAGCCACTGGAACCTGCTGGATAAGTCGGAGCGCAGAGCTGTTATCGCCATGCTCCAATCCTATCTCAAGAAACAAACCCCTAAAACTGAAAATACAGAACCAAATATAGATAATGATCCCAAGGAGGATAAACATGAGTAGTAAATCTACTAAATCCGTTAAAGAACGCACCATGACCGATGCCCAGGGTCGGGTGATCCCCATCAAAGTACTCAACACCGATATCGTAGAGAAGGATACTGCTGTCAATAAGTCGATGGACTTAGCTCTCAAACTGCAGGAACGCATCCTCTCTGACAAACGCAAGATGATCGGTATCATCGAAGATTACCTGAGCGAAGCAGCCCGCAGGAACGGTCTGGAATGGAAAGGCAATGCCCTGCTGATCAATTTCAATGAACAGTACCGCATCGAAATCCGTTACCGGGAGCGTATCCAGTTCGGGATCGAACTGCAGCTTGCCAAACAGAAGATCGATGAGTGCCTTAAGAAGTGGTCGAGTGACTCCAATGACAATCTCAAAGCTATTATTACCGAAGCCTTCCAGGTCGATAAACGAGGTCAGTTGGCTCGTTACCGTATCTTCGCTTTGCGCCGTTACAAGATCAAAGACCCGACCTGGGCTGAAGCGATGGAACTGATTGATAAAGCCATCCTGGTAACCTCTACCAAGCAATACATAGTGTACTATACCAGAGATGAACATGATAACTACCAGAAGGTCGTGCTGAACTTTAGTGCCCTGTAAAATCTGTGGCAGGATAAGGCAGCAGACTTTGACCATAGGCTTGGTGCAACTATGATGGCTTCAGTTATGAATAATACAGCCGAGGTAAGCATGGATAAGTTTAATGACCGCTATTACAGACCCGATGAACTGGCAGGCATTCTGAATGTCGACCGGACTACTGTCTATCGGATGATCAGAGATGTCTTAGACCCACTCCCTGCTTACCGTTTAACCGAAAGAGGACCTTTGAGAGTACATGGCAAAGATATCAATGCCTACTTAGAAAACCACAAAGTGAGACCCGAGTATGAGTAACGCCCTCGAGTACCGCATTAAGCGGGAAAACTGCAAAGAAAGCTATCTCAATGGGAAAACAGACCCCAATGAATTAGGTATCATCTTCGGTGTCTCCGACATCACAGTCCGCAAGTGGATCAAGTCGGGTAATTGGAATAGTCTGTTCAAGGAAGAGCGCAAACTCGACCATGAGATCAAAGTAGCCAGAAAACGGGCTTTGATCCAAGCCTTGAGAGAATATGCCAAGAACCCGGCTGATACCGCTCTGCAGTCCCTGGTCTCACTCATAAAACAGAACCAGAAGGATGATGAACCGGCTCGGGAACTCAATGACTATATCGTAAAGTTTATGGATCAAACCACCGACTTCATGGTCGAGAAAGGCTATGAAACACTTCTCAAGCAGTTCCAAGGCATTGTCCTGGATTTAGCTGATTACCTTCGCATCAGAAACGGGTAATTATAATGACACCTCTAAAGATAAATCGACCCCATATCTCCCTGACTAACTCCAATCCAAAGCAAATCCCCGAGCGTTATGCCTAAGAAGTTCATTCAGCGGCATAACAAGGCATTGACGGAGATCGCAGCCAAGACGATCTCCGTTTTGCCTTTTATAGACGATAATCCCGAAGCCAGAGAAGAGCGGATAGTCAGAACCAAAGGCGAAGGCTGGGACTCGTTTTCCTTTTTCTGCCGGACTTACTTTCCCCATATCTTCCCACTACCTTTCTGCCCAGCCCACAGCACTATGTTTGATGAGACTGATAAGAGCACAGGCATCATTGGCATTACCGGCTTTCGTGGACTGGGCAAAACGGTACTGATGGGAGTGGTCTATCCGATCTGGAAGATTATCAAAGGTGAGAAGTATGTGATTCATACTGCTGCTGATGTCGATCTCTCACAGGAACGGACTGCCTTCACACTGCATGAACTGACCAACAACCGCAGACTCTTAGGTGACTATCCTGAGCTTCAACCAGTGGACACCTTTGACCTGGACTTCTATCTCAAGAGCAAGACCCGCATCCGAGCCAGGAGTATTAAGCAATCGCATCGTGGAACCCTTAATCCCAAGACTGCCAAGCGACCCGGATTGATAGTCTGTGATGATATAGACAAAGAAGAGAATATGGGCAATCAGTCCATCGGCAAGAGACGCATGGATAAGATTACTCAGGAGTTGGCAGGTGCCTTGGCACCGGAAGGAACAGGCAAGGTAATCTGGCTCGGTAACCTTGTGCATCCCAACTATGCCATCTGTCAGTTCCAGCAACTCATAATAGACGATTTAAAGGCAGATAATCCTGACTTGGATATTGTATCAAAACAGATGTTAAAATGCCACCAGAGAGCTATTATGCGCTTCCCTTTGGAGAATCCGGACGGTAGCTCTGCTTGGGAAGAGCAATACCCTACAAATTCCTTACCCAACCTGAGAGCCAAGTTCGGCAGTACCGGTTACCAAAGGGAGATGCTCGGACAGCCTGTAATCGAAGGCAATATCTTTAAACACCAGTGGTTCACCAAATACAGAAACCTGCCTGCCCCCAGTCAAATGAAGCGGGTCTGGATGTATGCTGACCCGGCATGGGGAGAGAAAGGCTGTTTCAAGGCTATCATCTCCATAGGTTATGATGGCAATCGGTTCTATGTAATCCATGTCTGGATACGTCAGACTGAGAATACCAAGTTCTTCAGATACTACCATGATACCTATCAGGAGTTGGAATCTATCTACAAAGCCAAGTTCCGCTCTGCCATCGAGACCAGCTACGGACAGGCTCGTATCCTTGCCGACTTTGACAGGTGGGCAAAGGATAACAAACTCAATCCCATCTCCCACCGCATAAAGCGCATTGATAACAAAGAGAACAAGAACCTGCGAATAGAGAGAACAGAGACCAGCATCGAGACTGCCAAGATACTCTTCCCGGACGGACAGGATACACCCACCCTAATCTCTCAGTTCCTTACCTATCCTGATGGTTACATCGATGGTTGTGATGCCCTTGCCGGGTGTCTGGAACGCTTCAATGAATATGACATCGGCAGGAACAGAGTCAGGGTCCGGAGGTTTTCTTTCTGATGCAGTATTATGATCAGATCATGCTTGAGTATTACCGGGTTTTAAACAATGCCTGGAAAACAGAAGTCAAAGATGCAGCTTACCTGGCTATCCAGATGCTGAGTGATATGCCGAGAAGTGAGAAGATTAGCAAGACCCAGATAGATAAGCTGATGGACATCATCAATACTCAACTGGGAGATGACTTTGCATCTCAAGTAAATGAACCCACAAAAGCTTATATCGACCGCTGTATCCGGCTCGGACTGAGAGACACCCAAGTCAGTGTCCCAGTCAAGGCATCCATCGGTCTGTGGGGAATCGAAGACCAGCATCTCTCATCCACTATTCAGAAACAGCAAATCTTCTGGCTCGGTAACCATTTTGATGCAGATATCCGTCAAAACTTCGCTGATATGCTATCCAAAGCCATAGAACAGGGATACACTAAAGAAATGCTGGCAGAGACCTTAAAACAGCAGTTTAGTGACATAGGAGAGAAGTCCCAAGTTTACTGGCAGGGATTGGCTGAGCATACGGCTCTCCGGATACGGGAGTTCGGCAGATTACAAGGCTACAAGATAGCCCAGGCTAAGTATTACAAGCTGGTAGTCATCATCGATGACCGCACCAGCGACATCTGCCGGGCATTGGCTGCTCAAGATAAAGCCTATCCCCTAAACGATGCCACTGAAGTAATGGATAACCTGATGGCTCTGGATACCAAGTCAAACAGCCTAGATGATGCCAGAGATTACATCAAAGCCTTGGCACCATGGGTAAGTAATGATCAGATAATCTATAACAGCAGTGATGAACCAATCGGAGTCTCAGGAGCACATACTCCCTTCCCACCCTTTCATTGGAAGTGCAGGACTACGACAGAGATTTACTAATATCTTATCCCGATAATGCCCTCTTTCTCAATTCCATTTTCCTTTAGTAAACAAGTCAAATACGTGCATTGCAACAATCCAGATTAGATGAATCTAGTGGTTTGACTGGCTAATCAGCATAGGAATATTATAGTTGACGAAAAAGGTCGTTATTGAGAGGTTGAAAAAACTTCAAGGAGCTAAAGATGAACTTAGCACATCATGAAAATAATGAGCCTATCACATTATCGAGGAGAGAGCAGAATATCTTAGTCTCACCTAAAAGAGACGGAAGTTCCAAGGTTGATTCCAACAAGTATTTAGCTGAACTCGGAACAGCCATTATTGAATATCACCAACCTATTCAGTTCACAAAAAACATGAAGCAATTCATACATCGTTGGGCACCTTATGTGCAAGGCTTTTCATCAGATTTTGTTCAAAGCGTATTCGACCAATACTCTGGAGTATATAAACAGCCAAGAATTCTTGATCCGTTTGCAGGATGCGGGACAGTACCTGTTCAAGCAAAGTTGAATGGATATGATTCAATAGGTATCGAACTTAATCCTCTTTTACAATTCATTACGAATGTTAAGTTAAATAGTTGGAAAACTAATCCAGTATTACTATGGGAGTACTATCAAACATTGGATTATTCTCAATATACAGAGTACCCAAAATTTCTCCAAACGGAAAAGCAATTTCAACCTGAAATATTAGAAGGATTATGTAGGATCAAAGGAGCTATCGACTATTTAAAAATATCTGAAAGTAATTACATAACGGATATATTGAAAGTTGCCTTCTGTTCAATTTTAATAGAGTCAAGTAACCTGAAGAGAAGTCCTTGTCTCGGATATGCCAAGAAATCACTCGATGTAAAAACTCCATACATACTTTTTGAACAAAGGGTAAAACAAATTGCTGAAGATCTTTCTAAGATACAAGAATCCTATCAAGATAGAATTAATATTCCTTCAACGGTAGTTCTAGCCAATTCTATGCAATACGACTATAATGAAGATTTTGATTTAGTCATAACATCACCACCTTATATGAATGGTATGGATTACGTTATCAATTACAAAATCGAAATGGCATGGTTAGGATTCGCCGATAACCAGAAAACTCTCAAACACTTAAAGAATGAAATGGTAGTCTGTGACAATGTATCTCGGAATATGATTTCAAACTATACATTCGAATACTCAAATGCCTGGATTGATGAATTAAAATCATCCATTAAACAAAGAATTTCTGATAGGGGATCTTACAGACGAGATGACATGCCATCAATCGTTCATAAGTATTTTGATGATATGTATAGAGTCTTTAAAAAAGTAATTCCGGCAATGAAAGACTCTGGCAGGTTTATTCTCGTAATTGGAGATAGCCTGATAGCAGATGTCTATGTACCTACAGATTTATTTGTCGCTAGGATTGGTAAAGATCTGGGTCTTAAAATAGAGTCTATTACAAAAGCACGTGATAGAAGATCAGGGCAAATCCGTAGTTACAAATTAAGAGAAACAATTCTAACTATGATTAAGGAGTGAATTATGCCAGAAGCAAATCTCGGATTTTATGAAGACCCTGTAAATGGCGATGGTATCTGTAGAGCACGAACAACAAGACTGATAAGGTCATGGATGTTTAATAGATCGTCTGAAACATTAGATAAGTATAACAGAGAGTTGGGTCAAATTCCTTATCCGGGTATATATATTCTCTTTGAACCGAATAATAACAAAGTATATATTGGTGAAGCCAGTAGCATATACGATAGAGTTAAACAGCATTCGAATGCGCCAGATGAGAAAATTCAAAAATGGACACAGGTGTTAATGATTAATGATGGACGCTCAGCTAGTCATTCAGAATTCAATGATTCAGTGATACGAAGAGAAATAGAGCATCATATTAACCTATTGTTCAAACTAAATAGGTATAAAGTCGTATCACAAAGTTCAGTACAATATCTGAATGCTGCGCAGAAGGTTATGATAGATACATTTACTGAAGAGCTTAATTTCTTTCTCTTAAAAAAAGGACTGATTACCAAGTTGCCTGCTCTCCAGAACCAACGAGAATGTAGTAATGCCGAGATGTTTAAACTATTGAGGAGAAAAGGGTATACTGTTACTAATGAATCAAAATATGAAGCAATAATTAATGGAAAACAAGCTTACATACGCCCAGGTAGCAAAAAAACTAAGGGTTGGCAAATTACCTTTAGAGATATTTTTAAGAACAGTCTGCTTAATGAAGATGGTTATTTATTGGTGCCACGTGGTGGGGTTCTTGTAATTCCATTAAAAATAATAAAAGAATCTGTAGCAACAGACCTTGAAGCATTTTCAAAGAACACAATCGATATATTTATACATTTCGCTGATGATAGTATTCAAATCATTTATAAAAAGAGCATTACAGATATTCAACAGTACTTAATAGAAAAGTAATAAACTCCTTATGAAGCAACAGAGCACTTATGGATATCTCCTTAAGTGCTCTGTTTTTATTCTTACTTCAGCATAACCATTTTCTTGCAAGACTGATAGTTACTAGTCTTCATATATAGGTAATAAATGCCACTACTTACTTGTGTACCAGCGTTGTTGGTGCCGTCCCAATCGATTGTGTATGAGCCCGTAGAGATTTTCGATTGGATAAGATTCTTCACTATATTACCCTTAATATTGTACACACAAATATATACGTCACAAGGCTCTTTGGCAGAGTACCGGATTGTAGTTCTAGGATTAAATGGATTGGGATAATTAGCATATAGTCTGGTTACTAAAGGTGCAACTTGGGGGTCATCGTTAGCAACCGGAACAGACACTGTCCATATCTGCTCAACTGTCGAAACGTTATCTGATACCACAGCTTTTACTTGGTGCGTACCAGATTGAGCAAACTGGTAAGAGAACTCATTGGTAGAGTTATTCTGATTTACGTCATCTACAAACCAGCTAAAATTCATAGGACTGTCAACATCTGTTGCGTTAATACTGAAACCTAGAGTTTCATTTATTGTGGCACTGATGGTCGTTTGCGTAGGTAAAAAGCTGACTATTATTGGAGGGTCACTAATTGGAGTTACTATAACTAATGCAGAATCAATGGCTGTTGCTCTGGTTACTCCATCACTCACTATAAAAATCATGTTTTCCGAACCACTCCAATTTAGGGGAGAATTGAAAACTATAGAAAGCCCAGTTATTGAAGCTGTAATATTGGTATTGCCTGTAACACTTAATGATAAATTAGTATTATCAACGTCACTGCAATACAGTGCAAAATTAACTGTCAAATCTGTGTCTTCATCGTAAGTAAATGACACTGGTAAGTCTATGATTGGAGTGTCATTCACCGGAGTTACAATCACGTTCACTTGACCTGTAGAGTTAAGCAAACCGTCACTTACTGTAAAGCTTACAGATTCGTTTCCATTCCAATTTGGAGATGCTGTTATTGTGGCATTCAGCCCATTCATAACTACAGTAATATGAGATGTATTCTGAGCTGTGACGGTCAGATTTGTATTGTCAACATCGCTCACAAAGGGCGACAAGTTAACTTCTAAATTACTATCCTCAACAAAAGTAACAGATACCGGAAGATTAATCACAGGAGCATCATTAACTGGTGTCACTATAATATCTGCTATATCTGAAGCAATTGCTCTGCCCATATTATCATTTACTGTAAAAGTCAATTGTTCCGTTCCACTCCAGTTTAGCAATGCCCCCAATGTTACATTTAAGCCAGTTATTGCTACTGTCACATTGGTATTCCCACCAGCAGTAAGGGTAAGATTAGTATTATCCACATCGCTGGTGTAAGATGCCATATCGATGGGTAAGCTACCATCCTCAGCAAAAGTAAAAGAAGTGGGAAGATTGATAGCGGGAGCGTCATTAACCGCAGTCACTATTACATTTGTTTGACCGGTTGCATTTAGAGTGCCATCACTCACAGTGAAATGGATCACCTCAGTCCCACTCCAATTGGCTGTAGCGGTCAAGGTTGCATTTAACCCATTAATAGCTACTGATACATGTGCACTATTCTGAGCAGTGATTGTCAAATTCGTATTATCTACATCACTGACGTAAGTTGCCATATTAACGACTAAATTACTATCCTCTAAGAAAGTAAGCGATTCCGGAAGATTAATTACTGGAGCGTCATTTACAGGGGTCACTATAATATCAGCTATATCGGAAGCAATTGCTCTGCCCATATCATCATTTACTGTAAAAGTCACTTGTTCAGTTCCGCTCCAATTAGGCAAAGCTCCCAGAGTTACATTCAATCCAGTTATTGCGATTGTCACATTAGTATTACCGCTTGCAGTCAGAATTAGGGTAGTATTATCCACATCGTTTGCATACGTTGCCATGTTAATTGGCAATGTGTTATCCTCAGTAAAAGTAAATGAAGCAGGCAAATTAATCACAGGGGCATCATTTATGGGAGTTACTACAATGTTTATAGTAGCAGATGAGGTAGCTCTGCTTTCCCTTTTTAAGTTTTCCTTTACACCTGAGAATATCGTTGCTCCTTCATTCCCTAGTAGTCTCCCACTTTTGTTACTAAGATCACCATTCCTCTTACTAATTGTGCTTTCACGGCTAACATTATCATTTACAGTAAAAGTTACTTGTTCCGTTCCAAACCAGTTGGCTGAGGATGTTAGAGTTGCATTCATACCATTGATGGATACTGAGATATGAGCACTATTTTGAGCAGATAATGTCAGTGTGGCATTATCTACATCACTGGCATATTGTGCCATATTGATAACCAGATTACTATCTTCGGCAAAAGAGAAGGAAGCAGGTAAAGAGATTACGGGAGTATCATTGATTGGCAATATGCTTACGCTAAATGTATCAGAGCATGTTGCTCTGTCTCGTGAAATTGAATTTCTTGTTGATGAAGATCGAGATTGCATATCATTAGCTGTTATGGTTATGCTTGCTGTACCGCTTTGATTGATTACCGATGACATGATTAGAGTATTACCTGATACAAATGCACTAATTATATTCGGATTATGCTCAACAGTATAAATCAGCAGGCCATCGTCATTGTCTACAAAGTAGTTATCAAGGTTTATCACAAACGTACTGAAATCCTCATTCAAATTCAGATCTGGCATTTCTTGAATTACATGGGGTACTTGATTAGTAACATTAATCATATTGGGGATAGTCAATGTACTGGTCATATTCAGGCTGTTCCAGATAGTCAAGGTTACCGAATAGACACCCCTGCTATAGTAAATATGGGATGGATTCTGTTCTGGGGATGTAGAACCATCTCCAAAATTCCAAAGCCAACTTGTTAGAATTCCATTGCCTGCTTGGGAAGTGTCTGTAAATTGTACAGATAGTGGCGATGAACCTGCTGTAACGCTTGCCGAAAAAGATGCCAAGGTACTTAATGAAGACGCTTTTGAAACGAAAACATCATCTGCATTGTCTAAAATGGGTAGAGAATGTGAACCAAAATTGGCACCATCTTGACTATGGTATTTACCTGACACATAACTGTTCCCGTTGTTGTCTGAAGATATGCTTGTGGCAATTTCTTCACCTATTCCACCAGCCCGAGTAACTGATATCCAGATTCCATTGGTATCGAGTTTTGTTATAAATATATCTGCACTTCCGTTACTTATGAGAGAGGCGGTTCCAAAATTGGCAGTATTATAAAAAGAACCAGCTAGGTATACGTTCCCACTATTATCGATATCGATGCTGTTTCCTTGATCATCACCAGTTCCACCAGCCCGTTTTACCCAAAGCAAGTTACCAGAAGAATCCAGTTTACATACAAAAGCATCCATACCTCCACTACTGACAATCGAAATGGATTCGAATGTTGCAGTACCTTGAAAATATCCAGTTACATAACTATTTCCGCTATTGTCGTTAATAATACCTGCACCTCTTTCTGAATCTGTACCTCCAGCTCTTTTTACCCACAGCCAATTTCCATTTGTATCCAACTTAGTAGTGAATATATCAAAACCTCCATTATTAACGATCGTGGTGGTACCAAAACTTGCTGTTCCGGAATAAAAACCCGTTACAAAGCAATTTCCGCTATTATCTAAAGATATACCTTGTCCATAATCATAACCCGTACTTCCTGCTTGTCTTGCCCATAACCAGTTTCCGTTGGTATCCATTTTTGCAATAAAGATATCACGCTCTCCATAACAGGTTAACGAAGTTCCACCGAAATTTGCAATGGAATTGAAAAGACCTGTGACATAACTGTTCCCACTGTTGTCTGTTGCTATGCTGAGCCCATTATCTGTACCACCTGTCCCTCCAGCTCGTACTGCCCAAATCCAATTTCCATTAGTATCTAACTTGGTTACAAAGATATCACGCCCAAATGTGCTTTGTAACGTTATGGTGCCAAAAGTGGCATTTTGATAAAAACAGCCAGTTACATAACAATTTCCATTATCGTCGGTGGAGATGTCCCTACCTTCGTCACCGCTCACACTATTGTTCCCACCAGCTTTTTTTGCCCATAACCAATTGCCATTAGAATCTAGCTTAGCTATGAAAATATCATCATCACCACTACAGGTGAGTACAGTAGTGCCAAAATAAGCTGTTCCTGCAAAACAACCTGTAACATAACTATTCCCATTGTTATCCGTGGCTATACTATAGCCATCTTCATTTTCTGTACTCCCTGCGCTACTTGCCCATAGCCAATTTTGGGTCTGAACTGGGGGTGAAATTAATGAAGTGCTTGCTGATATTTCATTGGAATAATCTGAATCACCTGCTGCATTGAAAGCCCTTACTCTATAGTAATATGATGTATTAAATGCTAAGTTTGTATTTAGATACGTTACTGTACCTGCACTAACAGTAGATATCAGAGACCAGGCACCAGTAGACCCTATTTTTCGCTCAATTTTAAAGCCATTCTCGTTGATTGAATTATCTGACCAAGTCAAATTGATTTGTGTGGAGGCATTGACTGTTGCAATTAAGTTGGTGGGTGCTACTAGATCACTCGGTAATGAACCTGTTGTTGCAAAGGCTTCATTCGAATAGCTTGAATTACCTGCACTGTTATATGCTCTAATTCTGTAAAAATACTGGGTATTGGTTGTCAAATTTATATCAAGATAATAAGATAATCCAGAGTTAACAGTGACTATTTGATCCCAAGAACCTGTAGTACTCGTTCGCCTTTCAATTTTGAATCCATCCTCATTGTTAGAATCATCCGCCCAATTGAGGTAAATTTGAGTTGAGGAAAAAGTCACCGCAGTAAGGTTCGATGGGGGGGCTGGAATAATCGGGATCGGTATTAAGCTCCCTGTAAAGTTCTGGTTCTCCAAGTTTGATGTTACATTTGTATAATCTCTGAAGGAAGGTTCAAAAGTATATCCAGGCATTGTAGGTATCGTTCTTCCAGACCAACCATAATCAACCGGTTCAGAGTAGTCTCCCGTAGCTGTCGTAACATCGACATTATTTCCGAATGTATCATTAATAAATGTTAGAGTCACATTCGGTAGATCTGCACCTGTACTATTAACAATGTTTCCATATATAGTGACATGATCAGGTGTATCTGCGGGTTGATTTGTTGCTATGTTAATACCAACTGGTTGACCAGTATTGAAATGAACTAATAAAGACCCGGAACGTGCTGATCCTTGATTAGCAGAAGCAGTAACAGAAAATGTATTTGGGCTGGTTACGCTCACACTTAGCCAGTATGTATCCAGAGTTGACACATACCATGTCCCTGATGATGTTACTTGTACAGTTTGTGTACGGCCTGAAGCAGGAAAAGTGATACTCGTAGGATTTACCGCATTCACAACTGATGCTACTGTAGTCGCAAATGCTTCGCTTGAATAATTAGAAAACCCTTGCGCATTGAATGCAATAACCCTATAATAGTACGTAGTGTTTGAGTTTAAACCTGTATCATTATAATTTATTATATTTGCCTGAACGCTATTAATTTGATACCAAGTACCACTAACACCAGTTTTACGTTCGATATTGAATCCATTTTCATTGATTGAATTATCTGTCCAACTTAAGTAAATTTGAGATGATGAAAGAGGACTGGCAATCAAATTAGTTGGTGCAGATAAAATTGTTTGAACACCATTTCCATATAGCGCTACATTAATATTACTTGCTCCAGTTGATGTATGGGAACAATTGTAATTGTAAGATTGAACATTAGTGGGTTGAAAACGTACCCAAATTGTTTGAGTGACTGTCCCATTAGCGTGATTTATGTTCAGTGTATTCATATAAGTCCCACTTTGAGATGTTGAAATCATATATCCTGATGCAGATTGAATAGTTATACCCCCAACAAGGTTCTCGCCAGAGAGTTGGTAGCTATACAGGGGCGAGTTTGTATTAACAATTACGTTTCCAAAGTTCAATGAAGTTGGATTTACAGATATAGTAGGAGTGCCATAAATAGATTTGTAGTACGCACTACCTAGATGTACATTGTTAGGTAAAGGTGCTGAGATATTTAGACTTGTTGAATAATCAATATCGTTCTTTGCCCATTTAATGAACCTTTTATTTGCTGTTATCTGTGGAGCTGTTAATGTGATTGTGGCACCATTGTTATAATATCTTTCGTAGGACGTTGTTCCCCCAGCGCTATTATTCATTAAATCTATTCCTGTACCGTTTATTATAATGCCACTGTCTGGATTTTGGGATTCTACATAGATAGTCTGTTGAGCATTTAATGGTTGAATTCCGATAATTGCTTCAGGGCTATTGTAATAAGTCAGATTATCAAAATCTGGATTTGGAATTATGGGCGTGCCATCATCTAAGAAGTAATAGCCATCACAATTATCTTCATTACCCCATCCTAGATTAATATAAAATGCAGGCTCATCTGAGTATGTTTGAAAGCCGTGGATTATATAAGCATGACCCGTGTTTCCTGATACACCTCCATAAATCAAAGGTCTTCCTGCGTTCAATTCGGTTGTTAAGCTATTATACCATGAACTCCAAGGAGTAATTAAAAGCTTTGTAATATGTTGAGCGGAAGTATTATAACGGAAATGATCTTCAAGAGCATTCAGAACATCGCTAAAATTCGCTTCTGATTCGTTACCCCAATTTGCATTGATAGCCACACCGCAGTTATATATAAGCTTTGATGTTTCATTGATTTCACTTTGTGGACTTCCTGATGACAATGATGGCGGCATCTCATACCAATCATAATGAGTTTGACCAAAATTAACTGTGTAATTTCCTAGTTCACATGAATTCGTATGAGTTCCTTGGCCTACTAATGGATAGTTCCAATATTTTAGCATTTGAGATAAAGCTACGGTAGCACATCCCGGATACACATGTTCACCACTTTGGACTGGAGTTTGATTATCATAAGGCTCCCCTGAGTTCCAATGAACATTAAAAGGAATTAATGTGTCTCTAGTGTTATCTCTTGGAACAAAAGTAGAAGTATCTGTCAATAAGTGTCTCCATGATTGGTTATACAAAGTTGCCTCAATACTGTTAGAGTTGATTTCATCAATTTTTTTCAGCCATCTATCAATCATATCATTTATTTGGTAATTCAATTTACTCTTATTTATGTTCAAATTGAGGTTGTATCCCATGATCGGTTTTACTTTATCATCACCAGAAATAAAAATGAAACCGCTAGGTTTTAAATGAAGTAAGTAGATACAACTAGTTTTATCTTTATTGGTAATTATGTCAATTGAAGCAATTCCACTATTAGGAAAATTCCACTGTTTACACCAATTTAATCCAACAGTCTCTGACTGATCAATAGATATCGGTTTTGCAAAGAACATCGCAATTTGAACCAAGACGACAAGACTAAGAAGTGTCTTCTTCATGGTAGCCTCCATTAAAGCTAATTTTTGTTCATATTATTCATTTTTAACTCGTTAGTATATACCAATTCACTCGGCTGTGTCGCTCTTGATATAACCAATAATTTCAAAATATGTTAACTCATTTTAACCCAAGTACGTCATCAATGCTGATTATCACAAGAGTTATGCTAATAATGGAGATCAATAGTCATCCATTAACTCTACTATATGAGCTATTGAATATTGTCAACATCAAATTCTGTGGCATCGTTATGCATCCTGTTTTGTCAGATTATTGTAGTGTGGTTTCATAGCTCCAGATTAAGATTATTGGAGCAAACATGGAACAGACACTACTGCAGAAGGTCAAAGAGCAGTTGCTACGACACGAGGGATTGATGCTCAAGCCCTATCGCTGTGCTGCCGGAAAACTGACAATCGGTGTGGGTCGCAACCTCGATGATTGCGGTATCTCCCAGAAAGAAGCCTTTGTTCTATTGGGGAATGATATTCTGCACTGCGAGAGCCAACTGTTGGATCATATTCCAATTGCGTATTCCGGACTTAACGAGACCCGCAAAGCAGTGCTGCTGAACATGTGCTTCAACCTTGGTATATCCGGACTACTGGAATTCAAGAACACACTGGCTTTCATTGGTGCCGGAGACTACGAGAGAGCAGCCAATAATATGCTGGCATCCAGGTGGGCTAAGCAAGTCGGTCGCAGAGCCATTGAACTGTCCGAACTGATGAGGAAAGGCTAATGCCTGCTGCTCTGCCTGTTACTATTCTGGAAATGCCAATTATGGATTCCTGCCTGCGCAGGAACGACGCTGGCTGAGATGGAAGGCAACACCATTTTCAAACAACATCGTGGTATAGTCATGGAAACGATTAAGGGCTTGGTTTTGAATAACTATTACCAGTCGGCTCTTGACCCCAGTGTAGGCGATGATGATCCTCTGTATATCGCTTTTCGTATTGCCTATTGCTTCCTAATGCTGCATTCCACCTGCGAGTTTCTCAATTTAAAGACCCTGGGCGAGGGAATCGTCAAGACCGTAGGATTAGACCAATCCGCTACCGAACTGCTCACAGGTGCGGAAATCGATGCCTTTAAAGCTAAACTTGAGCTAAGAGCACTGACTGTCCTT
>Ga0247841_10005953_pt1 | contig 19303 bp, 12 predicted proteins | sample LaCruzMarch2015__2_FD_192410 | JGI IMG/M metagenome (GOLD analysis project Ga0247841, IMG submission 192410) | Freshwater microbial communities from meromictic Lake La Cruz, Castile-La Mancha, Spain - LaCruzMarch2015_18m | ecosystem: Environmental > Aquatic > Freshwater > Lake | place: Spain... | reverse complement strand
ACCGCGAATTCCCATTGTTGGATGATGACGATAACATTGCTTGGCTTGGAAAATATCCAAATATGGAAGCAGTTGAAAAATTACGACTGCGAATCGGCAATGAATTTGCTTTCCAAAGAGAGTACCTATTAAAACCAATTGACGATAATGAACCTGTTGTCAGACCTGAGTGGATTCATCAATTTTCTGGAGTGCCACAACCAGCACAGAACGAGACCGTTTCTTATGCGATTGGTGTTGATCCATCGCTCGGAGACGGCGACAAAAACGATCCGACTGGAATTGTATCTTGCATGATTTTGGGATCGGGGAAAAACAAAAAATACTACATTTTGCCGAATATTATAAATAGGCAAATGGGCCTATCAGAGATTGTCGCTACGCTTGACTTGATAATTAAAGACTTTGGTGGTCAGTATTCGACTACAATTTATATCGAGGAGGTTGCGCTTCAAGGTTGGTTAACCCGGGAGTTGCAATCAAAAAACTTTCGGGCAGTTGGTGTTAAGATTCACGGCCTCGACAAAAGAACCAGACTAGGGATGACAACCAACAGGATGCAATTAGGCAAAATCTTATTTTGCAATCCGGGCACAGATATACTGCAAAACCAAATGCTTAAATTTGGCATGTTAAAACACGAGGACGTTGCTGACGCGTATTCAACATTAATCCAAGGGATAGCCGAAAACGAGACCGACCAAGAACCTTTTGAGATGATTAAGTGTACAGGATTGTACAAAACAATTATTTGATTACCTTATTTGCTATTATTGGACCATGAACAAAAAGAAACCAATCATCGAGATCAGCGAAACTACCGAGGAGCAAATCAAACAAACTAAAGAGCTTGTCAAAAGCAAGTTTGGTATTAAAGTTCCCAAATCAGATTTATTGAAGCTGATAGAGCTGATCAAGGAGTTGCAGTGGTGGTTTAAAGTAACACCGAAAGATTCAAGTCATCATATTGATGAGAAGATGGCGATCGATCTTCAAAAATCATTCAAAAAGAATTACAAGAAGGACATCTCAATGTCCGAAGCTTATGACGCCGCTCGAGGATTGATGATCCTTGTCCCACTTAAAGAAAAGCAACGGCTGGCCGATGAGATGAGGTTTATCCTCGTCAAGTATAAAAAGGTTGACTACGCACCAGTACTTATAGAGAAAACCGGCAAACTATTTCAGTTTCATTACGATTTGAAATTGAACAAGAAGCAGTTAGAGTGGATTGTCCAAATTGTTTCCAAAACCGTTTGGTACGAAGAGGCGGTTGATGGCTCGGTAGAAAAGTGCCTGGATGACCTTCTGGTCTATGCAGATAAGCGCAAAAGGGGCAAAAGGGTAAATTGTCTAGACCTGCATGATAAAGTCCGTCAGAGCATTGATTGGGCGATAGAAAAACTTAAACCAAAATTAAAATTCGATCCACTGTATCGTGACGAACACGGGATCGAAGTTTATGCTAAAAACGGTGAACTTTATATTGGCGAGAAAAAATCAGCAACGAAAAAGTAATTAAAATTCCTTTTCTTTCAATCTTTCATATTTAGAGCGAGAAAAACGGCGTTTGCACTCTTTGTTATTGCAAACAGCAAAATAGCCACTCTCTTGAGAGACCCGAGAACTTGAGATAAAACCCGTTCTGGCCACAATCTCACCGCACTTATCACAAACTTTATATTTCATAAGTAGATTTATATTATCATAAAAAAATCGAGCAATGAGATCTCGTTTTTGCAGGATAGTTTAAATAATATTCGACTTTTCAAGGCCGATAATCCATGCCTTATCTTTGGAAAAAGCCGACATAATTATTTTATTGAATTGATTTGTTAATTCTGTAATTTTTCTGAATACAACAACATAAGACAAGACTGATAATTCATTATCTTTTCTTGCCATTTCGATGATCGACTTCCGATATTCAGTGTCAAATTCAACTTCATCTAAATGGCCGCCAGATTTGTGAATAAAAAACTCGACACTTAATGCATTCTCGCCAATCTTGTTCGAATCGATAACTATAAATGATTCTTTCTTCAGCCCATTTTTACTCTCAAAAATTGGGTTGTCGGAAATTTCGTGATAATTGTAATTAAAATTTTCTGGTCTCGAAGGTAATTTTTCTAATAGATTGTCTTTTTTGGGAAAAATTATTGAGCAGAGAGGAAAAGCCTCTTTATTTTTCATTAATTCAATTTTATTATCGGCTTTTCCGTCTTCGATGAATGGGATTTTTCCACCTTTTTTATCTTCTGCATTTAGATGAACTAAACCACTCTCTGAGTGGTAGGAGACATATGGGTTATAAATCTCTCTGGGGACATTTTCAAGAATTATTTGATTCGGTATTTCATTTACAGGTAATTTAGTTGTAACAGCTAAAGAAGACTGTCTCCAAAGTTTCACATACAGAGACTCATCATCTGATTCAATCTTTCTCGCCCCTTTTTCAATCAACAGCAACTTAAAATAATCAGACCCGTTCCTGAGGACAATCATCAACGGCGGAAATTTTCTACTCTTTATAACTTCTTTCATCTCGTTTAATGAAATCATTAGCCTTTTCGACATAACTGCAATATTCACATTCGGAATTACATTCAGGAACAATTTTTGAGTTTAGACAGCCTTTAATTTCTGTTAAAACCCCATCAATCCAACTTGTGTCACCAGTGTAAGGAATTAGTTTAATGTCGAAATCAAGTTTACCGTCAAAGGATTTATTACTTTTCCGGCCGTTACAATAGACAAAATAACCGGTATCGGATACTTTGAATCCTTTTTGACGAAGCAACCACTGGTATATCTCCATCTGTCGCTTGTAACCGATCTGCCAGTCTGCATCCAATGTCACCTCCGAGTCCTTGGCCGTTGCTTTATAGTCAACAACAATTAACTCTTTCGTTTTATTATCGATCCAAATATCATCAATGGCGCCGGTAATTAATAGATTGGTTGGTTCATGTAGAAATTGAACGCCCTTGAAATTCTCACGCCATTCATCCATCGACTCATGGGAAAAGGGAACGGCATCAATTCCATAATGTTCCATCAACGGGTGACGGTTATTAGCTGCCCGGTGAATGTCAAACTCTTTCTTTAACAGATGATCAACCGCTGAATTAAGAGTAAACGGTGGCCCGCTTGGTCGGCCTATACCAATTCTTCGATCCAGGTAGAAACATCTTGGACAATTTAAATACAAGTCGATTTTGCTCCGACTTAATTTAAAAGCATTTTTATTTTTTGGATCGTAATATTTAGCCATATCTTTTAATCTATTATTAAACCATTTCTACCGGTGCCTTACCTTTTAGGATTTTATGGGGAAAATAATTCCAAGCATCAGTCGTCAACTCCAATACATTCTCAAGCTCCATTGGGTTGCCACGATCAAAGATTCTGACAATTTTCATCATATCATCGGTATCGTCTTCATATTTGATAATGTCTAAAATATGATCAAAAGTAAAAGGGCTTCTGTGTTCAGCCAGTAATTCCTCGAATTCTGCTTTAAGTTCTTTCCGTTTTTCAATTATTTCTTTTTTCATTTTCATGGAGTCGGCTCATTAGCTCGCAAAGCAGTTTTAACTATTTGGTCAAACCACACAACCGCTTCCTGGTATCTTTTAACATCATTAAAATTGATCGGATTTAATGTCGGAAACCCGTGAACATAATTATTTTGGGTTAAAAAACCAGTATGAGCAAAGGCATCCCTAAATATATGCTCAAAATATTTACCAATAGTTTTTTGTTTAATTGAGCTTGCTTTAACCGCACTTTGTAAATTGTTTAACTCATGTCGAGTGAGAATTCTGCTTATTTCTGCTTCGATATACGTCTGAGTTGCTGCCCGGTCTTCAACAAGTATTTTCTTACCGTTTCTTTTTTCTGATTTTAGATTTTGAATCTCGACAATCTTATACAAGCAGATGAATTTATAATAATCGCTGGTAGAATTTCTAGCTTCTAAATAAAAGGATAACATGGACCACATTTTTGGACTAAAAGAGTCTTCGTTACCTCTGAGCAGAAATCTGGTTTCAATTCCAGCCTCCGATTGTATTTGTCCCACTTCAGCGTTTGACGAAAATACATATCGGAAACCATTTACATGGCTGTTGCGATAAACAACCACCGATGCAAACTTAAGAAGTTTCTCAATCTTTTTAGCGTAATTTAAACTACGTAATACAACCTCCAGCACGATATCACTTCCTTGATTTTTAATCTTCCAAATAATATTTTCGTCCAAAAAACGAAAAGTATACGAATCAAATATTTTGTCAGGATTTTGATCATTTACTAGCACGGCATTGGTATTGAATAAATAATTCAACTTCATTTTTTAGTCCTCAAATTTTTTGTTCTCTCTTATTTTAGTTATTTTTTCAACTTTTCGTATATATTTTTAAATCTTCAAAATAATTTATAATATCTTTTGGCAAATAAACATAATCTTTAATCGCTTCGTATACTTCAACATTTTCAGAATCAGATCCCGAGAAATAGGGGGGAATTTTGGCCCAAAATCTGCTTGTTGAGAGAATCCTTACTTTTTTCTTAGAGAAAAAAGGATTATTCCAAATTAAACTAGTTCTTAACAATTTGTATTGTTTATTTTTCTCATTAATCACTTTCTCTAATTTTCCAGAGAATATAATATGATGAACCTCGTGAATATTGTTCGGCTTGATTTTTTTTAATTTGATTATCGTTTCTGTGTCATTTTGTGCGAACTTTCTAATGTCCCAAGCTGCTTTATCAAAGTTAAGAAGCATGGGACCATGAAAACTTGTAGAGTATGTTAAATATCTTATCGTGTCAGCGTGATTAATTTCTTTAATAAAATCATTCGTTTCTTTATTAATTTCAAAATGCTTAATTCTTTTACAGCGTTTAGCCAAAATTTCTAGATCGTGGATATTTTCAGTCTTTAGCTTATGAAAAAGCAAAATAGCTTTTAAATATTTTTCAATAGCCTGCTGGGCTAAAAGTAAAAAACCAGTGATACACTCTTGCCGGAACAATGTTCTTGCAGAAATATAATCATAATCTGCCATCTCCAAGAAACACCTTCTCGCCACTTCATTCCTGAGAATACTTTTCTTAATTTTCACTTCTCTCCTTTCTCAATCATTTCGTCTGCTTTTCCTGTCTCTCCTGCAGACAGGATTTTGCTTCGCCAATCTTTAAGTTTTTGAATTAATTCAGTATCCATATATATTCAAAATCCCCTTCGTTCTTCCATAATTTTTTCCTGCTCAATCTGTTTATCGAGACCAATAACGAAACGATCAATCCATTGCTGAACAGTTGCATTGTCTTCTTTTTCTCTAAATACCAGTAACCCCTCTTTCTTTTGCTGATAATGCTGGCTTGCCGGACCAGTCCAACCTTCGGATGAGAAGTTCGCCATTAAATTGTTTTGCACGTCTTCACGATCCCCATAACGCACTAATAACTCTCTTGCCCAACATATCCTATCTTCTTGCCTGAATAAAACTTTTGGAACGAAGGTGGCAAGATACCAAGCCCGCTTTTCTACATCTTGATCCACCCATTGCCATATCGTCTCCGGCGTTAATGACGATAAAGTTCCTTCTTTTTCTTCGAAAAACCCTGCACCCCTTAACCACGATTTGATATGAAAAGCCCTTGAGTCTATGGGTGGACCCAAATATTTAGCAACCCGTTCCCATACCTCTTTTGGTTGTTGACGTGCAATCTGATTTATTACTTCATCAGTGCTTCGATGGTAACCTTCCAAAATAGTCCCGTCTTCACCAAAGTTTTCCAGTATAACATCCACAAGATCAAGACTTTTCTTTGGGTATAGCTCAATAAAACGTTTGCTAAGTTCTGTCCAGTGGAATTCATCCATTTGATCGCGTCGACCTTCTTTTGGTTTTCTGTATAGAGAAGGATGGGTAAGAAGACGCAAAGTAAGTTCCTTGGGTAGTACGTGATTTGAGTCTTTTTTGGTATAGAAAAAATGGTATAAATCGAGAGCGATCGACGCGGCATAGTCTTCAGGACTATCGAGCAGAAATTCTATCCATTGCTTGAATATATCTTCGGATAAATCACTTATAACACTACCCAACCCGAAAACTCGAAAATGATAAGCTTTTAGTTGACTTTTTTGGGCAAGGGATAGAATACGAATAGCCGCTTCGTCTGACATGCCCGACCGCCAAGTGAGTGTGGACACCCATATTGCTAATTCTTTATCTTTCGCCAAATCGTCCATGAGTGATTCCCATTGCTTCGGGTTCTTCTCAAAAAGTGCTTTTAGGTATCCCCCTAGAAAGTAATCACTGGCATCTTCGTGATTGGTAACTGTCCGTTGTGCTTTCAGTAAAAGGGGTAGTAGCGAGAAATCTTTATCTTGTTGACCAAGTTTGTAAGCAAAACGATAGCCACTTTTAGCTTCTGAGGTCACAAGCCAAGACAGCTCTGGTTTTAATAATTCAGAATTGGAAAGTACCTGTTGTACTAGATCCTCAATTGGTTTTTCTGCTTTGTCTAGTCTATTTCCGTCGTCATCAAACTTATCTTCTAATAAATCCATTGCAACATAACGCTTCATTAGAGAAGGAAAATCTTGGCCAACTAGATCATCACGCAGAACCTTCCAACGCTTTAATATATCGTCCGGTACCTCATCGTGTTTTTTACCATAATGAAGAACTGCCTCAACGGTTTCTAAAATTTTAGTTTTATCGACATAGGGTTTTGATGCGAGAGTGGTTATATCAGGAATAATTATGTCAGCCAATTCAGGAGCAGGCGTTAATCCACGGACATTGTTTAAAAGAACATCAATTGCCTTTTTCTGTTCGTCTTCCCCTAGAGTGTCCGATTTAGAATAAAGGAGTTTCCACACTCTAATATAGGCGTCCATCATTTCTTTGCGGTCTTTAGGACGCCACAACTGAGCCGATCGTAATCCTTGATATTCTGCACCTATCATACGATGAAAATGACTGGCCTTCAGCCCCTTATCGCACGCGCTGATTGCAAGTAGTCTCCTTTCTTTGGAGTCAGAATTTATGGCTTCCAGTAATACTGGAAAACGCTCTTCTGGTGATGCTTCGGTTGGAGCAACTCCTCCTGGCCCCGGGGAAAAGAGGTCCACAAATACTCCGCTTGCATTGTTACCATACGACTCGTTTTCTGCTTCTCCTAAAATGAGCAACAATCGTGCGGCGTTCAGGAATAATCTTTTCCAAACAGCAATTTTCTCAAGCGCCCAAACAAAATTTCGACGCGGTTCTTTTAGTTCGTAAAGTTCTTTTTTGTCCCAAAACCCAACCGTTTTCTGTAAACACTTAACTGCTGCTTCTGCGTTCGCTTCTGTAAGAGCTGAAAAAAATTCTGAACCCAACTTTGTCTTAAGATAGTCTTCTTTTTGGAATGGTCCCTCCTCACCAAGCAATTCTTCGACATTTTTAGATGCCGCTTCTGATTCCGCAGCATACATAAACATCTCATAAAACCATTTTATTAGTGAGTCGGAGATCTTTTTTGAAAATTCTACGAAGTCAAAAGCATCACCATACGTATTCCACCACTCTTTCCACAACTGAATGTGTAAAGCTTTTGGGGTGATGTAAAGGGTAGTTTCTCCCTGCAGAATCTTTCTCCCTTTTAACTTTTTAATTATCCCCTGAAACCGCGAGAAGGTAATTTGCGGGTCGGCTTCTTGTATTAGGCTAGCGACGGAATGAGCTTCGTTGGTTACTACTCTCCCAAAACCAAACATTTTAAACAAAGCAATATATTGCAGAACAATCTTTCTTTGTTTTACTTCGGGATCCTGAGGATTATCACCACCGATGATGTAGCGGTCCCAAATATTAACGGTATCCAAGGGTTTTAAGACATCATCAGGATTGTTTTTTAAGTTCCATCCAATTACATGTGCTACACGTGGTGACCCGCTACATAATTCCGCCCATCTGTCAGCTTGATCTTGTATTCCATATTGTCTGATAATCTCGACTATTTGCTCCCTCTCCAGGAACGGAGCATTAAGATAAGAGATAGAACCAGAACTGACATCATATTCGTTGTAAATCGAAACCATTTTTATACGAGGGCCAAGGTTTTTGAATTTATTCCATATATATGATCGACTATCCGAATCGCAGTCATCTATAACTAAAAGGACGGCAAAATCATTGTCTTCCTTGAGTATCTCGTTCATGAGGTTAGAATCCCGAAATTTATCAGGCGTATCACAATAAATTACAAGTGGTTTTAAATCTTCTGCACTTGTTGCTTCTAGGACAAGGCGCGTTTTTCCTGCTCCGGGCTCCGCCCATACACGAACGTGGACTGCTTGGTCGCCATGGCGCAACTCTGATTGTAAATTTTTTATGAAGTCATCCTGCGTTCTGCCAGACTCAAAATCTTTTTGCATGTCATCTTGCTGCGACCAACTTTGATGTGTCTGAAATCTAGCCTGGTCAAAACCTTGAAGTTGTAGGACAAGTGAAGGAAAACGTTTTGTAAAACCAATAATGGTACTTTGCCCCCAAACTTCTACTTTTGAGTTTGAATAGCCACATTGATCAAAATAATAAACCAGAGTTCCAATTGCTTGCCTATGCTGTTCGTCAGTAAATTCTTTGCCAAAGCAAACTAAAACATAGGTGCCATTATTATCTAGGCACGCTCTAATGCTCGATCCAAGGTTGTTTTTACTTGGATGCTTTCTACTGAACAGCTCTTTTTTTATTACTGCGTCTTGCCAGGGTTGAAATGAAGAACCAGTCTTTATTTGGTAACTGGTAACTCCTGCTTTAATCAGGCCACTAGTTTTTACATGCTCCATTTCTTTCGTTATCACAGAAGCGTCGATGCCACCATCGGGAACATTTGTCCATAAAGAAATATTTATATTATTGAATGGAATGTCTACTCTGTTGGCTTCATCCCATAATAAATCACGAAAAAAAGAAACGGCTGGCTGAGAATCTATCGAACCCAACTGTTCGTTCCTAAGGGTAAAGATTGTACTCACATCTTTAACCCGATATGAAGACAGGCCGCGAACACCTTGATCCAAGTAGCCCTTTTTCTTCAAGGCGTCTGTGTGTCTTTGAACCGAGCTTATCGTTGAATAGTTTAATGCAACCCTAAGCTCCTCGAGAGTCGGAGGGGTGCCATTAAAATGGGTTAGCTCGGAGATTTTTGTAAAGACCTTCTTCTGTTTTGTAGTTATCGTTTGGCTCATAGCTCCACATTACGCTAATTAGCGTAATGTTGTCAAGAGGGCAATTTCTCGCAGCTAAAAATAATCATTTCGAGTTTTCGACAATCTTGATTTCGTCGGGTGTGAGATCGTAAAGTTTATAAACCATTTGGTCGATTTGGCGTTCAAATTCGTGCACTTTGGCTTGTTTGGCTAAATTTGTGAGATAATCGTCAGATCTTGTAAGAGCGAGAATCTTATCAACCGTACCATTAAAATTATCCCTTTCTATATTTGATATCGGTCTGAACGGTAGTCTTAGTATGTGAGGAGCATTAATCGAAAAAAACTCGCCTCCGATTTTTATTGATGGATTCTGAATAGAAAATATCCACTGATATAACTTTGAGTTGAGTAATGACAATAAATATTTATAATCTCGGGCTATTTTAGCATGAACCTTTATTCCATATACCCCAATAAAAACAGATCCTTCTTCATCTAAAACCGCTGTTATCCTAGTGTCGTTACCTCGGATCAAAATTTTTGGAATAAAAGCGAAATCTCGCCACCGTTTTTCAGAGATAGCTCCTTCGTCATTACAGAAATAAGGCGTAGAAATCGATAAACCAATTGTCCTAACTTTCTTCTTAGTATCAATCACATAGGGTTGGATATTCGAACAAACTAGTACGCGCAAACTGTCTTTAGTTGTCTTCTGATTCGTAATATATTTAGACCATGAATGGTAATCTATCGCTCTTGGTGTTCCGCAAAAAATCTGGTCAGGCTCAAGTATATCGGAGAGCTTCGACCCTAGGGAGAAAATTTTAGAGATTAAATCATTGAGTTCTGGATCAATGATTTCTATCCTGCCATCGTCAATGCATTTTTGTTTTGACAAGATTATTTTTTTATACTGTTCGGCTAAATTCTGAATAGTTCTCGCAATTTTAATCGAAACTTTGTCTATCCTGTCGGTTTTTTGAAGAATACTTATTAATGGGTATGTTGCAGCGTCGAATATATCTGTTGCCCGCGACAAATCAAATAATTCTACTATTGAATTTTGTAATATTAAGTTTCTTATTTTCAGACCGTATTCTCTCACCAAATATTTATCGGGTGTGATATAGGCCAATACCCCCTCTTTCCTCAAAATAGTCAGACCCTTCTCGATAAACAGGACATAGTAATCAAAATCTTTATATGCGGAGACATAGATTCTTTTAATTGATGCTTTAATATTGTCATTCTGCTCTTGCTTGTGAATTCTTATATAAGGCGGGTTCGCAATAACGATGTCAAAGCCATCCTTCTTTTGAAAAACATCAGCAAAATGAAGATGCCAAAGAAAAAATGGCTTCGTGTTGAGCTTTTTGTACTTCGCAATTTTATTAAGAGAAGCGATTTTACCTTCTTTTCTCAGTGATGCTTCGATGAATTGCCATTCAAGTTCAGATGCTCGGTAGAGCATTTTCTTTTTATCCTGTCGATTGGTTTCACTGACAATTTTTTTATGCAAACCAGAAAGTTCATCCCATTTAGCCATAATTTCATTTCTTTGGCCATCAAAATCAAGCTGACTTGACTGATCGTTTTGTCTTACAGCAAAACTTGCAATGATTTTTTTCTGTGTTTTTGCCTGTTTATTCAAATCTTCAATCTCGGCTTTTGATAATTTCCCGGCGGCCTGTAAATCTTTAAGCTTATGGTGCAACTCCGATATTTTATTTTGAGCGATCTTTATTTGCTCATCTTTATAACTCGAATCTTGAGGGATTATGCTTTCATCAAAAAGTTTGATGCCTTCAAATTCTTCAAGCAAACTATTGCCCTGCATGATCTTGTAATCCAAGTTCGGCAATGGTTTGATCTGTTTGATATTGTTTTCGTCAACAACTAACGATAGCCAGAGTCGAAGTTTGGCGATTTCAACAGCACCTGGGTCAATATCTACGCCATAAATAGAATTGGTAATTGCCTGCATTTTGAAATCGTAAGCGGTTCTGCCAGCACATTCGGTTCCTTGACTCGATTCACAAAGAAATGGATTAAGCGATAGTCGAGCACTGACAATCTCATTCATCATCCCAACCGGAAAAGCACCCGAACCAATTGCGGGATCACAGACTTTTATTTCGGCTAACTTTCCGTCAATTGCTTCAGCATTGTTTTTGATTGAATCCGGAATTTTGGAACTAGAACTATCTTCTTTTTGTGCCGCCCAATATTCGTTTTCAAGAACCTGTTCGCCAATTTTGATAAATTCTTCGATGTCTTCCTTTTTGACTTTACTTTCAAGTTCGGCGTTTAGATAATTCACTAAACTTTGTTCGCACATATAGTGGACGATCTCTCTGGGAGTGTAGTAGGTACCTTTGGATTTACGATCTTTGACTTCAAGAAGGTTTTCAAAAACTTTACCAAGCATCTCAGGATCAACAGCTACTTCTTTTTCTAATGGCTCATCCTCCCGAACAGTGAAATTATAGCGATCAAAAATGTCTAGAATGCCGTCACCAATATCACCCTGTTTGGTCGGTCGAGAATTTGAAAATAATTCGTTATCTAAATTGATATCGGTGTGAACCCAATCATAGTTGCCAATCGGATCAAAGAGTCCGCCATTTAGAAATGGGATTTTGCAGTTAAATCTTCCGTAGTAATCGTCGTCTCGCTCACGAGCAAGAGCTTCATAGAACATTGGCTCAAGAATTTCGTTGAAAAAGTTTTTGTATCCGGAGTGCTTTTCCTGGAATAGCTGGCGTAAAAAATCCTTTGGGCCCGTGCCCCAATCGGCGTCTCGCTCAACACCAAACCAACCCTTCTTCTGTAAGAAATAGAGAAAAACAATCTGCCCAAGCAGCTTCTTGGCAAAATCTACCGTGTCAACATCCTTCTCGACAAAGTCAGCTTTAATCTTGGAATCATTCTCAACCATTTTGTCTAAATTATCTTTTAAAAGCAAAAATAGCTCTCGATATTTTTCAAAGAACTCTTTGGTAACTTTTTCGATATTGAAGGCATCTTCAAGTTGTTCAAGAGTCGGCGAGTTTTCATCATCTTCGAGTATTGGAGCTAGCCGGCTTTGAGCGGTATGAGAGCTTTCCTTCGCCCCAACAAGAAAAGACCAGCGTCGGGCAGGAGTAAATTCCTCTTTAACTTTGATCTTGCCGTTTTTGCCTTCTTCGAACTTATAGTCCATCTTTACAAGAGAAAAACGCCAATCATCAAACTTTGGTGAGACAAAAGCGACGAGGGCAGCATCTTTTTGATCGCGTCCTTTCAAATAATCGGCCACGAAGTTTCGGAGCGAGGTCCGAGCTCGATCAATAGAATTTTCTTTTTCCAAATAGACGACAAGAATATCAATTTTCTTCTCGTTTGGATCGGTGTAGGTGCCAAGCCGTTCGTAGGTTTTGATGATATTAGCGGTTTTTTTGAATTGTTCCTTGACATAGCCGTGTGCGTGGAATGCTTTATCTTCATTGATATGATTCAAAAGATTTTTGGCAAAATTTAAAAATTGCTCTTTGTCGAAAGAGCTTTGTAAAGTTCTTTTGATGATTTGCTTTGTTGAATCTTTGATCATTTTGATAAGTATTCTGACAAAATCACTTCTCGCTTACCAAAGCTAGCGTTTTGATCTTCGGCGTAGTGTTTTTCAAGTAGTCTCTCCGGAATTTTAGTTTGCAAAACCGCCAAGATTCGGAGTGGGTTAATACCTTGCTGTATTTCCTCCTGTACCGCTTTGAGAGCCTCTTTGGAAGTCTGTTTGGGTAATCCTCCCTCTTCGAGCTGAATCATTATTTTTTTCAAATAAAGTTCTTGCTCATCAGTAAATTGACGACGATCTTTCATTGTCGCTTTGATGATCCGCAGAACTTGCGTTGCACTGTCTCGACCGCCACGAAGGTTTGGTTCTTCCATCTCGTCGGTAGTCGAAAAAATAAAGGCCTGCTTATTTTTATCCATTAACTCAAAGAAATTATCAGGTAGTTTTTCTTTTTTAGTTTGGCCGTCGGCTTCAAGAATTTTTGAAGCCGTAATGAAATCAACTTCTTGCGATTCTTCAACATCATTGGCTTTAAAAAACTTCTGTAATTTGCCCCGGCGGAAATATGTAACTAGATTTCCACCTGATATTTCGGAATTTCTGGCGGTACGAGCTTTCTTTGGCAATCGCTTAATTCTTTCAAACAAGGATGGCTCTTTGTCTCTAATATTTTTGATTAAGTGCAAATATTTTAATTCGCTATCTTCGAGTCCATCCTCTCCAGTTAAAGAAGTCTTTGAAGTCAATTTGTTGAACAGTTCGTGTTGCTCAATTGGCTCGCCTTCGGTTAAAAGCTGGGCATCGGCACCAAGCAGAGTAATAAAAGCGTTGATTTTGGCTTCTGCCGCTTCTTTGAGTTTAATTTGATCATTGGCCTGCTTTGTTGGGAAAAAGTTGAAAGTATGGATAGTCGGAAATTTAGTATCAACTCGATTAACACGACCGACTCTTTGCATCATCCGGGTCGGATTCCACGGGATGTCATAGTTAATAACAACATTAGAACGATGCAGGTTTACGCCTTCAGACAAAACTTCAGTAGAAATCAAAATTCTATACTCATCACTCTTATTCCTGGCCTTAGCATCAAAATTGTCTATTACTTTTTCTTTTACGCTATGACTAGATCCGCCGGTGAAGCAAATAATTTTGCCCGGGAACTTTTCTTCGAGATGTTTTTCAAGATAATGTGCTGTTTCCTTTGATTCGGTAAAAATGATAATTTTATTATCTTTCAGCACTTCTTTAGAATTTAAGTTTTTGACAAGAGAATCTAATTTCGGATCTCTTTTTATTCCTCTCCAAAGATCTTGTATTTCTTTTAGGGTTGCGAGATCGCTCTGGAGATCTTGTTTGAATTCAGGCCTGAAATCCGGGCTTCCGTATCTCTGGGCTTTGTCTTCATCAATTAGCCGCTGAATTGCCGCATCGTCATCATTTTCCAGAAATTCAAAAACTTTGCTGGTATATTTTTTACTGACATATACATTGCCGACATCAAATTCGTCAAGAAATTGCTGGTAGGAATGAGCAAACCGATCGATGGTTTGTCTAAAAGCGTAAAAACTACTCTCTAATCTTTTAACCAATAGGATTTTCATAAATTTGCCCATGTTTTTCTGGGCCAGTTGTTCTGGCTGGGAGAGTGAACCTTTGTAATAAAGCAAAGGGGTATAGCGAGCATATTTAAAATTTTTGGCAATCAGCTGGATGGTTTTGGTAAAAACTATGTCTTCTTCGTTGTCGAGTTCGTAAAAGCATGGCTCTGGCTTTTCGACATCAGGGAACTTCATACCTTGATTTTTAAGATCCTCTCCAAAAAAGGCCATAATTTCGGCACGAGTGCGGCGAACCATCAAATATTTGAGAACTTTTTCTCTTATCTCCTGGGCATTTTCTTTTACCGTCTTGATATATTCCGGATAATCTTTTTGTCGATCTAGGTTCGTAATCTTCTTGTCTAAACTGTTAAAGAACCGCTCAAGATCGGGCATACCTGGGATCGTACTTTTTCTGGTCTTTTGAAAAAGTTTGATTTGACTTAAAATATCCTTTGGCGAATTATTATATGGAGTGGCGGTAACCAAAATTACTCTTTTACCTCGACAGATTTCGGCTAATTTTTCATAGGTCTGATTGCTTTCCGTGCGGAAACGATGAGCTTCGTCAATGATGACATTTGTGTATTTATCTGTGCCCGATTCAACCAAGCTGTCTAACTTGCCGATTGATTCAAAATGGGTTTGTCGAACTTGAAAATCTTCAAAAACATTGGGCCAAGACCCGGGGTTGTTTTTTTCCAGAAGAACCGGAGGGGCAATAACTAAAGTTCTTCCTTCAAGCTGATTTGTTAACATTGCAGAAATATAGGTTTTACCCAAACCAACAACATCAGAGATAAAAACACCACCATACTCGCCGAGAATTTTTTTAGCATTGAGAACTGCTTGCTCTTGATATTCGAGCTTCTTAAATTCTACCGGAAGATATTTAGTAAAAACTTCCTCATTTTGACTCAGTTCGTCTTTGAAATATTCATAGAGGAATTTAAGATAGAGTTCATATGGTGTAATATCGTTGTTGAGCCAGGTTTTGGTTTGAATTGTTTCAACATATTTTTCGCTGACATCAACAGCATTTTGCCAGAGCTCGTTGAATTTATTCTGGGCAAAATCGTAATCGGCTCTGTTCTTAAGCTCAACGTTAAACTCAAGATTATCAATTAGGCCAGATTGAGTGAAGTTACTTGAGCCAGTAATGACTCGACCTTTGTCGCGATCACCCTCGGCAAAAGTCATAATATACACTTTTGCGTGAATCTTTTCAGATGGATACGCTCGGATTTCTAATTTCTTGTTTTTGATCCATTCGATGAATTTTGCTACACCTTCGGCTGTGTTTTTATTGTCTTCCGACTCCTCCATTTCTTGTTCAACCAGATTACCAACCTCCTGTTTTGTTTCTGCATTGGAGAATTGTAAAGCTTGTTGATCTGGCTTTTGGGCCGTTTGCATTAGATTATAAGTTTGTTTATTCGTACTAATACCAATCAAAATCCGAATCTTCTCAGTTTTCTCGAGTGATTTGTATATAGCATGGAATCCACTAGACATAAAATATCCAACTAGACAATCAAAAAAACGCGTGTCTTTAATGAGAACACCGAAACGGTCTCTTAGGCTCTGGCCATTTTCATTTGTTACAAAAGTCAAATCCTGATCCATAATAGACCTTGTAAAAATATTGAAATATCTTTTCTTAATCACTCAAAATCATACCACAAAATAGCTTGTTTTGAAAGTGAGAGTTTTTGTTTTTCAGAATATACTATTCCTCAATTTTGCTGTTGGAATTTTGAGGAGATATTCAGCTAGAAACAGTTTTTAGAGATTCAATTAATTCGTTAAAATCTTGTTCAGATACATCGGATAAAGTTTTTAACGCTCCTTTGAATTTTCTATCTGGATTATTATGAAGCCCCTCTAGGTTAAATACCCGATCAATATTTGCTAAAAGTGTTTTTGATAATCTTTCTCTTAGCTCTCCTTCAAGGAAGTTTACAAAGAATTTTCCATTTGGACTAATTTCTAACACTTTATAGAAGTTTCCATCAATTTTGATTTTGATGTTCAATGTTTTTGTTCCCCAATAGAATGAGAATGGGTCTTTTTGGCTAAGATCATACAGAGTTTGCAGCCTATTAATCGTAGTTTGTCCAAATTCTTGAGCTAGACTGAAAAATTCATCCTCTGTAATGAGTCTGTTGGCACCATGAGAACCTGCATTTATATCTTTTTTGACAGCGGCGCCATATAACTTGGGAATAATAATTTCAAGTTCATTATATTTGTAGTAATCAAATTCAACAGTATAAATATCAAATTTACTATTTTCATTTACAAAGAGAATCAAATCTTTAAGTCGGCTATCCAATTGATCCATTAAAATAACAAATTTAAACTTTCCATGATTTAGGTTGTCTTCAACGCGTCCCAGAATTGCGGTGACTTCTTCATCGGTTACCTCGTAAAAATCTTTTATTTTCTGGGCTGTATTTTGCTTTGATTTCTTATCAAGATAGGCATCAATTTGTTGAATAAATGCACCAAAATCGATTGAAGATTTCCAAAGGGATGCTCCGTAATCTAGAGCCTGTGCGACAACCTTGCGCTTATCCGCGTTTCTATAAAGTTTTGTCTCGATTATGTAAATGTCGCCGTCTTTATCAATTCCAATTGCGTCAATTGGACCGCTACCTGTCCCGAATTCTCTTGCGAGTACCAATACTCGAATATCTTCCTTGATCTCGTATAAAGGAATGCTTTCGGGGTTATCGTCTATATATTGTTGTAGGCGATCTTCATAAGCAAATCCGGATTTATCAATTTTTTCAGCATTTTTACCATTTTTTGTAATAATTATACTCATTCATCTCCTGTATTAGGGCAGCTAGATACAAAAAGCCCGCCGCCAGCGATGATCTTGCGATCACCCATATTCCTTTCGGAATACGACTCGGTAAGAGTTGCTCTGACGACGAGCTTAATATCTCTTACCGAGTTTTTATGCCATACCCTAGAGGTTGTCTAGGGGTTAGGCAAATAAATTTTTATGTACGATTACATCTTAAATTGTAGCAGATTTGTGTTTATTGTAAAGCATATTTTACGGTAAATCAGTATCCGCGTTCCTCGTCGAGTATTGGTGAGTCGGTGGCAAGCTAAACCGTGCATTTACATCTGGACTTCCCTAACCATCGCGGTACCATCTCCTTTGATCAAGAGATTAGGGAGATTAAATGGAGCAAAAATTCACCAACACCGCAGCACTTCAGCTACCCAAAGAGGAAAATGGAAGTTATGCTGATCCGATTGTGGGCAAAATCAGAGTTAACTACTGTCTTTATGCCAGGAAAAGTTCGGAAGACGACGAAAGACAAGCCCTTTCGATTGATTCCCAAATTAAGGAGATGGCGGTTCAAGCCCAAAATCAAGAACTTCATGTAAATGAGATCAGAAAAGAGAGTCATTCGGCAAAAGAATCTGGGCAACGGCCAGTCTTTAACGAGCTGATCGAAGATATTCGGCAAGGATTATTCAACGGCATCCTTTCTTGGGCTCCCGATAGATTAAGCCGTAATGCCGGGGATTTAGGCACGCTGGTTGACCTCATGGATAGCGGGTTACTCAAGGAAATACGGACTCATGGGCAGGTTTTTACCAACTCTCCCAATGACAAGTTCCTTCTAATGATCCTGTGCAGTCAAGCAAAATTAGAGAACGACAATCGAGGTATTAATGTGAAACGCGGTATGAAAACCAAGTGCGAACTGGGATTCAGACCGAATATGACACCATTGGGTTATGAAAATGATCATTATTCAGGCAAAGGACAGAAAAAGGTCTTTGTCGACGAGGAGAGGGCTCCACTAATTAAGCAAGTGTTCGAGAAGGTAGCTTACGAAGGAGCCAGCGGTCGAGATATATTCAACTGGCACAAACATACAAAGTTAAGAACCAGAAGCGGAAAGCTTCTGACTTTGAGTATGATTTATCGAATGTTAAACAATCCGTATTACTGCGGCATGTTCGAATTCCCAGTAAACAGCGGTAAATGGTACAAAGGATCATATGAGCCGATCGTTTCAAGAGAGCTATTTGATGCGGTTCAAGCTAAAATGACCGTCGCACCCAAGAGTAAGCCCGGCACAAAGGTATTTGATTACACAAAACTACTGAAATGTGGTAACTGCGGATCGGGAATAACTGCTCAGGAGAAATTCAAGAAATACAAAAATGGCACAATCAAGAAGTATATTTATTATCACTGCACCAAATCCAAAAACTTGGACTGCCATGCGTCGTATACCAGGGAAGAAGTTTTGATTGAAGGACTCATGGAATCCTTGACAACAATCACGGCTGAACAAATTCAGGCTAAAGCCAATCTAAATCTGGAGCTCCAAAGATTTCAGAGGATATCATCAGCGGTTATGGGGAATAACGACGAAGATCAGGCCGAAAAACCCAAATTCAACCCCAAAGGCTTCGTCAAATACATCTTTGGGGAAGGCTCAAGAGACGAGAAAAGAGCGTTGATTGAGTGCCTAGATAAGACAATTTATCTCAAAGACGGGAAGGTTCTAGCCAATCTCTAACAGAACAAAAAATGGCAAATTAGCCCATTTTGTGCTATATTGAATTTAATGTGGCAATAAAAGATTGCCTTTATGGAATGTTTTGGCACGGTATGTTAAGGCTCGGTGAGGATTGGGCTACATATTAAGCAGAAGGAGTATCATGCCCAAAGTCATGAAACTGCTTGACCCAACCACCGGCCTTATGACGTGCAAAGTCTGCAGTAAGCGAGTTCTTGCCAATCTTCAATCAGGAAATGATCGAAAAGATGGCAAAACTCAATATTATCGCGGAGTTTGGCAATGTCCTAACGGATGTGAAGTCAAGCGAGAAGATTAAAGAAAAACCCGGTTTAGGCCGGGTTTTTCTTTAAGCAATTGGATCAAATTCGAAAAA
>Ga0247841_10005952_pt1 | contig 19303 bp, 18 predicted proteins | sample LaCruzMarch2015__2_FD_192410 | JGI IMG/M metagenome (GOLD analysis project Ga0247841, IMG submission 192410) | Freshwater microbial communities from meromictic Lake La Cruz, Castile-La Mancha, Spain - LaCruzMarch2015_18m | ecosystem: Environmental > Aquatic > Freshwater > Lake | place: Spain... | reverse complement strand
TCCCCATCCCCCCCGTTCTCTTTACGAACTGTTTTCCCATTTTTCCCCAAAAACAATTAAAATATTAAATCCCTCTTGATAAAGAGGGTCCCTCGCCGACGAGGCGAGAGGAGGAGATTTATCTATGTATCATGTCTATATTTTGCAATGTAGTGATGACACTTTGTATACCGGCATCACCACCGACCTTGCTCGCCGCGTCAAAGAGCACAACAGCTCCTCTCTAGGCGCCAAATACACCCATTCCCGCCGTCCCGTTACCCTCGTTTATTCCAAACAATTTTCCTCCCGCTCCGCCGCCCAAATCGAAGAATCCCGGATCAAAAAATTATCCCGCAGTCAAAAAGAATGTGTCATTGCGAGAAACGTAGCGACGACCTGCCTGCCGGCAGGCAGGAGCAATCCCGTTGAGACTAGCAAACTGTTTTGACTTCTTTACATTCGCTTTTTATTCGTCTAGTATTATTTTATGAAACAAATAGTTCTCTTTAACCAAAAACAAATCCGTCGTCTTTGGGACGAAAACCAAGAAAAATGGTTTTTTTCTGTCATTGATGTTGTTTCCGCGCTAACCGACAGTTTAAATCCACGTGATTATTGGTATAAAATGAAAATTAGAGTTAAAACAGAAGAAGGAACTGAGTTGTCGACAAAATGTCGACAACTGAAATTAACATCGGCAGATGGCAAGGACTACAGTACCGATTGTGCTGACACAGAATCTTTATTTAGAATTATTCAATCGATTCCCTCACCTAAAGCTGAACCATTCAAACTTTGGCTGGCTCGTGTTGGTTATCAACGCATTGAAGAAACTACCGATCCGGAATTAGCCATCAACAGAGCCCTAAATACTTATCTAAAGCAAGGTCGCACGCCAGAATGGGTAAATTTTAGACTAAAAAGTATTGAAGTTCGCAAAGATTTGACCGACGAATGGCTAATTCGTGGTGTCAAAACCGGTCAGGAATTTGCTGTCCTTACTGACGATATCACCTATGCTTGGGCAGGATTAAGTACACGAGAATATAAAAATTTAAAGAATCTCAAAAAAGAAAATCTTCGCGACAATATGACCAACCTCGAATTAATTTTAAATATGTTAGCCGAAGCCAGCACCAAAGAAATTTCCAAAGTAAGAAAACCAGAAACATTTGCTGACAATAGAAAAATTGCTCGTGAGGGCGGCTCTATCGCCGGCACCACCCGCAAAAACATCGAAGCCAAAACCAAAACAAAAATTGTTTCTTCTTTAAACTTTAATGATTTAAAAACCAAAAAACTAAAATGAAAGGCAAACACAAAACAATCTGGCGTAAAGAGTGCAAAGACACTGTCTCTCTCAACGAATGGTCTCGTATGTTACACAAGTGGTGGAAACTCAACGTCCTAGACAAAATCGAATTTAAAAAATTAAAATAAAACTCCGTGTCATTGCGCGTGTAGTGAAGCAATCCCGTTGAGACTTGCACAGCCCTTACTCAGGGCGAGGCGACCTCGCCCATACTATTAACTCCCAAATTACCAGTTACTAATTACTAATTACCGTTTACCAACTCAGTTGAGGTAAAATAGGGATATGTCTATCTATCAAATACAAAATCAAAAGATTGTTTCAGTAAGAGAAAAAGATTTTTCCAAAGAAAAAGAAATGCATGAGTTGATTGAAGCCAATTTAGGGGAATTATTTGGTCTTGAGTTAATTGATGGTGAGTTTGAAATTGAAGGCTATTTTATTGATTCACTTGCCTACGACCCAGAAGTCAAATCCTTTGTAATTTTGGAATACAAAAAGGGAAGTAATTTTAGTGTAGTTGACCAAGGGCTTCACTATTTATCACTAATGCTCAATCATAAGGCAAATTTTGTCTTAGCATACATTACCAAAACTAACAAAAAAGTTGTGTTGTCTGATTTTGATTGGTCACAGGTTAGGGTAATTTTTGTTGCCAAATCATTTACTCAATATCAACAAGGAGCTACTAATTTTAAAGATTTTCCAATCGAATTATGGGAATTTGCAAGATATGAAAATGGACTTCTCGATGTGAGACAAATTCAAACTAGCAAAAAAGCCGAATCTGTCACCAAAATAATTAAAGACAATCAAACATCAGAAGTGGTTAGTCAAGTAAAAACTTATACAGTTGAAGAGCATTTCAAAAAAGATTGGGATAGTAGCAAGGAATTATATGAAGATTTAAGAGTCAAATTATTATCAATAGATAATAATTTGGTAGAAGATCCCAAAAAGCACTATATTGGTTTTAAAATTGGGCGATTAAATGTGATTGGTGTTCATATACACAAAATGGGACTATCCATGATATTACCTCGAGTTCAACCTATCGATTTAAAGGATCCAGAAAAAAGAGTTACATATGTCAAGGATAGCTTTAAACATTATGGAAAACACGAAAGCTGTTATGTAATAATAGAAGAAGAAGATGTTGATTATGCCGTATTTTTGGCAAAACAAGTCTATACAAAATTTATCCAAAACAACTAAATTGTCAAATTTAACAATACAGTAGAGCTCTGTGTGTAATTAAACCCTTGACAAACTCCTATTTTGGGTTTATAATCCTAATTATGAATAGTTATAAATTAAGCGAAATAACAGAAATCATTACCGGCTACACATTCCGATCAGCCATAGAACCATCGATTCACGGTAATTACAGAGTAATTCAAGCAAAAGACATCACCAATGACCTTGAAATTACCGGCGACAATCTCACCAAAACGAACTTAGACAAAGCTTCTATAAACACTATTATTAATAATAATGATGTTATTCTAACCTCAAGAGGTAGATTTAAAGCAGCAGTGGTCAATTCACATGAACCGATGATTGCCTCTTCATCTGTATACATACTTAGGGTTAAAAATCAGGAAATTGATGCACACTATCTTGCTATTTATCTAAATTCATTTCAAGGTCAAACACAAATATCAAAATTAATTAGTGGTAATTATATAAAATCTATTCCGAAATTTAATCTTACAAGTTTAAATATTCCAGTTCCCTCAGTGTTAGAACAAAAGAATATAGTTAAATTATGTCAAAATATTAACCATCAACAGAAATTATTAAAGCGTAAGATAGAAGTTATCTCCAATATCTCTCAAAATTCATTAATTAAAATTTTAAACTAAATATATGTCACCAAATAAATATAACCAACAAGAGCTTAATAAAGTATTATGGTCTGCTGCCGATTCTTCTCGTACATCGGTGGATGCCGGAGTATACAAAGACTATGCTCTAGCCATGCTTTTCTTTAAATATTTAAGCGATTTATCAAATAAAAAAAGAACCGAGTACACCCAAAGATTCAATGGTGATACTCAAAGAATTGAAGAAAAAATGCGTCTTGATCGTTTTTATTTACCAAAAGATACATCATTTGACTATATATATTCAATTATTGAACAAGATAATATCGGCGAAGAATTAAACAAAGTTTTGGAAAAAATTGAAGAAGCAAACAAGTCAAAATTGGAAGGAATTTTTAGTATCGATTTTAACTCTGAATCAATTTTAGGCAAACTTGAAAATCGAAATAAAATGATTCGAAATTTAATTAGTGATTTTCACAAAATCGATTTAAGTGATGTTGGCGATGATGTCATGGGTAATGCCTATATGTATATGATTGAAAAGTTTGGTGCTGATGCTGGTAAAAAAGCTGGAGAATTTTTTACACCTAGTATGGTATCTAAACTAGTTGCCAAATTAGCACAACCCAAACCAGGAGATCGTATTGTAGATAATGCCTGTGGTTCGGGTGGTTTGTTACTATTAGCTGGATTAGAAGTCGAAAAACAAGGTTCTAATAATTATGTTTTATACGGTCAAGAATCAAAAGGTAGTACTTACCAATTAGCTAGAATGAATATGTGTCTTCATGGCAAAGATTCTGCACGAATTGAATGGGGAGATACCTTAAATAACCCAATGCTAGTTGAAAATGACAAATTAATGAAATTCGATTGTTGCGTACAAAACCCCCCTTTCTCTCTAAAAAAATGGGGAGCTGAAAATGCTGAATCAGATAAATATAATCGTTTTTTCCGAGGAATACCACCAAAAGATAAAGGTGACTATGCTTTTATCACTCATATGGTTGAAGTCTTAAAACCAAAAACTGGTCGAGGTGCAGTGATTGTTCCTCACGGTGTTTTGTTTCGTGGCGGAGCCGAGGGTAAAATTCGCGAAGCTTTTTTAAAAGAAAACATTATCGATGCCGTTATTGGTATTCCTGCAGGACTATTTCAAACAACTGGTATTCCGGTAGCCATTTTAGTCATTGATAGATCACGAGAAGTTGGTGGTGCCAATGAATCCAAAAAAGATATTTTATTTATTGAAGCATCTAAAGAATTTAAACCGGGTAAAGCTCAAAATACTTTATCCGATGAAAATATAGATAAAATTTACAATACATACACTAATCGAGAGGAAATAGACAAATTTTCTCGAAAGGTAGATTTTGCCGAAATACAGGAAAATGATTTTAATCTAAACATCACCCGTTATGTCGATACCTTTGAAGAAGAAACTCCCATTGATATCGTCGCCAATCTCCGTGAGCTCGAATCCCTCAAACCAGAAATGGAAAAACTGGAAAAAGAAATGGAAGGTTATTTAAATGAGTTAGGAATTAAATAGGAGAAAAATATGCAAGATAAATCTATTGTAATTTTTGAAAATATAAAAAGAATAAACGAACATAATGCCGAATATTGGTCAGCTCGGGAATTGGCAAAAACATTAGAGTATGGAGACTATCGAAATTTTGAATTAGTAATAAAAAAAGCTAAGGAATCATGCAAAAACTCGGGACAATCCATCAAATATCATTTCGTTGATACCACCGACATGATCGAAGTAGGTAAAACTGCAACAAGAACTATCACTGATACCTATTTGTCTCGATACGCTTGTTACCTTGTAATGCAAAATGCCGATCCATCAAAAAAGGTCGTCGCCATGGGTCAAACTTATTTTGCCATTCAAACACGAAAACAAGAAGTTCAAGACCAAATGGCCAAAGATCAAAATAGATTAGATCTTAGAGAAGAAATAACAGCTCACAATAAACATCTTTTTGAGGCAGCCAGCGTCGCTGGTGTTAAGAACTATGGATTATTTACCAATTATGGTTATATGGGGCTGTATGGTGGTAAAACAATGGCTGATATACATCGAAATAAACGCTTGCTAGAAAATCAAAAAATTCTTGATCATATGGGCAGTGAAGAATTAGCCGCCAATATTTTTCGTGCTTCTCAAACAGATGCAAAATTAAGACGAGAAAATATCAAAGGCGAAGCTATGGCTAATCATACGCATCACGAAGTTGGTCGAGAAGTTAGAGATACAATTCGAAAACTAGGTGGCACTATGCCCGAAAATCTCGCCACCCCCGACGCCATCTCCCAAGCAAAAAAAAGAATTAAATCCATTAAAAATAATTCAAAAAAGTTAGAAATTAAATAAATTTATGAATATTTTTAATCATAAAACAGAAAGAGAGAGTGATGTAGACAAGATAAAGAATTCAACTCATCCACGAAAAGTTGTTGTAGCTGGTCCAGGGACTGGTAAGAGTTTTCTTTTTCAAGAATTAATAAAAACAAAACAATTAGAAGGTAAGAATGATTTTGTTGCGATTACTTTTATAGGAAAACTTGGGGATACTTTAGCAGATGACCTTTGTGGTCTTGCTGAAACTATGACTATGCACGGATTTGCTAGAAAATTTATTATAAATAATTATAAGGGATGGGAGTATTATCCAAGAATATTTAATATAATTAAAGAAGATTTAGAAAAAGAAGGGATAAAAGAATTTAAAATTGGTGACGAAGAATATAAGAAGAAGTCGATTTTTTATAAAGCAATAGGTGATGTTGATGTTATCTATTATGCTGTTCAGATATGTAAAAAAGATAATAATAAAATACCTAAACACGATTTAATTCTCGTGGATGAATTTCAAGATTTTAATGAAATAGAGTCTGAGTTTGTTGATTTACTTTCTCAAAAAAACGAAATTGTTATAGTTGGGGATGATGATCAAGCATTGTATGGATTTAAAGGTTCTTCACCTACTTTTATCAGGAATAAACACGATAAAGAAAATTTAGATTTTGAAAGCCACACACTACGTTTTTGTTCTCGTTGCACAGAGGTTATCATTAAATGTTTTCACAAGATTGTAGAAAAATTTGATTTAAATGACCCCAAAAAGAATAGAATTCAAAAAGAATATATTTGTTATGTTCCAGAAAAAGAAAAGGATTCCGAGGCAAATCCTAAAATACATTTAATTAAAAATTGTCCAACTGGAATGATTGCATATAAGGTAAAAAACGAATTAGAAAAAATTATTACTAATCAAAAAATAAAAGAAGTTTTAATCCTTGGTGAAGGAAGGTCTTGTAAAACTATTTTGTGTAATATTGCAAAACAATTAAGTAATTATGGTTTTAAAAATGTAGATTACGGCAAAGAAGAAGGGTTTTTAACTTTTAATCAAGACATTGTTGACGCTTATAAATTTATATACAAAGATAATGAATCTTTATTGGGCTGGAGAATATTAGGGAATCCAACAGATAAAGCAATAATAAATAAACATTTAGAAAATGCAAAGATCTTAAATACCATTATTAATGGCGCACCATCAAAAATTAAAACTATCAAAGATGTAGATATAGATAATTTAGAAAAAGAAATTGAGTCTATAATTATTACTGACAAAGAAGTAAAGAAAGAGACCCTGATTCAAGAAATCAAAAGTAAGAATATTAATTTATCAAGACCTCTGGGTAATTTAAATATAACAGTATGTAATATTCTAAATTCAAAAGGTTTAGGTGCTGATGTTGTTTTCCTTATTGGATTTGATCAAGAAAAATTTCCAGCGGGTTCTGATCCAACAACTAGTGAAATTTATCAGATGCTTGTTGCTTTAACTAGAGCGAAAAAGAGGGTTTATTTAATTAACACAACCGACAAGGTGGTTTCTAGTTTTATTAAATGTTTAGATGTGGAAGATATAAATATAGAAGAAATAAATATTACCAAATAATATTATGAAAACTAACCAATTGCAAAAAAATATACCAACCGGATGGAAAGAAACTAAGATTATTGAAATTGCTGATCCGAATATTATGTGGAGCTTTACGGGTGGTCCGTTTGGTTCAAATCTCAAGCAGGATAGTTATACCGAATCGGGTGTACGAATTATTCAATTGCAAAATATTGGTGATGGGAAATTTCTTGATAATTACAAAATATATACATCTGAAGAAAAAGCTAAAGAATTACTAAGCTGTAATATTTACCCTGGGGAAATAATCTTGTCAAAAATGGGAGACCCAGTGGCTCGAGCTTGCATAATACCAAACATCAGTGATAAATATTTGATGGCATCAGATGGAATTAGATTATCAGTAAACAAAGAGAAATATAATAATTACTATGTATTTTTGGCTATTAATTCTGGTTATTTTCGCAAACTTGCTGAAAGATCCAGCACTGGTTCAACTCGGAAACGAATTGGATTGGTCGACCTTAAAAAATTAAGATTACTAACGCCGAATCTACTCGAACAAAACCGCATTGTTCAAGTCCTCGAAACATGGGACAAATATCTCGAAAAATTAGATCAAAAAACCAAAATAAAGAAAAAAAATAAAAAAGGTTTGATGCAAAACTTATTAACTGGAAAAGTTAAATTAGGTGTTTCTGATAAAAAATGGCAATTAATAAAAATTGGTGATATTGGAGAAATAATAACAGGAAACACTCCTCCAATGAATAACATTGACAATTATGAAGGTCAATATTGCTGGGCAACAGCTGAAGATTTTAATGGAAAATATATTTTTGATACAAAAATTAAATTATCAGAAAAGGGAAAAAACGTTTCAAGATTTTTACCAAAAGGAAGTATTTTAGTTACCTGTATCGCTTCAATTGGTAAAAATGCCATTGCAGGGATCCCTTTGGCAACGAATCAACAAATAAATTCAATCATTGTAAACAATAAAAATAATAGTGAATTCATTTACTATATTATACAAAATTCCAATAATTTGTTAAAAAAATATGCTGGAACTGGTGGTATTCCTATATTAAATAAAATAACCTTTTCAAATATAAAAATACATATTCCCTGTAATATTGAAGAACAGACTGCAATTGCAAATATTTTAATGACAGCAGATAGGGAAATTGATGAACTGGAAAAACAAAGGAAGATAATCATGGAACAAAAGAAATATTTACTTAATAATTTACTAACTGGGCAGATTAGATTGCCCGAGTTTATAAAAAATTAAAACAATTATGCTAATTTTTGACGAAGCCAAACAATCACAATTACCATTTGTCGAAATGCTCATCAATATGGGTTATCGATATATTTCACCAAGTGATATAATGCGTGAGCGTGGTGGAGATACTTCAAAATTTATTCTCAAAGAAACTGCTTTCAAAAAATTTTCAGAAATAAATAGTTACGAACATAAAGGACAAACGTACAAATTTTCTGACGCAGATATTGCCCAAGTTATCGATGAATTAGAAAACATACCAGTCGAAGGATTAATCGATACTTCGAAAAAAGTATATGGCATGATTATGCCAACCACTGGCGGCAAAACTATTAAAGTTTTTCAAGACGGTAGTGCTGTTTCTAAAAGTTTTAAATATATTGATTTTCAAAATATAGAAAATAATGATTTTGCTGTTACTGTCGAATTTGAAGCCACCGGTAGATGTGATATTCGAGTTGATATTGTAATTTTTGTCAATGGTATACCATTTTGTATTATTGAAAATAAAAAATCATCTGTTGAAATAGAAGAAGCACTGAGTCAATTAAATCGAAATCAATCACCATCTCATTGTCCAAAATTATTTATTTATCCTCAATTATTAATTGGTGCCAACAAGGAAGAATTGCGTTATGGCACTACCTGTACTCCCAATAAATTTTTTGCCAAATGGAAAGAACGAGAGTTGGTCGAAGAAGAATGGAAAAACAGGGATGTATTTAAAGAAGAATTCAAAAATAAAGTTAAAGAAATTATTGCCACTCCAATTGATAAAGATATTTATCATCAAATCCTTGTTGACTTAAATGGAGATACCCAAAATCACTCTCAAATTTTAGATCGTCTCCCAACCGAACAAGACTTAGCAGTTTTTGGATTATTTGGCAAAGAGCGTTTACTGGATATTTCTAAAAATTTCGTTTTGTATGACGCTGGTATTAAAAAAGTAATGCGTTACCAACAATATTTTGCTATTAAAAAATTATTGATGCGTATTGATCAAATTGATTCATTAGAATATGGTCAGAAAAGAAAAGGTGGAATATTGTGGCATACCCAAGGATCAGGCAAATCTTTGACTATGGTAATGTTTGTCAAAGCATTGATTGAAAATCCAGATATAGTTAATCCTAGAATTTTAATTGTTACTGACCGAAAAGATCTCGATCGACAAATTAAGGGAACATTTACAAACGCCGGACTCAAAAAAGATGTTATTCAAGCAAATAGTGGTGAACATTTATTAAAACTTATTAAACAAAAAGACTTAAAGGTTATCACGACATTAATTCATAAATTTCAATCCGCTAGTAAAAAAAGAGCCGACTTTGTTGATCACGATAAAAACATTTTTGTTTTAATTGATGAAGCACATCGATCTCAAGGTGGTGATGCTAATTTAGAAATGAATCGGGTCATTCCCAATGCCTGTTATATTGCTTTTACTGGTACTCCATTATTAAAAAAAGAAAAATCTCGACAAAAATTTGGCTCGTTTATTGACAAATATACCATTGATGACGCTCTTGAAGATGAAATTATTTTGCCTTTAATTTATGAAGGTCGATATGTTGACCTACAACAAGATAATAAAGAAATAGATCGTCAGGTTGATCGGCTTACCTCTGAATTAAAGTATCAAGACAAGAAAAAACTTCAATTTATTGTAAAAAGCCAAATTATTCAAGATAACCCCCAAAGAATCAAAGAAATTGCCTATGATATCGAAAAACATTATTTAGATCAATTCACTGGAACCGGATTAAAAGCCCAAATTGTTGCTCCTTCAAAATTTTCTGCTACCCAATTTCAAAAATATTTTATAGAAAGTGGAAAAATAAATACTGCTCTCGTTATTTCTGACGAAAATGGAATTATTGAGGAAGATGATGTTCACAAAAAAGAAGTAGATGACTATTTAAAAGATATTAAAGCCAAATATCAAAGTCTTTTGTCCTATGAAAAAGAAATTATTGAAAACTTTAAATATAGTGAAGACGGTGTCGAGATATTAATTGTGGTTGATAAATTATTAACTGGCTTTGATGCTCCTAGAAATACCGTTTTATATTTAGCCAAAGAATTGAGAGATCACAATCTCTTACAGGCAATTGCTCGTGTTAATCGACTTTTTGAAAACGATGTCTTACCAAAAACAGCCGGTTATATTATCGATTATTCCGAAAATGCTTTAAATCTAAAAACAGCTATGCAACTTTTTGGTAATTATGATGAAGAAGATGTTAAGGGAGCACTAATTGATATTGGTGAAAAAATAGAAGAATTAGAAACCTCATATAGTTCACTTCATGATTTGTTTAATGGCGTTAATTTAGACGATGAAGCTTATCTACAATTTTTAACCGATGAACCAACTCGAAAAAAATTCTACGAACAATTGGCTCATTTTATAAAAGTTTTCAGCGAATGTATGGTATTACAGGAATTTTCTCATGAATTTGACCACATAGACACCTATCGAACAGAATTAAAAAAGTTTATGAGTTTACGAAAAACTGCTTGTCTACGTTTTGCCGAAGATATTGATTTCACAAAATATAAACTAGCTTTGATCAAAATAATGGACACAAATATCAAGGCACAAGAAGCAGAATTGTTAACTCGACAAATCTCCATTAATGACAAAAAAGTTTTTGAGGAAGCTCTCGCCGATCTTGGTTCCGATAAATCAAAAGCCGAAGCGATTGCCGCTCAAATGGATAGAACAATTAGCGAAAAATTTCAAAAAGACCCTGAATTTTATAAAAGTTTTTCAAAAAAAATAAAAAAACTTTTAGAAGAAATGAGATCAAAAAAAATAGCCGACATTGAAGCTTTAAGACAAGCAAAATTAATCAAAGATGAAATACTAAATAAACAAGACGACAGTCTTCCGGCTAAAATATCTTTGACTAAAGGATCTGATATTTTTTACCGCAACTTATTAGATAAATTCAATACTTACGGTGTAGCTCAAGACCAGTTTGTGCAAATAATCCTTGATATTCGAAAAACGATCGAAGAACATAGTATCGTCGATTGGCATTTAAATACCGAACAAATCAGAATCATGACCAGCGCTATTGATGATTACCTTTATGATGTAGTTGGTAAGGAAAAGGGTATCAATTTATCCAACGACGATAGAAACAGTATTGAAAAACAAATTATTGACTTGGCACGAAATAATTTTGAAATTTTAAATTAATGAAAATAAAAAAATTTATTTACGGTAAATTTAAATATAAATATTTTTTGATTAGAGAGAATCGAAAAAGTTTAAGATTAATAGTTAGACCAAATATGAGTTTAATTGTTAGAGCTCCTGAAAACGCCAATCAGAAACGAATTGACATATTTTTAGAGAAGAAATGGCTTTGGTTGGAAAAACAATTGGAATATTTTAAAAAATACCAAAAAACATTTTATAAAAGAGAATATATTTCTGGTGAAAGTTTTTTGTATTTAGGTCGACAATATAAATTAAAAGTTATCAAGGGAAAAATAGATAAAGTTTTAGTGCAAAAAAAATTATTAATTATTGAAACAAAAAAACGCATTCTCAATGGCTTTCATAATAAAAAGATACTTGAGAAATGGTATCAACAACAATCCCAAAAAATATTTTTAAAAAGATATTCTAAAGTTATAAAAAATTTTAATTACGAATTTACCCCTAAATTAGAAATAAAAATAATGCCTAAACGATGGGGTAGTTTTTTAACAAATAAAAAAATTGTATTAAATCCAGAACTAATCAAGGCATCAACCGATTGTATTGATTATGTTATTACCCACGAATTATGTCACATGAAGTATAAAAATCATTCATCAAAATTTTATATGCATCTAAAATCAAAATTTCCCAATTGGGAAAAAACTAAAGAAAAATTAGAACTAAGAATGAGTTAAACTAACCTATGTCCACCTCTCCCAATCCCAAGCCGCAAAAAGAACTCAAAAAACTCCATAAACAAATCCAAAAAATCATTAAACCACTCGATAGGGTTGAGGTTGATGGTTATGCTGCACATTTTTACGAATATTTAAGAATTCATAAAAAATATTTGAATAGCGGTTTTTATAATAAAATGTGGCAAATCTTTCGTAACATAAAAGAACAAGGTTTAGAAGAAGGACCGGAATATAAAAAATTAGGCGATTATGGAATAACCTTAATTTCCTTAATTTTGTATAGCGAAGATGACGAACTCAAACTAGTCGAAAATATTATTGCTCTTCACAAATTACTTGACTATTTTACAAATAAGGACGAATAGTTTTCAAAAACAAATTTTGTGCTACCATATCTCAATGACGCAATTGGTTAGAATTGTAACCTTTATCAAAAAAATCCCTTCAATAATATGGTTTGCGGTTGCCACCTTAGCTTCGCTTCTGTTAACCGACACTAATAACAACATATTTTTTGGAATATCCCTTTTTTGTATAATCGGTCTGATAATTAACATTGCAATTTTAATTAATAAAACCTTCTCTCGATATAATAAATCAATAACTTGGACTATTTGTTTCGGCTTAATATGTTTATTGTTTTACATTTCTAAATTCCTAAAGGAAAACTCATGGAGTTTATTCTTTTTGGTTTTAATTTTAATTTCTTTGGTCCTTGACTTTTTGGCCATCTCGACGGCATATATTTTTGGTTTGATTAAAAAACAAAAATGGAAATTACTGCATCCCTTATATCTATTTCCCCTAAAACTCCTCACTTATTCACTCTTTTATTTTATAAAATTTACCATAAATATATCGATTGAATTATTTAAATTAATTATCGAGTATATAGCCTTTCCCTTCAAAAGCACTAAGAATTTTATCAAATCTATTTTTATAGTGGGAATATCGGTCTATTTAATTGCCTCTGTCTTTGTCATCACTGACTATTTGCGGACTCACTACGGCTACTATGGCAAATTCATGTGTTCTTATGGCACTTCGGAAAAACTAAAAAAGAAAGTTGTCAGAATTGTTGGTGCTTATGGCGAAGGGACGGGATTTTTTATTGCCGAAAATCAGGTTTTGACCAACTTTCATGTGATTGACGGTGAACCGAGTCCGAAAATAATATTTCCCGATGGCACCTTTATTACTCCGGTCAAAATAACCGGCGACAAAAAAATTGATTTGGCGGTATTGTTTACCCAAAAAGAATATCCGAATATGCTCATGCCCTTATCGCATGCGATTAATTTAAAAAACGAAGAAACGCTGATTGCCACCGGATATCCCATGGGAACGGACATAAAAGGTAAGGCCACCGCCCTAAAAGGAACTTTCATAGATTACCGATCCGTAAAAGGAAAATCCGCCAATTATATTCAGACGGATATTAACCTCGTTGAAGGTATGAGCGGTGGTCCCTTGACCGATCAATGCGGCAAAGTGGTCGGAATCAACACCCTCGGCTTATCCGGCTTATCTCTATTTATTGCCGGCGATCAGGCAAAATCGATAATTCCAAATTTTACCGATCAGGAAATTGTAAAAATTAAAGTTGATCCTGGCAAATCTCCCCAAGATGCCGTTATTGCTTTTTATACCTATCTAAAGGCTAGAAGAATGGAAGATGGTTTCAAATTACTTAGCAAAAAGTATTTGGAAAAAACTAATTTTGAAGAATGGACCAACAGATTCAAAGATGTTTTAGATGTTGATATTTTCAAAACAGAAATAAAAAACAAAAAAATTGATAACGAGGTATTTGTTAAATTCACGACGCAAAATTGGGTGAACGAAGAAATCGAATTTCATGATTACGAAGGCACCTGGCAAACCGTTTTTGAAGACGGAGTTTACAAAATGCTGAAAAGCAATATCAAAGAAGTCATCGATCCCGGCTGGCAGTGGTATTATGAATAATCTTTACACCCCAATGTCAAATCTCTTGACATCTAATCAGTTATACTCTATTATTATAATATAACTATGATTAATCATAAATTTCTCACAAAATTACGCAAAAAGAATAATTTGACCCAAGCGGAAATGGCTAAAATTATTGATATTTCTCGGCCAACCTATATTGCTTTTGAAAAAGGTAAAGGCTCTCTAACTATCGATCAACTAACCAAAATTGCCCAAAAATTCGGCTGTGAAATAGGGGATATTTTGACAGAAAATGTTGTCGATGAAGAAAAATACAAAGATATTCTATTGCAAGCAGTGCGTTTTGGCGCCGATAGTGACGGCAAAATTACCAAAACAAAATTAGCCAAGTTAATATATTTAGCCGATTTTGCTTGGTATTATCAAAATTTAGAATCAATGACCGGGGCTCAATATCGCCGATTGCCACAAGGTCCAGTGCCTAACTATTATTTTTCTGCCATTGATGAATTGTTTGATAACGGATTATTGGATATAAAAGTAAAAGATTCTGGATTTTTAATTAGTCTCACCGCTGCCGGCAAGCAAACAGAAGCAAAAAATCTCAAAAAAGAAGAAGCCGATTTTGTCAAAAAAATTTCCCAAAAATGGAATGGCAAAAGAACCAACGAAATTGTCGCTTTTACTCACGAGCAATTACCTTACAAGATTTGCAGTGATGGAGAAATAATTCCCTATGAACTAATTACTCAGCAAGATCCGAATTATGTTTACTGATGAATACGCCGTTTTTATCGAAAAATTTGCCGAGAGTCATTATATAAAAAGTTTTGTCAAAAAATATAAAGCCAAAAAATGGGATATTACTTTGCTGGCCATAAAAGCTATTTTGGCTAGATATGACAATATTGCTCCCCATCATCATTCAATTGATTCAAAACTGGATGTTATTTGTCCCTGTGGTGAATATATGATGATAAAGCTAGACTTTGCTGTCGCCGGTACTCAGATGTCACCCAGATCATCGGGTAATAGGGTGGTCGCCGCCGTTGATTCGCAAAAGAAAATCATTAAAATTTTACTTGTCTATTCCAAAAATAATATTTGTTCACCAAACGAAACCGCCAAATGGAAAAATATAGTTGCCCAATATTATGATGAATTTAAAAGTTTAAAATAATTTTTTCTCACCCCTGTTTTTTTATGCTACCATATCTTATGAAACAATTATCACTCGTTTTGACCATCGTTATCTCTAGCGTTATTCTTTCCGGCTGTACCAAAAAAGATATTCCCGTCACTCAGCTTCCCCCAGCTACAGGCAAATGCAAAACAGAAGAGGTGGCCATCGAGGGCTATGGTGACAAGGGCAAGAGGTTGGCAAATTGTTTTGTCGAGTACCCCGGTGAGCCCAGTCGTCAAGACAAAAGCTATTATATTCTCGAAGACCTTTGTGGCCAATTTACCAAAGAATTTATTGGCAATGCCCTAGGCAAACCAATCGTCAAAACCCAAGGTCCTCAAGCCGCCTCTCTTTTTAATTGCACCTACTATATAAACGAAACCGAAAAAATTTTTATGAATTTGGAATATCTGACTATCGCCAATCAAAAGAAAGGCTACACAGAAATGGGTAGGACAACCGCCGAAGATCCAAAAATTCCTATGAGAAACTTAATTGTTTACAAAGAAAACAATATTGAACTTATATTTTTGGTTTTAGCCGACGACAAGTTTATTTCAATTCGACCGCCATCCGGCGACGCTATGAGCAAGGACGAATTTATCTCTTTTGTTGCCGCCATCGCCACCGAAATCAAGAGCTATAAATAAATGTTATAATTTATATATGCCAAAACCAACAGCAGAAGTAAATTTAAATATTAGACCAAATCCGGACTATAAGTTGTTTACAGATTTTTACAAAGGAGCCATCACTGATCCAACAACAGCTATTCCTTATGTAAATGAAACACAAGCCAACCTCTTTGAAGGGCAAATGGCTCAATATAGTAGTCCAATAGCAGAATCAAATTTGGAATTATTCAAAAATACCGGCATGTTTGATTTATTAGGTAAATTTATGAAGGACGACACAATAGGCAAAACTGAAACTAGTCGTTCATTGGGTTTTAATTTTCCAGAAGATATTGACTATCAAAGAAATAAAATAAATATAATAAATATGAGTTCATCGTCTGGACATTTAATTACATTTGTTTCATCTAAAGGCTTATTTTCAAAAAGTGTAACTTTGGAATATACCAACGAAGAGGGGAAGCGAATAAACGAAAAATTAGACTCAAAAACTATTGAAATGCAATTAGGAAAAGCACTCGCAAGCGCTAGACAAGAAAAAATAAAAGAGATTTCTCAGGGTTCAGATTGGTGGGATGCCCCAAACCTTAAGTATTAATCAATATTTTTCCGGAAACAATTTCCACAACCACTCCTCGCTATTGCTTTTTCCATAATTTGAAATAAGGTTTATACGAATTAATAATGGTTTGGGTTAATCTTTTGTGTCCGGGAATCAATCGATATAAAGTCAAATGAATGCCAAACACCAATAACGCCGCACCAACGGGCATAATAAAAAATCCAATTATAAACGGTGCCGTAAAAAATCCCAAAATCAACAACAACAATCCAATTACAGAGTATTTATTTGGTGAGAGCAAATAACTTATCCAATTCATTCTATAAAAAATATTATACTCCAATTAGCCTCACCCCCCAAAAAAAACCACCATTATCAACAAGACCAAGCCTTTGCATGATACCATCATCATATGCCAGAAAGACAACCAATCAGCCTTACACAACAAGCCTTGGAAATTGCTCTTTTCGCGCACAAAGATCAAGTTAGCAAAGTTGATAATTCTCTCTATATTATCCATCCCCTCATGGTCGCCCTAAAACTTCAAAAATACAATTTTCCCGAAATTACCATCGCTGCTGGCCTGACCCATGACATTTTGGAAGATACGGATTTTCCGGAAGAAAAAATAAAATATGAACTTGGGAGTGATGTTTTGGCAATAGTTAAAGCTGTGACCAACGATCCCTCCTTGGGATGGGAAGAGAAAAAGAAAAAATATATTGAGACGGTAAGAAATGGGCCAGAGGGAGCCAAAGCCGTCTCTGTCGCCGACAAAATTCACAATCTAGAATGTTTATTTGCCGCCTACCTGGTCCAAGGTCCAAGTATTTGGGGGAAATTTAATCGTGGAAAAGAATCAAAACTTTGGTTCGAAACAGAAGTCCTAAAAATGCTAAAAGAAACCTGGAATCACCCAATGATTATTGAATATGAGAAATTGATAGAAAAACAAAAAAAATTAAAATAATTTTGTGTTTCGCCCACTGGACAATTATTTTTACAATAAATTGATGAGCATACCTGCCGTATTTTTAATAGCAGTAACACATTTATTTCTTATATTGCTTGGGTATAAAATATTATCCTCATTTATATCACAATTTAAATACAATCGTTTATTTCTTAATTTATTCGAATCCTCTTCTGAAAGTTCTTTCCCATATCCCCAGATAATGACATTTATATCTTTCAAACTATATTTTCTCTCATCACTAATCATAATATTTGACTCTAGTCTTACTTTTATTCTATTTTCTCTTTCTATTGGAGGTTCTTGGGCAAAATCTTTATAATAACCTTCATACGCTTGAACAATATCGCGAAAATGTTCTTCGAGTTCTTTTCCCCACGATAATTTATATTCAACCCTAATAATATCAGGCATATTAGTTGATATACGTCTGAAGTCAGCATGACTATGAATTACGCCCTGTCCACCCAACAATTTGTTGTTTATATCATCAAGACTACCTTTTATACCAAAAGTGTACAATTTGGAAATAATTTCAGACGTGACTTTATATCTCCCATAATCATCTTCCTTGCTTTGTGGAAAATTATTAAAAGCACAATGAGAACTATGCTGTCTTTTTGCCCAATTTAATTCTCGATATAAACTTTCAACCAATGGATTGCGTTCATATTTTGCTCCCATGCCCGATTATATCACACCACATCAAAACAAAATAAAAATTTGTTCTCCTCCCTCGGTGCCTGTCCGCCCACTGGCGGATCAAAGAGGGAAACCCCGCAGCAGCGGGGAGGGAGATTTGGTAGAATATCTCATGACCACACAATCCGTCCTTATCGACACCCACACCTTACCTATTCCCCACGATGGGGAAGTCCACAAAGGCAAAGTTCGTAGTGTCTATTGGCAAGGGGATATTGGCTACATGGTAATTTCTGATCGCATTTCTGCTTTTGAATGCACCTGGGAATCCGAGTCGGGGCTCAAGGGCATCCCCGGCAAAGGCGCGGCTTTAAACGCCATCGCCAAATATTGGTTTGATGAATTTAAACAAAATGGCCTAGCCGGCAATCACATAATTGATGTCCCACACCCACTTGTTTGGAAAGTTAAACGCGCCACACCAATCATGATTGAGGCCATCGCCCGTCAGTATATTACCGGCTCGATGTGGCGTGATTACGAAAAAGGTCAACGAATTTTTGGCGGTGTCACCATGCCCGAGGGCTTGCAAAAAGACCAGAAATTAGACCAATTGTTAATTACACCGTCTACCAAAGGCATTATTCGAAACATCGCCGACATTCCCGAAATGGACGATGTCAACATTACCCAAAAACAAATTTTGGATAATTACCAGGCCTTTGGTTTTCACTCCCAAGACGATGTTTATTTGTACGAAAAATTACTAACCGATGGTTTTAATTTAATTTCCAAAAAACTGGAAAGCATTGGCAAAATTCTTGTCGATACCAAATTTGAATTTGGTTATATCGATGGTGTCATGAGTTATATTGACGAAGTTGGCACGCCCGACTCATCCCGATACTGGACCAAAGAATTATATGATTTGGGTCAAACTGTCGAGGAATCAAAAGAAAAATTTCGACAAGATTTAATTAATTCTGTCCCCGACAAAGACGTTTTGCTAAACAAAGAAAGAATGGAGGAGAGGGTAGGGCTCGCCAAATCTTTTAAAGTCCCCGATAAAGTTTTTATGAAAACCAGTGCCTTGTACAAAA
>Ga0247841_10005949_pt1 | contig 19306 bp, 17 predicted proteins | sample LaCruzMarch2015__2_FD_192410 | JGI IMG/M metagenome (GOLD analysis project Ga0247841, IMG submission 192410) | Freshwater microbial communities from meromictic Lake La Cruz, Castile-La Mancha, Spain - LaCruzMarch2015_18m | ecosystem: Environmental > Aquatic > Freshwater > Lake | place: Spain... | reverse complement strand
ATTTAGACCGGCGAAGGGTGGTCAATTTGGACCGGCGGAGACTGATTTTTTTTACCGGCGGAAGGTGGTCAATTTAGATCGGCGGGGACTGGATACTTTGTCCGTTTTATCCAATAATAGAACTTTTTATAATCAAAATTCCACCGAATTATCGAGAAAATTGTAAATTTGAAGAAAATTTGGTTTTAGATATGATTGAAGTTGCTCAGGTCAAACATATTATTAATAAACTGTATCCTGATAGTCAGGTTATTCTATTTGGATCCTATTCAAGGAATGAACAATCAGACCTGAGTGATATTGATTTGCTTGTTCTTTTTCCGGAAGAAGTGGATGTTTATAAAAAGAGGCTTTTACAGGCAATTATCAGAAAAGAACTTGCCAAATACCTGATTCCTGCAGATGTGCTGGTTTTTGGCCAAAAGGAGTATCAGTCAAAGCGTAGCGTTGTTAATCATATAGCTTATTCTGTTAATAAAGAAGGTATTCTCTTATGAACTCAGAAAGCCTTGATTCTATAAGCGATTGGATTGATAATGCCAATGAAGATTTTCAATTGGCTGAATATTTACTCTATACCCGTCCGGAATTTTTTAAATCTGTCTGTTTTCATCTTCAGCAAGCTGCCGAAAAATATCTAAAAGCGTATCTTTCATTTCATGAAAAGGAAATCATCAAAACACATGATATTGAGTTCTTACTTGCTGAATGCGCTAAATTTTCGATAGAATTTTCTAAAATTGACCCGGAAAATTTAAGTGATTTTGCAGTTGAGGTCAGGTATCCGTCATATTTATTTGAGCCGTCTCTGAAAGAAGCTAATCAACATAAATTGATTGTTGATGAAATTAAGAATCTTGTTTTATCAAAACTGAATTTTAAATAAATCTTGTTATTTATACCATTATCTGTCAGTATAATAACTATTTGTTATTGTTTTAAGAAATCCAACACTCAACTGGTAAATCCTCTTCAGATCACCCATAAAAAGGTTCGATTTCAGACCGCTTCCGGGTACAGAAGCGGAAAGTTCAGTTTTTTTACTGAACTTTCCGTTTTTGTTTCTTCCGTAAGGCTTGCTAATATTAGTGATCAGCTCAATTGGAGGCGCCGTTAAAAATAATCAGCCTTCGCCGATCTGACAAGATAACTGCATTCATAATATCCTCAATGGATTAATGAAGTATATTTGAATCGGCGTTAACTGGTCAATATTGTTGGCGCGTCCACGCATACTCGTTTCATAATATTGAAGTTAGAGTGAAAAATGCGCTAATATAATGATTATGCTTCGAGCACGGAAAGCGATTGAGTTACGGACTTGATTTTTATTCGTCTGTGTGTCAATAGCACATTTTTATGTATATTTGGATTTATTATTTGAATCTTGGAATTATTAGAATCAAAAAAACACGAATATGAAATATTTTATAACAGCATTAATTGCTTTATACCTCTTCGGATTAGGAATAGCATCACGGTCACAAAACGTAGGTATTAATGATGATGCAAGCACTCCCAATTCATCGGCAATGCTCGATGTGCAATCAACCACCAAAGGAATGTTAATCCCGCGTGTGGTTTTAACATCTGCTACAGATGCTTCCACCATTGCCTCACCCGCCACCTCGCTGCTAGTGTACAATACTGCTACTGCCGGTACATATCCAGATAATGTTGTGCCAGGTTTTTATTACTGGGACGGAACAAAATGGAATTCTATAATCCGTCAGACTGGTGTATTAGCATTTGCTGATTTTTATGCAATCATGCCATCAGATAATACTACCTCGGTTGCGCCAGGTGCAGCAGTTGCATTTCCTAATACCGGGCCAACCAGCGGCGGCTCCGATATTACAAACACGTCTAGTACCACGTTTCAATTATCTGCTATAGGTACTTATATGGTTAGCTGGCAAGTGAGTGTAACTGAACCAGGACAACTTGCTTTAAAGCTTAATGATACTGAGAATCTTACTACGGTAGTTGGACGTGCAACAGGAACAAGTCAGATAGCAGGCAATAGATTAATTACCACCGTGGCTCCAAATAGTATTTTACGTGTTGTTAATCCTACCGGTAATTCAACAGCGCTTACCATAACTCCATTGGCTGGCGGGACAAGTCCTGTTTCTGCATCGCTTGTGATAACGCGCATACAGTAAGCATCATAACTGTACTTTGTCAATATAATTGGGATGGATGAAGAATTAATTAATCGTTACGTCAAATACCAGAAGGATGAAGAAAAGAAACAAGAAGGTCAGAATAAGAATTATCGCTTTTTCTTATGGGATCTGAATTATTCATTAGTTTCATAAAAACGAAGCCGGTTATTCAGGACTTTTATTTCATCCTGCAAAGAATTTATTTTCCGTAATAAATGAGTGATGGTTTCAATACCTTCTATGTTAATATCCAACTCAAAAAACAAGCGGACAAATCTCTCCAGTTGCTGTAACTGGTCAGAATCGATGAATCCAGTTTCTTCAACGGTGGTGATTTCTATCAATCCGGTTTGCTGCAACGAATTGATAAATGAAATCTCAATATTGTGGTGGGCACAGAATTCATGTAAAGTAATTAAATATTCTGTTTCCATTGTCTATGTATTATATTTCAATTCGGATAATTCGGTAAATAATGCTCTTTGCTTGTCAGTTAAATTTGTTGGGATTTTTATTGTCCAGGTTATAATAAAATCTCCAAAATGTCCTTCATTTTTGTAAACGGGAAAGCCCTTGCCTTTTAGCTTTATTTTGCTTCCATTTTGTGTTTCAGGCATGACTTTTAGTTTAACTTTCCCGTTTAATGTTTCTATTGTAATTTCACCACCCAGTACTGCTGTAAAAAGGTCTAAATCTGCGGTAATAAACAAATTATTTTCCTGCCGTTTAATCCGGGGATGATTGGCTATTGAAAATGTAATATATAAATCACCATTCGGTCCACCATTTATGCCTTGTCCGCCATGCCCGGAAATTTTGATGGTTTGCCCGTTTTCAATTCCGGCAGGGATCGTAATTCTGATTTTTTTCCCGTTAACTGTCAAGGTTTGTTTGTGAGTTTTATATGCAGCTAATAGGTCGAGGTGTAATTCCGCGTTGTAATCTTCTCCTCTGTATTTAACCTGTCTGCTTCTGCTGGCGCCTGCAGATCCGCCAAACATGGATTCGAAAAACCGGGAAAAATCTCCTTCAGGTTGCGTTTCTGAATACCATGTCCCACCGGAATCTGACGATTGTTCCCGATATTGTTTTGCTTTGTCAAATACTTCGGCATGCTGCCAATCCTTTCCATATTGGTCATATTTCTTTCTCTTTTCGGGGTCGCTCAATACTTCGTTTGCTTCATTGATTTGCTGGAAATTCTTTTTTGCATCTTTATCATTAGGATTTAAGTCGGGGTGGTACTTCCTGGCCAATTTCCGGTAGGCAGTCCTTATGTCCTTTGGCGTTGCCGTTTTATCTATCCCTAATATTTTATAATAGTCTATAAAAGTCATGTATTGATATTAGAATCCTGTTTCTTAAATAAAATATGTCACTCATTGACTTTAGGTGATTTGCCCCGAAAATCTATATTTCTTCTTTAATAATTAGTTTTTCATCTATTTTCAGAATTGCAAGTTGTTTTTCTATTTCTGTCATCATTGGAGCAGGCCCGCATAAATAAACATTTGTGTTGATGCCAGAAATATTTGCATTAAGAAAACCTTTATTTATTTGCCCGTAAATATAATCGTCTGTCTTTTCAACGGATAAAATGTTGATAAAATTTTCACCCAACATATTTTCAAATTCCCTGGCAAGGATGATATCATTTTTCGTTTTGTTGGCATAGATAAGTTTGTTGTCGCCAATTTCATTTTTTGACTGAAGATACCTGAAGATACATATAAACGGTGTAATACCTGCTCCTCCGGCAATAAATACGCCCTCACCTTTGTATACGATTGCGCCAAAGACTTCATGCAAAATCAGCTCATCATTTTTCTTCAGTTGCAGAAGCTGGTTCGTCACACCATTATTTAAAGGATATGTCTTTATTGTAAACTCGAGGTAATCATTGTTTGGCAGACCGGTAAAAGTGAATGGTCTTTTTTCATCCTTCCAACCGGTTTTGTTTATAGAAATTTCGGTGGTCTGCCCGGGAATGAAGCTGTAAAGAGGCGGTTTCTCAGTAACAATTTGAAGTACATCATGGTTGATTAACTTAATTGTTTTTATTTTTACAATGTGCCGTTTCATTTCAGTTTATTTTATTTTATCGATGAGCGGTCATGCAGGTTACAGATCGCTGAACTGTACATTTATTATCCTCGAATTCTTTAATTATCTCTTTCATAAATTATCTGATTTCCTGTCTTTTTCCATTGTCAATCTTGCCATCAGGTAACTAACTGTTGACTCTGCACCCTGATTCAGGTTCACATGTGATTCTTCGAGGCCGTCGTAACAGCCGCCTGTGCATGGGTTATAAATAATCTGATGCAGGCGGTTGTTCCCTAAAAACCATTCGAAGGCTGTGACCATTTTCAGGTGGTACTCATTGTCCTTAAATACTTCGAAAAATTTGCTTAATGTCATGATAGTATAGGCGACATCAATTGGTTGTTCGCCAAAATGCCCTGCTTCCTGTCCCTTTTGCAGCCATACTTTGTTGGAAATTACCTCTATCCCGTTTTCATTAAATATCTGAGACAATAAAAAATTAAACGACGATAAAGCGATATCTTTATATACCTTATCTCCGGTTAACAGCCATGCATATAACATAGCTTCGGGCAATACGCTGTTGGCATAGGTAAGATAAGCCTCATACCATTCCCATTTTTCGTTCGATTCGTGCCGGTACATCTGCACCAGCCGATTGGCAAATGTTTTTAAAAGGATAAGGTTTTCAGCAGATTTAACCTTACTATAATAATAATATATCCCTTTAATAGCAAAAGCCATAGCCCGTGTTGAATGAACCGCTTCAATATAATGAAAGGATTTTTGAATAATATTTTCAGCTTCTGATATGATTTCGCCTGGTAACAAGCCGGATAAGGACACTATATATCCCAAAGCCCATATAGCCCTTCCGTTAGCATCATCTAAATTAGTGTCTTTGTTTTGACCAGTAAACTTCTCATCTCTATCTACATAATTAAAAAAATCGCCGGAAGGTTGCTGGCATAGTTTTATGAATCCAAGATATTTTTCAATATAACTGACACACTTTTCTTCACCTTTCAGTTGATAATACATACCCATTGCAACCAGTGCCCTTGCATTATCATCAAGGGTATAACCGGACATGATATCAGGCTGATTGATCTTTGAGAACTGAATGATACCGGTGTGGGTCGTCATTTGCTTCAGGTGGCTCAGATTAATAGCCGGGGGGTTATAGCTGATTTTAATATTATCACCGGCAATTTTTTCGAACAGCATTGCATGAGCAACTGCAGAATTTTCCCAGGCAGTAGAAACTATTTTCTCCAGCGTATTAGAACTAATATTCCTTCGTAACTGGCTATCATTAAGTAGCCTGATAACACCATCGGCTAATTGTTGTGAGTTGCAAAAATCAAATATTATCCCGGTATCTTCAGTCAGTACTTCCCTTGCATGTGGGATAGGTGTTGAAATAATTGGACATGCACAACTCATGGCATATACAAAAGTACCGCTCACAGCCTGGTTAGGATCATTTGTTGTAAAAAGGTATATATCGGTCAGTTGCAAATATTCAAGCAAATCCGCCAATGCCAGGTAGTTATTAATAAACACCACATGATTCTTAAGGGACAAATGTTCTGCTTTTTGCTCAAGCATTTCCCGGTATTTTTCCCCTTCTGATTTTTTAACTTCGGGGTGGGTTTTGCCAATTACCAGGAAAACTACCTCAGGGTCGAATTTTACAATGGCAGGTAATGCTTCCAATGTTGTTTCAATACTCTTTCCAGAGCTTAACAGGCCGAAGGTGGTAAGGACTTTGCGGCCTTTAAGCCCATATTTGTTTTTCAAAAACCTTTTACCTAAATGGGGCACCAGGTGAGTACCATGTGCTATCACTGATATTTTTTGCGTTGGTAGTCCATATTCATTAGCAAGTATTTTAGCCGAACTACTTGTCATAACGACGACCGAGAAGCAAAATGCAGCAATGCTCCTGATTTTTGTTTTTAATTGTTCATCAGGATGTGGCAGCACTGTATGAAAAACAATCACGACCGGCTTTGAAAGTTCGAATAAAAATTGAAGGAATGTCTGTTCCTGATTTTTAAAAAACCCAAATTCATGCTGGATCATCACTATTTTGATGCGATGATCATCATTAATACTGTCTGCCATTTTTTTATATCCTGAGGCAATAGAAGTATCAAGAACATACTTCACTTCACCAGGATAGGAATAATTTACTTTTCCGGATTCCAGCGCACAGACTTTGATAGATAAAGAACTGCTGAATTTGTTATTCAGCGCTTTTATTAAATCCTGTGAATAAGTCGCAATACCGCACTCCCTCGGCGGATATGAGGTTATAAACAAAATCTCAGCCAGATCCCTTGTTTTTGGTAAATCTGGTTTTTGTTGATTTATAATAGGTGCAACTCTGGGATGAACGGTATTTTTTTTCTCATACGACTCGTGTTGATTTATGGCATCACCAACAAATTTGAGTAAAATAAATTCATTTTCCATCTCTGATTGTATTATTTACCAATTCTGTCAATAATGCTGAAAAACTCAGGGAAGCACAGGCTATTCGTTCATCGGCTGCACCATAATATATATAAAGGGTATCCCCAAAGAGGGCTGTACCGGTAGGAAAAACAACATTATTCACATCTCCTTTTATTTCCCATTCATATTCAGGTGAGAAAAGAGCATAAGGTAACCGTGCTATTACTCTTCCAGGGTCATTTAAATCAAGCAGTGCAGCTGCACACGCAGAATATATAATCCCTCTTTCAGTTTCTTCCGCGCCATGGTAAATCAATAACCATCCGAACTCTGTTTCAATGGGAGGGCACCCACCACCAACATAGCATGACTCATGTTCATATACCGGATCGAGAACAATATGATCCTGCAGATTGAGAAAATAATTCTGCCAGAATTCTTTTGTGAGATCCTTTATTTCATTTACATGAACAATTTGAATACCTGGCCTGATCCGGTGAAGATAAACCAATTTACCTTTTATTCTCCGTGGAAAAAAAATTACATTTTTATCCCACAACATTATTTTTTTTTCAGGATCTGCTTCCTGGTAATAAAATTTATGATTACGGTAATACTTTTCTTTGACTTTACCGGCAGTTTCTGCAAGGAATACAAATTCAGCATATGTTATAGGAGGAACGATGATTCCCAATTTAATAAAATGATTTAAATCTTTTGAAGTAGCCAAGGCTCCACGGGCACTTGTACCATCGTAAGCGGTATAGGTCATATAATACAGGTCATCGATTTTTACAATCCTTGGATCTTCAACTCCCTGCGATTCATAATCGAATTCAGGAACCATTAAAGGCTTATCCCACCGTTCCACAACTGTCAAAGGACCATCCAACCTGCAATAGCCAATACTCGAATAGTTTCCGTTCCTCACGGCCCGGTAAAAAAGATGGACGCTGTCGCCTTCACGTATTACCGCAGGATTCAGTACTCCCTGGTTTTCAAATTCGAGATGGGTTTTCTTCAATAAAATACCTTCTCTTTTAACCTCTATCATATAGATTTTTTTAATTTTTTCATGATTGGTTTTAATTTCAATATGGGGGGCATGGTGTCGCCTAACAAAAATCCCCATGGCTTTAAGGGTTCAATATGGTCGAAAATGAGTTTTACAATGGCAAGCAGTGGTAAGGAAAGGAACATTCCGGGTACGCCCCATAATGCATTCCCTGCAATTACCACTATTATTGAAAAAAGCGCATTGATTTTAACTTTTGAAGCCACAATTTTAGGAACGATATAGTTATTGTCAATCAGTTGAATGAAATAATAGGCTACCAGAACATATAAGGCATACCAGGCTGATGACTTGGTGGCGATTGCAACCATCATGGGCAATGCAACTGCCATTATTCCTCCGATATAGGGAATGATGTTAAGCAGTGCAGCAATAATTCCAAGCATAATAGCAAAATCAATCCCAAGTACTAAAAGTGCAGTAGCATCCAGTGTTGCTACTATGACAGCTTCAATAACCAGTCCTACAAGATAACGCTGAATGACAGTTTTAGTCTGGGTAACTATTTCTTTCACCTGACTTTGATTGCTGGTACCGGAAAGCTTACGAATAAAATCAAGCAAGAGCGGTTGGTAATATAATATGATAAAGACGTAAACAGGAATTAAAAACAATATTACTAACCCGCTGCCAACAGTGACAAGTGTTTGCCCGATTGCAGCACCGCTGGTATTGATGAGTTCACTTTTAGTTTTTCCAATCCAGTCACGTATCTCTTGTGCATTTATATCGAAATAACCGGAAGCCCAGGTGATGGTTTGGTTGATTATCGCAGTAAATTTATCGACCAATACCGGCCATGATTCGCTAAACCGGCTTGCCTGCGAAAATAAAAGACCACCAAGCGCTGCAATGACAATAAATGTAAGAAGTATAGTGATTACAATTGCCAGGACCCTGTTTATTCTGAACCGCACAAGTAAATCTACCACCGGGTGCAGTACGATGGCAATGATGAGTGCGAAAATAAGAGGAACAATAATGCTCTGTGCAATATACAATATTGCAAATAAGGCAATTATTCCAATTAAAAAAATACTTGCCTTTATGTAAAATGGTAATTCTGTTTTTTTATTAATCACGGCTATCAGATTTTGACCATATCCTTGCCAAATTCGTTTTTGAATTATTCCCGGCTCCTGTCATCTTATTCGTAACTGCTTTTGATTACTGTCGTAATCATTTTAAACCGTCCATTTGCTCTGATGAGATTGGATCTATGGGCAGGTATGATAATTGACTGGCCTGTTTCAAGAATATTGGAAATTCCGTCGATTACAAGCTCTGCCCTTCCTTCAATAATCTGAGCATATGTATCAAAAGGAGTAGTTTTTTCTGCTAATCCTTCGCCACTGTCAAATGATATTATACTGATATTCCCGGTCGTTTTTTTCATTATCGTCTTGCTCACAACTGAATTGGGAACATATTCAATAATTTCCACAGTAATATGTGCTTTTGATTTTTCGATTTCTGAATTATCCATTTTGTTTGATTTTTCAAGATTGATACTGATGAATTGCATGACCAAAAGTCGAGACACATATTGAGTGGTCAGTGAATATTCCAGGCCTTCCGTTTATATGGAATCCGGCCCTGGTAAGTATATCAAGATATGACAGGTTTGCACTGTGGTGATAACTATGATTGTCATTGTACCATGATGAATTTACAAAGACGAATCTCAATGAACCTGCTAAGAAAAAATCCCAAAATGATCCACTATTCATGATTATTAATTCTCTGATAATATGATTAACTATTTCAAAGGTCAAAGGTCAGTTCTTTTAATCCGGAAAACGTTACATAATTCCGGGAAATAGTTACATCATTCACACATTATCGGGTGTGATGCGTCGCTTAAGTTTGAGTTGCCTGAAGAAACTAGGTGTCAAGCCCGTGATTTTCTTGAACTGGTTAGATAAATGAGCCACACTGCTGTAATTAAGTATGTAGGATATTTCGGTGAGGTTAAGCTCATCATAGATGATCAGTTCTTTTACCCGTTCAATTTTATGAAGGATGATAAAATGTTCAATGGTAATACCGGTGACCTCCGAAAAAAGGTTAGCAAGATAGGTGTAGTCATAGTTGAGCTTTTCAGTGAGATGATCGGAAAAATTTGTTTTAGGACGTTCGTAAGCATAATGCACCATCTCGATAATGACGTTTTTAATTTTTTCGATCAGTACAGATTTTTTGTCTTCCATCAGTTCGAGCCCTGATTTTAATAAAGCAATCCTCAACTTCTCACGCTGTTCCGCGGTAATACTCTCTTTGATCTCCACATCACCCAAATCAACAACTCCATAACTTAGCCCAAGCATATCCAGCTCGGCCTTTACAGTCATTTTGCAGCGGAGGGAAACCATATATTTGATGTAGAGCTTCATTCTATCTTTATCGTAAAAATAATAATTTTGGATGAATATAAAATAAATTTCTAAAAATCAGCATTATTTTGCAAATTCTGACAAGACTCTCTGATTACCGAATATTGTCAAAAACAACCATTCCGAATATTTTATTACTTTTGCAGGGTGGTGAACATATAAATTTTTAAAGTAATTTCGTCGTTGTACAATCAACTTTTAGTTGGTTTTGTCCGGACAAATTACTTATTGATTATGTATTTTATAAACACCACGCTGATTTAAAATAACATTTTAATAACATTAAAATCAATTATAGAATGGCGAATTCGCAAAATACTTTTAACAAGAAAGAAATGGAGAAAAACCGTTTAAAGAAACGACTTGATAAACAAAAAAAAAGGGAAGCTCGCAAGTCAAACTCACAAGGCGGTGGACTCGATAATATGTTAGCCTATGTCAATGAATTTGGGACAATCATTGATACTCCTCCGGATCCTTCAAAGAAAATAAAAACCGATGTAAACAGCATACAAATAAGCATCCCCCAAAGAGAAGTGAAGGAAACCAAAGCAGTACGAGATGGCATTGTTGAATTTTTTAACGACTCAAAAGGCTTTGGTTTCATTAAAGAAACAGATACACAGGATAAGTATTTTGTTCATATCAAAGGATTAACGGAAACAATAAAGGAAAACGACCGGGTTACTTTTGAAGTAGAACGAGGTCCGAAAGGGATGATTGCAGTTCGGGTGAAAAAGGTTTAAAACTCATAAACATCAGAATATTTTTACATTTAACTGAAAAATAAAAATAACAGTTAACATTAGATTTTCTTTATCATCACCATCTTTCACCCTGGTATTTTTAACAGTTGTTTGCAGGTGATAATTATGACCGACAGTATAACCGGGATTTAAAAAGGTAATGAATCAGAAAGTTTGAGTACCTTTATTATATTTGATTTCTTTAATCTGTAAATCAGAAAACTATCTCCCCCTGACTGATGTTATCAATTAATGTATATTCAATCTGAGTAGCATTAATGTCAGGATCAGGATGCAGGAATAAAATGACCTGCAAATGCTATCTTTTAATTCATAAAAATAAATGATAATATTTTATTTTTGCAGCGAGTTGCAATATATTACATTTCGCAAAATTCGAAATTCTAATAACCTGAAAATATGAATAATGCCATTTTTTCATTTGACAGTCCCCGGAATGAGCCCATTAATCAATACGTTAATGGTAGTAAAGAAAGAGAACAAATTTGCCCTGTGTTAGAGAGGATGAGTAACGAGCAGATAGAAATCCCGCTTATCATCGGTGGAAAAGAAATAAAAACAGGGAAATCAGCAAAAGTAGTCATGCCTCACAATCATGGTAAATCACTTGCCACATATTATCTGGCCGGCGAAAATGAAATTCAGATGGCAATTGAACATGCCCTGAATGCAAAGGAAATGTGGGAGAATATTTCCTGGATTGAACGTGCATCAATAATGCTCAGGGCTGCTGAACTACTTTCAAAAAAATACCGCGAACTTATTGTAGCTGCTACCATGCTTGGGCAGGATAAAAGTATTTACCAGGCAGAAATTGATGCTGCCTGTGAAGTAATTGACTATTTGAGGTACAATGTTTATTTTGCATCAAATATCTACGGTGAACAGCCCAAATCTGAATTTGGCCAGTTGAACCGTATGGAGTACCGGAGTTTGGAAGGTTTCATTTTTACTGTCACACCTTTTAATTTTACAGCTATTGCATCAAATCTCAATATGTCAGTTGTGATGATGGGAAACACAACCGTTTGGAAACCAGCAACTACTTCTTTATTATCGAATTATTACCTGATGAAGATTTTCCAGGAAGCAGGTCTGCCTGATGGAGTGGTAAATTTCATTCCAGGCAGTGGCTCATTAATAGGAAATACGGTAATTAAGCATAAAGACCTCGCGGGCGTTCATTTTACAGGTTCAAACTCTACCTTCAATAATTTGTGGCATGGAATTGCCGGCAATCTGGAAAATTACGTTTCATATCCAAAACTTGTAGGGGAAACAGGTGGGAAGGATTTTATCTTTGTCCATAATTCGGCAAACCCGGTTGAAGTAGCTACCGGAATAGTGCGCGGTGCTTTTGAATATCAGGGACAGAAATGCTCTGCTGCTTCCCGTGCATATATCCCAAAATCACTCTGGAACGAGATAAAAGATCATTTATTAAATCAGGTTTCACAGATTAAAGTAGGTGATGTGGCTGATTTCACGAATTTCATGAATGCTGTTATTGATGAAGATTCATTTAATAATATAATGAATTACATCGAAATAGCCAGGAATTCCAATGAGTGTGAAATTCTTGCAGGCGGAACCGGGAACAAGTCTGTGGGATATTTTATCCAACCTACGGTTATTCTGACTACCAATCCATATTTTAAAACCATGCAGGAAGAAATCTTCGGACCTGTTATTACTATTTTCGTTTATTCAGATAAAGACTTCGAAGAGACTTTATCAATATGCAATAATACTTCGCCATATGCGCTTACAGGGTCAATTTTTTCCAACGATAAATACGCAATGGTCAAAGCATGTAAAATCTTAAGATATGCAGCAGGTAATTTTTACATTAACGATAAGCCATCAGGAGCGATGGTTGGATTGCAACCATTTGGAGGATCAAGAGGTTCAGGAACAAATGACAAGGCAGGCGGCAACCTGAATTTACTGCGTTGGGTAAGTCCCCGCACAGTTAAAGAAACTTTCCTCCCGGCACAGGATTTTAAATATCCTTACATGGAATGATTACATGCGTTTACTACGGTAAAGGACAAATTTTGATGAACCGGAGTTGAATCAGGTCTGTTCCTTTACAACCTTCATTTTCCTTCCACAATTTTGATCTCCTCTTCAGTCAGTCCATACAATTCATAGACCAGACGGTCTATTTCTTCTTCAAGAAAAGTGATGTCTGCTAAAGGATTAGATTTTTTGAGTGTGATAATTTCTGTTGTTTTTGCAACAAATACCTTTTGATCCGTTTGATTAATTCTCATTACTGGAAGTTCTTCAATATCAGCCATTAATATCTGAGGAAAGGCTTGCTTATTTGTTATCATTAATTTTTTAATAAAATAGTCAAACAATTTTGAATGAAGAAGAGCCAAGATATATTTATTATCAAATTCAGAAGAGTTTGACCAACAAGAATATATAGTACTCTCCGTTAAAGCAGGTTCCTCCAAATAGGCACAACATAAATAATCTCCTGTCCTACGAATTAATATCCTTGGGAAAACTTCATATTTGACTTTTAGTTTAGTGCCCCCAATAATATTTAGAAAGTTATAATCTGTATATTTCCAATAGTTAATTGTCCATTTTGACATACAATTACCTAGTAAAAATTTGTCAGGTATTTTATTATTCCATTCATTAAACACAAACGATTTTCTATCATGAACTACCATACCCTTAAATAAACCACATATTTCTTTCAATGAAACAACTGAATTAATACTTCTGATTTTTTGAATAATTGATAAGTCTTCCTTTTCAATACTTATTAACTCTTTGAATTTATTAAAATGGTAAAAACAAGTGTTTGTTTTTGAGTTTTTCAAATAAATAAATATCACATTTCCTGTGTTTGCTTCATCAAACACCATGCCTTCAATAGTTGTAATGGTTTCGGTGGTGCCATAAGAATTCATAAAATCTACACATTCAGAATAGCTTCTTGTACTAAATAATCCTTCTGGAACAATCATTGCTTGATAACCATGTTTGTATAACAGGTGAATTCCTTTTTCAACAAATAATAGAAAAATATTTTTAGAACTTGAGTTTTTTATTGATTGAAATTCGGTAAGTAAGGCATTAAGCAAAACATTATCTGTGTTTTGCTTTGTCAAAATTATATACGGTGGGTTCCCAATGATAATGTCAAATCCTATATACTTCCCCTCATCATTAAGCACTTCCGGAAACTCAAAGCGCCATTCAAAAGCATTTTTATAAATCTTGTTACATTTAATTACCTCTATTTCCTGGGTTAGTTTTTCAATTTCCTTTTCAAGTTTTTCCTGTTCTTTTTTACGTTTGGCAGTAAAATCTTTTTCCTTCCTGCTATAAGTGTCTTCAGGTTCAAAAAGAGAAATTCCGGTAAAACGGTTATATAGTTCATTTGCTAATTTTTCGAGTCTTGTCTTTTTTGGATCATTTCTACGTATTTCCGAAGTAAAATCCTGTTTAATTTTCAGGATCAGGTTTTCCATTGCCTGTTTTTCTTCTTTGCATTTTGCATTCCTGTATGTCATTACCGCCAGGCGGTATGAATCTATCGTCCATTTGCTGCTGCGTAAAAGCTGCCGTAAATCAGCGTCTAAAGGGTATTTGCTTATCAGGGAATTGCCGCATTTGATATTGATATCGATATTAGGCAGGGTTTCCAATGTTGGGACAGGTCGCGACCTGTCCGTACCATTATCATTCCGGTAGTAAGCATTTTTTAATAATTCAATCCATAATCTCAGCCGGCAAATCTTCACAGAATTGGGATTTATGTCTACCCCGAATAAGCAGTTTTCAATGATGGTCTGCTTTTCGTGGAACAGTGCCTCCTGAACTCTCTGGCTTTCTATGTTTTCCGGATGATATTCAAATGGACGGGAATCATCGTCCGTCACGATCAGCTCGTCGTTTATCACTTCAACATGATAGTCCCGCAATGTTTTCCCAAAGCGATCAAGAAGTATTTTCAGCTCGCTTTTAATAGCAATAATCTCATTCAGCGCTGACACCAGGAAATGACCGGAACCAACTGCCGGATCACAAATTTTCAGACTATTGATGATTTGGTTGGCTTCTTTCTTGTCTTCAATTTTATCAAATAGTCCTTTAATATCCGCACATTTCCAATCTTTAGCTTCGTTAAACTTCTGAACCACGACTTTACGTATGGTCTCCCTGCACATATACATGGTGATAAAGCCTGGTGTGAAAAAAGAACCATCCTTGTAACCATTTATCTTTTCAAAGATCAGTCCAAGCACCGAAGCATTAATCAGGGTTTTATTGTCTTCCTGTATATCTTCAGCCCCTTCGCTGCTGAAATCGTAAGAATTCAGAAATTCAAACAGGTATTCAATTGTTTCCAGGTGACCACTGCGCTTTTTCCCTAAATTATTCTTTAACACGGTTCCACCCATTATTGGCATTGTGCCATCGTTCAGTTGGCTGATGAAAAAACAGGAATGTTCTAATTCCGTTGGCTCAAAAAGAGAACTATTAAGATATGGTACAAGTGAAAAGTATTGCTTCACGGAATCCGGCCTTTCTTCAGGCAATCGTGCCAGCACACTGAAGAAAAGCAGGTTCAGATCGTCAAAGTTCTTTATCTTTTCAATGTTCAGGAAAGTAAACTGCATATCCCCCTTATGATACCTGACCAATTGAGCTTCGAGCAACTTCAGGAACAAAATCCGGTTAATCCATGTGATGCTTAATTCAATTGCCAAGTTGAATAACCGTTCCTGCTTGTTTTGCCCGAATTGTTCCGGGTTACTTAGCCGTGAAATCATATCAAGACTGTCTAATTGCAAAATGGCATTTTCAATCAGCGAAGCAGGATAGCGATCACCTTCTTTCCTGCGCTCTATCAGTTTCCTGCCTCCTACTTTAACTTCTGTCAGTCCGATGATATGCAAAAGTTCGGAATAAAAAGCCTTATCAAGGCTGTTGCTGTCATTGGCAAAAGGCAACTTAAGCAAATGTTGGGGGGTAAAAATCTTGTATAAAGATACTATGACTTTGTTGTCGTCCTTGTTACTGCTTCTTAAAGGCTTGTCAAAATCACGGATATCAAAATATGTAAAGGCAAATTCTTCATCAACGGAGGCAATGGCAGGAGCAGCAATTTCCTTGTAAAAAAAGTCGGTTGTTTTACCTCCCATCCGGCCTGATTCAAAACCGGTAAACTGTTTGACCAGTGCCTTGTTCTGTGAATAATGTTTTTCAAATAAATGGACATCAAAAATAAACCACTCATAAATATTGGTTACAATAAGATATTTCAGTTCCAGGTTATTGTTCGTGATTCTCTCCCGCAAATAATACAGCAACAATTCCTGTAATGCTTTCTGGTTGATGTTCTCCCTGCTGATCATTTCCGCTTTATTTGTTGGCTTTTTTGCTTCAATGATCACTCCTACCGGAGTTTTTGCATCCTTGCCATTATGTATGACCAGGTCGTTGCGGCTTTTTGTATTGATGAAGTACTGATTGTGGAAGTATGTATCACGCAGGAAAACCGATATAAGGTTCTTATGAAACTCTTCCGATTCCGCTTCATTAATCTGGTCGAGCAGCCGAATCAGATTTTCCCTGAAACAATCTATCTCATTCCTGTTTGGCTTGATCTTCAGGAATGCTTTATTCAGGGCTTTTCTGGCTGGTATCGGATTAAGGATCATTCTTATGCCGGAGTTTTAAAATTGAAGTACCAAAGCTAACATATAAAATCTGATTACCTATGGAATTGATGAAAAAATCAATACTGAAAATCGTGTCCGGTTAAATTGCTTCTCACAGGACGGTTGAGTATTTTGCGGTATTTATTTCGTACCCGTAGTTACTGTAATTTAATAAAAAATGCATAAAAAAGTAAATGAATGTTTTATATTTTTACATAATGACAAACATGGCCACTTTCAGGTTTTATGGGGAACTAAACGACTTCTTCCCCCGGAATAAAAGAAATCTTACACTTATGCTATTACATTACCTTCAACAGCAACAACAATAACAAGGGGTGGCGGTTCAGTGACCATGACAGTTGATACCTGGACAAGTTCACCGGCAAAAACCGGAACATTATCATCAGGAGGTTAACAGACACTTACAGTAGGAGGAACTTTAAATGTAGGCGGAAGCCAGGTTGCAGGTACCTATGTATCAGGAACACCTTTTAATGTAACTGTAAATTATAATTAGAAATATTTACTGTTAATCATTTTCAGGATACTTTTATCGAGATGGAAAAGTTCAGTAAAAAATAAACTACATTCAAAAACAGGAAATCACTTCCATATTCCTGCGGTTAAATATATTTTTTGCTTCTGATGTATACAGGTAATCGGTAAGGTTGCTGTAATGTTCAGTGATATTTCCCCGCACCATCTTAAGTGTGCTGTTAAGAAAATGATTCTGTTCAGTGAATCCCTGGCCAAGTAACCCAACCGCTGCCGGTAACCAACGTTCAGGAAACATTCCTGAAAACTTTCCTCCTGTTCTGAACTGATCAATCCCCTCTCTGATAAGATTAATAGCAGCTTTCTGACCTTCTTCTGAAGCAACAGTCATGTTGTTATGCGACAACCATCGCTTTATTGCATCAGTATCAGGTACTAGTAAGGCAACTGTATAGGGTTCCTGGTTATTATGCAGCATTACCTGGCTAATGAAGGGTGAATGTTCTGTTAATGCCTCTTCTATTCCTTCAGGGCTGTACTTCTCCCCGTCATTTCCAATAAGCAGGCTTTTAAATCTTCCCATTATATATAGAAATCCGTCATGATCAAGAAATCCCAGGTCGCCAGTATAAAGCCAACCGCCTTTTATTGTTTCTGATGTAGCAGCCTGATTCCCCCAGTAACCAGCCATAACATTTTCACCCCTGATAACTATTTCACCTTTTACACCTGGAGGAAGTTTATTACATTTTTCATCACAAATGATTAATTCAATGCCACTTGCAACGCATCCTGAAGAGCCAAGCTTATGCTTCTGTGGTGCGTTTGACGAGATCACCGGTGCAGCCTCTGTTAATCCGTATCCCTGGTACATCGGTATTCCAAGTGAATAAAAAAACCGCTGCAGTTCAATATCAAGAAGTGCGCCACCTCCAATGAAAAATGATAGTTGTCCTCCAAAATTTTCCCTTATCTTTTTAAAAATCAATTTATCATATATCCAGATAAGTGGCTTGTATAATTTTCTGTATCCTTTGGCCTTGTTCCATCCGTCAGCATTGTAAATATATGATATTTTCAGAGCATGGTTGAACAGTTTTCCTATCATTACACCCTTTCCCTTTATCCCTTTTTCAATATTTTTCCTGAAGTTTTTTGCCAGAGCAGGTACACTAAGTAAAATACTGGGGCCAAATTCTTTCATATTTACCGGGATATTTCTGACGGTCTCAGCAGGTGTTTTCCCTGACTTCACAGTACCAATACCTGCACCCATCTTCATAAAGCAATAAATACCGGCAGTATGTGCAAATGCATGATCGAGAGGCAGAATGAGCAAAGTCCTGTACCATTCGGGTATTATCATCAGGCTAATGGCCTGATTAACATTGGCATAATAATTCAGATGAGTTAGGATTATTCCCTTTGGTTCTGCAGTAGTGCCTGAAGTATAACATATATTGGCATAATCGTTTTCCTTTATGCATTTCCAGGTATCAGCGAATTTCTCACGATTGCCAATCAGGTATTCGTGTCCTGCTTTTACTATTTCATCAAACCCGGTCTCCTGTTTATCACCAATTGTATTTTCATCCATGTTGATAACCAGCTCAATGCCTGGCAATTCCCTGACTACCTGCATTACTTTTTCATATTGAAGCCCTGAAACCAAAATTATCCTGGCAGAAGAATGAGCAAGCCTGAATTTCAGGTCAGGGGCTTCAAGTTTTACCGACAGAGGGACATTAACAGCACCTGCATATAGTATACCCAGCTCTCCGATGATCCAGTCATTTCTTCCTTCAGAAATCAAAGCTATACGGTCGCCTTTCTGAACACCCCATTTCAACAATCCGGCGGCAAATGAATAAACACGATCCCTTGTCAGGGTATATGATAGTGGTTCATAACTTTCTGACTTTTTTTCCCAGAGAAAGGAATTGCCTGAAAACCGGGCAACACTTTCCTCAAATAATGCAGGAATAGTTCTTTCCATATAAACAATAATTTTATTAACTACTTAAGTAAAAAACAAAAATATCCCCTAATCTACAAAACGCTAAATTACATACTTAAATTTAATTATCTTCCCCGCAGGTTAAGGGTAAATAATTATTTATGTAATGATCCGTTTTTGTTTCAGTATTTTTATTTTATGATATTTTCAAATAAAAATATTTTTAAGTTTTAAATTACATACCCG
>Ga0247841_10005947_pt1 | contig 19313 bp, 15 predicted proteins | sample LaCruzMarch2015__2_FD_192410 | JGI IMG/M metagenome (GOLD analysis project Ga0247841, IMG submission 192410) | Freshwater microbial communities from meromictic Lake La Cruz, Castile-La Mancha, Spain - LaCruzMarch2015_18m | ecosystem: Environmental > Aquatic > Freshwater > Lake | place: Spain... | reverse complement strand
GCTCAAGAATTGTATGACCAAGGAAAATATTCAGACGCACTAGAAGTGATATTGACGATAAGTAATTAATTTAAACAATGGCCGCAGTTATACGATATAACTGCATTAAAATATTTTAAAATTTGACGAGTCGTTACCCGGTTAAAGTTTCGTAGAGGCGGTGTTTAGCGAGATGGGTTCGTTGTTAGTACGTAAAACCGCGAAATCACCGAGTTAGATGCTCGCTTGTGCGAGCACTCTTCCAAAAAAGAAGATTAACAGGGTATAAGGTCGATCGACGAGAAATAACGTAATAAAAATTAAACAAATACAAAAACACACTAAAATGAGTATAAAAAGAACAATTATATCAACCATAGTCGCTTTGGCTTTGGTTGTAGTAGTTGCTCCTGGAGTAGCTCAAGGTGATACATTGTCAGATTTGATGGCACAAATTGCCTCATTGACTGCACAATTAAACGCCTTACAAGGTAACACAACACCAGTCGTTTCGACAGGTGCATGCGCCGGAGTTACATTCACAAGAAATTTGACAATCGGTTCAAGAGGAAATGATGTAAAATGTTTACAATCAATTCTTAACAGATCCGCTTCAACTCAAGTTTCCTTAACGGGAGCAGGCTCCCCTGGATTAGAAACAACAACTTTTGCCTCAAAAACATTAGCTGCTGTTAGAAAATTCCAAGTAGCCAACGGATTCACACCTGCAAATCAGGTTGGACCATTAACAAGAGCAAAATTGACAGCATTATTAGGCGATGGAACAGTAGTTCCTCCTCCACCTCCATCAACAGGAGGATTATCAGTAAACTTAGCTTCTGACACACCAGCTTCAACAACAGTTGCAACAGGTGGTACCACTGATTTTACAAAGTTAAATTTAACAGCAGGTACAGGAGCAGTAACAGTATCAAAAATCTACGTAACAAGAACTGGATTGTCAGCTAACTCAGATGTATTAAACATCAAAGTTATCGATGCAGCCACAGGTGGTTATGTAGGAAATATTGGTAGCTTAAACTCTGATAACAAAGCTATAATTTCTTTCTATCCAGCAATAACAGTCCCAGCTGGAACAACAAAGTCTTTCTACTTAAGAGCTAGCATTTATGCTTCCTCTACAGCAGGTAGAACAGCAATGTTAGGAATTACATCAGCTTCTGATGTTATTTCAAACGCAACATCAGTTTCAGGAACATTCCCAGTAGTTGGTAATGCAATGTCAGTAGTTGCATTAACATTGGGTACAGTTACAGTTTCTGAAGATGGAACAGTAACAGACGTAGCTCCAAACGTTGGAGAAACAGATGTTGTTGTTGACCAATTCAAAATTGCAGTATCCTCAACAGAAGACGTAACAGTTCAAACATTAACAGCAAAGAGAACTGGAACAGCTTCTGCAACAGATACAGCTAACGTTGAATTATACGACGTAACAAACAACCAGACAGTTGCAACAGTTACATCATGGGATGCCTATGATACAGCCGTTTTCTCAAACTTAAACCTTGTAATCGGAAAGGGTAAAACCGTCAGATACAAGATTATGGTTGACGTAGTCGGTGGAGCAGGCAGCTCAAAGACTGTTAACACAGATGTAATCGATGGTACAGATGTATTATTATCAGTAAAAGGCAACTCTTACGGATATTTCATCGCTCCAACTATTGGTAGCTCTTTCTCTGGAAAGGGTGCAGCTGATCAAACAATTGCAAACGGAAGTTTGACAATTTCTAAATCAGCATCAACACCTGCAACAGGTAAAATTGCCGCAGGTTCAGATGTTGTATTAGGAAAATTTGATTTTGATGCAAAAGGAGAAGATATCAAAATTACAGCATTAACAGTTAAAGCAACAACTGCAGTTCATGGATGGGCAGACACTGACATTAAGTCAATCTCTATCTATGACGCCGCAGGAAACTTAGTTGCTGGTCCAAAAGACCCAACAGCATTAGTTGCTGCATTTACAGATACATTTATTGTGCCAGTTGGTGTACACACATACACTGTTAAAGCAACAATTGCTGACAGCGTAGCAACCAGCGATACAGTAAAAATCACCATTGACCAAGATCCTGCTACTCTAACAGTAGCTACTGGAATGAGGAGCAATGATGAGATAGTAGAGTTACCAGTTGCTGATGTCGATGCAAACACCTTAACAGTTTCAGGTGCTGCATTAACAGTCACAACATTGGCTTCCCCAGCTTCAAGATCAATTCCTAAGGGAACCTCAGACTTTGTCTGGGCAACATTCTCTTTGGATGCAGGTTCAGCTGGTGAAAACATTAGAGTAACTTCTATCACAATAACAGATTCCTTGGGTGCAGCCGCAGCCGCAACAGATATCGATAACGCAGAACTTTGGGCAGACTTAACCTCAGCTAACAGCGTAAGAGGTGATGTCTATGAGACATTGATTTCAGCTACCAAGCAGCCTTCAGCCGCAACAACAGCCTTCACATTGACTCCAACTTTGACAGTTACAAAGGGAACATTCGTGAAAGTTGCATTAGTTGCAGACTTGAACACAGCTGGTGGTACTGGATACCACATGTTCTCTCTTACCACAGGTGGCGTATCAGGTAACGGAGCATCAACAGGAAATGCATTAGTTGATGGTACATCTACAAGTTATGTAACAGCATCAGTTCAAACAATGACTGCTACAACAGGTGGAACATTAACAGTTACAAAAGATGCAACAACTCCAATTGCTGATATAATACTTGGAAACACCAATGGTGTAACCTTAGCTGCATTCAGACTAGCAGCCAACAATGTTGAGGACTTAGATTTAGATCAAATCACATTCTCAGCAACAAATGGTACATACGCTAGCACATTGTACTTCTACAATGGTACACAGCTATTAGGTTCAACTCCTGGTGCAAACCATGGTACAGTAGTATTCAATGATGGAACATTAACTATCCCAGTCAACAGTTACAAGTTAATAACTGTAAAAGCTGACGTAATGGATATTGATGGTACAGCAAGGACAAACGGTGCAAGCATGAATATGGGTGTTGAATATACAGACAACATCAAGACTACAGGCTTGTTATCAGGTCAGTCAGTAACCTCCTCTATTGCCAAAGCTGGTAATACAATGGTGGCTTACAAAGCAAGACCATACTTTGCCAAGAACTCAGCTTCTCCATCAGGTCAGATTACTCCATTGTCCTCACAAGAAGTTGCTAGATTTGATATCACAGCTTCATCAGCCGATGATATTACATTCGAGAATACAGTTAACTTCTTGAAGTTGTATGTTTCAGCTAACGTCAATGACACCACACAAAACACAATGACTTTCATCTTGAAAGATTCAGATGGAAACACATTGGATACTGGTGCACAGGCCGCAGCTTCAACACACTCAAAGGCTATGGCTACAACAGTTACCTTCCCATTTGCTTCAAACAGCTTAACAGTCCCAGCAGGTACAACAAAGACAATCTATGTGTACTCTGACTTGTCAGACTTCGAAGACGCTGGTGACTCAATGCAGGTATACTGGTCATCCGCAGATACAAGCGTAAGCAGCTTCAGCATCAACAACAATGATGGTGCATACACAGAAGGTGCCAAGTTGTTTAGAAACAACATCTACGGTAACGTAATGACAAGAACCAACTAATAACTGAATTGATTTGGCATCCTGACTTTGTGGCAGGGTAGAGTCAAAAACAAAAGAGCCCCGAAAGGGGCTTTTTTGTTTGCTTTAACTTTATCTTTATTCTATAATTCTTTAAATAAGATACATATATGTCTGAGGAAAATAGTTTTGTAAAGAAATATCTATTTCAATTCTTAATGGCGTTTTGCTGTATTTTGATTGGAATGGGAATACAGTGGATTATTTTATCAAACAAAGACAGTGGTAATAACGTTGATTTAATAAAGATCCATCCAGCGCAATCTACAGGATACAAGTTTATAAATCCGTTATTAGGAGTTGAGCTCTCCGGGGATAAGGAATCGACTAAATACAATTCTTTAACTAGTCAGTTAAGAAAATATATTAACGGGCAGATAAGTAGCAGAAGAGTTGATAACGTTTCGATATATTTTTTAGATATGGAGCAGGGTAATTGGTTTGGTGTTAATGAAAACGAAGATTTTAATGCCGCCAGCTTATTCAAGGTTCCGGTGATGCTAGCCTATTACAGGACCGCAGGTACTGATCCGAATATTCTTTTGAAAAAAGTTTATGTTAATAACGTTAGTGGAGATTACAGTTCTACCCTAGAGCCAACGGTCATTGTTCCGGGAAGTTACACGATAGATAAATTAATAGAGAATATGATTGTGTATTCTGATAACAAAGCAAAAGATATTTTACTTACTGCTGCTGAACAAAACTTTGGAATTGATTACAAATCTTTAGAAAATGTTTTTACATATCTTGGCGTTTTTGATAATGCCGAAGACAAACAAAAATTTGTAATATCCCCTAGACTCTATTCTCTGTTTTTTAGAGTCTTATATAACTCTACGTATTTGAATAAGGTAATGTCAGAAAAGGCGCTAGACCTGTTAAGCAAAACTAATTTTAACGATGGTCTTGTTTCTTTATTACCCAAAGATACGCTTGTTGCTCATAAATTTGGTAGCTATGTCGATAAAGTAAACAAAAAAGAGGAGCTTCATGATTGTGGAATAATATATTATCCAAGTCAGCCGTATTTTCTATGCGTTATGACAAGGGGGGACAACGCGAATAATCTAAAAGAGGTTATACGGAGTATTTCAGAAAAAACCTACAATTATATACAAAAGGAATCAGGAGAATAAAAAACCCCGAAGTTTCTCGGGGTTTTTAGTTGTGTTATTTATTTAGGTAAAGTATTAAGGAAGGCTTCTACACTCGCTTTTGATTCCGGAGATAATTCAATTACTTTTTGAGCCTCTTGTCTCGCGTTATCGTATTGGCCAAGCATTTTATACGTATATGCTAATGATGCGTGATATTGGAAGTTTTCTGGTTTCAAAGATATTAATTGGAGAAATAACTCTTTGATAATATCATAATACTTTGTTTGGTTAGTGTTTTGTATCTCTTTGCTATATACGTTAACTAATTTAGAGAGCGTGTCTTCTGAATATTCATCATATATTATTCCTTTTTCGAAAGACATCTTCAAGTTGATTGTCGCTTCTTCTATGTTTCCTTTACTGATATATATCAAAGATTTTAACCACCAGCAACTAGAAAATTCAGAGCTTAGATCGGTACATTTGTTCGTTTGCATTAAAGCATCGTCATATTTGTTTAACAATAAATCTAATTTTGCTATACCCATATATGAAAATTGTCTTTTAGGGCTGAGCTCTTGGATTTTTTGGAAAGAAGAATATGTTAAATCAGAAAGTCTATCTTTTTCTTTTTGGTCTAGGTCTGGGTTGTTACTAAGTATACTGCCCGCATGTTCTCCTTGAAAAAGCCAGTTTCTAGTATATGTTGGTCTCTCCTTAATACAGTCTGCAACCAATTGCATTATCTTGTATGAATATTCAGTTCTCTTTGTAGGGTTTTTAATCGTGCAAGTTCCTATCAGGTCGACATAGCTTAATCTTACATAGTTATCTATAATGCTGTGTTGGGTTATTAACTTGTCTGCTGCTGTAATAATTTTGTCACAAGAACCATTCGGCTGGGTTGAGTAATGAATAAGAAGATTTAGCTCGTTATTGATTTTTAACGGTCTTATATTATATGACCATAAAAACCAAATTAAGATTATCAACAGAACGGTTATCAAAGGTTTTCTAAAAGATAGCGTTTTTACATTCTTTTGATCAATTTTATTCTGAACATTGTTTATGGTTAAAAGATAAAGAGCATATCCAACAATTAAAAAGTATATTAAGTATGTATCAAAAACATCAAAACTGAACAAGTTAGTAACCAAATATCCTATAATCGTAGCTTGTATGGCGTGAGACACGATCTGTGAATTTCCATTCTGATTTGTGGATAATTTTCTTAATTTCCAGAATATTACAGCATTGAATAGGATGTATAACAAAAGGAACGGTATTCCCATTGTTGCTGCATAATCGAAGATAAAACTGTGACCTCTATCCCACCAAGTTGATTCTCCGTCATCTCCTTTGTTTGAGAGACCGGGTAGGGTCGAGTCGTAGTATTTATCAAAAGGTATAGATAGGTTTTCAGGTCCCCATCCAAGTAGGGGTTTTTCTTTGATACCTTTTAATATAACACTCCATCCCGATGCACGAGAAGAAAAAATGTTATTTAGAGAAAAATCTCCGGTTATTACCCAAACTCTGGAGAAGTAAGAACCAAAGAATTCGTTCTTAGAGATATCTTTAACAATTTGTGGTTGGGATTTCAGGAATAATATTGAAAGCAATCCTAAAGCGATAAAAGCCGAAAGAATTATCTTTGTCCATTTTATCTCCTTATTCTTTTTAGGAAAGGCAAAGACAAAGAAAAGAATGCCTACTACAAATCCTATTAAAGCCGCTCTTGTACCTGATAGGAATATACAGAATAGGAATAGTGCGCTAAGAGCAAAATATATAATTCTTCGCCATCCTTTTGAAGATATTCCAAAGGAAATAGCCAAAAAGATAAGCAATATTAAATAGAGAGCAAAGAATATTGGTCCACCAAAACTTGATAATACTCTGTCAGAATACAGTAAAAGAAACTCTCCTAAAAGCTTGAATTTTTGACAAAGAGCGATAAGACAGGCTACAAATCCGACAATAAGATTGATATCCCAGACCCATTTCCATTCTCTTTCTTTTAGTGTTAAAAAGGCAAAAAAGGAGAATAATGAAATGAATATAAGGTTCAAAGCACCGCCAGCTCTAAAAGGCGATCCGAAAAAACTAAATCTAGGATCAACAGAAAAAATAGTAGAGAGTATAAGAACCAATAAGAGTACTAATAATGTCCACACTATGGCAAAGACACCATTTTTCTTGTTTGTCAGTAGATCTTTTAATTTTAATATCTTTTCTTTATCTTTAAATAAAAATTGATAAACAAAAAGAAATAGCAGTATAGAAAAGATCATTTTAAAAACAGTCACCTTTGCAAATGCTGGTGGATGGAACAGAGGTGGAATCGATAGAAGTGGCGTAACTAATATTAAAATTATTCCGATAACATAAATAAGGTTTATTGTCTTGTTTTGCATAATACTAGATTTTGACTAATAATTATGTTAATAATATATATAAAGATAATAAAAAACAATGGCTAACACTCAAAAGAGGAAAGTGGTCGTAACATCTGGATATTATAACCCAGTTCATGTTGGCCACATTAATCTATTCAAATCAGCTAAGGAATTAGGTGATATTTTGGTTGCTATTGTAAATAATGACGAACAGGTAAAGCTTAAAGGGAGCGTTCCTTTTATGCCCCAAGAAGAAAGGGTGGAGATAATAGAGGCAATAAAATATATAGACGAAGTTTTTTTATCAGTCGATAAAGATAAGTCTGTTAGAAAAACATTGGAAATGATTTTTCAAAAATACAAGGAAAATGATCTAGTTTTTGCAAAAGGTGGAGACAGTACGCTTGAAAACGTTCCTGAAATAGAGGTTTGCAATAGATATAATGCAAAGCTTGTTTTAAATGTCGGCGGAGGTAAGGTACAAAGCTCTTCTTGGTTATTAACTAATACGAAAAAATAATGAACAAAAATTTTTACATTGTTGGAGGATTGCTAATAGTAGTTTTTATCGCCGGTTGTTTCTTTGGTTCCAGCGGTTTTTTTAGAATTGATAATAGAACAAATACAAATCAAGAGGCACTAATAAAAAATATTACGTTAGTAATAAACGGGGGAGAAGTGAATCCTCAGACATTTACTGCAGAATTTAAAGACGGGATGACCGCTTTTGATGTATTAAAAAATCAAGCCGAAAAATCATCGATAACGCTGAAAACAAAGAATTATGATATCGGAGTATTCATTGAAGTTATAGAAGATAAAGAAAATGGAACAGACGGAAAATATTGGCAATACTATATTAACGATGATCTTCCAATGGTTGCTGCTGATAAGAAAATAGTAAGAGCTGGAGATAAAGTTGAGTTTAGATTTGAGAAACCACCATTCTAATATATATGACAGAATTAACAAAAACAGGAAAAACTTTAGAGTTTGTTATTGCTTTGCTTCTAATCTCAGTAGGGGTTGTCTTAAGGCTTTTACCTCACGCCCCTAATTTTACACCAATAGCTACTATAGCTTTATTCGGGGGAGCATATTTTTCAAGAAAGACAGCTTTTATACTACCCATAGTAGCAATGCTTGTTTCAGACGCATTCTTGGGCTTCTACGAGCCTAAATTGATGATGTCTGTTTATGGTAGCTTTGTTTTAACGATACTATTAGGTTTATGGCTAAAGAATCATAAAAAGTGGTATACGGTTGCGGGAGCTACAATTCTATCCTCTACATTGTTTTTTCTTATCACTAATTTCTCCTTTTGGGCTTTTGGGCATTGGTATGCAAAAAGTTTTTCTGGATTGGTTCAATGCTATTTAATGGCCCTGCCTTTTTTCAGAAATACCTTACTGGGAGACGCGTTTTTCGTGCTAGTTTTATTCGGAACATATGAGCTGATGGAGGTATGGATTAGGGCGACGTTCAAATTGAAAGAGAAGAGTCCTAATTACGTTAAGATATAGAGAAAATGATACTTTTTGACCCCTATTGACACTTGGTTAATAGGGGTTTAATATTGTAATATAGTTAATATTTTCATAATTATGGTAGGAGAAATTAATCCAAAACAGATATATACCCCTAAAGAAGCCAGGGATTTTTTAAAGGTTTCAGAAAGCACCATGAAAAGGATGCTTAAAAACGGCATTATTGGTGCATATAAGGTTTCGGGGCAGTATAGAATATGGGGAAGCGAAATCCTTGCTTTGGTGTCTCCAAAATTGGAGTCTAAAGTTTACAAGGTATATAAAAAAATTAGAGAAAAAACAAGTGATACTATTAAAAAATGGTAAATTAAAAACATGGCAGAAAAACAAAAAATAGGTATATTCGGTGTCGGTATGGTCGGAGGTGCTCTTAAAAGATATTTTGAAAAAAGAGAAGAGTACGAGATCTATTCATACGATAAAAAAGGATTAGGCTCTATTGAAGAGCTTAACAAGGCAGATTTTATTTACGTTTGTCTTCCTACGCCTTATATTCCTGGTAAAGGATGCGATACGTCTCTTGTAGAAGAGGGAATAAGCCATTTATCTGGAGAGAAGGTTATTATCATAAAATCAACAGTTATTCCGGGAACCACAGATATGTTGCAGAAGAAATTTCCTCAACATAAATTTTTGTTCAATCCAGAATTTTTAACAGAAGATACAGCTGATCAAGATATGGGTTTTCCTGATAGACAGATAGTAGGGTATACAGAAAAAAGCTACAGTATTTTTAAATCAACTTCCCCTAGCTCCATACGAGGATATAGTTTTAGCTAGAACAGCAGAGTTCATAAAATACGCCAACAATACATGGTTTGCTGTAAAAGTTGCTATGAATAACGAATTATATGACTTGGCAACTAAGGTTGGTATCTCTGAATCAGAATGGTTAAAAACAGTTTCTGCTGTATCAGCAGATAAAAGAATTGGAAGAACTCATTTGACTATAATGCACAAAGGGAAGAGAGGATATTTTGGAAAGTGTCTTCCGAAAGATATTAAAGCCTTGCTAGAATTTGCTAAAGAGAATGATGTAAAAATGCCTATTCGTCAGGCAACAAACGACTACAACGATAAATTATTGAATTCACAAGGATTAAAAGAATACATTTAATGAAGATAGTTAACGCCATAAAGTCATTTTTATTGGAGAATAAGACAATAAAGCAAACCATTTTCAAAAATGCGTTTTGGCTAACGGTGTGTGTGGGAGTTGATAGCTTCCTAAAACTTTTTTTATTAATTTACGCTGCTAGAATTTTAGGAGTGGTTGAATACGGAGAGTTTTCATTCGCTTTTGCTTTTATTTCTATTTTCGTAGTTTTTAGCGATTTTGGTTTATCTACGATTATAACTAGAGAGTTTACCCATGAGACAGAGAGTGATAAAGATTTCTCTTCGGTTATCTCCTTGAAGATAGTGCTGAGCTTTATTGCCTTTGTTTTGATTTTAATTGGATCCTTCTTTGCTACTAATAATCCAGCTATTAGAAGCGTAATTTTAATTCTTAGTATTTTTAGCTTGATAAATAGTTTTATAGCAGCATTCTATGCTCTTTTTAGTTCACGTCAAAAAATGGAGTATCAGGCTCTTTTGGAAATATTGCAAGGAATTTTAATAGTAGGATTTGGATTCATAGTGCTTTTTAACTTTCCATCAGTTAAAAATTTAAGTTATGGATATTTGTTAGCTAGCGTCATTACCATAATATGCGTTTTATTCCTCTCTAATTCTAAAATATTTAGTTTGAAAATCCTTTGGGATAAAGCAGTTTGGAAAAAGTTTATAAAAATGTCTTGGCCGTTGACTCTGATAACTTTATTCGCGAATATTCACACTTATGCTGATTCTATAATGCTTGGTCATTGGGGGTTGTTAAAAGAACTTGGCTGGTACAGCGCTGCTTACAGAATGGTCCCCGTTGCCATGATTCCAGTCGCCTTAGTGTCTGGTAGTTTTTATCCGGCAATGAGCAACGTTATAAAGCAATCTAAAGAAAAGATACAGCAACTTTGGGATAGTCAATTAGAATTAATTGTTTTCTTCATAGTTCCTCTTATAGCGGGCACGATAGTATTATCTTCAAGGATTATTAGTTTTTTATTCCCAATATATTACGCTCCGGCTGTTCTTGCCCTACAGATTTTAATAGTTATGGTTGCTTTAATGTCTATATCCCTTCCATTTAGCGACATACTAGTTGTCTTCCATAAACAAAAAGAATACTCTTTCATTGTTATATCTGGAGCTATTATTAATATAGCCTTGAACTTTGTTCTAATACCAAAATACGGTATATACGGCGCGGCCATAGCCACTACAATAAGCCACCTTTTAGTTTTTCTGTTGTTATATAGATTCACTTTGAAATTTATTTCAATAAAAATATCGTATCTTAGACTTTTTAAGTTTTTTATAGTCACACTCTTTTCTAGCGCGGTTATGGTGTTTTTAATATCTAGGCCACAGATTTATAACCTTAATGTTATTATCTCTGTTTTGCTCGGAGTAATAGTATATTCTTTAAGCTTTTTTGCCATTAAAAAAATATTTACAGTATTAAGTTTTAAATTAAAAAATGGACTCAGATAATCCAAAATTAATTACGATAGTAGGAGACTCGTTGCCCCAGGTTTCTTCCGACCAAAAGATTTCTTATCAAGAAACCTATCCATTTTTGTTACAAAGAATGTTTGATGCGAATAAATATCTTGTGAAATTGAGTAGTAGAAGTACTAATCAAGTAATTAAGCAATCTTCTTCTGATAATCTTAATACCGATGTTTTGTATAATAACTCTGAATATGTGGTTATTCATTTAGGAATAGTTGATTGCGCGCCTAGATTGTTCGGATATATAGAAGACAGGATAGTATTTGTTTTAAGCCATGTTCCGGTTGTTAAGATTTTTATTAATCTTGTTATAAAATTTAAATCAAAATATAGAAGATTTTTTACTAAACACTTTCCTAAAACATATATAACTAGAAAGATATTCAAAGAAAAGTATAGTTTTATCGTAAAAGAGATAAAAAACAAATCTAATCCTAAAAAGATTTTTATCATAAACATTGCCGATACCAGCGAAAAGAATAAATATAGATCGTATAATTTTGAAAAAAACATTTTAGATTACAATAAAATTCTAAAGGACATTTATTCAGAAAACAGTGATTTTTGTGAATTGATAGATTTTCATTCAGAAACCCTTAAAAATAAAAAGCTAATTATAGAAGACGAGGGAATACATTTAACCAGAGAGGGGCACAGATATTTAGCTGGGTTGATATACAACAAAATACAAGAAAATATTAAAAATAATTAATAAAAATATGCCAGGTTTTGAACTTTTTGGTAAAGAAGAAAAAGACGCCATTAGCGAAGTTTTAGATAACGGCGGTATACTTCTAAGACATGGATTTGACCAGAAAAGAAAAGGAATATTTAAGGTCAAAGAATTCGAGGCAGAAGTTGCTAAGAAATTTAATGTACAGTTTTGTCACGCCGTCTCTTCTGGAACAGCTGCTTTACATTGTTCTCTTTTGGCCCTTGGAGTTAAACCAGGAGATGAGGTCATAACCCAATGTCATACTTTTGTTGCTACAGTAGAAGCAATTCTTTTAGCAGGGGCAAAGCCAGTGCTTACGGAAGTAGATAAGTCTTTGAATATGGACCCTTTGGATTTAGAAAAGAAAATTACTGAGAAAACAAAAGTTATCATCCCTGTCCATATGGCAGGAGTTCCAGCAAGAATGGACGAGATAATGGCAATAGCAAAGAAACATAATATAGCGGTTTTAGAAGATTCAGCTCAATTGTTCGGCGGAAAATATAAGGGAAAATATCTAGGAACTATTGGAGACGCGGGAATATTTAGCTTTGATTATGCAAAAGCCTTAACAACGGGCGAAGGAGGAATGGTTATTACAAACAAAGAAGATATCTATCGTACAGTGAGAGAATTTTCTGATCACGGACACGAACAAAATCTAAATCTTCCGAGAGGAGAAGATACGCATAAGATTTGGGGAACAACATACAGAATGATGGAATTACAGGGAGCTTTGGGAGTAGCTCAATTCAAAAAGTTAGATTTTATCATTGAACAACAAAGAAAAAACAAAAAAAGAATAAAGGACGGGATTAAAGACTTATCAGGAATAGAATTTAGAGACATACCAGCAGAAGAAGGAGACACTGCCGATACTTTGATTTTCTTTTTAGAGAATAGCGAAAAAGCTAGTAAATTTGTGAAACTATTTGCGGAGAAAGGATTCGGTACTAAAAACCTCCCAGATGCTATTAATTGGCACTTTGCTGGTATGTGGTCTCACATATTTAAAGACACTTCAGTTTGGCCAGAATCAGAGAAGCTTTTAAAAAGAGCGATAGCTTTACCAATAATGGTTAAAATGGATGACGAAGAAATAAATAACATAATAGAGGCTATAAAAGAATGTTTAAAAAATTAATAAAACCATTTTTAGGAAAAGGTTTAGGAAAGTCATTTCCTATTAAGTTTTTGTCCAAATCTTTTATTTTTATTTTCAATCCATTTGTGATTGAAGGAAGTAAATTATATCTACCATCCGATGAGATACAGTTTTTATCAGGATATGATCCAATAAAAAAGGATATATTTAAACATACGATTAAAAAGAATGATGTGGTGGTGGATCTGGGGGCACACATAGGCTATTACACAATGCTTGCCGCTAGATTAGTTGGAAAAAACGGGAAAGTATACGCATTCGAGCCGTACAAGAATAATTTTGATTTATTGAAAAAAAATAAAGAAACAAATAAATATGACAATATAATTTTAGAAAATAAAGCAGTTATAGATGAAACAAAAACAGGGGAAATATATACTTGGCACGAAAGCAGATATCATAGCCTGTATGCCAAAAAAGATAAGTTTTATCAGAAAATACAAGTGGTGAGTTTAGACGATTATTTTAAAAATTATTCTGGTAAAATAGATGTTATAAAAATAAACATAATGGGAAGCGAATGTTTAGCTATAAAAGGCATGATAGAGGTGCTTAAAAAAAACAAAGATGTAAAAATATTTATGTACTTTACACCGGGGAGGATAAAAAAGCTGGGAGGCAATCCGATTGATTGTTTAAATATTTTAGAGGAATTAGGATTTAAGATTAGATGGATTATCAAAAGAAACAAATTGGAAGAAGCACCAGAAAGAATGGAAGAATTAGTTGAATCCGATGAAACAAAGGAATTATTTTTAACAAGGTAATTTTATATAAAAATGGATACAGATAAAAAATTAAAAGGTAAGGTATTGTTTGTATATCCTAATTGCGAAGGATATGGTGGAATTCCAAATGGATTGGCTTTGCTTTCGGGTTGTCTAAAAGCAGCCGGATTTGAAACAAAATGTTTTGATACTACCTTTTTGAATTCACCTCCATTAACCTTTTTCTATAGATCAAAATACGACGGGATAATGGAAGCTGATAATGAAAAAGCTTGGGGAAAATGGAATCCGGATCTTCCTAAGCAAATACCGGGTCTATTTCGAAAAACAATAGAAGAATTTAAGCCAGACCTAATCGCTATTAATATTGTTGACGTGACGTATAATTTTTCTAAAGAGCTTCTTGAGGGAATAAACAAGCAATATGGTATTCCAGTTGTGATTGGTGGCCCTACACCAACTTTATCACCAGAACTTTTCGTTAATGATGATTGCTTCGATATTATATGCGTCGGTGAAGGAGAAGATGCATTAGTAGAATTAGCTAATTGTATTGTAGAAAAGAAAGACTATAGCCATATCCCTAACCTATGGGTTAAGACTAAGCTCCCAGTCTTTGAAGACGGAATTATTAAAAACAACGTAAGACCATTTAAGAATTTAGACGAATTACCACATCAAGATTGGTCAATTTTCGATGAAAAACACTATTACAAACCTTATTGTGGAGAATTTAGAAGGACGGGATTTTTTGAACTCGCCAGAGGGTGTCCTTTCAATTGTTCATTTTGTTGCACCGCTAACTTGAGAAAATTGTATCAAGGTTGCGGAAGCTTTTTAAGATTACGTAGCGTTGATAAAACATTTGATGAAATTTGCGAGATAAAAGATAAATACGATTTAGAAATGGTATTCTTTATCGACGATAACTTTTTAGGAATGCCAGAAGATAGATTTAATCATTTTTGTGAAGAGTACAAAAAAAGAATCAATCTGCCTTTCTACATCCAAACAAGAGCTGAAACCGTAAGAGAAGATTATATAAAAAAACTTGTTGATATTGGTATTTCGACTATTGCTATTGGAATTGAAAATGGAAATGAAGAATTTAGAAAGAAAATCATGAATAGGGCTATGTCTAACGCAGTCCTTGAGAAAGCTTTTGGTATTGTTCATAAATACAAAATCAGAACGACAGCTAACTTAATCATTGGTATGCCTCACGAGACAGAAGAAATGTTTTATGATTCTGTACGTCTTATACAGAAGATAAAACCTTCAAGCTATTCCATCAACTATTTCTTACCATTCCGTGGAACAAAAATGAGAGATATTGCAGTTGAGTTAGGATATATATCGAAAGATCATATCATTACTGATTCGAATACATCTTTGGATATGCCTCAATTCAGAAAAGAAAGAATTATTCATTGCTATGAGAATTTTAAAAAATATATTGAAGGAGAAATTCCTTTACCCGAACCAAAGGTAGAAGTAACAAGTGATAAACAAGAAACATATTTATAAAAAAATGGCAAAAGATACTAAAGAAAAAAAGACATATATTCTAGCAGAGATGGCTTCTTCTCACGAAGGAGACAAAAAAACTGCCGAATCTATTATAAAATCTTCGGCTCAAGCTAAAGCCGACGGTATTTTGTTTCAAATAATGGATCCTCCAACGTATATTATCCCTTCAGATATTGATTGGGAGGATACCATGAGTTTTTATATGCGCCAGGCACCATGGGCAGAGCTTATCGAAAAAGCTGATTCTTTGGGATTGGATGTTTGGGCTAATATATATGATTTAGCTAGTCTAAATTTTTGTAAGGATAAAAAAATTAAAGGATTTAAGTTACATTCTTCAAATTTGGATAATGAAGAATTAGTTATGCAAATGGTAAAAGTAGGGAAAGAGATACTTTTATCCGTCGGTGGGTTAGACGAAGAGGAAATAGAGAGTGCGTTAAAGTTAGTTTATTCGGTAGATAAAAAGGCTAAGGTTTGTTTAATGTATGGGTTACAAAATTTTCCGACTAACCCCGAAGGTGTTAATCTAAATTTTATCAAGAAAATGTCCAAAAAGTTTAATTTACCTTTCGGATATCAAGACCATTCATCTCCAACATCTCCGGCTTCAATATATTTATCTCTTTTAGCGATTGACCAAGGAGCGGTAATAATTGAAAAACATATTACTACTAATAGAAGCTTAAGGGGTCAAGATTACCAAGCAGCCTTAAATCCAGACGAGTTTTCTAATTTCGTAAGTAATATTAGAATAGTTGATAAATTGATTAGTAAGAATCCATACGACTTTTCTTTAGATGAACTTAAATACAGAGAATACAAAACGCTAGTAAAGGTAGTAGCTAAAAAGGATATTAAAAAAGGAGAAGTATTTTCTAAAGATAATATAGCTGTGACGAGGGCGAAAAGAGGGGAAATTAGTGGTAAGAGGATAAAAATGTTGATGGGTAAATCATCAAAAAAGGCTTACAAGAAATTCGAACCGATTGAAAGAAACGAAATTGTTAAAGTAGCCATATTTATAACCGCCAGATTAAAATCTACAAGGCTTCCTTTGAAGGCGATAAAGCCAATTTTAGGCCAACCAATGATTGGTCATATGATTGAGAGATTGAAGCACTGTAATATAAAACCAATAGTTGTGATGACTTCAACAAATCCTCAAGACGATCCTCTAATCGAAATTGCGAAGAAATACGAAGTAGAGTCTTTCAGGGGTAGCGAAGAAGATGTTTTGCTTAGGATGAGAGATTGTGCTAGGAAGTTTGATGTTGATTTGATTGTAAGCGTTACAGCTGATGATCCTTTAAAAGAACCAATCTTTATCGATAAAATGGTTCAAAAATATATGGATAAGAGGTTTGATTTTTGTAGGGTAGAGGGATTACCTAACGGATGCGAATCGTATGTCGTTGATAGAAAAGCCTTAGAAAAGGTTTGTGATATAAAAGATACTTCTGAAACTGAAATATGGGGACCATATTTTTGGGAGCCAGGAATATTTAAATGCGAAGTTGTAAACATAAAAGATCAAAACATACTTAGACCAAAATATAGATTAAGCGTTGATACACCAGAAGATTTTAAATTGATGTCTAAGGTTTTTAGTATATTATCAAAAAAGAAAGAATATTTTAATGTTTATGATATCTGTAAATTGTTAGATGAAAATCCAGATTTAGTTAAAATAAATGAAAAAATACAACAAAGAAAAGCACCAAAAATTAAATTAAAAAAATAACATGAGCAATGGTTTTAAAAATTGCAAAAACGTTCCTCAATATATGTATGGGGAAGGATCTATTGCAGAATTAAAAAATATATTATCAAAGAAAAGACAAGAGGGATCTCCTGTAGTTTTTTTAGTAGATGATTTTTTTACAGATAAGAATATACAAAATACCTTACCTATAGAATCAGAAGACGTCTTGATATTTATTTCTACAGAACACGAACCTAAAGCAGAATATATTGATGAGGTAACCGATATGGTTAAATCGAAAGTTCGAAAAGGTTTACCATCGGCAATTGTGGGAATGGGTGGCGGAACTGTAATGGATATATCAAAATGTGTTTCTCTTCTATTAACCAACCCAGGCAAGGCAGAAGATTATCAAGGTTGGGACCTAGTTAAGAATCCAGGGGTGTATAAGATAGGAATACCAACGATTTCAGGCACCGGAGCTGAAGCTTCAAGAACGGGTGTATTTACGAGCAAGAGAGTAAAATTAGGAATGAATAGTGAATATTCAATATTCGATCAAATTATTCTAGACCCAGAGCTTTTAAGAACAGTACCAAAAGAAAAGTTCATCTTCACCATAATGGACTGCTATGCTCACGATGTTGAGCTGATGAATGGTACAGATAGCGAAATAACTAAGGCTTTAGCTTCTAGCTCTTTAAACATATTGAGAGAGGCTTTAAAAGATCCACAGAATGTAAACCATGCGAAGTTGATGCTTTCCTCATACTTGGGTGGTTGCGCAATGGCTACGGCCTCTGGTGGCCATGTATGTCATCCAGTTTCCTATGGCCTTGGATTTGTTCTAGGACATAGGCATGGCCTTTCTGTATGTTTAGCATTCAATGCTTTAGAAGAATACTACGGAGGTTACATAACTGAGTTTAGAGATATCTTTTCAAGATTTAATGTAGAATTACCAAAGGGTGTTACAAAATCAGCCACAGAAGAACAACTAGACCAAATGGCAGAAGCAACTTTGAAAAATGAAAAACCATTAGAAAGTGCTTTTGGTAAAAACTGGAGGGAAGTGTTTACAAAAGAAAAAGTGAAGGAAATTTTAAAAAGGATATAATATGAATCAAAAGAAAAACAGCATTAATATTCAGGGCAGAATTATAGGCGAAAACTATGAGCCTTTTGTTATAGTCGAAATTGGTATAAACCATGAAGGAAGTTTTAAGAAAGCAAAAAGGATGGTAGATGATGCGAAGAAAAGTGGAGCAGAATGTGTAAAATTTCAATCACATATCATTGAAGATGAAATGATAGAGAACGATGTTATTCCTGGAAATACTAATGAATCGATTTGGAAGATAATGAAGAGGTGCGCTCTTACAGAAAAAGAAGAGAAAGATCTCAAAAAATATGTAGAGAAATTAGGAATGATATATTTATCTACTCCATTCTCTCGCGCCGCAGCAGATAGATTGCAAAAGATGGGTGTGTCTGCTTTTAAGATTGGATCAGGGGAGTGTAACAACTATCCTTTAATAGAACACATAGCTTCTTTTAAAAAGCCGATTATTCTAAGCACCGGCATGAACGATATTAATAATATTAAAAAGAGCGTCGCTATTTTAGAAAAGGCTAAAGTAGATTATGCATTATTGCATTGCACCTCTATATACCCAACACCGTACGATAAAGTAAGATTAGATGCCCTGTTAGATCTTAAAAAACATTTTAAGAACTCAGTTGTGGGTATTAGTGATCATTCTGTAGGAAACTATATCCCGTTTGCTTCAATTCCACTTGGCTCTGCGATTATAGAAAAACATTTTACTTCTGATAGAAAGTGGCCTGGTCCAGACGTACCTATTTCAATAACGCCACCAGAATTAAAAGATTTAATCACAGGATCTTTAGCAATACACAAAGCCCTAGGTGGATCGAAAACAATCTTAAAGGAAGAAATGCCGACTATAAAATTTGCGTATGCTTGCGTTGTGACTACAAAAGATATGAAAAAAGGCGAAGTTTTTTCTAAAGAGAATTTGTGGGTTAAAAGACCAGGAACAGGGGACATAAAAGCAGAACATTATTCTAAAATATTGGGCAAAAAAGCTAAAAAAGATATTAGAAAAGATTTTCAATTAAAA
>Ga0247841_10005946_pt1 | contig 19313 bp, 25 predicted proteins | sample LaCruzMarch2015__2_FD_192410 | JGI IMG/M metagenome (GOLD analysis project Ga0247841, IMG submission 192410) | Freshwater microbial communities from meromictic Lake La Cruz, Castile-La Mancha, Spain - LaCruzMarch2015_18m | ecosystem: Environmental > Aquatic > Freshwater > Lake | place: Spain... | reverse complement strand
TCTCCCCCTCGCGGGAGCTCGGGGTCATTTTTCCCCAAGCGCCGGAGGCTGGGGAAAAACTCTCCCCCTCGCGGGAGCTCGGGGTCATTTTTCCCCAAGCGCCGGAGGCTGGGGAAAAATGAGGAGATAAAAATGGAAAGGCATGTTGATCAAGAGTTAAAAGAATTGAATAAAGATATCCTAAAGATGGGCGCTTTAGCCGAGGAAGCCATCTATAAATCCATTGAAGCGCTGAAGAATCGGGACAAGGAGATGGCGAAAAGCGTAATAGACAATGATTCCAGCGTTGATAAATTAGAGCTAACTGTAGATGAAAAGTGTATTGATTTGATAGCCCGCTATCAGCCTATGGCTAAAGATCTTCGTTTTATCACAACCGGCATGAAGATTAATTCTGAGCTGGAAAGAATAGCGGATATTGCGGTGGATATTGCTCAACGTACGCTTGAGATAGTGGATAAGCCTCTTTTAAAACCATTAATTGATATCCCTAAGTTGGCAGCTGTTGCGCAGAACATGATAAAGATGTCCATAGATGCGTTCGTGAGAGGCGATATCGCGTTAGCTAAAAAAGTTTTATCAAGCGATTCTGAAGCCGATCAGCTTCGAAATGAAATCCAGAAAGAGCTTATTGAAGATTACATGGTAAAAGATGCTACAACTGCGCCAAGGGCAGTTCAGCTGCTATTAATAGCTCGTTTCTTGGAGCGTATATGTGACCATACTACTAATATTGCGGAAGACGTAATTTACATGGTTCAGGCAGAAGTTGTACGACATCATCCTGAGAAATTAAAGAATGGAAAGTGAAATGTCTGCCTTTCACCATTGTCCCGAGCAAGCGAAGCGCGCCGAGGGGCAAATTACGCGAGGAAACGGCTTCTCTAAATCCAGAATAGTAATGGAAAGAACTATATTTAGACAGTATTATTTTTTGTCCTTTAGCAGCAGGAGCGCAATAATAGCAGCACAATGAGGATAGAAATGCTACGCAGAATTTTGGTTTTATTATCAATAGGGCAGGGAAAATGTGGCTAGTAACGACTTCTATCGCGGCAGCGGGCGCGACTTTAGCTAAGTTTGTTTTGCCTAAGGATTACAAGTTAGGTTTTCTGGCTTTAATGCTTTGGGGAGCGGCGGCGATGATTCTTGTCGATCATATCCTAGGATATGAGGGAGGCGCATTCCTGAAAAAGACAACCGATGGAATGATTAAAAATGGTACTGTGTTAGGAATAGCAATGTTAGTGCCTGTGTTTGTAATCTGGGGGATTTCATTATTAATCTCAAATTTAAAAAGGAGGTAAAAAATGGCCTGTTTTCTTGTTCCAACGGCTGCGGCAATAATAACAACTGCCGCAGGGAAAAAAGCTAGTGAGAAATACCATTTCAATTGGTTAAATTCCATGTTGTGGGGTGGAGTGGCAATGTTGGCAATCGAGCATATCTCCCACGGCGAATTTGTTCCTTACCCGCCATTTCTAACCGCCGGCCTTACTGAAGTTTGGCCGGAAATGATGAGAGTGGGAGTTCCGATGACTCTGTCTATTGTTCTAATCTGGGGAGTCATGGTAGCAGCAGCCGCAATAGCGAGTAAAAGAGTAAAGTATGCAGGAGTGTAATTAGATCCGCAAAGAAGAGGCCTTGCTTTTAAAATTATTGACAAAATAGTATGTTGTGTTAAACTTGTTATGAACACCTGTTCATAACCGAAGGAGTTAAATTTGAGGCCTAAAAAGTTAAGATGGGTAAAATGCGTTCCCAAAGAGCGTTGCTTTAAACCTCTGTGTAAGCCTTTGAGTAAATGCGAAGAGGTTTATTTGTCTCTTGACGAATTTGAGGCAGTACGGCTTGCCTGTCTTGAAGGGTTAAAGCAGGTTGACGCCGCAAAGCTTATGAAGATATCCCGGCCGACTTTCTCAAGGATTTTAACTTCAGCCCAGAAAAAGATAGCTGATGGCTTGGTGAATATCAAAGCGATTAGAATCGAAGGTGGTTGCTGCAAAATCGAAAGGAGGGGTAAATGAGCGGGAAAAATGATCAGAAGCAAAAAAAGAAGGGATTTTTCGCCAGGATAATTTATAAATTAGATAAGAAAATGCGAGAAAAAACAAAATCTGTTCCCTGTTGCTGCGGGCAGAACAATAAAGGTAAAAATTCATGCTGCGATTAATTGTGGACTGGTTAGTGTATTTTTTATTCAGATTGGATCCGCGGTTAAAGTGGGCGCAGGCGTTAAATTTCTTTATTTATGATTCAATAAAAATATTACTGCTTCTGTTTGTTTTAATTTCTGTTATCGGGTTCTTAAGGTCATATTTACCGGCCGCGAAAGTAAAACAGTGGCTGGTTGGAAAAAAAGTTTTCGCGAATTTTCTGGCGGCAATATTCGGCGCGGTAACTCCGTTTTGTTCATGCTCGTCGATTCCCATATTTATAAGCTTTCTTGAGGCCGGGGTTCCTTTGGGGGTAACTCTTTCATTTTTGATAACCTCACCCTTAATCAATGAGTACCTGGTAATCTTAATGCTTGGTTTTTTTGGTTTTAAAATAACCTTGCTTTATGTGGTAAGCGGTATGGCCATAGGTGTTTCTAGCGGCCTTATTTTAGGTAAAATGAAGTTGGAAAAGTATCTTGTGAAAGATTTGATTAATCAGGATAATCAGGATTGTTCCGGAAAGATTTTAGGAGGGTTAAGGAGCCGTTTATTATTTGGAATAAAAGAGGCAGAATCAATCGTCAAAAAACTCTGGATCTGGATTTTAGTAGGAGTAGGATTAGGGGCTTTAATCCATAATTTCGTGCCGCAGGAGTTTGTTCAGAGCGTAATAGCTAAGACAGGTTTTTTTAGTGTGCCATTAGCTGTAGTTATTGGTGTTCCTATGTATGGAAGCTGCGCGGCAATTGTACCCATAGCCGTAGCTTTGTTCCAAAAGGGTTTTCCTCTTGGGACGGCATTAGCTTTTATGATGGCCGTTGCCGCATTAAGCCTGCCGGAAGCGATTATGCTTAGAAGGGCGATGCGCCTGAAATTAATTGCCATATTTTTTCTAGTAACTACTTTGGCGATTATTATCACGGGTTACCTGTTTAATTTCTTGCAAAAGATATTACTGAGCCACCGATAAATAATGAGCACATTGGCTCAAGCTGATTTTGGAGCGAGACAAGGAACGAGGACGCCGGCGTAGTCTTGCACTACGCCAAGGACGAGTGACGCAGTCACAGCCCAAAATCAGCCAGCCCATAGCTTTAAATAAGGGGGAAGCCCGCCTTTCGGCCGTCTGCGGCGTTGCTCCTCCTCGGCGTAGTACTGCGACTACGCCTTCGTCGTCGCGCCTTGCATCCGGCCTAAATTCGGGCTTCCAATGTGCCCATTATTTGTCGGAGGCTCAGTATTTAGATAAGCATTAAAGGAATTCGATGTATAAAAAATTATTTTTAGTTTTTTGTATTCTTGGGTGCGTTAGGGTTTCATTTGCTGCAGATAAGCCGTCGACTGGGAAAGTATATATATATTATTTTCACGGTTCAATGCGTTGTTCTACTTGTTATAAGTTGGAACAGTATTCAAAGGAAGCGATAGGAACTAACTTTAAAGGCGCGCTGGCGTCCGGAAAGCTGGAGTTTAAAGTTATCAACGTGGAAGACAAAGGCAACGAACATTATACAAAGGACTATCAGCTTTATACAAAGTCGCTTATTTTATCCTTGATCAAGGACGGTAAAGAAACAAAATGGATAAATCTTGATAAGATTTGGGAGTATGTTGGTAATAAAGAGAGATTTATTAATTACGTGAAGAGCGGGGCCGCCGATTTATTGAAGGAAGCGCAATGACAGAGATATTCATAGGCTTTGCGTCAGCGTTGTGGTTGGGAATATTAACCTCAATAAGTCCGTGTCCTTTGGCTAGTAACGTGGCTGCTATTTCTTTTCTATCTAAGAAGATAACGCATCCATTTTTTGTGTTCATCTCAGGACTGGCATATACGCTTGGACGGATGGGTTCATATGCTGTTTTGGGGTGGATCATTATCAATTCCCTATTAAGCGTTCCCCAAGTTGCTCAGTTCTTACAGAAATACATGGGTAAAGCTCTGGGCCCGCTCTTAATTATAACTGGGCTTATTTTGTTAGAAATAATTACTATTCGTTTGCCAGGAGTGCCGCTTTCACAAAAACATCATAGTAGGCTTGCAGAGTCCGGGGCTCCAGGTGCATTTTTACTTGGTTTTATTTTTGCTCTAGCGTTTTGTCCTATTTCTGCTGCGGTATACTTCGGGAGCCTTATTCCTTTAGCGATTAATAGTAAAAGCGGCATTGTTTTGCCGTTTATTTACGGAATTGGCACGGGATTACCGGTTCTTGTATTCGCTGTTGCCATCGCCTTAGGTGTGACATCCTTAAGGTATTGGCTTAATAGGATCACTCGGCTTGAATACTATACTCGAAAGATTACCGGAGCCGTATTTATCTTCGTTGGCCTGTATTACACAGGAATTTATATCTTGAAACTGTTTTAAAAGGAGATTTTAAAATGCCTGAAATCAGAAGCGCTGTAAAACTTCCGTTTTTTGAAAGGTATCTTTCTCTCTGGGTTATTTTTTGTATTATCGCTGGCGTAATTATTGGGAAAATATTTCCCGCGGGAGTAAATTTCTTAAGTAAGCTGGAAATATCCCAGGTGAATATTCCGGTTGCGGTGCTTATCTGGTTGATGATTTATCCGATGATGGTGCAGATTGATTTCTCCAGCATTGTAAGGGCAGGGAAAAAACCCAAGGGATTAGTTGTAACCTTAGTGGTAAATTGGCTGATTAAACCATTTACCATGGCGGTATTCGCGGCAATATTCCTAAAATACGTATTCGCCGCCTTTATCAGCCCGGCTTTAGCCAAAGAATATATTGCCGGGGCTATACTTTTAGGAGCCGCGCCTTGCACAGCCATGGTTTTTGTCTGGAGTTATTTAACTAAAGGTGATCCCGCTTATACCTTGGTTCAGGTAGCCGTAAATGATCTGGTAATATTAGTTGCTTTTGTTCCGATTGTTAAATTTCTGTTGGGCGTAAATCAAATTATTGTGCCTTATGCTACCCTAATCTATTCCACTATCTTCTTTGTGGTTATCCCGCTTGCAGGCGGATATATCTCTAGGGTGTACCTATTGAAGATAAAAGGGCCGGATTGGTTTGAAAACGTATTTTTAAAAATGCTTAAACCGGTAACAATTGCAGGGTTACTCTTGACTTTAATTATTCTTTTTGCTTTTCAGGGGAATATTATACTCGGGAATCCACTGCATATATTGTTAATCGCCGTCCCGCTGATAATCCAGACTTATTTTATTTTCTTTATAGGTTATTTATGGAGCAGGAAATGGCGCTTAACGCATTCGATTGCCGCTCCAGCGGGAATGATTGGCGCGAGTAATTTTTTCGAGTTATCCGTAGCCGTGGCAATTTCTCTATTTGGGTTAAAGAGCGGGGCGGCGCTGGCTACTGTAGTAGGCGTACTTACCGAAGTGCCAATAATGCTGAGCCTGGTTTATTTTTCCAATAGAACACGGCATTGGTTTGAACCTAAAGAAGAAAACACTAGAATAGGATAGCGTTCTTGTTTTTTAGCAGGCTATGGTAAAATATAAAAAAGGCGATGGAGTTCGCCTTTAACCGCCTCAACAGGGCTGATAACTCCTACTTTTAAGAAAAGGAGGGTATCAGTTTATGTTGAGGTTTTTTGTTATAGCTTTAGGTGGCGCGATCGGAACGCTTCTGCGCTACATCGCAGGCGGGCTTGATTATCGGTTCTCAAATGGAGTTTTTCCGATAAGCACATTGGTCGTGAATGTAATAGGATCTTTGGCGATTGGTTTTTTATGGGGAATTGTTGATCGTTTCACTGTTTCGCCAAATGTCAGGCTCTTTGTTTTTGTTGGCATACTTGGAGGTTATACAACATTCTCCACGTTCAGCCTTGAAACATTTAACCTGATGAGAGACGGTGAATACCGGATTGCTATTATGAATGTGATTCTATCAGTTATCTTGAGCATCGGTGCCGTATTCTTGGGATACTTTGTTTCCAAAACGCTGATAAATTTATATAAATAAAGGGGGTGTTGTAATGAAATTGCCCGAAGAAGGAATGCTTTTAAGGATATTTATAGGTGAATCTGATAACTATCAAGGGAAGGCGCTTTACGAACAGATTGTTCTTAAAGCACGCCAGATGAATCTTGCGGGGGCAACAGTAACGCGAGGTATTATGGGATTCGGGGCGGATAGCCGAATGCATACGGCGAAACTCTTGCGTCTTTCCGAAGGCCTTCCGGTGGTAATTGAATTGGTGGATACTGAGGAAAATCTCAATAGATTGCTGCCTTTTCTTGATCAAGTGGTTGAAGAAGGTTTGATTACTTTGGAAAAGGTTAGAGTGATTAAATATCGGCATAAGTAGAGGCAGTGGTTTAGAAATGAAAGAATTGATTAGTTGGTGGAGCCATATTCCTGAGCATCTTAACCCTATTTTTCTAAAAATAGGCACTATTCAGGTGCATTATTACGGATTAATGTATCTGTTAGCTTTTCTAACCGTATATTTGCTAGTTCTGTATAGGCTCAAAACAGAAAATATAGGTTTCAAGAAAGAAGCTATAGCCAATTATTTTACTTGGTTGATCTTGGCGGTTTTAATTGGTGGTAGATTAGGTTATGTTCTGTTTTACGATTTATTTTATTACCTTAAACATCCTTTAGAGATATTCTTGCCGTTTAATATTAATAACGGTTTTCAATATACTGGCCTTTATGGGATGAGTTATCATGGCGCACTCATAGTAATAGTTATTGCATCGGTATTTTTTTGTCGTAAGTATAAACTTAATTTCTGGTTACTTGCGGATTTATTAGCTTCCGCTGTTCCTCTAGGGTATATCTTTGGCAGATTAGGCAATTTTATTAATGGCGAACTGTACGGTCGCGTTACTACAGTGCCGTGGGGTATGAATTTTCCTTTGGATTCTTCACGTCAATTGCGTCATCCATCCCAGCTTTATGAAGCATTGTTTGAGGGGATATTTCTTTTCGTTATTCTGTGGAGCATGCGTAAGAGGATACGGATTCCCGGCGGACTTTTTTCTTTATACCTCATTGGGTATGGTGTAATAAGATTTTTCCTGGAGTTTTTCCGCCAACCCGATCAGCAATTGGGGTTTGTAGTTGGTTATTTAACTATGGGGCAGATTTTATGTTTGATTATGGCTATAGGAGGGTTAATATTGTTAATTAAGCAACATAAATTTAATTTAAATAGGAGGCTATAGTATGACACAAATGCTATATGTAGTTCTTGGAGTAGTTGCAGGAATATGTGGCGGTATGTTTGGCATCGGTGGAGGCGCAATACTAATTCCTGCACTGGTATTCATTTTTGGTCTCACCCAACATCAGGCACAAGGAACGACTTTGGCTATTTTGGTTCCACCGATAGGTTTGCTTGCAGCATTGCGTTATTACCAGAGTGGGAATGTTAAGTTATCAATAGCGGCATTCGTATGTATCGGATTTTTTGTTGGTGGCCTGATTGGGGCTAATATTGTACATAACTTTTCCGATGTATTACTTAAGAGAATGTTTGGTGTTTTCTTTTTATTGGTTTCTTTGCAGATGATTTTTTCTAAATAAAAGAAGGGTAGAAGTGTAAAGATTACTTTTCCTAAAGCTCCCCGGAATGGTTCTTCTTTGCAAGTGGCTTAATGTCCGCCTATTCTGGGCGTACTGAACGGGAATACTTCTTTTTGTAATGCTTGCGCGCAATACGGTTGCCATTAGATGGAAGAAGGAGTAATATGATGAGTAAGTTTATTATTACAACCTTAATGTTGGTATGCAGCAATGTATTTATGACACTTGCCTGGTATGGCCACTTAAAAAATTATAACGATAAGCTTTGGATCGTCGCGGCTATCATAAGTTGGGGCATTGCTTTATTTGAATATCTTCTGCAGGTACCCGCAAATAGAATTGGACATCAGGTAATGAGCCTCGGACAGCTAAAAATCCTGCAAGAGGTAATTACTTTATCAGTATTCGCGCCGTTTTGTATATTTTATATGAAGGAGGGCTTAAAAAAAGATTACCTCTGGGCAGCGTTGTGCATCTTGGCCGCGGCTTTCTTTATGTTTCGCGGATTATTAGTCAAAGGGTAGGAACAATACTATGAAACTTCACACCGAGCAAACAATAATCAGAGATTATCTTCCGGCGTATCTTGATATAAATGATGAATTCAAGTCAGCATTTGATCTTATGGAGTATACCCGGGAATGCCTTTTTATCACCGGTAAGGCGGGTACCGGTAAATCGACGCTGCTAAAATATTTTAAGGCCAATACGGGTAAAAAGATAATCGTGTTAGCCCCGACAGGTGTCGCGGCCATCAATGTCGGCGGACAGACCATCCATTCCTTCTTTAGGTTACCTCCCAAGATCATTCAAAAGGATGCCATAAAGCGCCTTAAAGACAAGAGCCTGATCGAGAATCTCGATATGGTAATAATAGACGAGGTATCCATGGTCCGCTCAGACCTTATGGATGGGATCGACTACGCGTTACGCCTCAACCGCGATAGAATGAAGGCGCCGTTTGGCGGAGTCCAAATGGTATTTTTTGGAGATCTTTTCCAACTATCTCCTGTAGTCGAGAATGAAGCCAGGGAGTTACTGGAAGAGCGATATTTGAGCCCCTATTTTTTCAGCGCTAAAGTGTTTAATGATTGCAATATCCGGCCAATTGAGTTGTCGGCTATATATAGGCAAAAAGATAGTTCGTTCATGGAACTCTTAAACAGGGTCAGGAATAAAGAGCATACTCAAGAGGATCTGGAGACATTAAATAAGAATGTCCAAAAAGATACCGCGGTTACTAAGAAAGACGAGACGGTGATTCTGACAACCACGAACAGCTTGGCAAACACAATAAATCAGGATCGTTTATCAAAACTTCCAGGTAAAGAGATCACCTACGAGGCTGTGGCATGCGGTAAATTTGAAGAGTCGGCATATCCGGCTGACGCATCCTTAAAACTCAAAAAGGGCGCGCAGGTAATATTGATAAAAAATGATCCTGACAAGCAATGGGTTAACGGTACGCTGGCCAAAGTCGCGGCTTTATCGAAAGATTCGATAGTTGTGGATATCAACGGACGCACGTTTGATGTCCCTGTTGTTAAGTGGCAGAAGATTGAGTATAGTTACAACCAGGATGAAGGAAGAATAGAAGATGAGGTTGTGGGTGGTTTCGCGCAATATCCCATAAAGCTGGCCTGGGCCATAACTATTCACAAAAGCCAGGGTCAGACGTTCGATAAGGTAATAATTGACCTGGGGCATGGCGCATTTACCCATGGTCAGTTATATGTCGCGCTTAGCAGGTGCACTTGCCTGGATGGCATAAGGTTTAAGCGTCCGGTGAGCCACAGCGACATCATATTTGACCGGCGTATCTATGAATTTAAGGAAAGGTTCGTTAGTTTATTTTAATATTTAATAAAAAATGACGCCAAAGCGGCAGTCAGGGCGTAGTTGATCGGCGTGGAAAATCTTCAAGCGTTGAGGATGTGGGGGGAGTTAGATATGAGTTTAAAAAAGTTAAAGTTTGATTTACGAAAATATAGTGATAAGAAAAAGGCTAAAATATCGCGGCGGTTTTTCAAAACCGGGCCCGGAGAATACGCCCACGGGGATATTTTTCTGGGAATAACAGTGCCGATATTAAGGATTTTGTCTAAACAGTATCAAGGCTTGGCATTTGATGAAACCTTACAGCTGCTTGAATCTCGAATTCACGAAGAGCGATTATTGGCTTTGTTCATTCTCATTCTGAAATACCGTAAAGTTGATTTATCAGGGAAAATAAAAATATATAAGGCATATTTAAATTATTCCAAATATGTAAATAATTGGGACCTGGTGGATGTTTCGGCAAAACATATTATTGGGGATTATCTTAAGGACAAAGACAAAACGCCTCTTTACAAGTTAGCCCGCTCTGATTCTCTGTGGGAAAGGAGAATAGCTATTTTATCCACATTTCATTTCATTGAAAATAATGATTTCCAAGATACTCTAAAAATAGCACAAATCCTCATTTCGGACCCGCAGGACTTAATCCACAAGGCAGTGGGGTGGATGCTGCGGGAAGTAGGCAAGAGGGATAGAGATTCCGAAGAGAGGTTTTTGAAAAAATACTACACAGTAATGCCTAGAACTATGTTAAGATACGCGCTCGAGCGGTTTCCGGAAACAAAAAGGCAAGCATATTTAAAAGGCACAGCCCGGCAAGGTAGATAGTGTATGTAAGGTTGTGTGCACTGTCTACAATGTTTTTAACCAAAAAGGAGAAACCCATGCAATTAGACGAGATCAAAATTTCCAAGGCGATTATTGAATCGTATAACAAAAAGTTAATTGATGCGCTTGAGGTTGATGTGGCTATCGTTGGAGCGGGCCCAGCCGGTATGGTATGCGGATATTATCTGGCTAAGGCGGGTAAGAAAGTTGTGCTTTTTGAAAGAAAGCTTTCAGTTGGCGGCGGTATGTGGGGCGGCGGGATCATGTTTAATGAAATCGTGGTGCAGGATGCGGCTAAAGGCATTCTTGATGAATTTGGCATTAAAAGCAGGCGTTACGAAGCAGGTTATTATTTAGCTGATTCCATTGAATCAGTTTCAACCATTTGCTCAAAAGCGGTAAAGGCCGGGTTGAAAATTTTTAACCTGATGAGCGTGGAAGACGTAATGGTGCGAAGTAAAAAAGTGGCGGGCCTGGTATTGAACTGGACCGCGGTGGGAATGGCGAACTTGCATGTTGACCCAATTACTATGCGCGCCAAAGTCGTTGTGGATGCGACAGGCCATCCCGCGGAAATAGCGCGGATTATCGAAAGAAAATCAGGGATAAGGCTTAAGACTAAAACCGGAAAAACCTTAGGAGAGCAATCTATGTGGGCGCAGGTGGGAGAAGAAACAATCGTGAAAAATTCCAAGGAAATTTGCCCCGGTTTATATGCTTGCGGCATGTGCGCAAACGCGGTTTTTGGCGGCCCGCGCATGGGGCCGATATTTGGCGGCATGCTTCTGGCAGGAGAAAAGGTAGCCAAGGATTTGATAAAAAAATTATAAGCTGGCAATTACTTTAAAATTAAAATAGGATAAATGCCATGGAAACACCGGGCCTTCAAACAGCTATTCCCGCGGTAGTCAGCGGCACGCTTACCACTATTGACCATCAGAAAATATCATACCAGCATTTTAAGAACGGCTGCCCGGCGGTAATCATCATCGCGCATGGTTATTATAATAGCAAACAGGCGGTGGTTTTACTGCAGTTGGCTCAGGCGCTGGGGGGAGAGTACGATATTTTTATGTTTGATTTTCGCGGGCATGGCCAAAGCAGCGGCGTATTTACCTGGACGAGCCGGGAAGGGAGTGATTTAGAAGCGGTATTGGATTTTATCGCCGGGCAATACTCCAAAAAAGGATTAATTGCCTTCTCTCTGGGGGCAAGTATTAGCATTAATCTTTTGGCCAATGATAAACGCGTGGATAGTTTTATCTGCGTTAGCGCTGTGTCGGATATGTCAAAAATTGATTACTGGTTCTGGGCTCTGGATTGGAAAGGGGACGCGGTATACACTTTTCTTAATTCTCAAGGGAGAATTGGTAAAGGAGTGCGGCCGGGGCCATTTTGGCTGGCTAAGCAGAAGCCTATTGATAACGTGGGTAAAATTAATATTCCGATTATGTTTATACATGGCAGCCGGGATTGGGTAATTAGGCCGTGGCATTCCCAGGCCCTGTACCAAAAAACCGGCGGGATGAAAAAAATAACTTTTATTAAAAACGGCCCGCACGCGGAGTACTTAATGCGGGACTATCCCGGGCAATTCACCGCGGAAATAAAGAATTGGTTTTCTGACACATTAAAGTAGGTAAAAGATATGCAGGAAGATTTAGTTATCCCTAAGATATTTGCCGGCATTTCTTCTCGATTTCCAGATCGGGTATGCCTGCAAATAAAAAAAGAATCTATCTGGGAAAGATGGACATATAAGCAAATAGAAGATTTCTCTCTGGCGACAGGCGCGTTTCTTATTCAAGAGGGTTTTAAAAAGGGCGATTTCGCGGCTATCTGTATGGAGAATCGGCCGGAATGGGCAGTGATCTATTTAGGCATCCTGGCCGCGGGCCTGGCCTGCGTTCCTTTAGATCCACAGTTGACTGAACCAGAAATAGAGAATCTCATCAATGATTGCGCCGCCAAGATCATCTTTGTCTCCCACACTGTTTTTCAGGCAAAAAATATTAATCAGCTAAAAGCCGGGTTGAACAAAATCGTTATCCTGGACCTGGATATTGAAAAAGAGAATCTTATCGGCCTGGCGCAGGTTAGATCTACATTGTCCGCGGGGGCCGCCTGGCCTGAAGTTTTTTCCGATGATATCGCTTCGCTTATCTATACCTCCGGCACTACCGGCAAGCCAAAAGGGGTAATGCTCACGCATAAAAATCTTTGCTCTGATTTTCAAAGTATCGACAAGTTGAAACTTTTCTCGGATCAGGATATTTTCATCTCGATATTACCACTGCATCATTCCTACCCTTTTATGATTACGCTAATCACGCCTATTTTTTGCCGCGCGCGGGTCACTTATACTACCAGCTTAAGGAGTGATGAGTTGCTGAATTTAATGAGGGAGGCCGGGGTAACGGTATTGGTCGGGGTACCGCAGCTTTTTGCTCTGTTTTATACGAACATAACAGAGAAGGTAAAGAAGATACCGTTAATCTCAAGGATGCCTCTTTTAGGGCTGCTAGAGATATTCTGGCAGATCAGAAGGCTTAGCGGAATAAATTTAAACAAGCTGGTTCTAGTGAAGATACACGCGCCATTCGGGAAAGCTTTAAGATTTTTTGCCTGCGGCGGCGCTAAGTTAAATGAAGAAGCGGCGAAATTTCTGGTTAAGATCGGTTTTACAATACTCGAAGGATACGGGCTTACCGAAACATCGCCGGTGGTAACCTTTAACCCATTAAAGAAACAGAAGATCGGTTCTGCCGGCAGAGTGATACCGGATGTAGAATTAATAATCGATAATCCCGACGCGGCGGGCAGGGGTGAGATAGTAATCAAAGGCCCTAATGTTATGAAAGGTTATTACAACAGAGCGCAGGAGACCGGGAGTGTTTTAAAGGACGGCTGGTTTTACTCCGGAGACTTAGGTTATATTGATAAGGATGGTTATCTTTATATTACCGGAAGGAAGAAAGAGGTAATTGTTTTAAGCTCCGGCAAAAACATCTATCCTGAAGAGATCGAATCCCATTATACTAAGAGCCCTTACATTAAAGAAATATGCGTTATGGGCGCCGGTGAAACAGAGGAAGAGAAATTGGCCGCCGTGGCCGTGCCTGACGTTGACTATTGCCGCGCGAAGGGGGATGTTGATCTTAATAGTGTGATCAGGTGGGAGTTGGAAAATTTATCTCAGAGGCTCGCTCCCTACAAACGTATCAAGGGTTATATTATAACCAAGGAAGAGCTGCCGCGCACGCGGTTGGGCAAGATCAAAAGGTATGAAGTTAAGAATAAATACCTAGATGAGCTTAAGGGCGTAAAGTTAAAACCCGCTGCGGAGGAGATTTCCGTTACAGATGAGGATCTCAAACTGCTCACTTGCGGTGTTGGCAAAAAATTAATCGAGGCCTTGAATAAATACGCGAAGTTAGAAAGACAGATATCTTCCAGCGATCATCTGGAACTGGATCTTGGTATTGATTCGTTGGGCCGCGTAGAACTAATCATAGCCTTAGAGCAGGCGTTTAATCTTCGCCTACCGGATGAGTTAATGGCTAAAGTTTTTACTGTTAAAGAGCTTATTCTTGAGATTGAGAAATTGGTTTCCGGTGAAGGGGCCCAAAAAGAGCCCATTCCACAAGTTAAGAACCCAGCTTTATGGAATGATATTTTAAACGAAAAACCCGCCAAAGATATAATAAAAAAATTAAATCTAGCGCCAAGCCGCTGGACAATTTTAGGGATGCTGCTATTTGCTGAAATTTTACGCCTGATGTTTAGGGTAATCTGGGGCTTGAAGGTTTTCGGAATAGAAAATATTCCCAGAAGCAAAAAGTGCATCTTGTGTGTTAACCACGGCAGTTACCTGGACGCGTTTATTGTTGAGGCGGCTATGCCGGCGAGTCTGCGCAAGGGCCTTTTCTTCGTCGGTTTTAAAACCTATTTCGAGCAGCCCTTGATTAAAAATATCATAAAATATATCCGGGTTATTCCCATTGATCCAGGCCTGCGCTTCGTGGAAGCGATGCAGGCATCTTCTTATGTGCTTAAGAATGACAAGATAGTCTGTATTTTCCCGGAGGGCCAGAGAACTATTGACGGAAAAGTTAAAGAGTTTAAAAAAGGGGTCGGGATATTGGCAAAAGAGCTGAATATTCCGCTAGTTCCTGTATTAATAACAGGTTCGTTCGAATCCTGGCCGAGGACAAAAACGCTTCCGAGGCCGTATCCGATTAAAGTAACTTTTGGAAGTCCTTTTAATTTTGGAGAGCTTAAGAAAGAGGGGCTAAAATTGGGGGCCAAAGACGAATATGAAGCGATAGCCTTTGGCATAAGGCAAGAAGTTATAAGGATCAAAGACAGACAATAAAGATGCCGTTCTTTTAAATAAAATTTAAGGATGATTCCTAGGTAAACAAAGCCGAATAAATAACCTCCTATTACATCCGTGGCCCGCAGAGGTTTATTCAATGTTTTTATCTTTTACTTTAGGAACTAAAACCTTAATTGCCCCTGGAATGATTTTGATATGAAGAGGAATTTTTTCTAATACCTCGCCGTCACATTGAACTGTTTGTTTGGAGCTTGAGTAAACGTTGATATTTTTGCCTTGCCAGTGCTCTACTAATTCCAAATTGTCCGGGCGTTGGCGTTTAATTAAGGTAACAACCATAAGTTTAAACAGGCTAAGATTGGCTTTGCGTACGACAATAACATCCAGCAGCCCATCGCTGACATCTATGTGTTTATCGAAAGATATGTGGCTAAACCCGATATTTCCGGTGTTAGTAATAATACAGGTTAAACCTTGAACTTTATGCTCTTGTCCATCGATTTTTAGATGATAGACGTTTTTTTTAGTTTTCTTTAATGCCGCGGCTGCTGAAAGAAAATAGGCGAAAATGCCAATTTTATTTTTGGTCTGGCGATTTGCGCCTTTGACAATATCTGCCCCCAAACCAAGGCTTATTCCGGATATAAAATAACGTTTATCGGATTGTCCCACATCAATGGTTTTAGTCTCTAGCGGTTCTTGGCTCATGAGCGCGCAGGCTTCTTCAAGGCCGGTGGGTATGCTAAGCTCAGTGGCCATGACATTAGCTGACCCTCCCGGTAAAATAACCAAAGGAACCTCTGATCCGATTAGGCCGCTAATTACTTCCGTGAGAGTGCCGTCACCGCCGTAAACAGCGAGGGCATCGACTCCTTTTTTGACGGCAGCTTTAGTAAGCTGGATCGCATCGAGCGCTTTGTGGGTAATTGAGGCTTCCCACAAAATGTCCGCTTTTTTCATGGAGGTATTGATAATAGGCAGAATAGATTCTCCGATTCCAGCTGCGGGATTAATAATAATGTGAATATTTTTTATTTTCTTTTGCATAGCAATTCTTTTTTATGCCAATATTTTTCAAAGGCTTTGATTTGAATTCGGATATACCACCTTCTGGGGTCGGCTATCTTACGAGCAATGGCCAATAAGTTGATGGCCTGATCGCTGGTATGCCCCATACTGATAAGTATGGCGGCGGCCATAGCGATGCTTCGACGTTTGCCTTGCATGCAAAAAACTAAAACCTTGCCATTGTTTTGAATAATAGGCAAAGCCGCTTCGACCCCCATCAACAGTTTGCTAATTGAGATGGGAGTAAAAAATGTATCATAAGTTTTAATCCATAAGGTTTTAAATGGGGGAAGGGTATAAATTTCGTCAGGCGGCATTTGGCCGATCATGGAAATAATCAAATTAAAATTGAGCAGCTTAAGTTCATCGGAATGTTCCTTTCCGATCCTGGAGCTCACGTATAAATAATCGGTCACTTTGGATACATCTGTCATAATTAAAATTTGGCAGTGAATGGAAAAGTTTGTGGTTTCATTCTAACCTTATTTTAACGCCGCGTCAATTTTATTTTTTGACGCATATAACAATGTTCTTATAAGTACGACAGAGGTAAAATTCTGCGATTATACTCAGGTACAATTGATTTCATCCTGTAATTTACTATAATAATTCCTAAGGAAGGAGGCGGTGTTTCATAGTTCTATGCAGTTATTAGCGTATCAGATGTATCATGAAAAAGGAGTGGCTGGTTTAGATAGTTGTCATTTTAGAAGCAGAACGAATTTTGAGGAATAACCATTATAAGCAAAAAGGAGAGATCTCATGTCTACAGAAACTTTATTGTTATTTATAGTGATTGCTTTAGTTGTTTTGGCTTTGCCTGCCTGGCCGTATAGCAAGGAATGGGGATATAGGCCTACAAGTATTTTGACAGTTTTACTGGTGGTTTTTCTTGTTTGGGCCATCGCTGGGAATCGGCCGCTCTTTAGGAGAGCAGCAGACGATATCAGATCGGCTGGCCATGATCTGGCGAATTCCGTAAGGGACGCGGTTCGATAATTAAATCTTTTTTTTAAGATTCCTGACGCAAAAGATCTCTGGTTTTTAAGTAGGAAAATAAGAAATGAGTTAGCGTTAAGCCGCTATTGAAAAGGAGGTTAAATATGTTATACACACTTGCAGTTATTCTGGTTGTGCTTTGGCTATTAGGGTTGGTTTCGTCATACACTATGGGTGGGTTTATTCACGTTTTGTTCGTCATCGCCATTATCATTGTAGTTCTACGTCTTATCAGTGGCCGAAAAGTGATTTAGTCTTCCAAATATATAGTAAAAGGTAAAGGAGGCTGGATAATGAAGATACTCGTGTTAAGTGTAGTGTTGTTTTTAGCTTCACAATTTTTATACCAAGCGCGCGCGATGGACCTTTGTGAATCGGAGGATTATTATAACCTGGCGGATTCTTCTAAGTGTAAAATAAAATACAATGAGGGAGCTAGTAAAAGCGATTCCCAGGAGCTTATGTTTGAAGTTCTAAAAACCTATCCCTATGAGAATAAGGACAGGGTTGTAAAATTATTGCAAAAAAAAATTACGCGCGTGGAAGATTATATAATTGAACAAAAGAGCCAAAAACAGACAGAAAAAGTTAAGGTTAATATTAGTAAGCTTGAGCAGGCAAGACAAGGGCTTTCCGAGCAGTTAGGGGTGGTAACTGCCGCTACTGTGGATAATTGGGTTAGCGTAAGAGACCAGGCGAGTAAGGTACTTAGAGAAGCTACAAAAGAACTGCAGGAAGTTGAGTAAGGAATAAGCCTATAAATTCTCAAAAACAAGGGGACGGTTCTCTTAAAAAAGAGAACCGTCCCCTGTTTTACAATAAACAATTTGACAGTTTTTACGCGTATAGTAAAATATATCTTCAAGGCTGCGTATCCAGGCAATACTTTTTGGTGAGTGAAAAAAGATCCGTAAATAATTATAAATGAAAATTAAAAATAAAATTCAAAATGAGGAGCGCGCGCGCCTGGAGGGGGTGATTCAGCAGCAAGCTGAGGAACTCAAAATTAAAAATGGGCTATTAGAGAACGGGGCGGCTAAACAAATAAAATCAGAAGAGCAGATTCATATTTTGACTAAGGCGATGGAATCCACGGTCGACGGTATTTTTATTGTTGACGCTCAAAAGCAGGATTTACCGATTACTTACGCTAATCAATCATTTCAAAAAATGACCGGCTACGCGAAAACGGAAATTTTGGGCCGAAGTTATTTTTTATTCTATGGAGCTAAGGCTGACCCCCGTTTAATTAATGAAATCAAACGCGCGATTCATCAAGGAAAAACTTTTCACGGAGAGCTGCTTAATTTTAAAAAGAATGGCAAAAAATACTGGAATTCACTGCGTATTGCTCCGGTGCATGATTCTGGCGGTACGGTTACCCATTATGTAGGGGTGCAGACTGATGTTACTTTAATACGGGAGAAGGAGCTGGAGATTGATGAACAGCGTGAGGAGCTTTTGCACGTTACCCGGGTAGGAAAGCTCGCGGAATTTGTTTCTTCCTTGGCCCATGAAATTAGCCAGCCGCTTACGGCCATTCTTTCCTACGCTCAGGCGGCGCAACGCCAGCTCGCGGACAGGGAGCCCCAACTGCAGAAGATCCTCTCTTACATTATTAATGATGACCAGCGGGTGGCGGAGATCATCAAGCGGTTACGCACACTGTTAAAAAAGAGTTTGCCTGAAATGAAACCATTAGACATTAATCTTTTGATTAATGAGACGGTTGTGCTTATCGCCACCGATGCCACCGTAAGGAACAGTGTGATTAAAACCAAACTGCAGAGCAAGCTTTCTTTTGTCCGAGGCGACCGGATACAACTCCAGCAGGTTATTTTGAACCTGATTAGCAATAGTTTCGATGCCTTGGAGGGCAGCCAAGGCGCCCGGGAAATATTGATTCGCACAGCGCGTAAAGATACGGATACGATTATGGTGGAGGTTAAGGATTCCGGATGCGGCGTCCCCGCGAAAAATATTCCGAAGCTCTTTACCCACTTTTTTACGAGTAAGCCGGATGGTTTAGGGATGGGGCTCTCGATTAGCCGTTCCATTGTTGAGGCGCATGGCGGGCGTTTGGATGTGAAAAAGAGTTCCGCTCGCGGCGCGGTTTTTTATTTTACCATTCCGATTGATAAAAAGGAATACTGATAAGCGTGACAGTCACAAAAAGCGTGACAGTCACCCTTAGGTGACAGTCAAAAATGCTGATAAGATAAGGTGACTGTCACGCTTTTTGTGACTGTCACCTTATCATTTTTTTGAGAAAAAGAATACTTAAGTGAATAGCCGTAAGCCTATTATCTATATTGTTGATGATGATCTTTCTTTACGCAGGGCTGTGTCTTTATTGTTAATATCACACGGGTTTAGGGTTCAGGCATTCGCGCGGGCAGCGGAGTTCTTGACGTTTAAGCATCTTAAGGTAATGTCAAATAAATTGTGTAAATTCTTTTAAAGGTTTCTCTTGCCATTTGGAGTTTAGGCGGTTAAAGATCGCATAAATAATTCTGCTTACACTATCATAATTGGTAAAACATCCCATAGG
>Ga0247841_10005945_pt1 | contig 19314 bp, 18 predicted proteins | sample LaCruzMarch2015__2_FD_192410 | JGI IMG/M metagenome (GOLD analysis project Ga0247841, IMG submission 192410) | Freshwater microbial communities from meromictic Lake La Cruz, Castile-La Mancha, Spain - LaCruzMarch2015_18m | ecosystem: Environmental > Aquatic > Freshwater > Lake | place: Spain... | reverse complement strand
TACAGGCAATTAGCAGGGAAAAGCAAATCAAAGCAGGATCTCGAAAAAAGAAGATAACGTTAATCAACACTTTTAATCCTGATTGGACAGATTTAATTGATACAATCGAAACAAATTAGAAACGAGAGACCGCCACAGTCGCAAAGCCTTCTTCGCGGTGACGGAGGAGTAGAGACTGCCACGACTAACAGTCTCGCAGTGACAGAACATCGAGACCGCCACACCCCAAGGGGGTTCGCGGTGACAGGGTGAAAAAAGTCTCACATGGTGAAAGGGAACGTCATAGCGAGGAGTCAGACGACGTGGCTATCTCTAGGTTCTTTCAAGTCTATCACAGTCCTAAAGCCACCTACTATACAAGACGATAATATTTAATTATAATTCTCCATAGGAGGCTATAATGAAAAAAGAACTTTGGATGCGTACGATAACAGAATCACAGGAACGAACTTTGAATGCCTATATCCCTAGAGATTTAGAAACACCATTAGATAGTAATAAGATTATTAGCGTGATTGGCTCTCGAAGATGTGGAAAAACAACATATCTATTTCATTTGATGGATCAACTAAAAAAACAAAAAGTGGCCAATAGCATCATGTATGTTAATATGGAAAATCCAGCGATGATACCTCTTAAATCAGCTGATTTAATGGATATGATGGAATGCTATCATTCCTTATATCCTTCCATGGTGCAGGAGAAAAAATATATCTTTTTAGATGAAATACAGCTAATTCCAGACTGGGAAATCGCCGTTCGATATCTATATGATAAAGAAAATTGCCAAATATGGCTAAGTGGTTCTACCTCTCATTTATTAAGCCGTGATATTTCAACCCATTTAAGAGGAAGGTCGATTAGTTATACCCTGTATCCCTTTTCGTTTCGTGAGATTGTTCGTTACAACAAGATAGATGCCCAAGATCCTAAGATACTTTTTTCTTCCTCCCGATTTACCATACAAAAACTATATTCAGACTACCTGCAATATGGTGGTTATCCGGAAGTCGTACAAGCAAAAAACGAAGATGAAAAAAATCGGATTCTAAAAGAATATCTCGAAACAATCTTTTTTAAAGACCTGTTGGAACGATATCATATCCGTAACATCCAACTGATGCGAGAGTTGATCAAGTTTCTTTTTACCAACATTGGTTCACGCTTTTCCGTTGAGTCTTATTATCGAATGATCAAACAGGTTTACCCTGTATCAAAACAAACATTATTTACCTATCTGCAGTATCTGGAAGATATCTTTTTGATTTTCCCGGTTAAGAAATATGCCAACTCTCTTAAAGAACAAACGAAATCTTTCAAAAAGATCTATTCACTTGATTTGGGTCTTCATCATATTGGAGGGTTTGAGGTTATCCCAAGTAAAAGTCACCGATTAGAAAATGCAGTCTATTTAGAACTGCTTCAAAGATCATCGAGGAACCCAATGCAAGAAATATTTTACGACCGACAAGTAGGTGAACAAGAGGTTGATTTTATGGTCAAAGAAGGTCCAACCGTTACAGTACTTTATCAAGTTTGTTTAGACCTGACCAATGAAAGAACGCATCATAGAGAAATCCGATCACTCTTAACAGCAAAAGAGAAGTACAATCCAAAAGAAGTTTACATCATTACAGAAGAGGAAGAAGAAATACCCTTTTCATGTCCTGAGGAAGTCCAAATTATTCCCTTTTGGAAATGGGCGTTAAACGAAAAATAACAACCGAATGTACTGCCGATATGCTCTTAACATAAAGCTATCTCTAGGTTCTTCAGAGATTATAGCAATTTGTTGGATCTGCAATTTGCATAGTTGTCTCATTTTAGAATAATGAACGTATGGTAGTATTGCATCTCGCATGGTTAGAAAATAAATTTTACACGTGGGCAGAGACTTCTGAGGGCGTAGCAGCAGATTCACCCTTTCATTCTTTTGCCTTTTCTGCAGAGGATCTTTCTCTTTGGCTGGAAGGTATCCTGAGTCTCCCGATACCAGAAGCAAATATAACCAATCTAACTGCCTTCCTGCCCAGTATTCAAAATACACCTCTCCCTTCTCCACTTCTAACCAGCCTAATTGATTTTCCAGAAGGGACCCCCGTGATCAAAGCCTTCACCGTTTCTTGCTATCCATTAAACTCCGATGAATTATTCATATTGCTTAGTACTGTAGCGATTTCTCCTTTACTCGGGGATGAGATTTATGCCGGAGAAGATCTACTATTCTGGCTTATGATTTATCAATGGAGCCGTCAGCTAATCGCCAATCAAAGCTATTATCCCACCTTGATCCAAAGACAGAACCGTTATTTTGCGCAGTGGAATGTTTACTTTGATGATACCGGGGAAGAAGTCCTGGCACAGTATAGCAAAATAATGCCCACTGCTGCTCTTTGCCTTAGTAAAAATCCAGAAGATCCACCCTGTATACCTCTTTCACCATTATTACGCCAGAGTATATCTAATTTGGTAGACTTATGGATTCGCTCGAATGGGAGCACTCTCTATAAATATGACTCTCCTCCTAACGCTCAGGCAGAATGGTTACGGGCTCTCATGGCAAAAAATCCGGAACTAACCACACGTTTTTTTAATATTCCAGCGTTGGACAAGCAAATCAAAAATTGGCAAAATTCATTTCGGATGCAAAAAACGCTTCCACTTCGCTTACTCTTACAAGTAAAGGAGCCCGAGGAAATTCCGGATTCATGGTACATTACCTTTCTACTGCAATCGAAACAAGACCCCAGCCTTATGATTCCCTTTTTGGATATTTGGGATTTCCCCCAAAAAACAGCTCAATTATTCCACTTATCAGCCAATAAATTAGTAGAAATCCTTTTTCATTTGCTAGGTAGTATTAGTCATATTCTGGGGAATTTGTTCAACCAAATCCAGGAGAAAAAGCCGGCGGGAATCACATGCGGAAGTGAAATCATTTACGAGATTTTTATGAACAAAACCTCTCTCCTTGCTACTGCTGGAGTATCCGTATTGTTTCCTGCCAACTGGACCAATCCGCAGAAAAATCTTAAAGCGGTTGCCCAGATTAAATCGTTTAGTGATGCTCAAGGGTTTTTTTCTCTCGATCGGCTGGTTGCCTTCGATTGGAAAGTATCGATTGGGGAACAAATACTAACGCAGAAAGAACTCGATGAGCTGGTAAGGAGAAAAATACCACTTGTTCGAATCAAAGGGCAATGGGTGATCCTGGATCAAAAAACCCTTCAAAACACCCTCAAAACGTTAAAAAAGCCAGATCAGAAGATTAAGCTAAAAGATTTGCTCCAGCAAAGTATGGGAGGCTTACAGGAACAAGGTATTCTGCCAATCGAGATTACATTTGGAAAGGGATTTGAAGCACTTGCCTTAATCCTGGATCGATCCAGTCAAAATCAATCCATCACCTTACCGGATAATTTAGAAAAAGTGCTTCGTCATTATCAGATAAGAGGGGTGGCTTGGCTTTGGACATTAAAACTCGCTTCACTCAATTCTTGCCTTGCGGATGACATGGGACTGGGCAAAACACTCCAAATACTTACGCTTCTTGCCAAAGAAAAAACAGAAATCCCATCCAAAAATCCTTCCCTGCTAATTTGTCCAACAGCTGTATTGGAAAATTGGAAACAAGAGTCTATCCGGTTTACCCCCTCGCTCTCCCTTTATATCCATCATGGAAGCAGTCGTTTACATGAAAGCAAACTAACCAAAGAAATCAAAAAACACGATCTGATAGTCACTAGCTACGCCCTTGCTCTTCGGGATCAAGAAGAACTTCAAAAAGTATCCTGGAATAACCTGATTCTGGATGAAGCTCAAAATATCAAAAACCCTTCGTCCAAACAAACCCAAGCGATCAAATCTCTCCGAGCAAAATTTCGAGTTGTCCTGACAGGCACCCCGATCGAAAATCATGTGGGCGATTTATGGTCGTTGTTTGATTTTATACAACCTGGCTGGCTAGGACCGGCGAATCAATTTCAACAAACTTTTTATCGACCGATACAAACCTATGGCAATCCGCAGCAAATAAAAACACTGAAACAATTAACCGATCCGTTTATCTTACGAAGAGTTAAAACCGACCCAGCGATTGTCCCTGATTTGCCGGATAAAATTGAAAGCAAAGAATATTGCTTCCTGACCAAAGAGCAGATTACTCTTTATGAAACATGTCTGGCAGAATCAATGGAAGAGATTGAACAGGCAGAGGGAATGTCTCGAAAAGGAAAAGTGCTGACGCTGATCCTCCATTTAAAACAGATATGCAATCATCCTGCTCATTACCTAAAAGAGTCAAAAACGTTTGACTACCACCGCTCTGGAAAACTTGAACGCCTGTGGGAACTCTTGGCAGAAATAATTCAAAAAAAAGAAAAAGTTCTTCTATTTACCCAATACACCGAAATGGGAGAATTGATCCAGCCTATGCTACAACAGACCCTTGCTACCCATTCCCTATTCTATCATGGGAGCTTATCCCGAAAAAAACGTGATACCATCTTAGAGCAATTTAAAGAAGATCCTATCTTTTCTATTTTGATTCTTTCCCTCAAAGCAGGAGGATCTGGCTTAAATCTGACGTCAGCCAATCATGTATTTCATATCGATCGATGGTGGAATCCTGCTGTCGAAAATCAAGCAACTGACAGAGCTTTTCGTATCGGACAGAAAAAAAACGTGCATGTTCATAAAATGATCTGCTCAGGCACCATGGAAGAAGCAATGGATAGCCTGTTGGAGAAAAAAATGGGTATCGCTAACCAAATTATTGGTAGTGGAGAGGATTTAGTTACAGAAATGTCGACCAAAGAGCTTAGATCTTTGCTTGCACTTCGAAGGGAGTCAATTGATGTGGGATAAGTGGGACTTTCTGTCGAATTGGGAGGAAACTACTCCAAAGCGTGTCCAACATGGCATCAAAGCGATTCATCAGAAAGGTCAATTTTGCGAGCAATGGTGGGGCAAACGATGGATCGAAATCATCGACTCTTATAACCTCGGTGAACGCTTGAACCGCGGAAAGAGATATGCCAGAGCAGGGCAAGTCGTAGAATTAAATTTTTTACCAGGTCTCATCACAGCATCCGTGCAAGGATCGAGGAGCTTGCCTTATCAGGTTCAACTCACTCTGAAAACCTGGTCGGAAAAGCAATGGGAAAAAGTATTCTCCTATGTAAAAGCCGATCCTTTGCTATTGACTCAGCTTATATCGGGAAAACTGCCTCCAGATCTGGAACAGAAACTGAAGTCACAGGGTATTGATCTTTTTCCCGGGAAATTTCAAGACTTTGCTACCGATTGCTCCTGCCCGGATATATCAAACCCCTGCAAGCACATTGCTGCTGTATTCTTCCTGATTTCCGAGAGTTTGGACAAAAACCCCTTTCTGTTGTTTGAAATGAGAGGAAAAGATCAAACTGAAATCATAGACAATCTGTTATCCTCGAAAACAGAGACAGAAGAGATCATAGAGCCTGTCACCAGCAAGAATAAACCTTTGACTGCGGAGCACTTTTGGGAAGGATGCAAAGATAAGGAAGTTCCTGCCTACTACATCAAACCGATGGAATATCAAGCGCTCCTGATCCATCAAATGGGACCTTTTCCCTTGTGGCAAGCCAATGACAACTTTTTTGACTGGTGGGCAAGATTGTATCAATACTATACAAAGAAAGTGATCGAACAAATGGAGTAACTTCCAGAAGAAGAGGAAACAGGTCTATGCGAAGTCTTAGAAATGAGTCATCATAAAATGATGTTTGGCGATCAGCATATCCAGATCCTTTGCAGATAGAGTATTTTACTCCAATTGGCATTCTATTCAGTTCCAGGCAGGAGTAAGCACTGATAGTGTAAAGAGATCAATCAGACAAATCACCGAAGTTGCTGCTAGTCGGATAAAAATAGGAACCTAGTTATTCGGTTACCCCAGGTGACAGCCTTCTGTCAAAGAAAAACGAGAGAATCAGCAAAACTTGGCAATTGCTACCGTCTCTTTCTCAAACACAACAGCACCTTAGCTCGAAAGGGTTTAGTATTCCCTAGATATTCTATCCCTTCTGGTTATTTTTCCATGATTAAAAAATCATCACCTATGCTATACTAAAATTACATCATTTAAAAGGAGAAAGTCGATGATAAAGAAGGGTACAATTTTCTTACTATTTGTAGTTTTTTTGCTTGGTTTGGGAATGATCCATTTTTCTTATGATCCTGATTTTTCGTTTCTCCATCTCGGTATCCATATACCTGCCATTCTTGCTGTTATATCCATCTTCTTCGCCATCTTGCTCCCCTTGAATAAAAATAGATTGACCGACATTAAAGGTACTCAGCTTAAATCCCTTCATCATTTCTTTTCATATTTGGGATGGATATCGGTACTTGTCCATATGCTATTCCTCTTTATAAAGATCAAGAAATGGACACTTTTTATTCCATCCTTTTCCAATATAGGTGTCATCTTAGGAAAAAGTGGTCCAATTGCAGTGATATTATTGATTTTGGGAAGTATCGGACTCTTCTTTTTGAAACGATGGAAAACATTCCAGACGATTCACGCTATCAATATACTAGCCTTTTTTTGGATCACGGTGCATGGAATATTCAAGGATAAAGCGCTGCCTAACAATATGCCTTATTTCCTCTTGCTTCTGATCATGGATTTATATATCCTTTTTCTTCTGATAACCAATGCAGTGAAGTCTGATAAACAAAAAAAACCTGTATAATTAGTCAAGACACTATCTAATAAGGCACCGAATGGGGCATCACAAATTATATCCGATCGGTCAAGCTTTATTAGCGGCTCTATTATTTGGAGCTAGTGCTCCGATTGCTAAAATGTTATTACGTGATATCTCCCCTCTTTTCATGGCTTCGTTTTTATATTTAGGCAGTGGTGTAGGACTGTTATTGTGGCAGATGATAGGTCGATTCGCCAGTCACCAGCCTAAATCTGAGGCTTCATTAACGAAGAAAGATCATCCATGGCTCTTCGGCGCTATCTTATTTGGTGGTATTCTTGCTCCTATATTGCAAATGTTCAGTCTCCGCATTACTCCCGCGTCAACTGCATCCCTTTTGTTAAATTTTGAAGGAGTAGCCACTACATTGATTGCTATCCTGATTTTTAAAGAAGCCATAGGGAAAAAAGTATGGTGGGCTATTATTTTGATTACATTAGCTAGCATTTTATTGTCCTGGGATTTTCGGAATGCCTGGGGATTGTCTTTGGGGGCTATTGGCATCATTTTGGCTTGTATAAGCTGGGGTGTTGACAATAATATGACCCGGAATATTTCTTCAAAAAATCCCTTCTCAATAGTATGTTATAAAGGATTGGGAGCAGGTTCCTTTTCGCTAATGGCAGCTATTTTGATGCGAAATCAACTTCCTGGATTTACGCTTATTTTGATCGCTATGCTAGTCGGTTTTTTTTGTTATGGTTTCAGTATCGTCCTGTTTGTCCTGGCAATGAGGAATATGGGCTCTATCCGTACGAGTGCCTGGTTTGGCAGTGCTCCCTTTATTGGTGTGATCTTATCATTTGTTATACTAAGAGAGATTCCAAATCCATTAATTTATTTATCTTTACCTATCATGATTTTGGGAGCAGTTTTTCTCATCAACGAGGATCATGACCATATTCATGACCACGAGAGAATGGAACATAGCCACAAGCATAGTCACAAAGACGGACATCATGACCATACACATGAGGATTTGGAGGAACAAAAAAATTATCAACACTCTCACCAACATAAGCACGAAATTTTACAACACAACCACCCTCATCTTCCCGATATCCATCATCGCCATTCTCATCAGGAATAGGCTTTCAAGGGGACACGGGGAACTGACACTAGGGAGATGACATATGCTAAGGGTTGTCAACAACTCCGTCCCCGTTACACTTACACTTGTTTTGTTATATACAAAAAGTCTAGATTTCAAAAAAAAGGATCCGATGTCTCTCTTTTTCTTGTGTATTATTTCATTCCATTTATAGTATTGTAATAAGGAGAAGATATGGTACCGATAGACCTTTTAACAAGGCCTGACGTTATAGCGGTGGTCATCTTTGTCGTTGTTATAGTAAATGTTTTTTATTATTTCATTGACAGGAGAACAATCATTCGAGAAACGGAATCCAATGGATGGCTGTTTACGAGTGTTAAATTAATGCCATATTTTGTTAAGATTCGGCATTATAAGGTAACTTTCCAGAATGATCAAGGAAAATAGTTTCACAAATACTGTATTGTCAATTCGTTTGGTGTCGATTGGCGAGATGAAGAATAGAAATGAGTAAGAAAAAACATGGCATAATTAATCCTCGAACATCAAATTCCATAACTGAATCTAATTTCTGGTTTTACCTTAGCTGTTATCATTGTTATTGCTGTATGGAATGCGCAATACACTCCTGAGATTTCAGACAATGGGGGGGAGTCTGAGGGATAATCATGACACTTGAAAAGAAGATCATCGGTTGGGAAATATTTATGTCAGTTTTGTTTGGATTGGTGATTTTTTTAAAATCTTGTTATTGCAAATTAATCGTTAAATTGCAATAATGAATATCGTTATTTCATTTTAAGCAATAAGAAATAAGGATAATCCATGAAAAGAGAAACCGGAAAATTTTTTGTATCAAATGTATCAGGAGAAGAGGTTCGCGCCTTTATCCCTAATCCTTTACCTCCTGTGCCCTCGTTACAAATTGATTCAAAATTACAAACCTTGCTGGATGATTCTTTGCTTGCTCTTGGTCGATTGGATAGTGCTACTATTTTTCTTCCAAATATTTCACTTTTTTTATATCAATATGTTCGGAAAGAAGCTATATTGACTTCTCAAATTGAAGGTACGCAGTCTTCTTTGTCCGATCTCATGCTTTATGAACTGCAAGAAAATCCAGGAGTACCTATCGATGACGTGGAAGAAGTTTCGTGTTATGTAAATGCTCTCCAATACGGAATTAAAAGAATAAAAGAAGGTTTCCCGCTGTCGCTCCGATTAATCAAGGAAATACATTCAAAACTACTTCTTTCTGGTCGGGGGTCTGATAAAGAACCAGGAGAATTTCGCCACAGTCAGAACTGGATTGGCGGAACAAGACCAGGTAATGCCAGATTTGTTCCACCTCCTCCCCATGAGTTGATGAATTGTTTGGATCCATTCGAAAAATTTCTTCACGATATGCCACATGCAACATCACCACTTATCAAAGCAGCATTAGCGCATGTCCAGTTTGAAACAATCCATCCTTTTTTAGATGGAAATGGACGTGTTGGAAGATTGCTGATTACTTTGATATTTTGTAGTACGAAGACTTTACGGGAGCCACTTCTTTATCCAAGTCTTTATTTTAAAGAGCACAGGGATGAATATTATTCTTTACTGCAAAAGGTTCGAGAGAGTGGTGACTGGGAAGCATGGTTGTCTTTTTTTGCTATGGCGATAAAGGATACGGCGCAAGATGCAGTACAAAGGGCTTGCGCTCTTAATGAATTGGTAGCTTCGGACAAACAAAAAGTACTTCGGATTAGCCGTAAAGGTCCAGTATTACTCACATTACTTACAGAACTATCTGCATTTCCAATCCAAACGATCAAAAAAATTGCAGAACAAACTGGTTTAGTACCGAATACAATTACAAACGCTTTAGCAAGCTTAATTGAATTAGGAATCGTAAAGGAGATGACAGGGAAAAAACGTAATCGTTTGTTTATTTACCAAGGATACTTCGACACCTTAAATCGAAGTGGAAACTGGAACCCATAAATATGTTTTTCTCCAGATCGAATATTTCTTGATTTTTCTATTCATCGCCTTAAGCATTTTAGTCTTAAATCCGGAATTTAATAACCATGTTTTAGGGATACGGAATTTCAATATATAGGGAGTTTGACACTAAAGATAGATCCTCCTTCTGGATTTGGCAAATAGTCAATTTTACCTTGGATCTTCTGGATCAATTCAAAAGCGATATAGAGACCCAAGCCCATGCCTTGTCCTGAATACAGATTGATTTCTTCCGGTATTTTAATCCTTTGAAATAAATTCGATAAATCTTCAGTTTTAATACCAATCCCATGATCGATAATTTGGATTTGCATATATTGATAAAGTTCTTGAATTTTTACAATGACAATTTTTTCTGATTCAGAGAATTTTAAGGCATTATCGATAAGAATGGCTAAAATGTTGACCAGATTATCTTTGTTAGTAACTATTTTGGCATGACTTTTGGTTTCACCGTTGATTTGTATACGTTTTCTATCTTCTTTCACATCAATTGTAGCTATAGCGGAAGAAATAATTTCTTTAATAGAGAACTCCTGGAAAGTAAGTGAAGCATCCTGGTTAAATATACCCGAAATCATAATAAATTCGTTAAGTAAGTGGTTTAATCGATTAGCACCAACCTTGATCCCTTGAATGATTTGCTTGCTTATTGCAGAGTCTATATTTCCGTGATATTTTGGGAATAATTCTGCATATCCTTTTACAATACTTAATGGCTGCCTGATTTCATGGGATATTATCGTAAGGATTTTTTTGATTTCTTCCTGCTGGATATATTTCTCTTCTTCGATTGAAATTATTTTTCCTAGGAAGGATAATATTTTCTTATCCAGCAAGCTGAATTTTTGAGGATGTTCATAGTAAAGGTTTAAAACTCCACCAATTTTACTATTCATGGATATCGGAATTTTTGCAAAAGATTTATACTCTCCTTCGCACCCGTTTTCACAATACAAATCCTCAGCAAAATCATCCGGAAAGCTTAACCTGCTTTGATTGTTTAGACTTGCTCTCATTGATTTGGTTGATGCATCCTGATTGTTGTTGTAGACCATTCGAATATTATTGTTGTTGATTTTCTGATATAGAATTAGATCGCAATGAGTTACTTCTTTTGAACAATTGATTAGTTTTTTAATATTCTCTTTTGGATTAGGACCCATATGAACAATACAATCCTGTAATTCATCTAATTTGATAAAATGGGTTTTCGCATCTGCCAGATCTTCTGATTCAGTCTGAGAGCGTAGTATTTTGTAATAGTTATCATCGGTATCAATTTGATTCAAATCCAGCAGGCAATTTAGATCCGTTATATGATATAAGGATTTAATCGGTTGAAATAGCATATTAATTTTTAAATTGTTTTTATTTATGAAAGCTTCGATGGTCGGTTTCTTGGAAATTGTTCCTAAAAATTGATCAAATGGAAGAGATAGAATATCAGTATGAATTTCCCGGACAAATTTAATTAAAGGCTCACCTATAATGGTTTCATTTGGATAAAAAAGATATTGTAGAGCCAACTGATTGGCTGATACGATAACTTTCTTATTATTTAATTGTAAGATCGGAAATGATATCATGCTCATTATAAAATTCTAGCATATTTGAATAAAAAAACTACAAGGTAACGATAAAATATTCAAGTAGGGTTTTTGATGACAATACGGAGATTCAACTGTCTTGTCATGGGGACAGGGGAACTGACATGATAAGATTTGTCAAGAGTTGTCAACTACCCCGTCCCCTTATGTTCTTCTATGAGTTTGTTTAATTTTCTTTTTTATCGGGCAGGTGGTTTGGCAGTCTCCGCATTCTATGCAATGATTTGATTCTATCAAAAGCTCTCCCTTGTCCTTTTCCCTTAGCGCATCAATTTGACACGACTTTGAGCAAGAGGAGCAAGTGGTACAGACCAGATGACTTGAGAAAATACGTAGATGTAGCTTTTCACCCAGCCAGGCACCAATACCAAGAAAGAAACCGAGAGGGCAAACAGCTCTGCAAAATGGTCGATAGAAAGCAATGGAAAGGCCGGCTAGAAGTATAAAAACTAACAGAAGAGGGATGGGACCAGTTAGCTGGAAAGGAATCTTGAAGGGATCTATCTTGCAGAATACAGGTATTTTATAGAAAAACGGGATCAAAATGCTAGCCAGTAATACGGTTAGAGGTAAAACTGTAAAAATTCTTTTCCAGATCGGGTGTACTTTTTTTTGTTTTTGGTTTCGGTACAAGACTTCTTGCAAAGCTCCCTGAGGGCATATCCAACCGCAAAAAATACGACCAAAAAACATAGAGATAAGAAACAACAATCCTAATAAAACAATCGAGAAGATACCAAGGGGAGTAATCGATTCTTTAAAACCTATCTTTTCAAACATACCAATGGGACAAATGCAGCCTCCTAAATAAAAACCCAATATACCAAGAGATAGAAGATTGATGTAATACCGAAGACGAAATTGTCTAAACAAATATAGGAGCATCGATAGAAACAAAAGCATAAACAGAAGGTAGTAAGACAGATCATAAAAATAGCTATAAAAGGGTTTTTTCGATTTTGAGGCACTCTCAGTCGTTTGGTTTGCTGGAGCTTCTGGAGCCGTGTATGTATCTGGGGTTTGGTTTAATTGAGATTGCTGAACAAAAGATTCGGAAGTTGCTTTTTCCTCAAGCTGATTTTGTGTCATACTGGGAACTGGTGTAGGTTTTGGTGGTTGTTGAGGTTGAGAAGGGGCTGGAGTTTTTTGAGGCGGAGGGGTTTGGTTTGCCGGCTCTGATGGTTGCGCTGGAGGAGCTACTGGTGATTGATTTTCTGGTGGGTTAACTGGAGGATTGGCTGGTGGAGGGGAAGGTGGTTCCGGCTCGGGCGGATTATCTGGTGGAGGGGGGCTTTTTGCAGGTTCTATCACATTGATTTTAGCCGTAAAGGGGACAATATCTCCAGGATGTTTTTCACAATCATACACAATTTTAACACTGGCTTCCCCGATATTTGGAAAGGATATAGTCAGTTTTTTGCTCCAGATGTACCCCTCTTTTACCCAACCTGTCTGGTTTTGTATAGTACAATTACTTACCTCTATCTTGATTTCATTCATATCCACAATACATTTCTTATGGATCTGTTGCCTGTAGGCTGTCATTTCTATCGTTTCATTCTGGTTGACTTCCGATGAAGCCGGCGAGATGGCGAATTCACATGAATAGACAGTAGGAGATAAAAGTAATCCAACAAGACTGCCCAGTAGCAAAAACAAAAATAACCGTTTTTTCATTTATAGTACCCTTTCCCATAAAACATAGATATACAATAACACATACTTATGAAAGAATGATGAAGCTTTTACATTTTATATATATTTCTCAACAAAATACTTGCTTGAAAATATATCATATCGATATATAATTTGTCGGTATATTTACTAATGATATAAAAAGGTGGTGTATTTGTGAAAATAGTAGTGTTAAATGGAAGCCCAAAAGGCAACAATAGTGTTACAATGTCGTATATCAAATATCTGCAGGTGAAGTATCCAGAGCATGATTTGGATATCAAAACGGTAGCTCTTTCCCTGCCAAAGCTTGAGAAAAATGAATCAGCCTTTAAGGATCTGATCGCTGAAATCCAATCATCAGACGCTGTGATCTGGGCGTATCCCTTATACTTTATGCTAGTTCATTCGAATTACAAAAGGTTTATTGAGCTCATCGGGGAGAGAAAGGCTGACAATGCATTTAAAGGCAAATACGCTGCCTCTTTGTCTACTTCGATTCATTTCTACGATCACAGTGCAAACAATTATATTCACGCTATCAGTGATGACTTAGGCATGAAATTTGTTAGCTCCTATTCTCCTGAAATGCACGACCTGATGAATCCCAAGAAGCGGTCCAACCTGGAGAAGTTTTTTGAAGAATTTGTGAGTGTGATTGAGGCAAAAGCCAACCTTCCCAAAGCATATCCAACTGTTAAGCCTCCAACCTTTGTCTATCAGAATGGATTGGATGGTAATAAAACAGATTTGGGAGATAAAAAACTAGTAATTGTAACTGATCAGTACCATGAAAAGGAGCCTGCTGATAATCTCTCTACCATGATTAATCGGTTCAAGAATTCCTTGACTGGTGATGTGAAAATAATCGATCTATCTACCATCAAAATGAATGGAGGGTGTCTCGGATGTCTCCACTGCGGAATGGATAATATATGCGTCTATGATAGCAAGGATGACGTTCGTAAAATTTACGAATCTGTAGGCGCAGAGGCCGATATTGTCATTTTTGCTGGCACCATCAAGGATCGCTATCTTTCTTCTACCTGGAAGTGCTTTGTGGATCGAGGATTTTTTCATACCCATCAGCCATCCTTTAAAGACAAACAATTTGGATACTTGATCTCTGGCCCTCTTGGACAAAATGCCAATCTTCGGGAAGTACTAGAAGCTTACGTAGAGATGAGTTATGCCAACCTGGTAGGAATTGTGACCGATGAAGTTGAAACGTCTCAAGACCTGGACAACCAGTTGGATTATCTTGCCAAAAGACTACTAACCAGCGCTCAAAAAGACTATTTCAAACCCAATACATTTCTGGGAGTCGGAGGAGCAAAAATATTTCGTGACGATATTTATGGAGGGCTTCGATTTATTTTCCAAAAAGATTATCAATACCTCAAAAGAAATCATATGTTGAACTTTCCTCAGCGTGACTTACCAACTAGACTCCTCAATTTGTTTCTCCCACTGACCCGTATTCCTGCTGTCAAAAAAATGATACAATCAAAGACCATGGATATGATGCATTTGCCCCATGATAAGGTAGTGCAATCTGCTAAAAAGAAGGGATAAATGCTGGAATTTGTGATTTTAGGTTTTTTGAGTAAGAATTCACTCACTGGTTATGAAATCAAGCAGTTTATGGAGCATAGTACGAGCAACTTTATCGATGCCAGCTTTGGTAGCATCTATCCCACGTTAGCTAAGCATACCTCGAAAGGTTTTATCACATGTGTAGAAAATGTAGAGGGAGGGAAGTTCAAAAAGCAGTACATCCTGACAGATAAGGGGAAAGAGGAGCTTCTCCGGTGGCTACGAATACCCTGTGTGTTTTCCCCCTTCCACTATGAATACCTGGCCAAGATGTTTTTTTACGAACTGCTCCCCCAAAAAGAAGTTATCTCACTGATCAAAGCGTTCCAAAAAACGGTTAAGCTAGAGATCCAGAAGTTGGAAGAATTGGACAAACACTGTAAGGATTTTGTTGGATTTTATCAGTATGCTACCCTTAGGTTTGGTAAAGAATGCTACCGTATGGTTTTGGATTTTCATACGAAGCTGATGGGGGAGATAAAAGGGGAAAAATAGAGGGTATAAGTTATGAAAAAAGTAATCATTATTGGAGCCTCTTCAGGGATTGGTCGGAAGCTAGCAATCGTATTTGCCTCCAAAGCTATAGAGCGATTCAGCAAAAAAAGAAAAGAGCCTATATCACCAAACGATGGACGGTAGTTGCATGGCTATTAAAAGTTCTACCCAGTTGTTTGTATTCTAAAATTTGATACACACTTAAAGGTTGGAAAAACAAATGAATATTAATGTAAAAAGCGTGATAACCAGTGGTCTTCTAGCTGGCTTAGTGATCAGCATTAGCGCAATCACCATGGTTCCTGTGGTTGGAAACGAAATGGATCTTGTGCTTGCCAGTCGAGGACTCCCGCCATTGAGCATTTTAGCAATGGTGTATTTTAGCATGATATCATTTATAAATGGTATTTTTCTGGTACTTCTATACGCACTACTAAAAGTTCAACTTGGGTCTGGAATCAAGACAGCGGTAATTATAGCCTTGTTTTTCTGGTTCCTGACTTATTTCCTTAGCAATGTATCCTTGGTTGTATATGGTTTTATGCCAGTTAAGTTGACGGTGATTGGAACTTTGTGGGGTTTAGGAGAATTATTGGTAGGCAGCATAGTTGGATCACGTTTATATAAAGAGAGAAAATACTATGGTACAAAACAAAATGAAAGCAATCATTTGTTCTAAATATGGACCACCAGAAAACTTAAAACAATCATTATGTTTTATAATTCTGGTCATAGGACTTAGCTATTTAATCTTTTGGGGTCCTATTGCTCTATTCAAAGTTAGAACAGGGAATCTTGTTGAAGGGAAAATTTATAATATTCCTGCCCTTATTTTATTTATTGTTGGGGGTTTTGTTCCATCCTTGGTTGGAATTATTTTGACTCGGTTCTATGAGGGAAAGGAAGGACTTAAGAAGCTATTTTTATCTGCTGTAAGTGTTAAGATTGGACTTCCAACTTTACTTGTCATCATGGTTTATCCTATTCTTTTAGGCTCTCTACAACTGATACTTTATACCTTCCTTGGGGGATCTTTTGATTTTTCTCAGTTTATCACTTATCTATACCTACCTTTACCTTAAATCAAAGGGTAGCTTATTTGCTGCATTGTTGTTGCATTGGATAGCCAGCTATATCCTTCAAGTATTTAATAGCCAGGTTTCCAGAACACCAACCTACAATACTCTGGAATGTTTACCAGCGTTGATTATTGGATGCATATTTGTACTATTAGTAAAGAGACAGAAAACAGCATTAAAAGGAGAGAACGATGAATGAAATCAAAAAAACAGCAGGAATGATTTTGGATGCAAGGATCATCCTTGCAGCGTTATGGATAGCTGAAGTATTAAGTAGCTTAAATGGGGATACGTACCGTCTAAGTGATTCGGATATGTTACAGGTATTACTTGCGAAAACCGGACCTATTGTTGCCTCCCCCAAATTACTATTGGTCATGTCAATCCTGTTCGTGGTTCCGATTCTTATGAGTGTCTTAACCTTGATGTGGAAGTATTCTGTGAGTCGATTGGTAAACCGCATTATAAGCATACTCTATGCTATGATCATGCTTGCTTTTTGGGTTTTAGGTTTTGTGTTGCGATCTAAGGGTTATGAGTTTGTTTGGTCAACTGCACAACTGATATTTACATCACTAATTGTCTTTTATTCCTGGAAAATGCCGAAACAAGAATGATCCATGAAAAAGGTGATTAGATATATGTTGATAACTCTTAGTGCTGTCCTGATTGGTATCCTTGTTTTTGTTAGCGTATTCCTAGCATACAGCCCAGGGAATGTGGAACCATTTTTGGATGAAAATGAGAAAGTACTACCGGGAAGTATCTCCGAAAAAATATGGGTGAATATTGGTGGGATCCAACAAGGTATGTTTATTAGAGGTAAAAATAGTAAGAATCCTGTGCTCCTTTTTTTGCATGGGGGTCCTGGTCTCCCGGAATATGCCATTAGCAGGAAGTACCCAACTATTTTAGAAGACCTGTTTACCGTTTGCTGGTGGGAGCAACGAGGAGCAGGACTTTCTTACAATCCTAAAATTCCTCTTGAAACCATGACTTTTGAACAGCTTAAATCGGACACCAAAGAAGTAACCACCTATCTCCGGAAGCGTTTTGGACAAGAAAAGATCTATCTCATGGGACATTCAGCTGGAACTTTTATAGCAATTCAAGTTGCAGCAGAAAATCCTGAATATTATTTTTCCTACATTGCTATGTCCCAGATCACCAATCAACTCGAATCGGAAAAGTTAGCCTACCAATATATGGTGGAGCAGTTTACCAAACAAGGTGACAAAAGAATGCTCAAACGGTTTGCCAAATATCCCATCACTAAGATCAATACACCCTCCTATTATGTGATGAGGGATGCACCGATGCACAAATTAGGGATAGGCACAACACACAAAATGAAATCAGTCATGAACGGGGTATTTTGGCCAATCATGTTTCACAAGGAATATACCCTCACCGAAAAAATCAATATATGGCGGGGAAAAGCTTTTTGTACCAATACCGCTAAATTGTGGAGCAAATTAGTAGCGACAGATATCACAAAACAGGTAGAGAAACTAACTATCCCTGTCTATTTCTTCGAAGGTGTCTATGATTACACGGTTTCCTACACACTGGCAAAAGCATATTTTGACAAATTGGATGCTCCCTTAAAAGCTTTTTATACCTTTGATCAATCAGCTCATAGTCCCTTGTTTGAAGAGCCAGAGCTGATGAGACGAATTCTAGAGGAAGATGTACTGGAAAATGTTTACAAAACATCCCCATGAAGGAGTAAAAATGGACACTAACAAAAAAACTGTCAATAACATGGAACCAAACAAAAATCAATACCTTTTAAAGCTCACAATTTGGGGAGGGGTGGTATTCTGGGTAACTACTATAATATGTTCCTTGCTTCCCATTGCTGCAAAGTATAGAGCCTCCTATTCCAATTGGAGCTTACAAACTGTATGGATAGCGTCTTTGCCTATGGGAATGATTATCGGATTCTTTGTCAGCTATATCTTGCTTCATTATTTTGAAAAGATTCCTTCTAAGAGCCCTATATTAAAGTCTTTACTAGTAAGCTTCATTTTCCTACTGATTGCTTTACTCCTGATTGATGGTCCTCAAAGTTTTTTTGGAATGAGCAAATCACCGGTAGCCTTGCGTTTCTTCTTTATTGGTGTCCTGTTGAATGGAGCAAGGTTTCTTCTTCTAGGGATAACGATTGGCTGTATTTACAATTACCTCTTAAAAAATTTATACAAAGGAAATAAGAAATGAAATCAATCAACAAGACCGCAAGAATGGCAGGGTTTTTGTATTTAATTTATATGGTAATTCACATCTTGGCCAACATAGTTGGACGATCTAGATTTATTGTATATGGAGATGCTACAGCAACAGCAAATAGAATTCTAGCTTCTGCATGGCAATTTCGTACTGGCATCATGATCGATCTTCTGGGAGCTGTTTTATTTCTTTTAACAGCCTGGACTTTATATGTGTTGTTAAAACCTGTCAATAAGAAAATTGCTTTACTCTTCTTGTTACTAAACTTATGCGGAGTTGTCATTTATTCTTTGAATTTGCTGAACCAGTTCACTCCTTTATTACTTCTTGATGGAGATATTTATTTAAAAACCTTCCAAGCTGATCAATTACAGTCTCTGTTTATGTTATTTCTGAATATTTACAAAAATGGATTTATGATGGCTCAGATTTTCTTTGCTATTTGGGTCTTTCCTTTAGGTTATTTGATTTTTAAGTCGATGTTTCTCCCTAAAATTTTAGGTATCATCCTGATGATTCACAGTTTCACCTGGTTGTTATATGTGGTTATGTTCTTCTTTATTCCAAATTTCATTGGAATCACCTATATCAGTTTCCCGCTCGGATTTATTGCGGAGTTTGGACTTACTTTGTGGTTACTGATCAAGGGCGTAAAAGAAACAAAACTAACTTTAGTTTGTTAGGAGGAGATTTAGCATGGAACCAAACAAAATGAAAGCAGTCGTTTGTACTAAATATGGACCACCCGAAGTTCTACAGATGAGAGAGGCAGAAAAGCCAGTCCCAAAAGATAACGAAATGCTAGTGGAGGT
>Ga0247841_10005943_pt1 | contig 19318 bp, 16 predicted proteins | sample LaCruzMarch2015__2_FD_192410 | JGI IMG/M metagenome (GOLD analysis project Ga0247841, IMG submission 192410) | Freshwater microbial communities from meromictic Lake La Cruz, Castile-La Mancha, Spain - LaCruzMarch2015_18m | ecosystem: Environmental > Aquatic > Freshwater > Lake | place: Spain... | reverse complement strand
CTTCCTTTTCGATCCGGAGCGGGCTAAACTATCGGACGAGGAGAGGGCTTACTCAACGGTGCCGTGGCTGTGGAACCATGATTTCATCGATAAGCATCCTGAGGCCGTCAAGCGTTACGTAACGGCCACGACGCAATATCCCACACCGGTCCACGGCTACATGAGCCAGGCGAATTTCCTCCTGACACACGATACTTATGACCGCCTGCCGCAGATCAAGGCGCCGACGCTGGTCATAACCGGCGCGCGGGACCGCCTGATAGATCCGGAGAACTCCAGGATACTGGCTTCAAGGATCCCCGGCGCGGAACTTGTCATACTGGAAAACGCCGGTCACGGATTTGTTTCGGATACGGCGGAAGAGAGCAGCGATAAGATCATCCGCTTCCTCGAGCGATAGGGGCTCCTATTGCAGACCCAAATAGTAGGGGAGTACCTTCAGGCCCGCCCGCAGCCCATGTCATTGCGGACCCGAAGAACTCGTCACAGTGAAAATTTGACAGAATGGCATATTCTAGTAATAATATAACAGCATAAGAAAGTTAAGGGAGAATATTATGGCCGCCCAGGTTGTTAAATTAACCATAAGCTTGCCGCGTGATTTATTGTCAATAACTGATGAGGTTGCGGCTGAAAGAAGAATCAGCAGAAGCAAAGTACTATCTATGTGTTTACGGGATCTTGCCGACAGGAGATTGAAACTGAAAATGGCTGAGGGATATAAGGCATTGGCCGAAGATAATCTAAAATTTGCAGATCAAGCAATGACCATTGCGCGCGAGGTATTGACAGATTAGGGATTTTACTCAATGTCTGTTGATTGTAAGCGGGGCGAGATCTATTTAATTAGTTGGGATCCGGCCAGGGGTAGTGAGCAAGCTGGAACAAGGCCGGCTGTAATTATTCAAAATGATATGGGAAACGAATTCAGTCCTACTACTATTGTTGCGGCATGCAGTACCGCCGGCACTAAAGCCTATCCGTTTATTGTTAAAATTAAAGCTAAAGAGAGCGGTTTGGACAGAGATTGTGCCGTCAATTTAGCTCAGATTATGACAATTAGCAAAGCAAGATTGATTAAGAAAATTGGCCGGTTGTCACCTGATAAGATAATTGAGCTTGATGATGCTATCGTAAATAGCCTCGGACTCAGATGACGGCAATAACAAGTGCAAAAACGTCACTGCGACCGATTTCTTCCCCCGTCATTAGAAGCCTTGCTTTCCCTGTCATTGCGGTGAGCCGAAGCTGCGAGCCCAAGGTGTGGCAGGAAGCGAAGCAATCTCTCTGTAGGGGCGTACCTTCAGGTCCGCCCGCAATAAGGATGTCATTGCGAGCGCAGCGAAGCAATCTCACGGCCTGGCAAGGCGAAACCGCCTACGGCCTGAACCCCTTCCTCTGCAGTAACATCTCTATGAACGCGTCCGCCCTAGCCTCAAACTGTGACATCGAGAAATTGGCCGGGTCCATGTGGTCGGCCTCGATCACCACCGAGGGCACGCCCAGTTCCTCCTGCAAAGCCCGCTTGATATCCATCTGTCCCAGCGTAATGGGCATGCATGACTTATTGGAGTGCAGTATCACGCCGTCGATGTGGTAGTCGCGGCAGGCTTTGAGCACCATCTCCTTGCGCCTTTGCATCGAGACGCAGGACACCATGGGATACGACTGGAGCGATTTCATGGCCAGCGCCTCTAAAGGATTAGACGTATCGAGCCGTATGGACCAGGCCGCCGAATAGGTCTCGGCCACCACCACACCCCCGTATTTCTCGAAGTAGTTGAAAAGTCCGAGGTTGTACCACAGCGGTATGTTGTCCCAGAAAAGCCGAACCTTCTCCTCGGCGATTATCCCGGTCTTGTTCTCCGCACGCTGTTTTACTTCATCCCGGACCCTGGTCAGATAGTCGACGGCGAGCTGTGTGCCCTGCCTGGTAACCATAACGAACATCAGCCCGACCTCGGCCGCGGAGATCGGAGTGGGTATGCAGCGCCGGTATGACGTGATCTCGTCCCACAAGGCGCAGGACTGGTCGGACATGCGGACGACCTCCGCCAGCCTATTATAATCCATCTTTTTGCCGGTCACCTCTGTGAGGAAGGCGATGATGCGGTGTATCTCGCTGAGTGCGTAGTCGATGTGGTAACGCTGAATATTCTCAATTGGTACCTGGGGCAGGTCGGCTTTGAACACCTTAGCGTTGGGAAAGCGTTTGGCTATGTACTGGAAATTTTTCATGGCAGGCACGCAGCCTGCGCCCGGTATAAATATCATGTCTGGTTCCGGCAGTCCGCCCAGCGGCACCCCATCCTCGCCCATCATGCCGTTGATATAGCCCACGCAGTTGCGCAGGTATCCGCACAGATCCGGGGAAAATCCCATGGACTCGGCGGTCATATAGTTTTTATGTATCAGCCCGAAGGCGGCGCAGACGGGGGACCAGTTCTCGGGAAAGACCGGCTGCAGGTCCATGGCGTAGAAGATCTCGATCAGGCCGTTCATGGGCGGCATCCAGCCGACGGGCTTGCCGGACTTCTTGGCCTCGTGTCCCTCCAGGTAGAACTCGGCGACGATCTTCTGCAGTTCCCTGGCGGTGGCCAGCCTTTTGGTCGATTTCCCTGTACCTTCCATCTTATCCACCGATCATCTCGAAGAAGGCCCCGAAGCGGGTCTTGAGCTGTCCCTCGATGTTGCCGCTCTCGTCCATCTCTATCGACAATACCGGTATGTCGTCGTTTCTCAGCGCCTCCGACAGCGCCGGGTAGTCGGCCAGGTGCGGTGTGCAGAACTTCTGGAAGAGGAAGATGACGCCCTTTGCACCCGATCGATCAACCAGTTCCTTTATGCGCGGTACCCGGTCCTCGATGTTCGAGCGGGAGGGACAGGGAAAGCGATGCATATAGCGGTCGATCAGCCGATCCATGGGGTCGGTGCCCGAGCCGTCGGCAGGCTCGCAGTAGCGGTACCCGTTGCAGAGGTCGTCGGCAACCACGCGCCCGCCCATTGCCTCGAGCAGGTCGAAGATCCACATCTGTTCGACGATGCTGCCCGATACCAGCACCGGAATGCCTTTTACTGGAATAGCTTTCTTACCGTCGAGTGCGCCAGCGAGATTGGTGAGGAGTTTGAGGTATACCTCGGGAGGCAGGGAGAAACCCGCCTCCATTATCGTGTAAAAGTCGCGAGCAGGCGGCACAAATATGTTCCGCAGGCGCAGTTCGTGCAGGCGAAGCAGGTTGTGTCTGATCTCAGCGTAAAGGTCGAGTGACCGGCTCAGTGTAGTCGAATCGACCCTTCCACCAACCCCAGCAAGTTTATCGATAAGTTCGTTCAGTGTATTTCTGTAGAAAGCCCTGGCGATCTCATTCAAATTATATGGCAGCGGCACGGTATGGAAAAACTTAATCCCTGTGTTCTCCTCCCAGATATTCATCATACCGCACGATATATCGCAGGTGTAGCCTTGTATAACTCCCGAGAGATACTTGTACTCGCCGCGCATAGCCCTTTCCAGCGAGGTCCGCATGTAGGGGCAGACGAAATTGGGGACCAGGTTGCCGGCTTTTTCAACAGTCGTCATGCCGCCGAATATCCTCACTGGCAGGAACCCGGCCGCGTGGATAAGCTCAATGGGTGTGTATGTGCAGAACCAGCCAAAGACCTTCTGTTTCTTTGCATCGCGGGCGAACCGCTCTGTCCTATTACTTACAGCCTCTACAAAAAGACCGATATCAATAGGTGTCATGGTTGACCCGATATTACCCGCCATAAACTCGTCCTGCTTCAAAGTGTGAAAATCGCATCCCATTCTAATGGAGTATCACTGCCTACCCAAATGCACTTTGGCATCAGAATATTACCATACAACCGTATTCAAGGAAATAACTTATTATTTGATCATCGTCGGCCTAAATCCTGTAACTCATAACAGGCGAGAGGGATAAAGATATGCCGATTAAATAAAAGACTATATCAACATAACATTGGCATCGTACCTAAAAGAACGATCCTCCACTATTACATGATCCTAGCCTAAAGATCAGTCCAGATAAGCTTTAATTTCGATTGAGCTCATCCAAGCGAATGCCATATCACTCCTAATATTTGCGGAAATTGATTATATTATGGTGCTGATGATTTATTTTGTAAACGTATGGATACCCAAATGGGTAAAGCGGCTTCACTTTTTGCAGCAGCACTGTCGTTCCGCAATATTCGAAACCTATTTCTTGCATAAGACGAACGATGTCTGCCTGCACACACACTTCCGTCTTATCAACGGTGAAGTCGCCGATGATGATCGTGCAATATCCGCTGTTTCGTAACTTCATAAAAGCTTTACCCATTATTTCTTTAAATCCCGCAACAAAATCGGCGTATGTACTACAGTTTCCTAAATCATTTGAACGTTCAGTGTAGTATTTAATTCCTTCTCGGGCACCCATTCTATAGAGTTTTCCGTTATTGTAGCGTGTTCCTTTAGCCTTGTTCCGCAAGATATTGTGATATGGCGGTGAAGTCACTATGTAATCTACACAGTCAATACTCTCCAGTGTCTCTTTCGCATCACCAACGTAGTAAACGAAGTCTAAAAAGCCTTTTGTCTTGAGCCGTTCTACTGCGATTTTCTTGTACGCTGGATTTAAATCAATCCCGATGCCTTGCCTGCCCAGTTTATTTGCCGCGATTAGTGTCGTACCGCTTCCAACAAAGGGGTCAAGCACCTTCATGCCTCGCTTAGTGAAAAGCCCGATCAGTTTCTCGACATCGCGTACCATGAAAGGTGCAGGATGCTCGTATGCTTCTTTGTCTTCATTCGTTGGCTCAGAGAACCAAAAGCTAGATGTCAGGAGTAACCATTCCTTACCAGTCAGGTCGTTGAGCGCGTTCCTTGGATCGTAACGACCAGGTTTTCTCTCCTCTGACAATGGTTTCCTTGGTTTCTTTTGCCTTAACTTTTTACCCAATTCGGCGTTTTCTTTCATAGTTGCCTTGACACTCTAACAATCTCTTCAATCGTCGGCTTAGAGTACTTGGCTAATCGTGCTACGTCCTCGTAGGTCGCAAATCGCCAATTATTGTCGCGGAATGCAGTCGTGAACAATGGATCCAGCATACCGCACAGCTCGGACTCTCGATCTTTTGGAACAATCATGAATTTTGGTATAATGCGCTCGACATTGGATCCCCGTATTATAGCCGAAGCGAAGTTGGTCGAGTTTTCGACTTCGAACACACACTCAATTCGAGGACCTCGTTTGGCAAGCCAAATGACGTCCATCATTTCGATCCTCTCTATTTGCCGTATGTCGTATCGATGAATAATCGGTACTAGGGACTTTAGATCGGCATGTTCTCGCAACCAAGTCTGATCTTCACATACTTCAGATTGTTCGCGTTTTCCAACGTAAGTCTCATATCCAGCTTTCTTACCAATTTTTAAGATTAGACGAATGATTTCTGAATGCTGTGTGCCGCTCTTTATTATCGCTTCCTTTATCTTCCAATATCCACCTGACCTGTACGCATATTTCTCCAGAATAGACTTGATGCCCTTGGGATCTGGAGTCAATCCGTTTGGGTAATTACGGAATAGTTCACCCAGTACGTCATCGAACCTAACCGAGACCTTTCGCCGCAGAATAGACAACACGGTCTCATCAATGCGATCTTGCAGAGGCCGATCCGGGAAATTGATGACCTCTCCCGGATTCATGAACCACCAGTAGTCGCCTGCCTTGTTTTCCCTATTCTCCCAAGTATTAAAGATCTTGCCATCACCAACATTCTGCAATAACACTGAACGTATCTCATCCTGGTACTCCTTGGGCTGCATATATCCGGCCTGCAGCATTTCCGGCAACAATCCAGCGATTATGAAGTCATATGGCGTGGGCTCATTTCGCTGAGCAATGACCTCGACTGTTTTCTGAACAATGAAATGCTCTAGGCCGGACTTGTCACTGCTGAAGTCTACGTTACGCTGTTTCACACATCGAATATAGAAGTCCGCCCCAGATGTTCCATACGGATTGGCAACATTTGATTCACCGGAACGTCGGTTATATTGATGTGTAACTTTATCGAACTTAAAACCCGCCATCCTGACCGCGTGAACGAAATCATTCCATTCCTGCAATTTCTTATGATGGAACGTGATAACGATGTATCCATCATCTCTCAGCACGCGATGAAGTTGTATAAAAGCATTTTGCAGCCTCCTACGATACTCTTCTCTTCCTATTTGTCCTTTCTTGATAGTGATCTCGGACCGTAGGTCAGGCCAATAGAGAGGGTCTATTTTCTGGAGCCACACTAGCCATATCAGACTAAGGTCTAAATAGGGAACCAGTCCTGCATACGGCGGGTCTGTAATGATGAAATCGACGCTCTTGTCAGGTACGTATTTTGATAGGTCAGCAATATCCATAGCCCCATAGACCAGGTCGGCATCCAGCTTAATCTTCTTCGACTTGTTGAAACCTGACACCCTAATGTGACTTGGCAATGTAGCTTGAGCGTCGCGCAGTGCAGAGACTACACCCTGCTTGTCAATGCATGACCTACGAAAGACCACAAGTGGATTCTGTTCCATTTGACGCTGGCGAATCATATAATCTGCCCTTCCCCAACTGCCAGAGAAATCACGGCTTGCAGTCTCATGCCGAGGTACGACCATTTTAGATGTAAGATGTAATGCCTGAATGAAACCAAAAAGCAGTTGTAACTGTATATCTCGATTATGTTCACTCAATATTTCGTGGAAGATGCGCGACAACAAGTACAGATTGCGTCTAGTCCATAGATATTGAAACTGCTTGCCGCCGATGTCAGTAATAAATTTATGCGTCACAGTGGGAGTATCTGGAAATTGATCGGCAGGATACCAATAGGGAATTTGCAAATCCTTCATTTCACTGGCGTTCTTACGATCAGCTTCATTTGCATCAATGAAATACCTTTCACGTTTGCCCCGCCCTGATTTCGGGCTCGTGCCCAGGGGCGAAGGAACTTCGATGGCAAGCGTCACCACTTCGTTTGCGCACCATCTGTAGTTAAACACTGTTCCGGCTCTCCCTATGTGCTGCCTGATGAAATGTCGCATATAGACCGGGTCTCCTTCAACAGTAGCTGCTATCCGACTAAACGCTTCAGTAAAAGAAGTCTCGTCGTACTTAGAAGTAAGCACCTCGATAATAAACGAGGTCAGCGGATTAAGATCAAGGGCTATCGCCCTGCGGCCTATCTTGAGAGCCTCGAATGCCACCATCGCACTCCCTGCAAACGGATCAAGTACGATTCCGTTCTTCGGACAATACCGTTCGATGAACTGAGCCCATATATTGTGCGGCTTCTTGCCCCAGTATTTCATAGCAGTATACATTGGGGGCCTAGTATCTTCTACGAGAGCATAATTAATGTGTGGTAGATTATGCGGTAATATCAAACACAATCACCTCTGTGCGCCCAGCGTTTTGTTGTATCGATTTTACCTACAACAGGGCTCAAATACAAGCAGCTTTGTATATCCCCTCAGAAAACTGTCCTACCTTGAATTAATATGACATCAAATTTGCAATGTAAGGTTAAAAGCAATGAAAGGTGAATAAGCCTTAAATAGCACGGAGCGGATACAAATGGCGGGCTGCGGAATAGCTTGAAGGCCCTGACCTACATCCGCAGTATCCCAAACCTCTATAATCTGGAGGGGCACCTATCCCGATGCTCCATCGATGAAAACAATATCTCGCATCAAACAATCCACTATACTCAACAGCCTTGCATCCAGCAATGTTTGCTTTTATAACAATATGATAACTATTAGTTTCATGATACGCCTGCGCTATGCCTCCCGTTCTACAGGCTAGTGTATCTCCATCTCCACCCACTGATATGGCTTTACGGGTAGCGTTTACATAAATGTTTGATTACATAAAGGCGATAATCGCCTGAGGCAACGTTCCCTTGCAAGTTACATCAAATCTGTAAAGAGGACGTACTTCAACCAGCGTAGCACAGAGATCACAGTTTAAAGTTAACTCTATATTATCCTTTTATTCCCTTTTTATATTTACTTGTTCTCGCGGGAAAGCGGGCTGCTGCCACAGCCAGGTCGCCTTTGACTCCCTCCATCTACGACTTGTCCATTATTCTTTAACCCTATATCCTTATTAATATGACGAGAACCGAGATTGCGGTCTTTGGCGGAGGCTGCTTCTGGTGCACCGAGGCGATTTTCACCGAGCTCAAGGGGGTAATTAAGGTTACACCTGGGTATACGGGCGGACGCACTTCCAATCCCACGTACCAACAGGTGTGCAGCGGCAATACCGGACACGTGGAGGTTGCCAGAATCGAGTTCGACCCCGCGCTGATCAGTTACAACGACCTGTTGGAGGTCTTCTTCTTCACCCACGACCCGACCACACCAAACCGCCAGGGCAACGACCACGGCGAACAATACCACTCCACTATCTTTTATGTGGACGATGCACAAAAGGAGATGGCAGAGAAATTTATCGATAAATTAAACGCCGGCAAGGAGTTCGGCGCACCGATCGTCACCACGCTTAGACCGCTGGGCCAGTTTTACGAGGCCGAGGATTACCACCAGGAATACTTCCGCAAGAACGCCGGGCATGTGTACTGCCGACTTGTCGTCGCGCCTAAGTTAGCCAAACTCAGGGCTAAGTTCAAGGACGCTGTGAAGTAAGGCGCAAGGACACAAAACAGAAACGTCATTGCGAGGAACGTAGCGACGAAGCAATCTCATCACGTGACGTCTTCGAATCCACAGATTGCTTCGCTTCGCTCGCAATGACGAGAGAAAAAGCAGCCAGTAGGGACGTACCTTCAGGTGCGCCCGTCTTCGCGGGCGGGTTTAAAAACCCGCCCCTACAGATTGCCGCGGCCTTCGGCCTCGCAATGACGGGGTGAGGGAGAGCTCGCAATGACGGAGGGGCTAGACGTAGTCTGTCGGCATAATACCTAATTGACATTCATATGTTAAGAAACGTATAGTGTCTCAAAGCAGCTATGAAACCCATACTCTTTTCACAACATGCCCTGGATCAGATGCCTGATCGTGGTGCTACCAAGGAAGAAGTTGAGGCGGCTATGTAGTCACAGTTTATGTCTTCTATTTCGGAGGCACAGAATGAAAATTAAATACGACCCCCAGGTCGACGCTCTTTACATATCTTTTAAGAAAGGGCCAACCCAGGTAACCACTTTACATTTCAGTGAATACGTGGCTATTGATCTGGGTCCGCAAGAAGAAATAGTAGGTATCGAGATCCTCGGCGCCTCTGATCATCTTGCCCTTGAACGGCTTAATCCAAAAGTTCTTCTCGAAAATCTCAAGCCGGCCTGATCGATGACTACACCAATTAAGGCAGCGCGCATTGAGTATCAGACTAAGGGTGGCCGTCCCTAGGATGAGGTCAAGCAGGAAGTAAAGCAGTATATTGCCAGTAGGGACGGGAAGAAGAAGAAACCCCGGGACCTTCATAACAAACTCGCCTAACTATCGAATCGCACACCAGGACAATAAAACTCGTCATTATCCTTCAGGTTGTGCGCCGTAGTGAAACTACCTATAAATAGTAAGAAGCGCAGCGACGAAGCAAGCTTGTGAGTGATTATAGAGCACCAGATTGCCGCGCCCTTCGGGCTCGCAATGACGGGGTGGGCTTAACCCTGAGTGCAATGTCCAAATCCAACGCATCAGCGACCTTGAAGAGAGTGTTTAGCGTAGTATTTGAATCACCCTTTTCCAACCGTGAGATAGCGGGCTGACGCGTACCAACGATCCTGGCAAGCCGTGTCTGACTGATCTTCAGCTGGTTTCTGCGCTCTATTATAGTTCTTACCAGGTCATATTTAGGCTTTAAGGCATTATATTCCTTGCCGATTCCCGGTTTTTTGAGCAGATCGGCCTCAAGGTCCTCATATCGTGTTGATTTTCCGTTTGCCATTTTCTCAATCCCTATCTGAATCTGTAAACCCTATAGCATATTATACCATATATGTTATATTTTCAACCGGATTAAATATTATTCATCCTCCGGATCGCCAAATTTACATCTGCTGGTAATAGCCTATCTTCCTTTTTCAAAAAAGCGTGCAATAACACGAAATTACGCTCTTCAATTGCACAGAATAGAATGCGATACGTATCTGAGCCATGCTTTATGCGGAGTTCTCTGATACCCGACTTGTGAATTTTTCTTACGTAGGGCATACCCAACGTGGGACCGAACTGCCGTAACAATTTGAATACGTGAAGGATTTCTGCTATCGCGCCATCAGACTGATGAAGAATGAAGTCTTTTACCGGTTCACTTCCATTCTCGTCGATAAAGAAAACGAGTTGCCAATCCATGCCAGGTATTATACTGTAATCACGAAATACATACGACAATCGCAGAATAGCATTGATTCACATAGCATCAGTTTTTGGCCGCGTCCTTCTCCAGCTGTTCCAGTATCAAATCAACCGCCATACCGGCAACCTCCCCGGCCAGCGAGGAACAGCGCTCGATAACACCGGCCTTGACCGCGGCCTCGAGATCGGCGGCGTCTATCAGGTTGAAAAACCGCCCGTAGAACTTGACCTGCAGGTCATGGCAGCGGCACGTTCCGTATTCTGCCATGAACCTGTTCTCAAGCTGACGGCAAAGCAGGAGGGCCTTCATCATCTTGCCGCGGCGGTGGAACTCTTCCTTTTTTCGTCCGAAAAGATAACTGATGGCCATCACCGCGCCCGACAGCGATCCGCAGTGGCCGTCACCGGTTAACCCGATGCCGTCGGCAAAGCCGGTGGCAGCCCGTAAAACTACGTCGTTTTCCATGCCCAGCGTCTCCGTTACAGCCGCGAAAACGCTCTGCGCGCAGTTGCCGTTCTCCGTCTCGTACTTCTTCGCCAGCGCAAATGCCCTGTCCTTGATCTCCTGCCGCGATTTTTCCATCTCAATAAAACTCCTTCACTCTCAGCCGGCCGGCATTGCGTGGAAACCACCGGCACAGCGATATTATATCCTTACTCCCCATCCCGCATCACCTTGCCATACTACCTGTCTAATACTATACTTTCTACAGTAGTCCGCTTCAAGCAGGAGACGATAAATGATTGAAAAAGTGCACACGCATATAATCGCGGAACTCGAGCAGAACACCAAGACGGACATCATATTCATCCTGGCCTCGATATTGCTAAACCTGATCACGCTGGCCATCAACACGGGAGTCGCTTCCAATTCCGACAAGAGCGGGCCCCAGTGGGTCATCTTCTTCACTTTCATCTTGCTGGTGATCGTGGTCAACCTGGTGGCAGAGATCGGTATCATCAAGGGCAAGCAGAACAGGCAGAAGCTGATAGACGGCCTGCTCAAGATGTACAAAGACCAGGGAGTGGACGGCTACTACGACCCGTCATTGCTCGGTAATTACAACATGCGCTACAACCTCTTCATGCTGGTAGTGCTGGTCACCGGCGTGATCGCCATCGTCGTCCCCGTGGTGCTGCTTAAATAAGCTTATCAACGCAGCAGGCCGCTAACGTTGCCCATGAAAAATATCGAGACTATTTCACCTGCGGAATGCGCCCGCATCCGGGGTATACTCTTCGATATAGACGATACCTTTACACACGAGGGCAGCATGGTCCCCGCAGCTTTCCAGGCGCTGTGGGACCTGCATGACGCAGGCCTGATCACGGTCCCCCTCACAGGCCGCCCGGCCGGCTGGTGCGACCACTTCGCCCGCATGTGGCCGGTGGATGGCATCGTGGGCGAGAACGGCGCCTTCTACTACTATTACGACCGCAAAGCGGGCAAACTTCGCCAGCGCTACATATTCACTCCCGAACAAATAGCCGACAAGCGCGCTGAACTGGCGGCTATTAAAGACGAGATGCTGCGCAGGGTGCCGGCCGCCGGCGTGGCGTCCGACCAGCCCTTCAGGCTGTTCGACCTGGCCATCGACTTCCGCGAGGACGTTAAACCGCTCAGCGAGGCCGAGATCGACGAGATCTGCCGCGTATTCGCTGAGCACGGCGCCACGTATAAAATAAGCTCGATCCACGTCAACGGCTGGTTCGGTGACTATAACAAGCTGTCCACGGCTAAACTGTTCCTGAAGGAACGGTTCTCCCTGCAATGGGAGGTGGCTTCTAAAACAATGCTCTTCGCCGGGGACTCCCCCAACGACGAGCCGATGTTCGAGGCGCTCGAACTGTCCGTGGGAGTGGCCAACGTAAAGAATTTCAGCCATAAGATGAAACACCTGCCGAAATATGTCACAGGCAAAAGCGGCGGGCACGGCTTCGCCGAGATGGCCCGCATCATACTTGATAAAAGAAATCAGGCTTAAGGAGCGTACACGTGAGCACTAAACCCGTCGTATCGATCGTCAAAGGAAAGTTCCCCCCCGACAGGCAGCAGATAGACACCATGGTCCGCAAGGCCATAGACCTGGCGGGCGGACTGCAGGGCAAGATCAAAAAAGGCAGCCACGTCGTGCTCAAGCCCAACCTGTTCGCACCCTACCCACCACCCATCTCGGTGGACCGCCGCGTCATATCCAGCATGGTCAGGCTGGCGCGCGAGGCCGGGGCCAAACGTGTCAGCGTGATCGAGGGCGTAAGCGTGGGCACGATGATGAAACGGGTCAGGCCGTCGGCCACGCCCTGCGGAATGAACCGCGGATTCAAGACGGCCGAGATCATGCGTATACTGGGGATCAAACGGGAGGTGGAGGAGGCGGGCGGCGAGGTCATCGGCGTCGAGGACGCCGAAAAGGTCGAGGTCGATATCAAGGGCGGCATAGCACTGCACCACGTCAATTATCCTAAAGTACTGCTGGACGCCGACTGCTTTATCAATATACCTGCTATGAAGACACACACCATGACCATGGTGACGCTGTCCATCAAAAATCTGCAGGGCGTGCTGGACGAGCGCGGCAGGTACTATTCCCACCGGGACGACATGCACCAGCACATGGTGGATATAAGTAAGATACGCAAGCCGGACCTGGTGCTGCTGGACGGCCTGCTGGGCATGGAGGGCATGGGCGCAGGAGAAGGGGGCACTCCCGTTGAGATGGGCGTGATCATGGCAAGCTACGACACCGTGGCCCTGGACTCCATAGCCTCGATGTGCATGGGAATCGATAACCCGCTGGTGGTCAGCACCACCAGGCTGGCGGCCCACGACGGCCTGGGCACGGCCAATCCTTTCCTGATCGAAGTCGCCGGTGAAAGCGTAGCCTCGGTCAAGAAGAAGTTCCAGCTACCCGTCACCTATACCATGCCGATCGACAGCATAGTGACGGGCATGTACCCCAACATCGACATCTATATCGGGGGCGCCTGCTCCACCTGCTGGCTGATGGCCGCATTAGCAAGTAGTCAGCTGGCCAAGGTGCCGCAGCGCGTATCGCTGATTGTGGGGGTCGACCCCAAGATACCACCGAAGCTGAGGACCGATATGGCGCACACTTTTTTCCTGGGAGAATGCGCACTGGCCACGGGCGGCGACCTGCTGGAGTTGCGCAACGCCATGCAGCTCGCGGGCCTCGACCGCTTCCTGGGCGGCTGCCCGCCCTACGAACAGAGCCTGGTCAAGCTGGAGGATATCCTGATCGAAATGGGCTACCTCAACCCGCAAGACCTGGTGGACAAGGCCAACAAGCACAGGGAGGAGTTCTTCCATTATTATCATGAGTATGACCCGACGTGGGAACCGGAACTGGCATGATTCATTGTGAGGGGTCCGAGGACGGGCGCACCTGAAGGTACGCCCCTACAGGTACGCCCTACGGCTAAGTTTTGTAGGGGCGGGTTTTTAAACCCGCCCGAATATTGAATTAAAGGAGGGTTGACATGGCTGAAAAGAAATACGTGATCGCAATCGATTCGGGCACGCAGAGCGTGCGGGCCGTGATATTCGACAAGCAGGGCAACCAGGTTGCCATCGAGCAGGCCGAGCACGAGCCCTATTTTTCGCTGCAGCCGGGCTGGGCCGAGCAAAACTCGCAGGACTACTGGACCAAACTGTGCTTCTGCACGAAGGGAGTAATGGCCAAGGCCAAAATACCGGCTGACGAGATCACCGGACTGGGCATCACCACCCAGCGCTCGGCCTCCTTCCCGGTGGACCGCGAGGGCAACCCGCTGCGCCCGGCCATTATCTGGCTGGACCAGCGCGTCACCGAGAACGCCCCTCCCATCAGCGCCAAGGCGCGCCTGATATTCAGCGCCATGGGGCTGGGGGACGCTATGGAAAAGGCGCACCGCGAGTCCAAGTTCCTCTGGATACAGGAGCATGAGCCCGAGATATATAAAAACACCTACAAGTTCCTGCAGATCTCCGGCTGGCTGGTCAAGAAGATCACGGGCGAGTTCAAGGACTCACTGGGCATGATGGTGGGCGCCTGGCCCATGGACTACAAGGCGCTCAAGTGGCACTCCCTGGACCTGGCATACGAGACGCTGGCCGTCAAGAGGGAGCACTGCGTGGACCTCTTCCCACCGGACACCGTCCTCGGCCATGTAACAAAGAAGGCCGCCGAAGAGACCGGACTGCCCGAGGGTCTGCCCGTGGTGGTGGGCGCGGGTGACAAGCAGTCAGAGCTGCTGGGCGCGGGCGCCATCGACCCGTCCGTCGGCGTCATCAGCTTCGGCACCGCCACCTGCATGGAGGTGATCAGCTACAAGTACATCTCCGAGAAGCAAATGAAGTTCTACACCTGGCCCTCGGCGCTGCCCAACGCCTGGGACCTTGAGATGTTCATCTTCCGCGGTTTCTGGATGGTCACCTGGTTCAAGGAGGAGTTCGGGCACCGTGAGGCGCTGGAGGCTGCGAAACGCGGCGTGGCGCCGGAGGTCGTCCTGGACGAGGTCATCAGCAAAATACCCGCCGGTTCGCTGGGACTAATGCTCCAGCCCTACTGGACGCCCATGATCTATGACAAGTACGCCAAGGGCTCCATCATAGGCTTCGGCGAGGTCCATACGCGAGCGCACCTCTACCGCGCCATACTCGAGGGCATCGGCTACGAACTGAAGCGAATGTATGATGAAACGCGCAGGAAGACGGGCATCCCCATCAAAGAAATACGTGTAGGCGGAGGAGGCTCCAAGAGCGATGTGGCGGTGCAGATTGCCGCCGACCTTTTCAACCTGCCGGTCTCACGTATGGCTACTTCGGAGATATGCGCGCTGGGAGCGGCCATCGACGCTGCCGTGGGCACGGGCATGTTCGGCTCGTTTAAGGAAGCGGTGGCCTCCATGGTGAAGAAGGGCAAGACCTTCCAGCCCAACCCGGACAGCCACCACGTATACCAGCAGCTATATGACGAGGTATACCTCAAGACCTACAAATCGCTGGAGCCCCAGTATAGAAAAATAGCCAAAATCACCGGCTACCCGGTCATCCACAAATCGGCTAAGTAGCCTGGTTGGCGGCCTTGATCATCTCGGCCAGCTTGCGGCTGCCCTCGTAGAGGGTGCGCTTGCAGGTGGCGAAATCGACGTGGTACAGGCCGAACCTGGCCTCGAAGCCGTGGGCCCACTCGAAGTTGTCCATCAGGGTCCAGTATAAATATCCCTTGACGTTCATGCCGTCGGCGATGGCCTTGTTGATCACCAGCAGGTGGTCCTCGATATACTTTGCCCTCCTGGTGTCCGCGGCATCGGCGATGCCGTTCTCCGTAATGTAGATGGGCTTGGAAGTATAGGAGGTGATCAGCTTCAGCGAACGGTACATGCCCTCCGGGTAGATGGCCCAGCCCATATCGGTCAGCTTCTCCGGCGGGGCCTTGGTGGTCTCGAGGAACTGCTCCTTGCCGAAGGGCTTGAAGGCGCGGTAGTGGTTGGTATAGTAATTGAGCCCGATGAAATCGAAGGCGTCCTTCTGCCCGCCCCTGTATTTCTCGTTGACCACGCCGGGCAGGGAGAAATCGAAGCTCCCCTTAACCAGGTACTCGAAGTGCGCATTGTTCATGTTATTGTTGAGCATGCGCGCGATCAGGATGTCCAGCAGGTTCCACTGGCTCGGCGGATCGAACAGGGCCACGTGCACCACCAGGCCGACCTGGGCATCCGCCCTGATCTTTTTAATGGCGTTGTAGGCTTGCGTGTGCGCCAGCAGCATGTTGCGATAGACGACAGCCGCCTGTTTAGCATCCGTGCGGGCCGGCGGGAACTCGGCGCTGAAATAGCTCAGGACGGCGTAGATGGCCGGCTCGTTGATGGTGCACCATATCCTGACCTTCGGCCCAAGCTTGCGAACCACGCGCTCTACGAACCGGGTGAAGATGGCGGGGGAATCGTCCTGCAAAAATGCGCCCTTATCCTCGAACCAGATGGGATTTGTAAAGTGGTGCAGCGTGATCATGGGCTCGATGCCGTTGGCCAGCATCTCATCCACTTCCTTCTCATAGTGGTCCAGGGCCGACTCATCGAACTCCCCCTGTTTGGGCTCGATCTTGCTCCACTCTACCGAAAAGCGGTAGGCGTTGAACGAGAGGGCCTTCATCAGCTGCACGTCCTCTTTGTAGCGGTTCCACGCGTCACAGCACACTCCAGCCTTCTGGCCGTTGAGGATGCGGGGCTTGCCCTGTTCGTTCACGGCGGACTCGAACTGATACCAGTTGTTATTGGTGCAGTTCCCCTCTATCTGGTGGGAGGCCGTGGCGCTGCCCCACAGGAAGTCCTTGCCGAAACGCAGCGGCGCCTGCTTCAGCTTGTCGAAATCGAACTTCAGATTAAGCCCGCGGTCCCTCAGGCTGAGAACCAATACGATATAAATGATGACCAGCGCCGCTACGATTATTGCTACAACCAACATGCCGCTCATAATTTGCTCCTTACCTCAGAAATTCGATGCCGGAACGCCAGCCATGATAGGGTTTAAGCAGGCCACTGTCAAGATGTCCCGACGGGCATTGACAACCATTAATATCTTATATAGTATGGTCACAATTATTCCCGCCGCCGCCAGGCGGCTCAGCATATGCGCTGTACAGGCAGTCGAATAAGAGGCAGGTAGGCTCCAATATGGATAAGGTAAAGATCGGTTTCGTGCCCGCGCACCGTGAACCTTTCGACGATGATTGGGCGGTGCAGATGCGCAAAAGATGCCTCATTGCGCTGGGCCATATCAAAGGTCGTGAAATTGTTGTGCCCGATGCCAAGCTGACCCCGGGCGGACTGGTGCGCGATGACAGCGACGCCGACAAGACTATTAAATTTTTCCGTGACGAGAAGATAGACGGCCTCCTCATAGGCACCATGACCTTCGGCGACGAGGTTTCGGCCCTGGCCGTGGCATCGGCCTTCCGCAACATCCCCATACTGCTGTTCGGCACAAAGGAAGGAGATTTCACCTCCGACGGCGGACGCAGGTCGGACTCGTTCTGCGGCACCCTGGCGGTCTCGTCCGGACTGCACCGCAGGAACATACCCTTCCTCTTCTCAGGCATTCTTTTCCCCGAGGACCCTGCCTTCATCTCTGATATTAACAACCTTGTATCCGTCTGCTCTATCGTTAAAGGTTTCATCGGCGCCAGGATCGGCCTGGTCGGCCCGCGCCCTGAGCGTTTCGAGACCTGCATCAGCAACGAGGACGCCCTGATTCAACGATTCGATCAGAGGGTAGTGCCCACCTCCATGCTGGATATTATGCTGAGGGTGGAAGGTCTCAAAGGTAACGCTCCCGAGCTGCAGAAGATCAGCCGCGAGATGAAAAAAGAGGTCGACCTGTCGGCCCTGGGGACGGAAAAGGCCAGGACCATCGCAGGCCTGCAGTATGCGCTGAAACAATTCGCCGCCGAAAGAGGGCTCTCCGCCCTGGCCGTCCAATGCTGGACCGCCATCCAGCAGGCCTACGGGGTGTCCGTCTGCTATGCCCTGGGCCGCGTAACCGACAGCGGCCTCATGACCGCCTGCGAGGTTGACGTCTACGGCGCGTTGACCATGCTTATCCAGAACCTGGCCACGCTGAAGACGGTGCCGCCTCATTTCATTGACTGGACCATCAGGCACCAGACAAAAAAGAATGTATTTCTCTCCTGGCACTGCGGCAACGCGCCGGTCTCGCTGGCCTGCCGGCCGCAGGGGATCTCCATCCACTCGCACAGCATATTGAGCAAGCAATTGGGAAAGCAAAGCGCAGTGGGGACCGCCGAGTTTCAGCTCAAGCCGGGAGTCGTAACTCTGTGCCGTCTGGCCGAGTACGATGGCGAATTCAAGATGCTGGTGACCAGGGGCGAGATCGTGGAATCGCCGCAGCGCCTGAGAGGTTCATGGAGCTGGGTAAAGGTGCCCGACCTGGACGGGCTTTACCATACCCTCGTCGAGGAGGGGTTCACCCATCACGCCAGCCAGGTCCACGGCGATTACACTGTGCCGATTCAGGACGCCTGCGAGCTCCTGGGAATAGATGTCGTCAGCGTTTGATAAAGATATACCCGGCCTTTGCCACAGGTATCTGCCGGAGATAAAAGCTGTAATAAAATAAGGGGTTGATAATGGAAGAAAAGAAACTGCCACTGAGTACCAAGCTCGGCTACGGATGCTGCGATTTCGGCGGCAACCTGTTTTTCACGGCCACGGCCTTCGTGCTGATGAATTTCCTCACGGACACCGTGGGGCTGGCTGCTGCACTGGCAGGCATCGCACTTATGGTCGGTCGCATCTGGGACGCCTTCTACGACCCGGTCATCGGCTTTATCTCCGACAGGACTAAAAATAAGATGGGCCGGCGCAGGCCCTACATGCTGGGAGGCGCAATCCCCCTGTTTATCGCCGTAGTCCTGATGTTTACCAACCCGGCGCTGATCGCCGGCGCAGGCGTCAGCCAGATGACGTTGTTCATCTATGCCCTGGTGGTCTACATCATCCTGTGCACGACATACTCCACGGTAAATATACCCTATTCTTCACTGGGACCCGAGCTGACCGCCGACTACCACGAGAGGACTTCGCTCAACGGCTACCGCTTCGGGTTTGCCGCCGTCGGCACATTGCTGGGAGCCGGGTTGGCCCTTCCGATCGTGGCCATGGCGCCGGATAAAAGCCTGGGCTTCGTTCTGATGGGACTCATCTTCGGCGGAGTGATGATGATATCCGCCCTGGTCACGGTCTTTACAGTCAAGGAACCGGTCAAGGTCCAACCGGCCCAGACCCTGGGCTTCATCGATACCTACAAAGCGGTGTTCAAGAACAAGCCCTACCTTCTCATCCTGGCAACCTACATCGTCCATATACTGGCCATCACCGTGGCCAGCGCCATCGTGATCTATTACTTCAAGT
>Ga0247841_10005941_pt1 | contig 19319 bp, 15 predicted proteins | sample LaCruzMarch2015__2_FD_192410 | JGI IMG/M metagenome (GOLD analysis project Ga0247841, IMG submission 192410) | Freshwater microbial communities from meromictic Lake La Cruz, Castile-La Mancha, Spain - LaCruzMarch2015_18m | ecosystem: Environmental > Aquatic > Freshwater > Lake | place: Spain... | reverse complement strand
GAAAGACGGCCGGATCATCCAGAATGAAATCCGCCCTTTGATCGAAGACCTGGATTCCCTGCCCCTGCCGGATAAAGAGCTTTACTATTCGGCCAGCCCGCACTTTTCCCAGTGTTACTATATTATGCTTAGCCGCGGTTGCCAGCATGCTTGCAGTTATTGCTGCCATTCATATCTAAAAAGATTGTATAAAGATAAAGGCAGGTATTTGCGGCATAGAAGCATTAATAATATCATTAAAGAGCTTTCACAGGCTAAAGAAAAATTCGGCATAAAATCAGTAAGGTTTTGGGATGATTGTTTCCCCCAGGATATTGCCTGGCTTAATGAATTTACGCTTAAATATAAAAAAGAGATAAATTTACCCTATATATGCTATTTACATACAGCCGATGTGTCCGGTGAATCAATGAAATATCTGAAAGAATCCGGATGTTCTGAGATTAACTTAGGTATTCACTGGAATAGGTATATAAATTTTTCCATATTGCATAGAAACGTTTCTAACGTTGAGGTGGAGAAGGCAGTAGACGCTATAAATGATAAACAGATAAAAATAAGCGTTGATACTATCCTTGGCATTCCCGGCCAGAGTGAAGAAGACAACATAGGTTTTTTAGAGTTTTGTTTAAGAAAAAAGATTAAAAATATTTATTTTAATTGGCTTAGATATTTTCCAAAGGTGGATATTAGCGCGCAATCCAGGTGCGCAGGCATTAAAGATACTGAAGACCTGGGTGTTTTAAACACAAGGGTACAAAGCCTCGGTGGAGATGTGGCAAATAAGGAATCCGTAAAGTTTATGCTCTTAGCCAGGCTTACAAAATTAATCCCTGAATCTTCAGCCATATTTATTATCAGGAATAGAATCTACCGTTTTTTCCCGGGTTTTATTCCGTTACGCTTGGTAATTTTTTCCTGGGAATCCACAATAGATTCTTTCGACCACAAGTTTTTCCGCAGAATGGATATCTGTATGTATAAATACTATATAGTAAATATCTTAGCGTCTTTTTTAACAAGGCGTGATCGTAAGCCTTTAAAGTCAGTCGGAGTAGGTAGCCGGTTCGGCAAAATCACATGATCGATAAAATAAGGGTTGGTACAAAAATAATCAGGGGGAAGTTTTTTGGAGTGAATGATTTCATTTCAGCCGAGTTTATGGTTACCGATAGATGTAACCTTATGTGTAAATATTGCTGTAATCCCTATTCTGTTGGCGATAAGGAGCATGGATATGAAATGAACCTGGAGGAAATGAATGATGCCTTTTTAAAGTTAGATATGCTGGGTATCCAGAGGATTAATATATCCGGAGGAGAGCCATTATTAAGAGAGGACATAGCTGATATCATCAAAGCGGCATTGGCACGCAAGTTTGCTGTGTCATTGACCACAAACGGAATCCTGGTAGCTCGTTATTTGGATATTTTGTCTAAGCTAAGCCTCTTGACCATTAGCCTTGATGGCACAAAAGAGACGCATGATTATGCAAGGGGAGAGGGTAGTTTTCATCTTGCCTTTAATGCCTTGGAGTTAAGCCGGACTAAAGGGATTAATGTTTTAATTTCGGCAGCTGTTTCCAGCAAAACAACGCTGCATGACATATCGTTTTTAACCGGTCTTTGCAAAAAATACAATACCCGTTGCATTCTTCAGCCTATTTGGAATCTTTATTCTTATCCGGAATGGTATAAAAGGCATGACAAGGTAAAGGAGCTAATCCCCAGCTATTCTAAAGTAAAAGATCTCGTTGCGTATCTACAGATGCACCCGGATAAAAATATGATATTCGGCGGCAATCATTACCTGAAATATTTATCCAGCTTATATAAAAAATACGAACAGGGGAAGGCTGCTATGACGACCTGTTTGGCAAGAAGGTTTTTTTTAGTTATCCTCCCGGATGGCGTAGTATCAAATTGTTCTTTAAGGCCGCAAGATACGTTGTTAAAAGAGCCGATACATAAGTGTTCGCTCGAAGCAATAAGAAGAGTAAAGATTAAACCGCTAAAGTGCTTTGTCTGTTACTGTTACCCGGTTAAGGTATTAAATGACTTTGCCACGATGAATCTTGGCTCTATCTTAGATTTCTTTATGCATTATAAAGATATGAGGTTATGACAGTTTCTATTATGCAGCCGGGTTACCTGCCGTGGTTGGGTTTTTTTGAGCTGATATATAACTGCGATCTCTTTGTCCTGCTGGATGATGTCCAGTATACTAAAAAAGATTGGAGAAGCAGGAACAGGATACGCACAAAAGGCGGATGGATCTGGTTAAGCGTTCCCGTATTAACAAAAAATAAACAAAGCCAGTTAATTAATGCAGTAAAGGTAAATTCTTCGATAAATTGGAGGCGGAAACATTTAAAGGCAATTGAAATTAATTATAATAAGACAAAATACTTTAATGATTATTTTCCGTATTTTGAGAAGCTATATACTAGAGACTGGGAATATCTTTTAGATTTAGATATTGAAATAATTAACTGGGTTGTTAAGGCGTTAAATATCAAAACCCCGATTATAAAATCCTCGGGTTTAAATACAGAAGGGAAAAAAGAGGATAAGATTATAAATATTTGCAAGAAGTTAAACGCAACAGAACTTTACGATAGTCATGCGGCGCAGGATATACTCGAGCTTGATAAATTCAGCGAAAACGGGATTAAGGTTAAATTCCAAGACTATCGGCATCCGGTTTACAGGCAGGTATACGAACCGTTTATGCCTTTTATGTCCGTGATAGATTTATTGTTTCAATATGGACCCAAAAGCCTTGATATTTTATTGAATAAATTATGAAAATAAAAAGAAAATTCATTTACTTAGCCATATTGGTTGCGATATTGCTTTATGCTAATTGTTTTACAACCTCCTTTAAATTCAGCCTTATTTATTCTCCGTATAATGATGCCGGAGAATTATATTCCGTTCAATCTATTTTTGATAATACTTTATTTAAAAACGATCCCGTATTAACGGTTATTAAAAATCATATGAACGTTGTATCAAAAATAAGGGAGTTTACTCATAACGCAATATACTATCTTCTTATGCATTTCTTTTCCTTTCCGCTTGCCATAAAAATAGTATCTATAATTTTCGCTATTTTATGCACCCTTTTAGTATATAAAATAGGCGCTTGTTTATATTCAAAAGATTACGCTTACCTACTTTCAAGCTTGTTTCTTTTCTATTTTCTTTCTATGGATACTTTCTATAGTGGGCAGGACAGGTGTTTTGGTATATTTACATTTTTGGTTTTCCTGTTATTCCTTGTAAAAGAGAAGTTTTATTTTTTACCTTTTTTCCTTCCCTTAGTAATATTTATTTACCAGCCGCTTCTTTATGTTTTTACAACCGTTTGTTTATTAATCCCCTTTCTATATAGAAAGAATATAAAACTTAGTCGGTACATTTTGTTCTTAGCTATCAGTATTTTGATTGGCCTGCTTTTTATTTTTAACGATAAATTACTGAATACGATAATCACGAATATCCCGTTATTAAGAAGTTATAAATACTATTGTGGCAACAATATCGTAAATCCTTTGAATCCCTGGCATTTTTTATTGTATTTTGTTCTAAATCTAAATGAACACAGCAGGTTGTATGTTTATTTTACATATTTTTTTATAGCTGTAAGTTTAATTATTGTTATTTTGAAAAGAAAAAAGGTCTTCTCTCTGCCCAAGGCAATTTGGTTAATATTTTTAGGCTCCTTCTTTAGTTTCCTTATAATATACCCTGCCAATCCTATCCTTGCTTCAAGGCAGCTTGTGTTCAGCCTGCCATTGTTTTTAGTTTTTTTTGTCTCTACCAATATTTCTGGAATTATAATAAAGTCTAAAATTAAGTCTGCTATTTTGCTATTGTTTCTTATATCTGTATTTGTTTTATTGCATCCTATTTTTGGGGAGGTGCATGATTATAAAGAATATAAGCCTGTGTATGGCTATATAGAAAGTTTACCTAAAGATGTCTTTATTGCCGGTTACCCGGGTAGCCTGGTTATGGATAAAATACCCTTTTTCTCAAAAAGAACTGTTTTTTTCTCAGACTATATGGATGATTTATTATATTTGACTTATGGTGCAGAAGGCTTTAGGGAAAGGCGGCAAAATTTAATTTCAGCTTTATATGCTGATTCTATAGAAGAAGTAAAGTTCTTTATTACCAAATATAAAATAGACTACCTTATTATTGAAACCTCTTATTATAATGATTCACTTTTTGATCATTTAAAGCAATCGGTAGTGCCATATGGCAGGCAAACTTGGAGTATAATAAAAACTAAAATCGAGACAAAGAATTTTACTCTGTTGGATTTTGTGAAAGAATATCACGATTTCGAATTAAAGAATACAGGCGGAGATATTTTTATAATAAGTGCAAAAAAAATATTGAATAAATAATAATGTGCAGCGTAGTCACCTTGCGCTTAGCGCGTAAGTTAAACCTTTAAATAACGCAATGCGTAAAAAAGACGCTTTTTTAATATTAATTATTATTTTGCTTTCTTTGGCTGTTACCTATGCCTGCCAGAAGGACGCCTTATATAATAAATATACGGTTAGTGATGATTCCAACCACTATATATTTCCTTTTTATAAAATTCAAGATCCCGCGTTTTTTCAGAATGATATCTTTAGCAGATATTCATTAAATTATAATTCAATTGGAATAGTTGCGATTTATAGTATGTCCAGCATCTTTTTTGACCCGCTATTATTTTCTAAAATATTACCGTTTATCCTTTGCGGCTTATGCGCAGTTTATTTTTTCCTGATTGGAAGAAAAATATACAATAAATATTGCGGGTTTCTGTCGGCGGTTATATTTATTATGTACTCATGGGCAATCCCCGCCTCTTTTTCTGGAGGACACGCAAGGGCATTTGTTTTTCTGTTATTATCGAGTTTTGTATATTATATGCTTGAAAAGAAATATTTGCTGTCGGGAATGATTTTATTGCTGCAAACCTTTATTTATCCCCCCATCGGAGTCGTATCCTTGCTTTCCGTTTTTATATTATTTTTCCCCAAAGTGGTAAAAAATCTCAGGCGTAAAACCGCCTTTAATTATGAAATTAAATTCACCTTCCTTTTAATTATAATTGATATTTTAATCTTGAGTTCATTGTTTTTGCGAAAAGACCAGAATATGGGGCCTTTGGTTAGTTTTAAAGAAATGATCAGGATGCCTGAGTTTTTTTGGGGAGGCAGGACACCATTTTTTATTAATTCTTTTGAAATGTTAAAAGACCCGGCTATCGCAGACCGTGTTACCGGGATTCCTGTTTATGGTTTTCCAATATGGTTTCTGTTACTTATTTCGGGGGCAGGTATATATTTACTGATAAAAAAAAGGATAGCTCTCCATCCGGTATTAAATGCGGTTTGTATTTCAGGTTTTTTCTTATATGTCTTATCCTGGATATTATTGTTTAAACTTTATTATCCGGGCCGGTATCTTAAATTTACCCTCGCGTTTTATTTGATTTTTTTGTGCGCGATCACCATAACTCGAACTATTATAGATAGGACTAATCAGGGAAGGCTGCAAAGATTATTTTTATTATCATTTGCGGTCATTATTCTTAATTTCCCATTTTTAAATAAGGATCTGGTGAATTATAAAAACATAAAGCTTTATCAATTTATATCTACTTTACCGAGAAATGCCGTTATCGCCGGACACCCATTTGAAATGAGTGAAATTCCATTATTCTCAAAAAGGAAAGTTTTTATCCAGTTTGAATTATCTACGCCATTTTATAAAAATTATTATAAACAAGTCAAGCAGCGTACTTATGATTTCTTTAAGCTTTATTATTCAGGTTCTTTCAATGAAATTAAAGAAGTTTGTATCCAATACGGGATTGATTATATTTTAGTCAAAAAAGAGCACTTTAGCCGGCCATATATCGAGAAGAACAATTTTTATATTGAGCCTTTTAATTATCAGGTACGCCGTATCATCGAAAACAATGTTAAAAATGGGTTTGTTTTGGCGAACATTCCTGCGGCATGTAAGGTATATGAAGATAACGATCTCATTATTATTAAAGTAAACGGGTTAAAAATATAAAGAAATATGAAAGTAATCGTACTTAATCCGCAGAGTAAATTTTCAAAGAACGTTATCCGGGATGTAATTTACGGGTGTTGGTGTAAAGGTAAAAGAATAGGAGGGGGGACGGTTCCGCCGCTTGGGCTATTAATGGTCTCCAGTATCTTAAAGAACAAAGGGCATTCTGTGCGGTTTCTGGATGCTTCGGCTGAAGGGAAAAATATTGACCAGATAGCCAAAATCATTAATGATTATCAGGCTGTGATTATTTTAACCTCAACTATGACTGTAAATGAAGATGCTGAGGTGTTATTAAAGTTAAAAGAAGCAAGGCCTTCACTTACTACCATTGTATTCGGCTCTCATCCGACATTCAGGCCTAAAGATACCCTGGCCAAAATTGGCATAGATATAATTATTATGGGAGAACCTGAATTTATTGCCGTAGATTTATTGGCTGCGCTTGAAAGAGGAGATGGTTCTTGGCGGAAAGTAAAAGGGATCGGTTATAAACAGGATGCGGAATATAAACTAAACGAAGGTTACCCTCTTATGGAGAATCTTGATGAGCTTCCTTTCGCTGACAGGGGTATGTTGCCCAAGGGAGTGGATTATTTCAACCCGGTTGTAAAGAAGAGGCCTTACACTGTGATGATTACTTCCCGGGGTTGTTTGGGTCAGTGTACTTATTGTACTGTACCTTCTTTTTATGGAGCGCGGCTGCGTTACCGTTCAGCGCAAAATGTGATAGAGGAATTAAAGAATATACAGGGAGAGGGATACCGTGAGGTATATTTCCGTGATGAAACCTTTGCTTTTTCAAAAGAAAGGGTTAGGCAAATTTGCTGCGGGATGCTCGATAACAAAATAAATATTTCCTGGATATGTAATGCACGCGTAGGGATATTAGATAAAGATGCAATCAGGCTGATGAAGATCGCGGGTTGTCATTTAATAAAGTTCGGTGTTGAGTCCGGGGTGCAGGAGATCCTGGATAGGGTTAAAAAAGGCATAAGCATAAGCCAAACCAGGGAGGCTTTCTTGTGGGCCAACGAAATAGGAATTGATACTCATGCCCATGTAATGTTAGGCATGCCTGGAGAGAGTAAGAAAACAATCGGCGAAACTATCAAATTTATCGAAGAAATTAGGCCTACGACTGTTAGCTATGGCATCTGCACTCCATATCCGGGATCGCTGCTTTTTAAAGAAGTGGAGTCGCGGTATCCAGAAATAAAAGATGGTTCTGCTGTTGATTTAAGTACGCTGCATACTAAATGTTTTTTTAACGAATGCTTCACTTCTTTAAGTCATGAGCAATTAGAGAAAAGCGTAAGGCGCGCTTACCGGAGTTTCTATATGAAGCTATCATATGTACTATCCAGTTTAAAACGAATCAGGAATATAAATGATTTAAAAAGGTATTTTCTTGCCGGCTTAAAAATATTTGATTTCTCTTTAAGGGGGGAATGAATGAAAAAGCTGGGGACTATTCAGGTTGATATAGATTCCTTCCGGGTGATTCTTAAGAGTTATAATTATGAAGAAGCTCCATCGATAACCCAAAGAACGATTTATCAAATTGCCATCCCCAGGTTCCTGGAGATTTTTAATAAATATAATATCAAGGCCACGTTTTTTGCGATCGGCGAAGATTTATTAAAAAAGGAAAATCAGGCAATGGCCAGATGGATATTAGACGAAGGCCATGAAATAGCCAATCATACAATGACCCATACTATTAATCCCAGTTTTTCCGGTATGACTATAAATGAGAAAGAGAAGGAGATTAATCAGGCTGAAGAAATAATTAGAGAGACCATGGGTTTTCTCCCTGTTGGATTTAAGGCCCCGGCTTTTTCGATAGACAGCCAGACAATGACTATTTTAGAAAAGAAAGGGTATCTTTATGATTCTTCATTGTTCCCGTCATCTTTATCGTTTGTCTTAAGATGTATGCAGCGAATAATGTTAGGGCAAAAAACCGGTAAGACGCAGTGGGGCAGAGCTGCCTATGCATTAGCCCCCTCAAAGCCATACCGGATGCGTCTTGATAAAATATGGAAGCAGGGAAAGAACGCTAAAATCAAGGAGGTTCCGGTTACCACTATGCCATTTCTTGGTTTGCCTTTCCATGCTTCTTTCGTTTATGCTTCGGGAATTAATCTATTTAAAATCGGATATAAGCTAGTGAAATCAAGAAATCTCCCGTTAAATTATCAACTGCATGCCTTGGAATTAGTCAGTCCGGAAGAGATGGATAAGAGGATATTAAATAAGCGACCCGGAGCTAAAATGCAATTAAATAAGAAATTGGATATTTATAATTATATTTTAAAGAATATCAGCAGGGACTACCGCATAGTAACTACTAGAGAGTTTATTCGGTTGGTCTAATAATCTTGAGTTAAATAAATGAAAAAAATCAGTATAGTTTGCCCGATTCGCAATGAAAGGGATAATTTAGAAGAATTAGTCAGCAGAATTTATTCGTCTTTAGGAGAATATTTTATTAATGATGAAGCAGAGTTAATTCTAGTTGATGATGGCAGCACCGATGATAGTCTCGATATAATGCGTAAACTATCTAAGGGATTCAGGGGTATAAGAATAGTAGCTCATAATACTCCAATGGGCCAGGCTACAGCGTTAAGTTCCGGCTTAGGCGTTGCCGTCGGAGAAGTGGTTATTATGATGAATAGCGACCTGCAGGCTTTTCCGGAAGACATAGTTCTTTTTATCAGGAAGATGGAAGAAGGGTATGATGTTGTAAATGGCATTAGAATTAAAAGAAAAGATATACTATTATTTAGGATAAGCTCCAAGTTTCTTGGGTTATTAATAAAAATATTTTTTGGTGTATCTGTTAAGGACCCCAGCAGTAATTTTATTGCCGTAAGGAATAAATTTATAAATAATATTAAGTTAAAATTTAATGATCACCGCTATATTATTCCTATTCTTTATAACAGGGGGGCGCGTAAAATAGGCGAGATAGGCGTTAGGCATAAATTAAGAGAAAAGGGCAAATCAAAATACAAATTATCAAAACCATTTTTTGCTATACCAGAATTTATCGGTTTCTGTATAAGGGAATTTCGCGGCAGGCCCTATGCGTAATGTTTGTTATGTAATTTAATTATTAAGGCCTGGTTTGGCGTTTGTCTTTAACATAGTTGCTTTTTTCTACGCTCTTAGCCAGCTTTTTTAGCTCCGCACCAATTTCGCCTACCTGGGCTACATGTGTAATATCTCGCGTTTCATTAGTTACCACTCCTATTGATACGGAAAGCAGGCGGATTTTATGGATTTGGTTTTGTCGGTCGTATCCGACGATGAAATCGTTCTCCCTGTCTTCTTGATTGTAGAATGACGGGGAAATCTTATCAAAATCATGGATAATCTTTTCACAAATTTTATCTGCTAAATTCGGAGTAGTGATAACCACAAAATCATCGCCTCCGATATGGCCTACAAAATCCTGCGGGTTGCCGTATTCTTTGGTAGCGCCAAGAAGTATGCGCGCGGTTTCACGGATCACATCATCTCCGTGTTCAAACCCATATTTATCATTGTAGGCTTTGAATTTATCCAGGTCAACATAACAAACCGCGTAAGGTGTCTTGTTTTCGATGCAATTTGAAAGTTCATTCAGTATCGCTATATTACCGGGCAGGCGGGTAAGCGGGTTTGCTTCAAGATCCCGTTTGGTTCGTCTTAATACCATGCGTATCCTGGCTAGCAGTTCTTTGGGCTCAAAAGGTTTGACAATATAATCGTCGGCTCCGGAGTCAATCCCGTCGATTTTATCGCTGATTTCGCCTTTGCCCGTGACCATGATGATCGGCAGATGAGCTAATAGTAGATCTTTTTTAATTAAGTCGCACACTTGCAACCCGTCCATCTTTGGCATTTTATAATCCAAGAGGACCAGGTCAAGGGGTTTTGAGCGGATTATTTCTAAAGCCTCTTCGCCGTTTTTTGCTTCAGTAGTTTCGTAATTTTCTTCGGTAAGAGTGATTTTAAGCACATCTCTTATATCCGGATCATCGTCAGCAATAAGTATTTTTATATTCATAATTATAGTTAAGCAGCGTTAAGGGTAAAACTAAAAGTTGAACCTTCACTAATTTTACTTTTTACCCATATCCTTCCCTGGTGCGCCTCGACAATGTGTTTGACCAGGGTGAGTCCCAGGCCGGTGCCTTTTACCTCTTGATTAATAGCATTCTCCACGCGGAAAAATTCTTCAAATATTTTTTCTTGTGCATCTTCGGGGATACCGAAACCGGTGTCGGTAATATCTATCTGAATTACCCTGCCTGAACGGTGAGCGTTTACGCTGATCTTACCTTTTTCAGGCGTAAATTTTAGCGCGTTACCGATTAAATTAATAAATACTCTTTCAATCTGACTGCGATCAGCCAGTATTTTCTGGCATTCATCAGGTATATTGCTGCTAAAGGTGATGTTTTTTGTCTTCAACTGCTCAGAAAGCAAATCAGCTACTTTATCGGCGATGTATTTTAGCTCTAAACTTTCCATATTCATATTTACTTTGCCGGACTCAATGCGGGAAATATCCAGTAGGTCGTTTACCATATGCACCAGCTCGTCACTATGGCGGTTGATCTTTTCAAGCCGGTTTCTTATCTCATCCGGCACGGATCCCAGTTTACCGGCAAGCAGGATGGCCGCGTAACCCTTGATTGAAGTAAGGGGGGTCCTCAGTTCATGGGATACGCTGGAGATAAAGTCACTTTTGCGCTTGCTTATTTTGCCTACTTCTTCCAGCGCCTGAGTCAGCTGGCGGGTTCTTTCCTCAACTTTTATTTCCAGCTCTTGCTGCGACCTCCAGGTCTTTTCAAAAAGCCGGGCGTTATCTAAAGTTTGCCCGATTTGATTAGCCAGGATAGTAATAAGCTCTTGTTCCCCTTCGGTTATGTAGGTTTCGATATTTTGTGTACCTAAAAAGATAAAGCCTTGGTCTCCTTCCTGAGCCAGTATGGGGCAAATAATAAATGAACGTACCTGGAACAGTTGATAAATCTTATCCTTGGCTAGAAAATTATTGGGAACAAATACAGAGGATGCAGTTTTACCGCTGTGAATTAAATCCAGGTAGTAATCTTTATCGGCATTAACAGCGGTTTTTATTTTTTCGGATTCAACATCTTCATATCCGAGGTTTAAGCATGAATGAAACTCTCTTTTTAAGTTGTTCCATAAAAAGGCAAGGGATTTTTCAAATCCTAGCTCTTCCAAATATTCATTGCTTATTTTCTTGAAAATCTGTTTTTCTTCTAAGGTGGTGCTGATATCCCGGGATAGTTTTTGCAGGATATCAAGCCCGGAGATCTTTTTGTCCAGTTCCTCCTGGGTTTTATTTAATTCCATGTCCGTGCGCATGATTAATTTGGCCTGCTCGTCCATTTCCTCAAGAGAAGTTTTTAACGCCCCCATCTGTTTATCTTTCTCTTTTAACCTTTGTACCTTAGAAAGCAAAAATATTCCGAGGCCGGCGACAATTAAGCAAAAGCTAATAAAGATAAAACTTAACATTTTATTGCCCTCCTAGAGCCAGAATATTGATACTTTGGTTATGGAAATAAGCCCGGCCAAGATAATTTATGGATTTAAGCGGGGCCTGTTCACCGTAAGTGTATATTCCTATTAAAGGGGTGTTTTCTCCGAACACCGCTTTGATTATCTCAAGTTCTCTTAAGCTTTGCCTGCCTAAAAGCGTAAATCTTGAAGCCGAATCAAAGACCATCACAAGCTTTGTTTTCTGCGCCCCGAGATTCCTTTTTGCTTCTTCGCAGGAGGTCACTGCCGCGGCAAGGCAGGAATCTTTGGTCCCGATCATTAACCGGATTGGGCTATTTTGAGGTATGTCTCCCTGGGTGACTAGCGAGCCGTCATCTTTTATAGAGATAATGTTGCGCAGAAGATATTCTTTTTCTCCTTGTAGATAAATACCTATCGGATAGAATATAGATATGCGCCGCAGTTCTTTGGCCAGCTCCAAGGCGTCCTTGGCAAAGTAATCCTCGTAGAGTTTAACTGCAGGTTCGCCGTTGATTTCTTTAATAATATTGCCTTCAGCTTTGGTAACGTAACGTATTTTCCCCAAAGCCTTCCATCCATGTTTAATCCCGAACCCGAAATTTATTTTTCCGCCGAAAAGCATCCCGCAGCATGAATCCGTAAGTACGTCTTTATTGAAATATTGGAAGGTTTTTGCATAGACATGATTATCTGAGGCAGAGGCGCCGATCAAGGGGAAGCTTCTGCCTAGATTCTCCTGAATTCCGTTGATTAAGCTTGTCCCGTCCGATATTAGACCGTCAGAAAAAATTAAGCTTAGGTTCCTGCGCACATCTTTGCAGCCGTATAATAATTTTTCACCCAATTCTCTTCCGGCGGCAATAGGTGTTTTTTTGCTTACTTCTTTAACCAGGGCAAGATTTAAAAATACCTGTTGGTTTAAGCTAATCAGTAGGATGGCAAAGCCATGTTTAAATATCCCTTTGTTTGTTATAATCCCTAAGCTACTGCAGCCTAATATGGGGATACCGCCCAATAAATTATTTGCGATTTTTAAAACCAGCGGATGCGCGAATTCTATCGTGGTAAAGATAATCGCTAAATCCCCGCGCGTTTTTCCTAGTCCGACCATCGCCTGGCCAACCGCTTCATTGGTGGCTTGGATATGATCCTTATTTTCGCTAAAGCCAAGGCTTATATTCATGCCAGTCAGTATATAATGTAAATATAAGAGGGTCAATATAATTGTTGACTAAAGGCACTTATATAGTAAAATAACTTTGCATATTTTTTTGGCCCCATCGTCTAGCCTGGTCTAGGACGTCAGGTTCTCAGCCTGTAAACACCGGTTCAAATCCGGTTGGGGCTATTAAGTTATCAACCGAGTCCTGCGGCGCAGCCGCAGGGCCGGTTGGGGCTGTCAACTTTTGTGTTCTTGCCTGTCGTGGACAGGCGTAAGTTATGCGTCTATTAAATATTGCTTGCATTTTGTGAAGCTTTATAATAAAATTTAAAATAAGCAACAAGGAGGAATGAATGCGTGAACATTTAGGTTTCTTAAAGGTTTCCAGTGCAGTGGTTAAGGTAGCTGCCTGGATTTTTTTATTCCTGGGGCTTTTAGGCGGAGTTTCCCTGCTTTTAGGCGCAGTACCGGGTAATCCCCGTTGGATGGGGGCCATTATCCTTGCTTTTTATGTTTTTGTTTTTTTCTTTTTATTTCTTACTGCGAAAATAGCTGATCTTCTGGTTAAGATCATAAACGAAATCAAGTCGGTTTGATAAGGAAGTTTGAGCTTAAGTATTAATTCTCAAGGAGGTTAAGCATGAGACGGAATTTCATCTTTTGTGTTATTTTAGGTCTAATTTTTATAGGAGTCCTGGGGTGTGATAAAATAAAGATTCCTGTCTCAAAAAAAACAGCGGTAGCGGAAGTAAAAGCCGTGCCGGTTACCCCTCAGGTTAAAGGCGCAATCGTCGCTAGGGTAAATAATATCCCTATTGGCTTAGAGGATTTTAACCAGGAGGTTGAGATTTACAATGCCAATGTCCCCGAAGATAGGCCTGAATTAAAAATTACTACAAGGGAACAGAAGGTTAGTTACTTGAAAAATGAAGTCGTGCGCAGGACATTGCTCTATCAAAATGCTTTGGATAAAGGCTTGGATCGGAATGAGGAAGTTTTGACGGCGTTAGATAAAACCAAGATGCAGCTTTTAGTAATGGAATTAGTTAAGCAGGTTTCGCAAAAAGTAGACGTTTCTTCCAAGGAGATTGAAGATTATTATAATACTTACAAAGAACAATTAAAAGAACCGGAAGAGCGCCAGGTTAGGGAAATAGTTTCTTCCAGCGAGCAGGAAGCCAGGGATGTATTGATTCAGCTTCTGCAGGGAGGGGATTTCGCTACTTTAGCCGGGACTAATTCTAAATCATCCAGCGCTAAAGATGGCGGTGATCTGGGATTTGTTAAACTAGGTGGAAAATCTCCGCAGTTTGATTCCGTGGTTTTTTCTGATTCTTTGGAAGTTGGTAAAATAAGCAGTATCTTCAAGACTCCCGATGGCTACTCTATAATTAAATTAGAAGGTAAGCGCGGAGGTAAGCAAAAACCTTTATCTGAGATGTGGGATGATATTAAGAAAGGGCTTATCTTTTTGAAACAGCAGCAGGCTATTGAAGAGACGATCGGAAAACTTTCGCGCGACGCTAAAATAGATATTTATGAAGGAGAGATAAAATAATGGCCATAGAAAAGCAAAAGCTTATTTTAATAAGCGGAGTAGTGCTAGGCATAGTGGCAATTCTAATGACTAAAATATATTTAGATCAGCAACGGCAAGAGGCTGATGCTCAAGCAAAGAAATCGCTTGTTAAAATGCAGGCCAACCAGACTGTAGTTTTGGTAGCTAAGCATGATATCCCCAGTGGTTCAGTTATTGAATCCCATATGATTGATAGTTCAATTGTGCCTAATCAATTTATCCAGCCTCAGGTAGCTACTTCTATAGATAGAGTTTTGGGGATGGTTAGCCTGGCTCCAATTTCTAAAGGTGAACAGATAAGCCTGTCTAAACTTTCTAAGGCCCGGAAAGAGAGCGGAGGAGGAAGTAGCTTGGCCGGAAACACTCCTGCTGGTAAAAGAGCAATTTCTATTTCCGTAGATAATATTGCCTCTGTATCCGGCATGGTTATGCCCGGAGATTATGTTGATGTGATTGCTACATTGCAGGTTCCTGTACAGGGCCCGGATGGCCAGATGTCAAGTCAGGTGGCTGTAGTACCTTTGTTTCAGAATGTTTTAGTTTTAGCCGTAGGTCAGAATACAGGTTCTGTTGCTAAGACAGGAAGTCGGTATGAGGAAAAAGAAGTTTCCTCTTCCGGATTGATTACTCTTGCTCTGGGGCCGCAAGAAGCGAATCTTATTGCTTTTGTCCAAGAGCAGGGTAAAATGCGCCTGACCCTGCGTTCTCCGGCGGATGCTAATGTTGAACCGGTTGTTCCGGCCAGTTGGGATACCTTATTCCAATATATTATGCCTCAGCAGAAGCCTGCCGAGAAAAGCGCTGAAGTTAAAGAGGCTCCGATAGTCGAGCCTTCTGAGTATGTAGAAGTTTTCCGTGGATTAAATAAGGAAAAGGTTTCTTTGTCGAAATAGGCAAGAGAAGAAACTCTGTCAAAATAGAGGTAGAGACTTTATCAAAATAAACAGGCCAGAAGGCCGCAGCTTGGCCTTCCGATTGCCAAAGCCAAGGAGAAAAATGAGAAAGTTATTTTTTGGCCTATTATTTATTGTTACTTTTATAACCCTTCTGCCTTTTAAAGGGTATGTAGCCGACGGTGTTGAAGAAGAAATAAAACTTTATATGGGGCAAACTAAAGTTATTTCGGTAAGTTCTCCAAAGCGGGTGGCTGTTGGTAATCCTGCAATTGCCGATGTGGCTAATATTGGAAAAAGTGAACTCACGGTGGTCCCTAAGGCGGCAGGGAATACTACTCTTATTATTTGGGACAATTTTGGCGAGCAGGCTTATCGCTTAATGGTGTTTGCGGAAGATACCTCTGAACTTAAACGCCGCATAGACCATATGTTAAAGAAACTAAATTTACCGGATGTCTACACTAGCGCGGAGGATGAAGAGGGTAAAGTTGCGCTTTTGGGTATGGTTAAACGTGCGGCAGATAGGGAGCGTATTGCTACTGCATTAGGAGCGCTTAAAGATAAAATTATTGATTTAATAGTGGTAAAAGAAGAGGAAACAGTTGTAGAGATTGATGTGCAGGTAATTGAAGTTAATAGGGGTTCTCAGGATACTCTTGGTTTTACCTGGCCAAGTTCGCTGAATTTAACCGAAGTCGGCTCTCCTGGTATTTCCGAGGCTGGGACAACTTGGGGTAAATTATTTCACGTTGTTAACGTAACTAGGGACGCCTTTACTCTAAAACTGGATGCCTTGATCAGAGAAGGCAAGGCGCGTATCCTCTCTAGGCCGAGAGTTTCTTGTCAAAGCGGCAAAGAAGCCAAGCTTGTCGTCGGAGGGGAGGTTCCGGTTTTAAGCGGTTCAGTTACACCTGGTACGAGTGGTTCATCTTCGGTAGGCGCAACTACCGGAGGTTCTGTAGAGTATAAAGAATATGGTATTATTTTAAATGTCAGGCCAGCAATTGAAGATTCTGGTCGTATCCATCTTAACCTTGATGTTACTGTTAGTGAGGTTGGTGATGTAGTGAGTACGTCTTATGCGCTTGCATATAAAATGACTAAGCGCACAGCCACGACTGAGCTTTTTCTTGATGATGGGCAAACAATGGCCCTTGGAGGGTTAATTAAGAAAAAGTCTGTCGAAGAATTAAAAAGAGTGCCCTGGCTTTCGGATGTTCCGGTATTGGGTTTATTTTTTAGACAGAAGACTACTTCCCAGGGGTGGAATTCTGATCTATCCAAGGCGGATGACACAGAGTTATTCATTACTCTTACTCCGCGGGTAATTAATCAGAAGATGCCGTCAAAAGAATTAAGGCCATCAATTTCTGGTACGCCTGCGCTTAACGACGATGATATAAAGGATCCTGTTGTAAGGTACGCTAGAATCATCCAAAGGAAAATTCTTGAGAACCTCACTTATCCTATAGCGGCTAAAGAAGCAGGTTTTCAGGGTACGGTAAAATTAAGCCTCAAGCTTTCTGCGCAGGGAGACTTATTGGATTCAAAAGTAAAAGAGCCTTCCAGCTATCGCTTGCTCGATGAGAACGCGATAAGGATAGCGCAGAAGATTGTCCCCTATCCTCCGTTTCCTCCTACAATAAAAGAAGCTCAGCTTTGGGTAGATGTCCCTATAATCTATCAATTGGAATAAGATGGCCAAGGTAATAGCTATATTCAGCACTAAAGGCGGCGTAGGCAAGAGTTTAATCGCGGTTAATTTGGCTGTAACTCTGGCTAAAGAAGGCAAGAAGGTTTGCGCGATAGACTTAGATACGCAGGTAGTCGGGGATATGGCGCATATGCTTGGCATTAATCCCCAGAAGTGTATGGCGGATTTAATGAGCTTCTTAAAAAAACAGCCGCAGTTAACCAAGAAAACAGATTTTGTTATTAAGACCAAGCTTACCAACGTAGACTTCTTGGCCGGTGTATTAAAACCGCAACAATCCGGATATCTTTATCCGGATAAACTGGCGGAAGTATTTAATCTTTTTGATAAAGATTATGATTATATTATTGTTGATGTAGGCAAAAGTTTTAGCGATGTATTCCTCTCCGCGTTAAATCAGGCCAACCTGATTCTTTTAGTGGTTACTCCGGATGTACTCTCCATATATCAGACAAAATGGGCGTTAGATACTTTGCAGTTTTTGCATTTTCCTTTAAGCATGATTAAGCTTGTGCTTAATCGGGCGGAATCAGCCTCAAGCATAAGCTGGCAGGAGATTCGTGTCAGTTTGCCTATAGATATTATTGAAAGGGTCCCTTCCGAGGGTAGGTTAGTTAACCAGGCGGTTAATCAGGGGGTACCCTTAGTTATTGATTCTCCGCGTTCTAAAATCGCCTTAGCTATTACTAACCTAGCGCATACACTTATTGAAGATAAGGGGCTTTTTATAGAGAGAAGAAATCTTGATCAGATCAAGATTAAAGAATCAGCCCAGGAGAAATCCGGGCAGTTTTGGGTAGGTCAGGATTTAGAAGCGTCTGTGATTGAGCCTGATGCTGCTGAAGACAGGGATGAGATTTTGATCCTTAAACGCAGGATACATTCCCGTCTGATCGAAGGTATGAATATAAAAAGGTTGGATCTTAAGGTTTTTAGTGACCATAAAAAAACCAAGGAGTTGAGGGATAAGGCAGAGTTAACCGTGTCAAATCTTTTAGTTGAAGAAGCGGGGAGTTTTATTCCGTCTCAAGAAATAAGGCAGAAACTTATCAAGGAGATTCTGGATGAGGCACTGGGTTTGGGGGCTTTAGAGGATCTTCTAGCTGACCCGGATATCACTGATATTATGGTGAATAATAAAAATGAGATTTTTGTCGAGCGTTTTGGCAAGATTGAGTTGACCAGTAAAAAATTTATCTCTAATGAACAAGTCAGGACGATCATTGAGCGCATTATTGCTCCTATAGGAAGGCGTATTGATGAATCTGTGCCTATGGTTGATGCGCGCCTGGCTGATGGCTCGCGTGTAAATGCGATCATCTCTCCGCTTTCTTTAACCGGCCCTACTCTTACAATCAGGAAATTCCGTAAAGAAAGGTATAAAGCGGCTGACTTGGTGAACCTGGGAGCGCTTACCCAGGAGATGACGGATTTCATTAAAGCCTGTGTTTCTTGCCGTAAGAACATGATTGTTTCCGGTGGTACTGGCTCAGGAAAAACCACGGTGCTTAATGCCCTTTCAGAATATATACCTAATGATGAACGTATTGTTACTCTGGAGGATGCGGCTGAGTTAAAATTAAACCAGCAGCACTGGGTTAGGCTTGAGTCCCGCCCGCCGAATATAGAAGGCAAGGGTGCTGTTACTATAAGGGATCTTTTTCGCAATACCCTGCGTATGCGTCCGGATAGGATTATCGTCGGCGAATGCCGCGGGACCGAGTCTTTGGATATGCTTCAGGCAATGAACACCGGGCATGACGGCTCAATGACGACAATCCACGCTAACTCTACCTTTGATGTATTGTCACGGCTGGATTCGATGATTCTTATGTCCGGGATAGAATTGCCCGTAAGGGTTATTCGTGAAATGATTGCTTCTGCGGTTGATATAATTATCCACACTGCCAGGCTTTCTGACGGATCGCGTAAGATTACGGCTATTTCTGAGATTTCCGGGATGAAAGACGAATTGCATATTAACTTAAACGATATATTTATCTTTAAACAAAGCGGAGTAGATGCTAAAGGAAAAGTCTTGGGGTATTTTACCGCTACTGGCTATTTGCCTTCTTTCCTTGATGAGATCCGGATTCGCGGCGTTCAAATCTCCGACGACATTTTTAAGCCCTCCCACCCTTAAGCCAGGGTCAGGCACTAACCCAATAGGGGGTCGTCTTTAATCTTAAAGCTAAGAGTGTCCCCAAATGAACATAAAAATAACTAACCTATCTAAGAATCAAATATTGGCCGAAGACGTTATATTGTCAACCAGTTTTTTCAAGAGATTAAAAGGATTGTTAGGTTATAAGTCTATTGGGAA
>Ga0247841_10005939_pt1 | contig 19326 bp, 15 predicted proteins | sample LaCruzMarch2015__2_FD_192410 | JGI IMG/M metagenome (GOLD analysis project Ga0247841, IMG submission 192410) | Freshwater microbial communities from meromictic Lake La Cruz, Castile-La Mancha, Spain - LaCruzMarch2015_18m | ecosystem: Environmental > Aquatic > Freshwater > Lake | place: Spain... | reverse complement strand
TATACAGTTTATGGTTGCATTTGTCAAGCGCGGGATTGTCCCACTGGCACACCGCGGGCGGTGACGTCTAATCATTATCCCCGGAAAAATGCCTGTTTGCGTATGGTGCGCCGACGTGGACCACCATTCCGTCCGTCGCCACCAACTGCCCGAATCCGGCGCTGTGGACTGCGGATAACGCGGATTTCGTGCCGGATTTCGATGCGTCGCCGGACGGCTATCTGTACCTGAAGCTGTGGTATGCCAACGGCAGCGTGCCGTGGGATTTTAATGCAGCGTCTACGGCGGGCGGCTACACCTACGTCTTCCGCGTCCTGCCGAATCTGCCGGTCGACAGCTACTACTCGCAGTGGCAGCAAGTATTGCGCTTCACCGCCAACAACGAGGGTGCCGTTCCCTTGTGCAAGCGCAACGGCGCGTTCATCGGCCCGAACTTCGGCGCGATGCAGAACAACCCGTTTTTTGTGGGCGGTTGGGACTGGTCATGGATTTCGTATTTTTCGACCAATGCCGCAGGCGTGCCGACCATTCCGGGCATGGTGGTCAATGGTATAGCCAGTGCGTGGGATCCGGGCAACAAGCATCCCTATGCCGTTTCCTATCCTAGTGGTTTTGCCACGTTTGAGTCTTTTTCCAACTATGTTGCGGTGTCAATCTCGGGCGACCAGACTGGTGACGCGATTGCCAACATTGAAGCACGTGTTGTCGCCGGCAGAAAGGGCTGGGGCGTCGGCCAAACGATTGCACGCAAGGCGACTGACGGCAAGTACGTGCGGTGGGAACGCGGCATGTCGTACAAAGGCAACACGTATGTTTGGAAAGGCCCGAACAGCGCGAATACCCTCGATGGCATCTGGGTCATCACCAATGTGGTGGGCAACAGCGATCTGGTGTCATTGTCACAATGCGTGAGCAATGCGTACAATCTGGTGCCGGTCAGCACGATGGGCGCGGGCGCCGATGGCTGGGATAATTCGGATGCGTGCGGCATCGTGGCCTTTGGGCCGACCGAAAATGTGCTGAGCAAAGACTTGCTCGTAGTCAGCGCCAATGTCGGCGGCGGTAACGGCTCGATTTTGGCCTTTGACTTGGCCAATCCGACGAGCGGGCCGGTCACGCTGTTTGAAGCCACCAATATCATACCGAGTGGCGCAGAGGCAACCAAGCTGCAGCTTGGCAAAGCCGGGCGCTACCTGTTTGTGATCAGTGGCGACACGGCGGAGACGCGCACCATGTATCGCTTGGACATGGGCGTTCCGGAGCCGGCGACGGCATTGCTGGGCGTGGCGGGCCTGCTGCTCGCACTGCGCCGGCGGAGCTGAGTAAGCACACTGCATAATTGATTAGCAAAGCAGCGCGGGCGGCACGCATGCCGCCCGCGCTTTTTGCTGAAGAGCGATGGTGGAGCGATTGTGGAGCGCCGAGCTCCAGCTCGGCTGCTGTGCCCACGCCCTTACGCGCACACGCAAATTAGAAGCATCCAACGTGGGCGGCAGTACTGCCGCCCACGTTTTTTTCACGGAAGGAGCGATGGTGGAGCGCCGAGCGCCAGCTCGGCTGCTGCTGCTGCCGCTGAGTTTTAGGCTGAAACGTTTTAGGTTTTAGGTGGGCAGAGAGAGCGGAATCGGCACAGCGTCTACCGCAGTATCGGTGAGCATCGGCGGGCATCTGTGGCCAATCCCCCGTACGCCACGCGCTCCGCGCGGGGCATGCTTGCCGCTGCCCCATCCTTCCAATCATCCAATTCCCGCTGCGCTACTGTCGCCGCCAAATTCCCGCGGCGAGAATTTACTGTGAAGGGAACGCCGATCGCCGGATCGGCTGAAGGTACGTGCGATCGCCCGATCGCACTTCTGCCGGAAGCCGCATTCTAAATTCCCGCGCCGCGCGGGAATTTGCGGGATATGGAAATCCCGCCTACCCTCAGCGGCACCGGCGTGCCGCGCTCCCCTCGGCGCTGCGCCGAACAAGAGATAACGCTGAACGCTGAACGATGACTCCAGAACTCCTGCAAGGAATAACCAATGATAAAGTTCTGCGCAGATACTTCGCACTTGGATATTGAGTGTTCAATATTGGATATTCATCATCTCTTCTGCCAGACCCCCACGATCCCGCCAGCGGCGGGATCGGTGGAGAGCAACAACACAAACCAACCGCCGGATCTGGGAGCGGCGGGGCGGCATGGCGCTTGAAAATTCGACTGAAATTTGGTATACTCGTGTTTTGTGACAGTATACCATTAGGATAGTACACATGGAACTCTTGGGATAATGGAACACGCCAGCGCACCAGTGATCATCTTGTTCGTGCTGTTTGCCGCATTCATTTTGCTGCAAATCCATCGGGCACGGCATGGCGCGCACATTTTCCTGCGGCGGATTGCCGGCCTTGAGGTGATTGACGATGCCATCGGGCGCGCGACCGAACAGGATCGCCCGATCATGTTCAATCCCGGGCGCGATGATTTAAGTGTCAATTTGTTTTGCTCGCTGTCGGTGCTGGGCTATGTGACGCGCAAGGCGGCGAAGTTGAACATGCCGGTGAATGTGCCAGTGTCGATGCCGCTGGCGTACGCCATGGCCGAGGAATATTGGAAAGACGCGTATGACGCGATGGGCCGCGGCGGGATGTTTGCGGTCGAGGACAACATCCGTTATTTGTCGGGCGACCAAAACGCGTTTGGCATGTCGTGCGCGGGTTGGATCAAGCGCGAGCGGATCGGCGCGAATCTTTTGTTTGGCTCGTACGGCTTTGAGGCGATGATCATCGCCGAGGCGGGCCAGCAGGCGGGTGCGATCCAGGTGGCCTGCACGCCGACGTTTTTCCAAGTGCCGTTTTTCATTGTCACCTGCGACTACACCGTCTTTGGCGAGGAATTCTACGCCGCCGGCGCCTATTTCAGCCATGACCCGGTGTTGACGGGCAGCCTGGCCGGGCAGGACTGGTGCAAACTGGTCGTGCTCGGGTTGATTGTGGCGGGCATCCTGGTGTTCACGCTGACGCAGCAGAACCTGCTGGCAAATCTCTTGTTGTGGTGATGAGCAAGCGCGGCGCGTTAAAACTGTTGGCGTTCCTGGTTGGACTGTACTTCGTGCTGGAGTATGTCCTGCCAGAAAAGCTGGGCGGGGATTTCGACAGCTATGAAGTGCGTGCGCCGGCCGGCTGTGTGCTGGGCACGAACACGCTGGCATTTTATGTCGGGCATTACCGTGCGGAGCAGTGCGGGATCGGGCGCCTGGTGCAACGCGGCGCGACCGGCACGTGGACGCGCACGCCGAACCGGCCGGTGCTTCAACCGGCGCTGTTTCAGGCGCACGAGCGCTATGGCATGAGCCAATTGGCGGTGCAGGCCAACGGCACCGAGTTGACCATGGTGTATCTCGGCAAGAACATGCAACGCGAGCCGGTGCTGTGTTATGCGACGAGTGGCGACACGGGCTTGACGTGGCGGCGGCACGGGCCGGTGGTGTTTTCGACCAACGGGCATTATTGGTCGTCGCATGAATATCCGAATGGCGATGTGCCGGGCGCCATTCAGTGGTATGCCGCGCAGTACCACGAGGGCCTGTGGCGGATGGCGCTGATCTGTGCGACCAAGGGCTTGGTGCTGGCGGAGGGGCCGACGCTGACGAACATGACGCTGCAGCCGACGGTGCTGCGGAGCATCGCGCAACTGCCGCTGGGGATCACGGCGTTTGACGCGCGGCTGGTGTCGAATCAGTGGCGCGGGTATTTCGTGGCCGAGGGGCGGCTGCGGGTGCAGACCTTGGCGGACGGGTCGGACTTATCTGACAAGTCGGACGGGTCGGACAGGTCGGACATGTCTGACGTGTCGGACACAGACATCTGCGCGTACCGGCTGGGGCCGCGCGCGGACGAGGCGCTGATCGGCGTTGAGCGCGCGCCGGCGACGGCCCGCGCGCCGGAGCAAGCGCCGGTGCTGACGGAACTGTATTGCGCGCCGGCGCGTTTGACGAATACTGGCACGCTGATAAAATCGGTCGGCGCGCAAGGGCGGCCGACGTATCTGACTCGCGGCATCAAGTGGGCCGGCGACTTCACCATGATTGTCGGCGGGTTTGCCGTGTTCATGGCGGTGATCAATCTGTTTTTGTATCACAGCAAACGGATTGCGCAGCGGCAACCGGGCCTGCACAACAGCGTCCTGTTTTTCTTGTTTGCGGTGGTCATGGGCGTCTTCACTTTTTTTGGCAACAAGCCGGGCGAGTATGGCACGCAGATTATTATGCGCGCGCCGACGCCGGCGGCGGTCGCACTGGAAGCCGCCCTGAAAAAGAGCATGTTGCAGGCGTTCACCACGCTGACCAATATCAATGACAAGCGCGTCACGGTCGAGGTGTGCTTGCAGCAGCAGGAGACGACCGTGACGGGCGCGTTGCTGCACGTGCGCTACATCGGCATATTTCCGGCGGCGCAACGCGCGCAGGTGCTGCCGCAACTGCGGGCCGCGGTGGCGAGCCAGGCCCGGATCGATACGCGGGCGGTGCAGGTTGATTGTGCGCCGGATGTGATGAAGACCGGGTTTGATTTTGTGTTCAAGGCGTTTCTGGTGCCGTTGGGGATCGCGACGTTTTCGACGATCACGTTTTACATGATCAGCGCGGCCTATCGGGCGTTCAAGATCCGCTCGGCGGAAGCGGTTTTGCTGATGGTGGCGGCGTTTATTGTGATGATCGGGCAGTTGCCGCTGGGCGCGTGGTTGACGCATGGATTGCCGGACAATGTCTTCTTCCTGCAGCTGCCGTGGCTGGCGCAAAAGCTGTTGATGGTGGCCAATTCGTCGGCGTTTCGCGGGGTGCTGATCGGGATCATGATCGGCGGCTTGGCGGCCGGCCTGCGCATCTGGCTGGGCATGGACGAGAGCGTCTATGCGGGGCTGGACAAATGACACGTGAAACTCGAAACTCGAAACTTGAAACTGGCGCAGACCGTTGAAAGAGATTTATGAGATGGATGTATACCGCTTGGCGGAGCGCTTGTCGGACATGATCTGGCATGACTATGACGCATGGTCGCAGAAGGTGCAGCGCACGATGGGCTATCAAGCCATTGATGCGGTGGATAGCATTGCCGCGAATATAGCCGAGGGTTACGGACGTTTTCACATAGCGGAGCGGAAGCTGTTTTATCGCTATGCCCGCGGATCGTTCGAGGAAACCAAAGCGTGGTTGCGCAAGCTGATTCGGCGCGAAGTGATTGCATCGCCGCAGCGCATTGCAGAATACAAGTTGGTGATTGATGAACTGGGGCCAAAACTGAACGCCTTCATTCGCGCGACGAAAGCACCAGTTTCAAGTTTCAAGGATCAAGTTTCACAAGCATGAGTGCCTCACGGGCAAATAGATTCTGGCAGCGGGTGTTGTACTGCGATCCGCGGATCCTGTACGCGCTGTTTGCGTGCCTGGTGGTACTGTGCGAATTCTGGCGCCCGCGCATGCCCGTGCCGGTGCCGCCGGCGGCGCGCAAGCTGTATGACCTGATCGAGCGGCTGCCGCAGGACAAGCTGGTGATCATTGATTGCGAGCTGGCGGCCAGCATCCGCGCCGAATGCGAAGGGCAGTTCGTCGCGGTCGTGCGGCACCTGTTCAAGCGCAACCTGCCATTTGCCATCATGATGTGGACGACCCAGGCGGAAGGCATCAAGTTTGGCACCGACATCTCGATGAAACTGGCGCAGGAAAACGGCAAGGAATACGGGCGTGATTTTGTGATCTGGAACGCGATTACGCCGCCGCCGGCGGGGGGCGCGATGCTGCAGGCCTTTTCCAAGGACATCCCGGGCATGATCCAGAACGACATTTTCGGCACGCCGCTGGCGAAGATTGGCTGCATGCGCGGCGTCCAGGACATTTCCGACATCTCCTTGATATTCAAAGTGTCGTATGTCTGGAATCGCGCGGAAGTGCCGTGGATCGGTTTTGTGCAGAGCGTGTACGGCACGCCCTACGCCGCCGGCTGCGTGGCGATTCAAAGCTCGGATGCCTATCCGTATGTGGACGCGGGCCAGATCAGCGGGCTGCTGGCGGGCGCGGCGGGCGCGGCGGCATATGAGCGTTTGCTGGACGCGCCGGGGATCGGCACGGCGACAGTGAGTGTGCAGTCGTTTGCGGCCCTGTTCGTTTTTGTCGCGATTGTGTGCGGCAACATTGCGATGCTGATGCTGCGCGCGACGAGCGAGCCGGAGGCCGCGGCATGACCTACCATCGCAAACGCCAGATTGCGGCGGTCGTGCTGGTGCTGGTGGCGGCCGCACTGGTCGCCAATGAAGTGCGCCTGCTGGTGACGGATCCGGAGTACGACTGGTATCTGCGGATCCAGCGCTGGATTGCGGCGGTCTGCACGATGGCGATCTACACGTTTCTCTACCGCGAGAATCCGTTTTACCGCGCGTTCGAGCATGTGCTGCTGGGCGGCGCGACCGGGATGGGTTGCGCGGTCATTGTCCGGCAGCAATTGATTGACAAATGGTTTGCGCCGATGGTGCAAGGCTTTCGTGACTGGTTCACGACCGGCATGACGCCCGAAGCGCTGAGCGGTGTCCTGTTGATTGTGCCGGGCATTGTCGGGCTGATGTGGTATTTCCAATACAGCAAGCGCTGGTTCTGGCTGAGCCGGATCACGTTCTGCATCACGCTGGGCGCCGGCGTCGGCCTGGGCTTCAAGGACACGTTCAACCAATTGCTGCCGCAGATCACCGAGACGTTCAAGCCGTTGTGGGTGGGCGCGCGGATCGAGCCGGGCTTGAGTCTGCTGGCGCGGGTCAGCATGAGTTTTGAGAACATCATTTTCATCACCGGCACGATTTCGGTGCTGATGTATTTTTTCTTTGTCTTCGAGCGCAAGCATTTTGTGATCAAAGGGCCGGCGCAATTGGGGCGCTGGTATTTGATGGTGGCGCTCGGTGCATTTTTTGGGAACACGTTCATGACACGCCTGAGCGCGCTGATTGAGCGCGTGCATTTCCTGGTGGCGGAGTGGCTGCAATGGGGATGACAAGAATAGGACCGATAGGACGGATGCGACCTATGCGGAGCGGCACATGACGATGCAGACAGTCTTGAGCGAGGCGGAACGCACGGCGCTGATCGAGCGCATTGCGCGCTGGGCGGTGCGCTACGGGCTGGGCGCGATTGTCGCCTTTTTGTTTGAGATCAACCGGCCGCTCGGGTTGCTGACCGGGCAGACGTGCATTGCCTGCGCGCCGTTGATCAACGCGGGTTTTCCCTGGCCGGTGCATCAGTTTGGCCTGTTGCTGCAAGACAGCGCGGCGCTCCGGCAATTGCAGACACGGATGGAGGAGTTGGCACATGCCGACGCGCACGCCTGAGTACGAGGTCTTGCTGGCGACCGATTGCGGCAGCACGACCACCAAGGCGATTCTGGTCGAGCACACGCCGGCCGGCTATCGCCTGGCCGGACGCGGTGAAGCGCCCACGACGGTCGAGGCGCCGTTTGATGATGTGACGGTCGGCGTGCGCAATGCGGTCGAGGAGCTTGAGGAGATCAGCGGGCGCACGCTGCTGGAGGATGGGGTGCTGATCTGCCCGCGGCGCGGGGCGGCGGGTGTCGACGCATATTTTTCGACCAGCAGTGCGGGCGGCGGGCTGCAGATGGCGGTGATGGGCATCATCGGGACGATTTCCGCGCAAAGCGCGCAGCGCGCGGCGCTGGGCGCGGGTGCGATTGTGATTGACAGCATTTCGATTGACGATCCGCGCGAAGACCATGAGCGGGTCGAGCGCTTGCGCCACATCCGCCCGGATATGATCTTGATGGCGGGCGGGATCAATGGCGGGACGCGCCGGCACGTGGAGATGCTGGCCGAGATCATCCGCGCGGCGCGACCGCAGCCGCGCTTTGGCGAGACCTACCGCCTGCCGGTCATTTTCGCCGGCAACACCAGCGCGCGCGACGTGGTGACCAACATGCTGGAGAGCGTGGCCGCCGTGCGCTTTGTCGCGAATGTCCGGCCGGAATTGGCGCGCGAGGATGTGCATGAGGCGCGCCATGCGATTCATGAATTGTTTCTCGAACACGTGATGCAGCAGGCGCCGGGCTATGGCAAATTGATGAAGATGACCTCGGCCGACATCATGCCGACGCCGACGGCGGTGGGCGTGATCATCCAGCAGGTGGCGGCGGAGCGCGCGCAAAACGTGCTGGCGGTTGACATTGGCGGCGCGACGACGGACGTGTTCAGCGTTTTTGACGGGCAATTCCATCGCACCGTCAGCGCCAATTACGGGATGAGCTACAACATTTGCAATGTGATGGCGGAGGCCGGCGTGGCGAACATCCAGCGCTGGCTGCCGTTTCCGTTTGCGGCCGCGACGCTGCGCGACATTTTGCGCAACAAGATGATCCGGCCGACGACGATTCCGGAGACGCGCGAGGAGTTGTTCATTGAGCAGGCGGCGGCGCGCGAGGCGTTGCGCTTGTCGTTGATCCATCACCGCCAGCTCGCGCTGCATTTGCGCGGCACGTCGAAGCAGCGCGATTTCAGCGACGCGTTTGTGATGGACGAGCTCAGCGTGGTGAACTTGATGAAACTGGATTTGTGCATTGGCAGCGGCGGCGTGTTGTCGCACGCGCCGGACCGGGCGCAGAGCGCGCTGATGATGCTGGATGCGTTTCAACTGGAAGGCGTGACGCAACTGGCGGTCGACAGCATCTTCATGATGCCGCAACTGGGCGTGATGTCGCAGCTGTGCCCGACGGCGGCGCGCGAGGTGTTTGCCCACGATTGCATGGTGATGCTGGGCACGGCCATTGCACCGGTGGGCACGGCCAAGCCGGGTGCGCGCGTGCTGCAGGTGACGATTGAGACGGAAGACGGGCGGCGGGATGAGCGCACGCTGGTGTGCGGCGACCTGCAGCGGATAGCACTGGCGCCGGGCACGACGGCGCGGGTGCTGCTGCGCCCGTATGGGAAATTTGATGTGGGCGCGGGCGCCGGCAAGGAGCGCGCGATTGTGGCGCAGGGCGGCACGGTCGGGTTGCTGCTTGACGGGCGCGGGCGGCCCTTGCCGTTCAGCGCGCAGATGGCCGACAACGCGGCGCGCCGGCGCGCGGATGCGCAAGCAATGGACTTGCTGGCGCCGGGCGAAACGGTGACAAGCTGACGGATACACATGGGTTCCGCATTTACACCAGGATTGATTGTCAGCGATCATGTGCTGATCCGCAAGGCGCGCCGGCTGCCGGTCAAGGGCCGGGTGGTGGTTGACGTGGGCGCGCAGGTCGTGGCCGACACGGTGATTGCGCAGGTGAATTTGCCGGGGACGCTGGCGGTGGTGAAAGCGGCGCCGCAGTTGGGCTGTCCGGCGGACCGGGTCAAGCATTATTGCCTGGTGCAAGAGGGCGCGCCGGTACGCAAGGCGCAGGTGCTGTGCGAGCGCAAGACGCTGTTTGGCCTGATGACCAATCGCGCGGCCAGTCCGATTGACGGGACGGTCGAGTACATCTCGGCCTTGTCCGGCAACATGGGTGTGCGCGGCAAGCCGAAGCCGATTGTCTGCACGGCCTACCTGAGCGGCGCGGTGGTTGAAGTGCTGCCGGAAGAGGGCGTGGTGGTGGAGGCGGAAGGCGCGCTGATCCAGGGCATTTTCGGCGTGGGCGGCGAGCAGCACGGGCAGATCCACTGGGTGGAAACCGGCGCGCGCGTGCTGACGGCCGAGCACCTGACGCCGGCGATGCAGGGCCGGATCATCGTGTGCAACGCGCGCATTGCGGCGTCAGCCTTGCAGGCGGCGGCCACGCTGCGGCTGGCCGGGCTGGTGGGCGCCAGCGTTATTGATGCGGAACTGATGACCTTTCTCGGTTTTGACATCGGCGTGGCGGTGACCGGCGACGAGAATATTCCGTTCAGCGTGATGGTGACCGAGGGCTTTGGCGAACTGGCGATGCCGGCGCGCACCTGCCAACTTTTGCAGACGCTGTCGGGGCGCATGGCGGCGATGAACGGCGCCACCCAGATCCGCGCCGGGGTCATTCGCCCGGAGCTGATTGTGCCGGGCGCACAGACAACGCAGACCGCGCGGGTGATCAGCCATGAATTGGGTGTGGGCACGCCCGTGCGCTTGATCCGCCGGCCGCATTTTGGCGCGCTGGGCAAGGTGTGCGCGCTGCCCGAGCAGGCCGTCCAAATCGAGACCGGCTCGCTGGTGCGCGTGGCGCTCATCACGCTGGCGGATGGCCGGCAGGTGACCGTGCCGCGCGCGAATCTCGAGATCGTCAGCGCGCTGTAAGTCCGGCCTTTTTGCACAAGTTCAGCGGCGGCATTCCACCAACAATCCACCAGTTATCCACCATGTTTTCGGCGTGGTTGTCAAGATATTGTGGCTGATGCGGCGCGCGCACCCATGATATGGAAGCGGCTGGTGCAACGCGAAAAATGGGCGCGCAGCACTTGCAATTGCACGCCGGATTTGGTATAGTAGACAAGCTCTATTTTGTTTGCGCAGTTGATAGTGCGGTTTGTGATTCGGAAATTCGGGCATCAACAGACATTGATGATTGCACTAGCATTGCGCGCCGGCATGGAGCCGCGTCGCAGTCACTTGTTGATGGAGTAATTGTTATGGGATCAGGAACCGCACGCCGTGCCGCAGGCTTGAGTATCTGCTTGCTCGCGATGGTTTGTGCCGGGCGCGTGCGCGCCGAGGCGACGTCCAACATTGTGGCCGACATTATTATTGTGGGTAACAGTCGCGTGGCGGAAAAAGTGATTCGCGACCAATTGCAGACCAAAGTCGGTGAATATTACGACAACGAGACGGCCAAGGAAGACAGTGAGGCGCTGATGAAGCGCGGTGACTTCGCCGAGGTGCTGATCGAGCAAGAGCCGCAAGACGGCAAAGTCGTGCTGACCTATCGCATCACCGAGCGGCCGCTGATCGGCACGCTGTCGATTGTGGGCGCCAAGTTCATTAAGCTGGCCAAAATCGAGGCGGTGATCAAGTCGAAAGTGCGCATGACGGCCGACCCGTCGGTGTTTAAGAACGACGTTGAACGCATCAAGGAATTATACGCCAACAAGGGCTATGCCCAGGCCAAGGTCGCGTATACGGTGACGGCGGGCACGAATGCGGCCAGCGTGGCGGTGGTGTTCACCATCGTCGAGGGGAATCCGTCGTATGTCAAGCAAGTGACGATCAGCGGCAACACCAACATCAGCACGATGCAGATTGAATGGGCGATGGAGACGAAGCCGCGCATGCCGATCCTGATGGGGATGCTCCGCGCGGGCGTGTTTGATGAATACACCTTGAAAGAGGACATGTACCGGATCGTGGAGATGTACCAGAAAGCAGGCTACGTCGAGGCGCGGGCGATCTATGCGTTCGAGCCGACCAAGGAAAAGGACGGCTTGGCGGTGCGGGTGCGGATCATCGAGGGGCCGCCCTACACGGTCGGTAAAATCAAGATCACGCAAATGCGGATGAAAGGCGGCATGGCCACCAATCTGTTTTATGAAGTGGGTTTGTACCGGGGCGGGAAGTATTCGCCGCAGGCCATGGAGAACGACGCCGACGCGCTGCGCAATTATTACCGCGCGTTTGGGTATGCCGAAGCGATGGTCACCACCAAAGCGATATTGTCGCCCAAATCGCGCCCTGGGCAGAAAGTGGTGGATGTGCAGTACGTGGTCAAGGAGCGCACCATTTACGACTTCGGCATTGTTGAGGTCACGGGCAACAGCAAAACCAAACGCGAAGTTATTTTGCGGGAGCTGAACGTAAAGCCGGGTGATCGCTATAATTTCTACCGGCTTGAGACCAGCAAGCAGCGCTTGATGAACCTGGATTATTTCGACAAGGTGGACGTGCGCGACGTGACCAGCAAGAGCGTGCCGAATGCCAAGGACGTGTATGTTGACGTGAAGGAGAAGAACACCGGCAAGCTCGGGTTTGGCGCGGGCTATTCCTCGGTTGACTCGTTTGTCGGGTTCGCCGAAGTGTCGCAGTCGAATTTTGACGCGCTCAACTGGAAGAAATGGTTTGTCGGCGGCGGGCAGAAAGTGCGGTTGCGCGCCGAGATCGGCAACAAGCGCCAGGACATCGTCTTCAGTTTCACCGAGCCGTATTTCCTGTACGACACCCTGCACGGGTACAAAGTGTCGGCCGGTTTCGATTTGTTTGCGCGCAACTGGGACTTTCTGGCGCGCGATTACCGCATTCAGCGCCTGGGTGGCGACCTGCGCCTGGGCACGCCGGTCAGCTTTGACTGGGTGCCGTACTTGGGCAAGTACATCGGCTCGATCCGCGCGGATTTGACGGCCATTGGCGAGGTCATCAAAGTGGATGTGGGCGACACGCTGGATTACGGCAATCGCGTGCTGAACAACGATGCGCGCCTGATCCAGTGGGTGAATCCCAACACCGGCCGGCTGCGCATGATTTATCCCGGCTGGGCCTTTGCCACCAAGGACAAGTATCTGGAGGAAGACGCCGGCACCTTTGTGCAGTTTGCCCCGGTGCTGACCTTGACGCGCGACACGCGCGACAGCATTCTCCTGCCCACCAGCGGCGGCGAATCCAAGTTGATCGGCAAAGCCGGCATGGGCAGCACGTTTTATGGCTTGGGCGAACTCAAGCACGAGCAGTATTTCAAGATGTTTGAGACGTTTCAGCGCAAACCCAACACGGTCATGGGGGTCGGCAATCTGTTTGGCGGGCCGCACGTGCTGGAAGTGCGCGGCGCGGTCGGCTTTGCGACGCCGAACACGCCGATGTTCGACCGCTTCTTCATGGGCGGCCCGTACGAAATGCGCGGCTTTGGCTATCGCATGGTCGGCCCGAAGGATTTCATCGGGCAGAACCCGCTGGGCGGCACGTCCAAGCTGTTCGGCTCCGTGGAATACACGTTCCCGATTTACGAGTACAGTGAAAAATTCGGCGTGCGCGGCGCGATCTTCATGGACGTCGGCAATGTCTGGTACAAGTCCCGCAAATACACGCTGGGCACGATCGACCAGAACGGCAATTGGTATGCCTACAATGAGACGCGCGACAATTTTGGCGAGATCAACCTGACCGGCGGCATGGGCCTGCGCGTGAACTTGCCGATCGGGCCGCTGCGGTTTGACTATGGCATCCCGTTCATTCGTGACAGTGAATCACAAAACTGGAAGCCGTTTGACGGCTTCTCCTTCAACGCCGGAGCATCCTTCTAATGCAAGCAGACCATGACAGGCCGCGCGGGCTAAGGCTGGGTGCGCTGGGCGTGGCGGCCGTGCTGCTGGCCGGCTGCGCGATGATCACCAGCGAGAACATCAACGACGCGGCGGACTTTCAGAGCGATCATGTCAAAATGGCGGTGCGGGCGCAGTATCGCTCGATGGCGATACTGCCGTTTGAGAACCAGACCGATTACCCGAGCGCAACCCAGTATGCGCGCCAGGCATTCTTCGGCTGCATGGCGGCCTACAAGCACTACGCCCTGCAGACCCTGGACGACACGGATGCGCGGCTGGCCAACCTGCCGCGTTCGACTGTTGATCCGGCGCAGTACGCCACGCTGCGCGCCGCGCTGGGCGTCGACCTGCTGGCTTTCGGCTATGTGATTGAGCAAGACCACAGTTACGGCGTGGTCTACGGCCGGAATGCCGTGCGGGTGAAGCTGCTGCTGGTGGATGCCGTCACGGGCGCCACCGTCTGGCAGTCAGAAGAAGGCCGCGCGCGCACCTTGATGGGCATGAGCTTTTATTCAACATTTGATAATGAATACATGTGGGGCCGCGAGATCATGAACCGCTACAATGAACTGTTCCGCGACATGATCATGACCTTGCCGGACTGCAACGCCAAACCAACCGCCAAACCGCAGGAGCAACAATGAACAAGCAAGCAAGACGTGCGCGGCTGGCCGTGCTGGGTGTGCTGGTGGCGCTGCTGCCGCTGGCGGCGTCGGCCTTGAAAATGAAGGATTACATCGGCGTGTTTTATTTCACGGGCGGCGCCTTTACCAATGCCACGCTGATGCTGAACCGCTACAACATCGTGACCAAGCACGCACGCACGGCGGATGCCCATCCGATCCCGGGCCAGTGGAAATGGCGGCCGGGCAAGAAAAACATCCGCCTGCTCTGGCCGGATGCGCAGATGGAAGTGCATGCCCTTGATCTGGACAATCTGACGGGTTCCTACACCAAGACCGGCTTTGCGCCGTTCAACTGCACGTTGACGCGCACGAACCTGACCGTCGTGGATGTGGTCATCAACCGGACGCGCAAGAAAAACATGTTTGGGATGGCCTTGTCGAGCGAAATCAAGTACCTGCCGCTGCCGCAATTGCGGATCGTGGTCTATGCCCGCTTTGGCACGAATGCTTTGCTGCAAACGCCCGCGCGCCTGTTCCGCCCGCTCGGCGCGTTTGTCCACGGGCTGCCCGTCGGCTATGATTTTACGGAAGCCTACGTGATCAGCAACGGCTTTGTGCCGCCGCCCGTGCTGCTCAGTCCGATGCCGGTGGATGGCTCAAACGTGTGGGCCTTTGACTGGGCCACCAACAATTTCAAGTATTTCGACCGCAGCACGACCAACAATCCGAACGTGTTCTAAATTCCTTCGGAGCGAAAGCATCAAGTAAATGCCCGCGCCGTTTTCACGGATGGCATACAGTGGCAGCGGCCCCGTGCCGTGCGTCGTTCTGCCACCATAAATTATCGTGTCGCACGAGAATGTAACGGTGTTCCGCGCGCGGTGGTGCTGCGCGCCGCACGCCGTGCGGCGAAGAGAGCGCCGGAAGCAGAATTTGGAAAAACTGGCGGGCCTCTTTCGCTCAATCTTATTCACCCGCGATCCCGTCAACGGCGGGATTGTACCCACCCACCCAACCCGCGGTTGCTCAACAGCGCTACGGCGAAGCACAGCACCAGCGCCATGCCCGGCTCGGGCAGCACGACCAGCGCCAGCGTCTGCATCGCCGTTTGCGTTGCGTCGTCGGTCACTTGCACCGTGAAGGTGTTGCTGCCGGCCGCCGCAGGCACGCCGCTGATGACGCCCAGGGCGTCGAGTTCGAGGCCGCCCGGCATGCTGCCGCCGGTCACGTTCCAGCTCAAGCGCCCCGCGCCACTGACGGTGCGCACGACGGTGCCGTACGACTGGCCCATGACGGCCGGCGGCAGATTCGTCGTCAGGATCTCCGGCACGGTGTTGGTCGGCCAGACCGGCGTAACGGCGGCGTAGGTTGTGCCCATGCGGATTTCATCGAGCGAACCATAGTTTGGGCTGTCACCCGGATACCAAATCATGCGTGCGAATTTGAAGTTGTTTGCGGTCGTGCTCAGGGTTGCCGTTGGCGTGGTGGGCGGCGCGCCGCCGAGCGGCAGCGGATTGATGAACAGATCCACGATATTGCTGGCCAGCACGCCGGCAAAGCGCAGGCGCAGCACCATGAAAAACGTCTGCCCGACCGTGGCGGCGACGCTGGTTTCCACTTGCGTGGCCGGACTCCCCATTAGTTGCAGGGCCCAATTGCCGTTATTCTGAAACACGGCCACGGCCCGCGCCGTGTCTTGCCACGTAGTCGCGCTGCGACACAAGGCGAAATTCCACGTCTGATTTTGATCGCGGCGCGCCAGGAAGCTGACCCAATACTCGTCATTCGAGCGGCCGAGATTGGCCAAGTCACCTTCCGTGTGGTACGCGCGCAGCGCCGTGAGCATATCAAACGCGCGGCCGGATGTTTCATACACGTAGCCGCCCTTGGCGTGCGGCGCGTTGACGATCAAGTTGCTGTAGCTCAGCGGTGCCGCCAGCGTTATTTCATAACCTTGGGTCTTGGAGTTTTGTTCACACCAGCCCTCGTTGCGCCAGCCGAAGCCAGGGGCAGCCTTGTGCAACGGGCCTGCCGCCACATTGCCGTCATCGTGCAACAACAGATTTGTCGTCGAGCGCGGGATGCCAACGCTGATGATGTTGTCTTCGCTGACCGACGGGAAATTGCTGAACACACCGCTGGCAACGCGGTCGGGCAGCAGGCGTGCGCGCACATTGCCGCCGTTGGTCATGCCGCTGACGGCGACGGCGTACCACTCGCTGGTGCCATTGTAGGCGGTCGTGCGCCAGACAGCGGCAGTCGTCGGGCCGGCCGTGCCGTCGAGCGCGACATCCGCGCCAGTCAGCGCCACCAGCGGCTTGCTGGCGCGCAGGCTGAAGCAGACGGTGCGTTCGGCGGCTGGGTCGACTTGGTCCGTGGCCTGCTCAATGTTCACGCAAGGGTTCGGCTCCGTCAGGCCCAGATGCGCGGTGCCCATGCGCAGGCCCAATTTCAACGAGCCGGGCGAATTCAAGTGCAGACCGTCCTGCAACCCGACATCGTCAATGTCGACCCAGTCGGCATGCGCGTCGTACTGGGCGAAGCGCACTTGATTGCTGCGCACGTACAACAGGTGCAGCGGCACATTGACCGTGAGGCCTGCGTGCGTGCGGCCGAGTACGACCGGCAAATTCGTCACGCCGGTGACGCTGCGCACTTTGCAGACCAGATCCGTCATGCTGCTGAAATACGCGAGACTCGGGCTGGTGGCCGTGGCGTCGGCCTCGTTCTCGCCCTGCATCCAGAAAAAGCCGGCAAAGTGCCAGCCGGCAATGTCGCCCGCGAGCTGCTGCGCGGTGAGGCGCGCCCGCGCCACGGCAATCCGGTCGGTCAACGACACAAAGCCGGCACTGCCGGCCAAGCGCCAGAAATCAATGCCGGTGGCCGCCGCACTGTCTTTGACAATGGCGATCTGCTCGTTGGGCAGCGCATTGGCTACGACAAAACCGCAGCCAACTTCCGGGCCAAAGCCGGCCGCTGCGCCGAGGACAGTCCAGTTCGTCGTGGCGCTGCCGCCCGGCGTGGCATTGTCAAACCAGACATTGGTTTGGTTGATCATGTCGGGCAGCAAGTCGGACGCGTTGCCCGTGCCGCCCATGTTCGACTGGCCGGCCATCAGCAGCACCCGCACAATCTTGTTCGTCGCGCCGGCCGCCGGCAAGCACGGCAGTAGCGCAAGCAGGGTAACAGTCAAACAGCAAGCAGTGGCGCGGAAAGTCATGTAAGGTGATCCATTGTGTAGTTATCCAAATAGTATAGCTTGTGCGGTTGCCAATGTAAATAGCAATAAGCGACCTGTTTCTGCGGCAAGTGCCGCGCGCGGCGGGTGTTTCCATGCTATTTCCGACATGGACTGAATTCCGCCGCTGGCGGCAATTGCGCAGATAGGTAGGGCGGTCAGGCCCTTGACCGCCGCGGTCGTCGCGGTGCCATGGTAGCACCGGCGTGTGCGCGCAGACGGCAACGGCGGTCAGGGCCTGACCGCCCTACCTCGTGCGCACATGCAGCAACGGCGGTCAGGGCCTGACCGCCCTACCTCACCCACCGGCCACGCCCGCGCAGGATCCACAACAGATTTGGCTACGTCAGGTGCGCATTTTCCCCTCTAACGGAATTTCAGACAGATGTGCTTGTTACGTTGACGCGCATGCGCCGTGGTGGAAGCAGAGATTGAGCAAAGAACGCCGGCGCAGTCAAGGCCTGCGCGAACCTACGCCAGCTTTTGCAGCAGCCAGGCCATGTTGCGCCCAAGCGTGCGCATCGTCCCGATGCCCTCGTCATCGTGCTCCACCTCGCCGATCTCGCGCCCGATGCCGATGTTCCAATAACTCGAGCCGACCGTGATCATTTCAGCAATGGTGAAGAAATGATTGAGCGAGTCGAAGGCATGAATCGCGCCGGCACGCCGCACCGCCACCACCGCCGCACCCACTTTGCGCCGCAACAGCATGCCGTTGGCGCGCGTGACATAACCGGCCCGGTCAATCAATGCTTTGATGTCCGGCGTGATGTCGGCGAAATGCGTGGGCGAGCCGAGCAGGATGCCGTCGGCCGCAATCATTTTCGCGATGCAGTCATTCAGCATGTCATCGTCGAAAATGCAGCGTTTGTTTTTGTTTTTGATGCACGCACCGCAGGCGGTGCAGCCACGCAGGCGCGCGCCGGCGAGTGAGACCAATTCCGTGCCGATGCCCGCGTGTTCGAGTTCGGCCAGGACGGTGCGCAGCAACAAGGCGGTATTGCCCTCTTTGCGCGGACTGCCGTTGAAGGCGACGACATGCGACATACAAGGTCAAGGGTCAAGGGTGAAAGGTTTTCGGTTTTCAGTTTTCGGTTTTCAGTTGCAGAACCGGGGTTGTGCCGGCCATGGTGATCGTGCGCACGCCACGGCACTCAGGCGCGACGGGCTGCAGCACGATCCAGTACTCGAACGTCAGCGTGCCGCGCGCGGGCAGCCAGCGATAGGTGCGTTCACCCTGAAACGTGCCGCGGTCGACGGCATTGCGCACGCTGGTCGGAAACGGCGTGTTGGCGAATTCCATGCCGCGCACCAACTCTTTGCCGGCCCACGGCAGTTGCAGCCGGCAGAAATTCTCCTCCCAGTTGCCAATCCAGGGATAATCGGCGCGGCGCCAGATATAGGCCAGCAGCAGGCCGCGCGGCGGATGCACCGCGCTGAACCAGGCATACTCCTGACGCGGATCCATCAACTGGGTGGTGAAGTCCGACGACACGCGCTGCTGTTTGGCAATCATGCGCAAATCCACGGGGCCTTTGACACCGGGCCCGTTCGGCCAAGTGAACGCCGTGTCGCGCTGCAGGCGTTGCACGCGGCCAAACGCATCGGGAAACGTGTGTCCCTTCGTGGCCGGCATGTCAAACAGCGTGACGCCTTTCTCAAGAAACGGCGCGCCGAACGACACGTGCTGGCACATCGTGAACGGCATGTCATGGCGCGCGAGATTCGCGAGAGTTTCCTTGACATGCAGCAGGGTGCTGCCGCGGCGCGTGCTAATCGTGCGCGCCAAGCACATCTGCGCGACGGGCAGCACGGTCAGCGTGGTGAACCCGGCTGTCTGCGGCCCGACCTGCTGCGAGAGCAAGTGCCAGCGCGCGACCGGCGCCTCATAATGGCAATCAAGGTCAGCCTGCTTTTCTTCCGTGGACGGCTCGCCGAAGCCGGCCAGGCAGGGATTGTGGCCGGCAATGCTGGCCAGCAGGCGCGAATTGCCGAATTGCGCCGCGTTTTTCCTGGTGTACTGCCACGGCTCGACCTGCGGCCAGTGCGGCGTCCACAACGGGTTAAGGCCGGGCACATCCTTGTGCAGGAGCGTGCAAATGTGCCCGCCGCCGGCCAGCATGCCGAGGGTGACACAACCATTGTCGAGCGTCCAGACGCGGCGGCGTTGCTGTTGCAAAGTGCGAAACTTCATTGTTGTTCCTGGGTAAGGTGGTGACGGGTGACATAGGTGACGGCGTCGC
>Ga0247841_10005938_pt1 | contig 19327 bp, 32 predicted proteins | sample LaCruzMarch2015__2_FD_192410 | JGI IMG/M metagenome (GOLD analysis project Ga0247841, IMG submission 192410) | Freshwater microbial communities from meromictic Lake La Cruz, Castile-La Mancha, Spain - LaCruzMarch2015_18m | ecosystem: Environmental > Aquatic > Freshwater > Lake | place: Spain... | reverse complement strand
TTCGAGACAATTACATCACATTCTTCGCAAGAAGAAAATAAATCACAAGGAGAAGCGTAATGGAATACATACACGCGGCTTTATTGCTGCATAAGCTAGGACAAGACGTCAGTGAAGAAAAGCTGAAGAAAGTCATAGCAGCGAGCGGTGCTGAAGTTGACGAAAGCAAAGTGAAAGTATTGGTGGCCAGCTTGAAAGGTGTTAACATCGAAGCTGAATTAGCTAATGCCGGAAACATTGCAATGTCTTCTGGATCTTCGGCTGGTGCAAGTGCGCCTGCAAAGGAAGAGAAGAAGGAAGAAGAAGTCAAACCGGAAGCGGCTGCAGAAGGTCTATCATCATTATTTGGTTAATTTTTTATTTTAGTTTTAGTTTCCTTTTATGGAAAGCGTCGGGGCGAATCCTGACATGATGATAGACTCTCGCTGTATTAGTTGTGCTTTTACTGGACGGGTTTCTGCAAAGAATAATAGCAATACTTAAAAATGAAGTTTTAATTCTCTATTTATGCCCGCGTGGCCCAATGGTACGGCGCCAGCCTTGAGACAACAAAATTTTAAACAAGCAAGCTGGTTTCCTTACGGATTTCCCGGTTCGATTCCGGGCGCGGGCGTTTATTCTTCGCAATATAAATCTTAATAAAGGAAAAATTTTGAATAACAGAATGAAATTTAATCATGAAAAAACTGCGCTCGAGGGAGTTTTGGTGATAACTCCGGAAGTTCGTTCTGATGAGCGAGGGTGTTTTTTTGAAACGTATCATGGTAGAGATTTAGAAGATATTGGGATATGGGAAGATTTTGTGCAGGATAATGAATCTGTTTCTAAACGAGGAGTTCTTCGAGGTTTGCATTTTCAGCGACGGCCTTATGCACAGGGAAAACTTGTTAGGGTTGTTCGCGGAGCGGTTTTAGATGTTGCAGTGGACATTAGAAAAGATTCGCCGACGCGAGGGAAATGGACTTCGGTCGAATTATCTGGAGAAAATAAAAAAATAGCTTGGATTCCGATTGGATTTGCACACGGATTTTTAACATTAGAAGATGATACAATTTTTAGTTATAAAGTTACAAATTTTTATGAACCACGTTCTGAGGACGGAATTATCTGGAATGATCCTACTCTGGGAATTGACTGGCAGTTGGGAAAATATGGAATTGCGCAGCCGGTTATTGGGAAAAAAGATTTATTATTGCCGAATTATGATCCGGAGAGACATGTTCTTTGAGTAAATTACTCCAAAGAAATAATTTATAGTAGAAATAATTTATAAAATGGAAAAGCTAGACGAGAAAAGAACAAGAATTACATTGGAAGAAGAAGCACTTAAACTCGGAGTAGATACTTCAGAGATTGAGACCTCTATAAATCCGGACCCGCCATTTATTCCTTGGGGAAATTCGGGTAGAAATCGTGATTCTGAAGGGAAAAGATATAAATTAGAGTTAGGTTTACCGTGCAATAAGGACGTAATAAGACATGAGTTATATCATATATATCGCGGAGATTGTGATAAGATGCACGAATTGGGGAAACAGTATGGGCGATGCCGATTTATCTTTTTGTTACAATTAAAAGAATTATACATAAGAATGTTTTGTGAACTTAGAGCGCAAGTATATGCTTCTTGGGGATTAAAGCTATAATTTAATGCAACAATATTTAAAACAGAGTAAATAGTTTAATTACAAATGAGGTTGAAATGAAAATATCTGTTTTATCTTCGGGAAGTTCGGGGAATTGTTTTTATGTTGAAAACGAAAATTGCGCGGTTTTAATCGATGCGGGAATAAGCGCCAAGCAAATTGTTGATCGTTTGAATTATATCGGAGAAGATGTTAGAAAAGTCAAGGCTGTATTTATAACGCATGAACACACTGATCACATAAAAGGAGTTGATGTTTTTTCAAGAAAGTTTAGCGTCCCTGTTTTTGCGACAAGAAAAACAATTGAAGATTCAAGTTTAAGGTTTTGTGAAAATATAAAATCCATAAAAAGCGACCAGAAATTAAAATTTGGAAAAGTTACGGTTGAAGCATTTTCGAAGTCACATAAAGCGGCGGAGCCGGTAAGTTATAATTTGGTTAACGGAAAAAAGATTTCAATAATAACGGACGCGGGATATTTTTGTGAGAACATATCTAAAAATGTAAGAGAGTGTGATTTTTTATGCATTGAGTCAAATTACGATGAGGAAATGCTCGATACTGGACCGTATCCGTTTTTTCTTAGAAAATGGATAAGAAGCAATGAAGGACACTTATCGAATTTGCAAACAGCTTTGGGAATTTTGGAAAATGGAACACCAAAACTGAAAAATATTTTATTATGTCACTTGAGCCAGAATAATAACACTCCAGAAAAAGCGGTTCAAACTTTCAAGGATATAACAAAAGAAAGATATGATTTAAAATTTAATTTGGGCGTTTCGGAAAGAGACAGACCGACGGAGATTTTTGAACTATGAAATGTAAAAAGTACGAAGCAATAATTTTTGATTTGGATGGAACTTTGATTGATTCTATGCCATATCACTTAAAGGCGTTTCAGGAATTATTGTCAGAAAGAAAAATAAAAGTTTCTGAAAAATTTCTAAAAGGACTAATGGGAATGTCGACGGCAAAAATACTAGAATATTTTAAGAAAAAATATAAAATAAAAGATAATGTTATTGATTTGCGAGAGGAAAGAAGATACCATTACTTCAGAATCTTGGGAGAGAGAAATATCGTCTTCTCAGGAGTTTCTGAAACGCTTAAGTCTTTGAAGTCTAATAATAAACTGGCTATTGCCACAGGTTCTTCATACGTAACGGTCAGTCACTCAATGAAAAAAAGTTTTTTGGATCTGTTTGATGAGCTGGTAACTATAAATGACGTTAAAAAAGGCAAACCGCATCCAGAACAATTGTTGGTGGCAGCGAAAAAAATGAAAGTAAAAAATTCTGAATGTTTAATGGTTGGAGACTCAATTTACGATGGAATAGCAGCTCGAAGATCGGGAATGGATTTTATCGGAGTTACGACAGGATTTACTTCGGAAAAAGAATTGAAAAAATTTGGGGCGATTGTGACGATTAAAAAAATTAGTGAGCTGAAGAGAACTTTGCAAAATAGCCAAAGTTCTCTAAGAAGAAGTTTGAACGACCATTGAATAATTCAAACTTCTCTGAAGAGAATTTTATAAAGTAATTATTTAATTTCAAAACAAGGATATTTTTCAAAATAGGAAAGAGCTTCTTTTATTTTGTTTTCTGTCTCGGCATAAATTGTCAGAACTTTTTCTCCTTTTGAAACTTTATCTTTAACTTTTTTGTGGAGATAGACGCCGGAGGTTGGATCAGCAGGGCAGCCGGCATAACGAGCCAAAGAGTTAATTAACTTATTATCAACTGAAATAATTTTTCCGGATTTATTCGCAGTTATATCTTTTTTTAAGTTTCCGGGTGAAAGCTCTTTTATTTTTCCGTCCTGTGCTTCAATTATTTCTTTAAATTTATTATATGCTTCACCAGAATCAAGAACTGCTTGCGCTAGTGATTTTCCTTGACCTTTTTTTGCTTTTTCAGTCATCTCTAAAATCTCGCCTGCTAAGAATACGGATTTCTCTTCGAGATCTTTTGGACGGTCTGATTCCCGTTTCAGAATTTTTAAAACATCGATCATTTCTAATGTTGGTCCGATTCCATTTCCAATTGGCTGGTTTCCGTCTGTTAAAACAACTTTTAATTTTAACTTAAATTTATCGGCAATTTTATGGAATTTTTTTGAAAGTTCGTTGGCTTGCTTGGTGTTCTTGACCTTTGCGGAATTCCCATATGGAATATCAATAAGAATATATTTGCTTCCCATTGCAATTTTTTTCGACATTATCGATGCTAGCAATTGTGATTCCGGATCAAGGTTGAGCATTCGCTCTATTTTTATCAATTTGTCGTCGGCAGGGGCCAAGTTTAACGCGCCGCCCCAAATCATGCAAGCGCCAACATTATTAACAATTTTTTGTGCATCTTTGGCTTCGAATGAAACTCTCGCAACGGTTTCTATTGTATCTGCTGTGCCCGCGGCACTTGTTATTGCACGTGACGACGTTTTTGGCATAATTATTCCTTGGGAAGCGCAGATTGAAACAACTAGAGGCGTAGTTCTGTTTCCGGCAATTCCGCCAATACAATGTTTATCTGCAACGATTTTTTCTTTGAAATGTAATTGATCTCCGGTGGAAGTTATTGCTTCAATTAAATAAATTAATTCTTCGAATGAAAGTTTGGATTTGTAGACTGTTGTAACAAAAAAGGCCAGCTCTAATTCGGTAAGAGAATTATTTACAATGTCTAAAACTATTTGCTTATATTCTTCTTTAGATAATTTTTCGCCGTCGAGTTTTCTTTTTATAAGCTTAGTAGTTAGAGGTCTTGGGCAGTATGAAATTTCTATTAAGTCTCCTGCGTGAACCTTGAGCAAGTCAGAAATTTCCGTTGAGAGAACAATTTCGTTTTCATCAAGTAATTTTTTTGCAAGATCAACTACCGAAATAGCTTTAGTTGAATTAAACTTTAGTTCTATGCGTTCATTTACTGCCACACCTAATTTTTCTGCAGTGTGCACATGTAAAATCGCAACGGGTCTTCCCGCGGACCAGTTCAGTATTTTTACTTTTAGCTTCATGGTATCTCTTTTTTATCTAAGTCTAGTGCGAATATGCTTGAGAATTTCTTATTTCGGTAAAGTTCCAAGATAACAAGGAGATAGGCAATTACAAGAGGGCCGACTATAAGACCTAAAGGTCCGAATACAAACAATCCTCCGATGGAACCTACGAATGCAAGATAGGTTGTTAATTTTGTTCTTTTGGAAACAATCATCGTTCTTAAGAAAATTTCTATTACCGTGCTAACAAGATAGTAAATTGTCATTCCTATAGCAGAGAAAGTATTTCCAGATACGAAAAAATAGATTATTAACGGAATCTGAACACCGGCCGGACCGATAAGAGGCAATATACCTAAAATGATTGCGACGAGAGTTAGAACTAGGGCATTGTGTACTCCAAATATGAAGAAGCTAATGCCTGCAAGAATTCCTTCTAGAACTCCAATTAAAACATGACCGAAGATCACGGAGTTGGTAACATCAAGAGAATTTTGTATAAATTTCTTTTCGATTTCTTGATTAAATGGTGAAATGCTTTTGAGATATTCTTTTAAGATATGAGCATCACGAATAGAAAAATAAAATGTTACGATGGTGATTGATAGTTGAATTGCAAGAGAGGGAATTTTCAAAATGAAATCGCTAATGTAGTTTAGAACAAAGTTAAGTGATTTTGAAATGAAGGTATTTAGCGCAAATGCAAAGTTTCTCGCAAACTCGTCGGATGCAAAAAAGCTAGGAAAGTTAGTTTTTAATAAATTGACTAAATCAATTTTTTGAATATAAAGATAAAGATTGAAAACTTCATTGAAAAGCTGAGGAGTAAAAAGCCAGATTGGAATTATTACTATGAGCGCGGCAATGATGCAAATTATCGACGCGGCTATATCTCTAAATTTAACAACTTTTAAGATTACCCGGTATAGTGGATAAAATATATATGCTAAGACAACTCCCCAAATCATTGCAATAAAAATCGGTTTGATAAGTAAAAAAGTTGCTAACCCAAGAATTACTAAAAGGCTGATTATGAATACATTTCGGTATTTTCTTTCTTCCATATATTTATAGCGATTTATTGTATATAAACATTTTCTTGACCTCTGAAAATTTTAACTGAAAGATTTATAAAGAAAAAATTGCAAAACTTGTTATGGATTGCTTCATAAAAAAGATTTTTCTCGGAAAAGCGGACGACTCAGTTCATAATCAGTTTACAAGATTTGGAAAAGGGATTTACAAAAATCGAGCGGCTGTAAAATTTATGAGGGGGAAAGAAGAGCTTTCTGTTTCGGGAACATTTGAATATTCTAATGATTTCGTGAGTTTGATTTGCGAACTTGGAAAATCCGCGAAAGTTTCTGGAAAAGTTTTGAGCAAGCAAGATATTTCCGGTTTGATGAAAAAAAACAATATCAAAGGAAACTCTGAAACAAAAAGTGGAGGTTTGTATTATGAAAATAATATTGATGAACAGGAAATTGCGGGAGATAAATTGAATGAAATTGTCGGCAGTTCTTATGCTTCGCTTTTGGATATAGAAGGCGAGGGATTTTCTTTGAAGATTAAGAAAAAACTTCCGAAGCCGGGAAAAGGCGATGATGCAAAAATCGACGACAAATTTTGCGTTTTGAAAACTTCGCTCGCGAACGAAAAGAAAGCTAAAGAGATGTTTTTTTGGGATATTGAAGAGGCAAAAAAGATTTTCGTGAAACATGAATTTCAGATAACGGACTTGGTTATGCCGAAAGGAATTGATGATTTTGCAAAGCTTAGACTTCTGACAAAACGCAAGGGCAAGATAATCCGAAACGTTGAAGCGGATAAAAAGCCGACTATAACTGATATGAATTTTGAGGCGTAAATAATATATTTTTCAAGCTAAATGCTTAAAAACAGAAAAAATATTTGTCCAAGATGCCGGATACGCTTAAATTATTGGTTCCATATGAAAATCAACTAAGGGTTGTGAAAGCTGTGCCAGCAAATATTCCTTTTAAAAAAATAATAAGAAGATTTGGATTTCCTAAGGGAAAGCCCGAAGAGGAAAAAGGAAATTTATTTCAGGGTGATGATGATGCATTTATTTTAGATTCGAATGAACATGCTATTCCTCTGGAAGAAATTTGGTTAATTCCCTCGATAGGATTGGGAATGCGTTATGAACGTAATGCGACTGGATGGATACGATGTCCTTATCGAAGGATTTATGATCTGAGGGATAGTTTAATGAGGGAATTTATAGAAAGTTTAGAACGAGATGCAAGTTGGATTGAAAGGGGTTCTACCACAAGGGTTAAATGGGGCATCTTCCATAATTTATATTATTTCGTTGAGGATGCAGGTCGTGAGGGTGAACCAGATTTTCAGTGCGAAATTCATTCGACCATCCAATTTTTTGCATAAAAACTTTCTGGAGCGACGAGGCAAAAAGGTTTATAAATGCTGATTTTGTGAGGAATTTATTGATAAGATAGCGGTAAAATTCTATCTTGTACCCTAAGGAATGCCTTAGAACAAGAAAACATAGTTTTCTTGACAACTTAAAATGACAAAACGAACTGCGCCAACATATGGAACGATGCAATTCTGGCCCAAGAAAAGGGCAGATAAATTTTTACATAGTGTTAACTGGCGAGCTATTCCGTTGTCAGCTTCGAAAAATTCAAAACTTCTTGGATTCATCGGATACAAGGCGGGGATGACGACGGTGATTGCCAAAGATTCTACTCCTAATTCTCTAACATTAAACAAAAAAGTTGCGGTTCCGGTTACGATTATTTCTTGTCCGCATATGAAAATTTTCTCAGTTCGATTTTATAACAAAGGCCAGGTTGCCGACGAAGTTGTCTGCGATAAACTTGACAAGGAAATAAAAAGAGTTGTTAAAATGCCGAAGAAATTTAAAAAAATTGAAGATGTAAAAAAAGAGTATGATGATGTGCGAGTTATTGTTTATTCTGTTGCTAAAGAAACTGGAATTAAAAAAACTCCAGATATGATCGAACTTGGAATCGGCGGAACTAAAGAACAGCAATTGGAATTTGCGAAAAATAATATTGGAAAAGAATTTTCTGTTGGGAATTTTTTTGATAAGATGGAGACTGTTGATATCCGAGGATTGACGCAGGGACAGGGTTTGGTTGGTCCGGTTAAACGATACGGAATTTCTTTAAAGTCGCATAAGTCAGAAAAAGGTCAGAGAAGACCGGGAAGTTTGGGTCCGTGGCATCCAAATTACGTCGCTATCAATGCGAAACTAGCGGGACAATTGGGAATGTTCTCTCGAATACAGCATAATAGCAAAATTATTGACATTGTCTCTTCGAATGAAAATAATCCCAAGAACATAAAAAATTTCGGAGATGTGAGAACAGATTATCTTTTGCTTAAAGGAAGCGTTCCTGGAACGGCAAAGAGACAGCTATTGATCACGGTCGGAAGAAGAAAAAATAAATCTTCTGAGAAAACTAAATACGATTTGATTGAGGTAATGAAATGAAAACAAATGTTTATTCTATCGATGGGAAAAAGGCGGGCGAAATAACTTTGCCGAGTTTTTTTAGTTCACCGGTCAGAGAAGATATTGTTTTGAAAGTTGTTGAGACAAGAAAAAATCAGCAACCTTATTCGAATTCTCTTGTTGCAGGAAAACAGTCGAGCGCAGATAGTATTTTTAGAAAAGTTAGAAAAGTTTGGAAGGGAACATATGGAAAAGGACAGTCTAGAGTTCCAAGAAAAATTATGATGAGACGTGGCGCGCATTTCTACACAATTGGAGCTTCTACATCAGGAACGAGGGGCGGAAGAAAAACACATTCACCAAATTATATGGGTTGGATTAATGATGACAAGATAAACAGAAAGGAAGAGTTGCTGGCTTTGAGAAGCGCTTTGGCAGCGACGGCAAATCCGAAGTTCGTAAAGAAAAAATATGCCTCTTTAGCGAATGAAAAAACAGATATCGCTCTAGTTGTTATTGAGAAATTAAATAATCCTAAGACAAAAGAATTAATTGGTGGACTGAAAATAATTTTGGGAAATGCTTTTGATGTTGCTATTAGAACAAAAGCAATAAGAGCCGGAAAGGGTGTTAGACGAGGAAGAAGATACAAGACCAATGCCGGATTGTTAATCGTCGTCGGAAAAGATGAAAGAGTAAGCAATTCTGCGTTTGAAGTTGTGAATGCGAAAAATGTTAATGTTTTGAATTTGGCGAGAGGCGGAGTTGGAAGACTTACAGTTTACACGACGTCTGCGATGAAAGAGTTGGAGGAAAGATTAAAATGATGAAACTAAAACCGGTTACAAGCGAAAAAGCGATAAGAATGATTGAAAGCGATAACGTTTTAACATTTTTAACAGGAAGAAGCGCAAGAAAAGAAAATTTAAAGAAAGAACTTGAAGAATTACTCAATATTAAAATTGAAAAAATAAATACCTTGACAAGACACAATCAGAAATATGCTTATGTTAAATTAAATAGAAAAACGCCGGCGATTGACGTCGCGACGAAGATGGGTGTAATGTAATGGGTAAGACGATTATTCAACAGGCAAGAGGACACGGAAGTCTTTCGTATCAGGCGAAGAAACGCGCTTTTGTTTTTGAAATAAAATATCCTAAAAAGCTTGAAGGAAAAGTTGTTGTTTTAGATATTATAAATTCGCGCGCTCATAGCGCGCCGTTGGCAAAAATGAAAATGAATTATACTAATGCTGAAGGAAAACCAGAACAAAAAATATTTTACACTCCCGCATGCAATGGATTAGTCGTCGGACAAGAAATAAATGGCGCGGAAGTTAAAGATGGAGACATAAGAACTTTAAAGGACATTCATGTGGGTAAAATGATATTTAATTTGGAATCGAGACCGGGCGACGGCGGAAAAATGATAAGAACCGCGGGAAGCGTTGGTCAGCTCGTTGGAATAACAGAAAACGGAATGATGGATGTTTTGATGCCGTCGAAAAAAAGAAAATTAATGCACGAGAATTGCAGAGTTACCGTTGGAACAATTTCAAACGCGGGTCGTTTAGATAAACCAATTATCAAAGCGGGTAAAATGCATTATATTAAAAAATCAAGAAATAAATTATGGCCTAGGACTTCGGCTGTTAAATTCAACGCAATTGACCATCCGTTTGGTAGTGGTAGAGGTAAGAGAATCAAGAGTAAGATTGCTTACAAGAATGCTCCGGCCGGAAGAAAAGTTGGTATATTAAGACCGCGAAGAACAGGAAAACAGAAATAATAAAATGGCAAAAGAAATAATGTATCGAGGAAAAAGTGAAGAAGAGCTCAAGAAAATGAATTTGCAAGAGTTTTCTAAACTTTTGAAATCAAGACCGCGAAGAGCTTTGGCCAGACAGAGTCAGGTTGTTGAAAAATTAATTACTCGGTTTGAAAAGAAAGAGAAAAAGAACAAGCCATTGAAAACGCATTGTAGAGATATTGTTATTGTTCCACAGATGATTGGAAAAGAAATTCAGATTCACAATGGAAAAATGTTTTTCCCCGTCCAGATAACTATTGAAATGTTAGGACATAGACTTGGTGAGTTCGCACATACTAGAGGAAAAGTAACACATACGTCGATGGGAGTTGGAGCAACTAAAAGTTCAAAGACAGTAGGTAGGAAGTAAAATGGCAGAAGAAAAAATAGAAAATAATATTGAAGAGAAGAAAACTGAAGAAGTAAAAAAAGCAGTTGAAGCTCCAAAAGAAAAAGCTGAAGTTAAAGATAGTAAGAAAGATGTTGCTGAAAATAAAAAAGAAGATTCAAAAGATAAAAAGAAACAAAAAGCGCCAAAGAAAGAAGAGGCAACTGTTAGAATTGAGGGCGCGAGAATTTCGGCTAAGAAAGCGATGGACACATGCAGATTCATAAAAGGAAAGAAAATAACTGTTGCAATAAAAGATATGGAAGATGCTTTGAATTTGAAAAAACCAATTCCTTATCGAGGAGAATATGCTCATCAGAAAGGAAAGGGAATTTCCGCTGGAGGATATCCTAGAAATGTTTCAATGGTTTTCATAAAATTGCTCAAGAGTTTGCAATCAAATGCATCACAGCACGGGATGGAAGATACTTACATCAGTTTCGCGAAAGCTGATAGAGCATTCAGACCGTTCAAGGGCGGAGGAAGATTCAAAGCAAAGAGAGCGAATATAATTATTAAATCAAAAGAAAAGAAAAACGAAGGAGTAAAAAAGAAATAAAATGGAAGAACACAAATTTGTACAATTCAAGAAAAATGAACTCGGAATAAAAGATTATATCCGAAGAAATTTAGGAAAGGGAGCAATAAGTAAAGTTTCAGTTGAATACACCCCCGTTGGAGAAAAAATAGTTATCACGACGACAAAACCCGGAATTATTATTGGTCGAGGCGGAGAAAAAATACAAGAGCTTACTAGAATTTTGAAAAAGAATTTCTCGCTTGAAAATCCTCACATTGAGATAAGTGAAATCACAAAACCAGAATTTGATTCACAATCAATTGCAGATGAGATTGCGATGTCTTTGGAAAGACTTGGAAGTTTGAAGTTCAAAGTTATCGCATACAAAATGCTTCAGAGAGTTATACGCGCTGGCGCACTGGGAGTTGAAATAAGAATGAGCGGAAAATTGCCGAGCGACAGAGCAAGAACTTGGAGATTCACCTACGGATACCTGAAAAAAACGGGAGACACGGCAAAGATCGTCGACAAAGCGCAGGCTGTTGCAGAAACGCAGGCAGGTGTTATTGGAATTGTTGTAAGCATATTATCACCAGAAAAGAAAATCCACGACCAGATTATTATCGATGATAAGTTAATGGACGAAATAAAAAGAAACATCATTGAATACAAATCGAAGGAAGACGAAGAAGCTGGTAAGAAAATGAAAAAGAAAAAGGGAGCTGAGTGATGGCAAAAATAAAATTCAAAGATGTAAGTAAAATGACTGAAGAAGACAGTAAACAAAAGTTGAAAGAATTAAAATTAGAAATGTTAAAACAAAATACCGGAAAGAAAAATACTAAAGAAATAAAAAGGTTCATTGCACGCATTTTGACTGCGCGAACTACTCAAGAAAAATTAAAGCGCTCTGAAAAGAGCGGGAGCAAGAGTAAGTAATGGATATATGTCCAAAGTGCGGACTGCCGAATCAAGCGTGTGTTTGCGAGGTCATGTCCAAATCAAGCGACCAGAGAATAAAAATCTCGACAGTTAAAAAACAATACGGAAAACTGTCTACAATCGTCAGTGGTTTTGGCGATGGTGTTAACATTAAAACTCTCGCGAAGACGTTGAAAAACGAGCTTGCCTGCGGAGGAACAACCAAAAATAATGAAATCGAATTACAAGGAGATCATCGGAAACGATTAAAAGAAATTCTTGTAAGAGAAGGTTTCGATGAAAACTCAATAGAAAATTAAAATGAACAAAGAAAAAACAGAAAAAAATGTTGAATGCAAAGACATAGAATGTCCTAGACATGGCTCTCTGAAATCGCGAGGAAGAATTTTTGAGGGAATTGTAACGAAAAAATTTCCGCGAAGAGTTGTAATTGAATTCGACCGAGTTTTGTATGTAAGAAAATATGAAAGATATGCTAAAGGAACGACGAGAATACATGCGAGATTGCCGGATTGTATGGTCGAAGAAGTTCATCTTGGAGATTTAATTAAAGTTCAAGAGTGCAGACCCTTGAGCAAGATTATACATTTTGTCGTTATTGAAAAGCTACGAAGTAAGGAGGAAAAGAAATGAAAGCAATAGGCGCGAGAGCAACAAACGCATTGAATATTGGAAGCAATTTAATTGCAGCGGATAACGCTGGCGCGAGTATTGTTAGAGTTGTAAGCGTTAAACGAGGAAAGGGAAGAAAGGGAAGACAGGTTCCGGTAAAAATTGCAGATATGGTAAAAGTTAGCGTTCAAAAAGGAAATCAGGAAACAAAAGGAAAAGTTTTCGATGCTGTTGTCATACGAGTAAGAAAACCTTACAGAAGATTAAACGGTGAGAGAGTTTGTTTTGAAGATAATGCGGTTGCTTTGCTAAAAGATGACAAGGGAAATCCAAAGGGAACACAAATCAAAGGTCCTGTCGCGAGAGAAGTTCATGAAAGATTTTCGTCAGTAAGTAAATTAGCGAGGGTGGTATACTAAAATGAGAAACGAATTTTCAACTAGTTGGGTAGGAAGCAAGAGACCGGGAAAGCAGAGAAAATATTTAGCGAATGCTCCACTACACTTGAGAAATAAACTGATGAGCGCGAATCTTACAAAAGAATTGAGAAAAAAATATGGAATTAGAAATATTCCTTTGAGAAAGGGTGACACGGTAAAAATTATGGTTGGAGAATTCAAAAAGAAAGATGGAAAAGTTTCTTCAGTTGATTTGAAAAGAGTAAGAGTCGGCATCGAGGGAATACATCGAAAAAAGAAAGATGGAAGCAAGACAGAAGTTCATTTTCATCCATCAAATTTGCAAATACAGGAATTAAATTTAGAAGACAAGAAAAGAATGAAAAGAAAAATAAAAAATACCGAAACAAAGACTCAAGAAAACGTTTCTTTCAAAGAACCCACGAAAACAAAGTTTTCGGGGCACGGAGAGCAAAGTTCTCCTGTGAGAAGCGTAAGTAAGAAAGACGAAGAGAAGAAAGTTGAAGCAAAGAAAGAAAATATTTCAACAAAGAAAGTTATAGATAAAAACAAAACGGGAGAAAAGAAAAATGCACCTTAGACGACAAGAAGCGAATATTAGATGGCCAATAACGAGAAAAGGAACGGCATACGTAGTTAGAACTGTATGCGATCCTAGAAAGTCTATTCCGTTATTGTTAGTTATGAGAGAAATGTTGAAAGCGGTTAGAACAAATAAAGAACTTAAGAAAATACTTAACAGAAAAGAAGTTTTGCTTAATCAGAGGCCAGTCTTCGACGAGAAAGCTGTTGTTAGCATATTCGATGTTATTACTATTGTTCCAGCTAAGGAAAATTATAGATTGAATATAAACAACAAAGGAAAGTTCATCGTTGAAAAAATAGCTGAAAAAGATTCTGGAGAGAAAATAACAAAAGTAACTAGTAAAAAATTGTTGAACAATAAAAAGATTCAGATTAATTGTTTTGATGGAATTAATATTGTGACTTCTGAAAAGATGAATACAAATGACAGCATTGTAATAGATTTGAAAACAAGAAAAATTTTGAAAGTTCTTCCATTAAAGGAAGGTTCGAAGGTCGAAATTATTAAAGGAAAACATATCGGCGAAATTGGAAAAGTCGAGAAAGTTGGAGAAATGATTGAAGTAAAATTTGACGGAGGAAAAACAACGATACCGAAGAACACGGTAATTGTAATTGATTAAATGGCAAAGAAAAACGAAACGAAACAAGTGAAAGTAAAAACGGGGAGCAATGTAATGAGAGAGTTAAGAATTGAGAAACTCGTTTTGAGCGCGAGCGCAACCGGGGAAATGCTTGAGAAAGAAAAGAAATTGCTTGAACTTATAACAAAAAGAAAAGCTATGCTTAGAAAATCAACAAAAAGAATTCCACAATTTAAAATCAGTCCAATGACTCAGGTTGGAGTTATGGTAACGATAAGAGATAAAGAGCAAATAAATGAATTGCTGCCAAGATTGCTTACTTCCATCGATAGAAAGGTTAAGAAAAGGCAGGTTACAGTAAATAATTTTTCATTTGGAGTAAAAGAATATATTGAAATTCCGGGTGTTGAGTATCAAAGAGATATTGGCATTATTGGATTTAACGTCGTTGTTACATTTACAAGAACGGGAAAAAGAGTTACAATGAAAAAGATAAAGCGAGGAAAAAGCGTTAAGAAACAAGACGTAACACCAGAAGAAATAAGCGAGTTCATAGTTAAAAATTTTAAAGTGGAGTTTGAAGAACATGGCAGCAAGTGATTGGAAAAATAATTTGAATAATCAATTGAAGACGAAACCACAGCTTAAGAAAAGATATTTGAAATATTGCAAACCAAAAGAAAGAAAATACGGCATGGCTGTTAGAAAATGTGAAATATGTGGAAGGTTCGGGGCAAGGGTGGGATCATACGGAATAAATATGTGTCGACAGTGCTTCAGGGAAGTTGCTGAAGAAATCGGCTTCAAAAAATACTCATAGGAGAAAAAATGTCACAAGATATTATTGCTGATACGCTGAATCAAATAAGAAATGCAAATAACTCGGGAAAGAAAGTCATAAAGGTAAATAGATACTCGAAATTTTTGATAAATGTATTGGAAATTATGAGGGCTAAAAAGTATATTGAGAGTTATGAATTTGACAAAGAAAAGAAATCACTTGAAATAAAGATTGGGCAAGTTAATGATTGCATGGCGATTAAACCTCGATTGAATGTTAAGAATGAATCTATTGAAGTTTATTTGAAAAGGTTTTTGCCTGCAAGAAATTTTGGAATTATGCTTTTGTCGACGGATAAAGGACTTTTGACGCATGAAGAGGCAATGGAAAAAAATATCGGGGGAGCGCTTGTTGCGTATTGTTACTAATGAGAATTGACTTAAAAGAAAATATTGAAATTCCCGCAGGAGTTAATGTTGAAATAGCGGGAACTAAGATTGAAATTTCAAAAGGAAGCAATAAAATTGTTAGAAGTTTTAAATGTAAAATTGAAATGATCAAAAAAGGAAATGAAATTATTTTGGAATCAAAATCCGGCTCGAGAAGAGAGAAGAATATGATTAAGACTATAAAGGCGCACATAAAAAATATGCTTAGCAATGTTCAGACGAAAGTTTCATACAAACTTAAGATATGCAATTTGCATTTCCCAATAACTGCAAAAGTTGAGGGCGGAGAGTTAGTTGTAAATAATTTTCTTGGAGAGAAAAAAGCAAGAAGAATGAAAATACCGACGGGTGTTGATGTTAAAGTTAACAAGGATGAGATAACTGTTGAAGCATTTGACAAGGAACTTGTTGGAAGAACTTCTGCGAGTTTTGAAAAACTTACAAAGGTAAAAAATAGAGATAGAAGAATATTTCAGGATGGAATTTATATTATTGAACGGGAGGGTGTGCCGTTAGCATAAACATAAAATGAAAGGAAAGAAATTTTTGAGAAAATCGTGGAGAAATTATTCAAAGCTTGGCAGAGGAAGAAAGAAATTGCAGGTTTGGAGAAAGGCTAAAGGTCGACACAATAAAATCAGAGAGCAGAATAAGGGTCACATATCAAGACCGAAGACGGGTTTCAGAAAAGACCGAAGCGAAGTAAATTTAATCGGCGGAAAAATGCCCGTAATTGTGAATAATGTTTTTGAATTGGAAAACATGAAAGAAAATGAAGTTGCTTTGATTGCTGGAACTGTTGGCGGCAGAAACAGATTAGAAATTGCGAAAAAGGCCGTCGAGAAAAAAATTAAAATTTTAAATTTAAACGCTAAAAGATTAGTAGAAAAAGCAGAGAAGACAAAAAAATTTAAGGAGAACAAGAAATGAAAATAAAATATTTTCAAATATTCAAAATTTTAAACGAATTGGGGGAAAATTTAGAATAAAATGAAACTAGATAAGAAAAAAGAGCTTGCGTCGAAAGTTTTGGGAGTTGGAAAAGGAAGAATCGCATTTGTTAATTCAAGACTTGAAGAGATTAAGGAAGCAATAACTAGACAAGATATTAAAGATTTATTTAAGGAAGGCGCGATTGTTATCAAAGAAATTCATGGAAGAACAGTTAATGTTAAGAGAAAACATAAACGGGGTCCTGGAAGTATCAGACATAAAGTGAACAGAAAGAAAGAAGTTTACATGGCGATAACTCGAAAGTTAAGAGGTTACGTCGCTGAATTATTTAATCAAGGAAAAATAAGCTCGGAAGAGTATGAAAAGTTAAGAAGAGAAATCAAAGTGCATGCTTTTAAAAGCAAACAAAATTTGAAAGAATATTTACAAACAAGGAGAGCAAAGAAATGAATCGAGTAAAAAAACGAAGACAAACAGAAAGGAAGACAGATTATCTTGCAAGAAAGAAAATTTTAGCCGGAGGAATCGGCAGAGTAGTAATCAGAAAAACAAACAGTTATCTGATTGCAGAATATGTTGAGAGTAAAAACGCACAAGATAAAATAATTTACGGCACGAGCTCGAAGTCTTTATTGAATTATGGCTGGCCAGAAAATATGAAAGGAAGTTTGAAATCTTTGCCGGCAGGATACTTGACTGGATATTTAGTTGGAAAGAACATAAAAGGAAAACAGGCAATTTTCGATTTTGGTTTGATAAGAAATGTTCCTAAATCAAGATTATTTGCCGTCGTTAAGGGTGTAATCGATGCAGGAGTTAACGCACCAGTTGATAAAAAATCTCTTCCTGCTGAAGATAGAATAAAAGGAAAACATATGAAAAAGGAAATTCCATTCGACAAAATAAAAGCCGCGATTGAAGCCGGCAAAGGAAAGAAATAATGAAAGAAGAAAAAGCTGATGTTGTTCTTGAAAAAGAAAAAGAAGTTTCATTCAAAGAAAAAGGCGGTAAGCCAGATTGGAAGGATCGAAGACGCGAGAGAGAAGAGGAAAAACCTTGGATAGTTAAGACTCAGCTGGGAAAAGATGTAAGGGATGGAAAAATAACTAACCTCGATGAGATTATTGATTCAAATATGAAAATTCTTGAGCCACAAATTGTAGACAAATTAATTACTGTTGAAAGCGATTTGTTGTCAATCGGACAGGCAAAGGGAAAATTCGGCGGCGGAAAAAGAAGAGCGTGGAAGCAAACTCAAAAGAAAACAGAAGAAGGAAATGTTTTGAGCTTTTCAGCAATGGCGGTTATTGGAGATATGAATGGCCACGTTGGGATTGGAACTGGAAAGGCGAAAGAAACTTTGCCAGCGAGGGAAAAAGCAGTTAGAAAAGCAAAATTGAATGTAATAAAAGTAACAAGAGCTTGCAGTAGTTTTGATTGCAACTGCAAAGAGCTACACACGGTTCCATTTATCGTTTCTGGAAAATCTGGAAGCTCGAGAATAACTTTATTCCCGGCACCGCAAGGAACTGGACTCGTGGTAAATGATCAGGCAAAAAAAGTTTTGAAACTTGCGGGGATTAAAGACGTTTATAGCAGAACAAGTGGAAAGATAAAAACAACTTTAAACTTAACAAAAGCTTGTGTTGATGCCTTGAAGAAAACAAATTTAGATAAAAGAAAAGTTAAGGAAATTAAAAAAGAAAAAAAATCTAAAAAAGAAAAAATAGAAGAAATAGTGGAGGCAGTTGAATAAAATGAAAGCAATAATCCGAATTAGAGGAATGGTAAAAATTCCAGAAGAAATGGAGAATACATTATCAAATAGATTGCTTTTGCGAAGAAAGTTTGCTTGCGTAGTTATTGAAGATACAAAAGAAAATCATGGAATGATTAAAAAAATTGAAAATCTTGTTGCATATGGAGATATTTCTGACGAAACTTTGAAAAAACTTATTGAAGTCAGAGGACAAATAATCGACAAGAAAAAAGCAAAACCTTCTGCAGACAGCGTCGTAAAAGGATTAAAAGATAATAAAAAACTGCAAGAGTTTAATCTTAAACCTTTCTTTAGATTACATCCGCCGCGCGGAGGACTTAAATCTTCAAAGGATCATTTCCCGGCCGGAATTCTAGGCAATCATGGAAATGAAATAAATAAATTGATTGAGAGAATGTTATAATGACAAAAATTCATAAGAGAAAAAAAGTTTCGCGTGAAAAGGGAAGTAAGACGGCTTTCTGGGGAAATAGAAAGAGACATAAAAAGTCTGGACACCGAGGTGGAATGGGAATGTCTGGCGCTGGAAAACATGCAGCGCAGAAAAAAACTTTGCTGTTGAATCTTTACGGAAATAATTATCTTGGTCGGCGTGGAGTAACATCACGACCTAGTTTCCACAGAAAAAATTTGGTAATAAGTTTGGACAGAATCGAAGAGAAAATAGACAATTTTGTAAAGGAAGGAAAGGCAAAATTGAATAAAGGAGTTTACGAGTTGAATCTTGAAGGTTACAAAATATTAAGTCAGGGAAATTTGGTAAATAAATTTTCGATAAAAGCAAAGAGCGCTTCGAAAAATGCTGTCGAAAAAATAAAAAAAGCGGGAAGTAATATTGAATTGGCAGAATCTGAAGAATTGACGGAAGAAAATAAATCTTCAGAACAAAAAGTTAAAATCGCAAAGATTAAAAGCTAAAAAATTAGAATAATAACATGGGTTTAAGAGATATTTTGAAAAATTTGCCGGAGGTTGTGCATCCCTCTGAAAAGAAACTTTCTTTTAATGAGAAGCTTAAGTGGACTCTTATTATTCTTGCGGCGTTTTTCGTTTTGGCGAATATCCCTCTTTTCGGATTAACTTCTAACTCTCTGAGCCGTTTTGAATATTTAGCTATTATCTTAGGAACGGATTTTGGTTCGATAATTTCTCTTGGTATTGGCCCAATTGTTATGGCGTCGATTATTTTGCAGTTGCTGGTTGGTGCGAAGATTTTGGATATTAATACTAAAACCGAAGAGGGAAAGAAATTTTTTCAGGGATTACAGAAATTATTAGTTTTCTTTTTTATATTATTTGAAGCGTCAATTTATGTATTGATGAGAGGACTTGAAGCATTGCCCGGATTGCAATGGCTCGTTATTCTTCAATTAATCCTAGGCGGAT
>Ga0247841_10005935_pt1 | contig 19332 bp, 10 predicted proteins | sample LaCruzMarch2015__2_FD_192410 | JGI IMG/M metagenome (GOLD analysis project Ga0247841, IMG submission 192410) | Freshwater microbial communities from meromictic Lake La Cruz, Castile-La Mancha, Spain - LaCruzMarch2015_18m | ecosystem: Environmental > Aquatic > Freshwater > Lake | place: Spain... | reverse complement strand
TAATAATGCCGATCTGTGGGCCGCCTTTCTCGTACGAGGCGAAGTAAACCTTATTCCCCTGTATCATGCACTCGATTCGGAATTTGAACTTGTCTGCAGGCACAAGCCGACTTTCGCGCATGTGTTCTTTTTTGAATTGTGCGTAGTACTCGCTGACTTCATCGGCGGTCATTATGACGTTTATTTGCACGCCTTTTTGCACTCGAGCAGGCACGTACTCCTTCACAAACCAGTTCATTACTATGTCGTTGTATCGCGAAGGGGAGACAAACGATTTAATAGTATCGCGCGTCTCCAGCGTCCGTCCGTATAGCTTTTTCATGCCTTCGAATCCCTCGTAAACCTCAATTTTGGGACGTAAGCCCTGCATACGGTAAATAGAGGTAAGCTCGGCAATATTCCCCTTGATCTCCTTGTATTTACGCTCGTACTCGTCAAAAAGGCGGTCAGGGGAGACTGCTTGAAAAAGTCTGCGCCGGCCTTGGCTGATCTCGATTATAAGGCCATTCCGGATCATCTCTGGGAATATTTCATACAAAGTTGTTCTCTTAATCCCAGTATTGCGCGCTATATGCTGGGGGAGCTGTGCTCCGAGCTCTAAAAGGCAGAGGTAAATCTCCGCCTCACGTTCATCCAGTCCTAATTTTGAGAGTAATTCGTTGGTGTTCATGGGTTTTATTATTGCTAATACAATAGCTAGACATGGCTAGGCAGTAGCTAGGCAATTGTGTCATCCCGACCGAAGTGGAGGGATCTATTTTTACTTTTTACTTATTAAACTGACGAATCCTACGTCACACGCCATTATTATACTCTAAATAGTACGCTCATGTCAAGAGTGGTATCTTTTATTATCTCATTCGTAATAACTGCCGAGATCGTTGACACAATGCGATTATTATGTTACAATACCTCGTTACGATGAAGAAAGCGATAAGCGCTTCACCGTAAGGTACAAGGACAAAAGCCTCTATATAGAGGCAAATACATATTAAGGGTGATACACATGAGTCTCGAATCCTACCTGAACGAGCAGATCAATGGCGCCGACTCCCAGAGCCGCATCGAGATGTATTCCGATGCCATGCGCTCGGAGCACGAAGGCGTGCGTGACGCCGGTCTTAGCGGCCTCGTGGCAATGGCAATGTTGTCTTCCGACGTCAGGTATGAGGATTTTGTTCTCAATGTCGAGGACGAAGTCACCGACGAGAATCTGCAGGGGCTCATCGCTCAGTACTTCACTGAGCTTGGCTACGAGGTCAAAGGCGATTGCAATGCGTGGGGAGAACCCATGACGCTTCGCAAGACTGACCAGACGACGAAAAGCGTCACCGTAACCAATGACTCCAGCTTCGCATGCAAGATGATGCGGATGAAGGGCCCAATCTACGTCACAGTTGCTGATTGGCCCTACGACGAGTAGCCCAAAGCTACTCACCTCAGACAGTGAGCCTGATTGATACATATCGGTCAGACTCATCTCTGAGGATTTACTCCTCGAACGTTAACAACTTAACTGTCATTGCGAGGAACGAAGCTATCTATTCAAAAGAGATTGCGACGCCTTGACAAAGCAATGGCTCGCAATGACAATTCTGTGTCATCCCGACCAACGTGGAGGGATCCCTTTACAAACTGTCCAGTCTTGAGTGCTTGAACACTGCCTTGTGGCAGATCGAGCACTGGAGCATTTGACAACACTGGAGCGGATCAAAATGATCACCACTATTGAGAGATTGCACAACGAACTGGACATTGTCGTGGCTGATGAAGAGGAGGCAATGCTTGTACAAAAAGCGGTAACAATGTTTGTGAAACATAGGTGGTCGGATAAGAGCAAGAAGGAGACGGATTTCCCGCAGTGGGAGATGGATGACTGCTGGAGCGCTTATGTGTATGGCGGCTGGTTAATGAGGCGTGGCAGTAACCTATTGGAAGTCTTAGGCGAGATGTTACGTCGTTATGTACATCGGGATTTTAGCTCGGATCGTGAGCTGATCGCCCAGTTTCCAATTGAAATGATCGACTTCCGGGTACACGAGGACAGGCTACCGGCCATGTATACGAGGTTGGCCAAGCATGTGCTTACCCATATGAAAGAACTCGGCATTACGATCTTGACGCGTGACGGGCAGTACGGCCCGTACCGGTTGGTCACAAAGGAAGACTACGAGTAGCCCAAAGCTGCTCACCCCCCGTAATATTCCCCGTTTTTAATCTCCTCGGACAGTGAGCCTGATTGATACATATCGGTCAGACTCATCTCTGAGGGAAATATAGGCTGGCGAGCCAAAACGCGGAGAATAAAATGCTATTTGATAGGCTTCGGGATTTGCGAATCGTGGATGTCGGACTTGCCGAGTTGTTGTGCCAGTACTCCAACAGCAAAGGCAAGTATTGGATCGTTTACCACGGCATCATTGATGGTAGAGGGGCATGCAACTATTTTAGTAGGATCCTAGAGAGTTGTGAAACACCCTTCTCCACCTTCATTTGCCTCAACCGAGCCGCCGCTGTCGCAGTTAGCAATATGCTGAAAGAAAGGAGAGCGCGAGAGGGACGGCCTGCAATCTGTATAAAAGTGTATTGCACTGAAGCTAATGATCTCGCCGAGTCGATGTATAGGGGAGAGAATATTTACCTCCAGATCGAAGAAGACGAGGCCAAGCGCAGAGATGAACTTTGCACGGCGGCAGGCTACGTGCCCTATAGCCGTCACCTGGTTAAGATTGAGTAACAAGATTCACAGCCTGCCCTTTGTCCAATATGGATGAGGGGCCTTTTTTATATGCAATAGCCAATACGGTAGCTAGAAGATTGAGAGACGATAGCTAGACAATTGTTTCCTTTCTGTTAGCAATATATCGCCTAGCTACGCCTAGCCATTGTCTGTCTATTGTCTTGCGGAGCGAAGCGACTCAAGGTATTCTAGACTTATGGATAAAATCAGCAAACTACTAATGGCGAGTATGGCCAAGAGGGGAATTGCAGGAGCCGCTCTAGGGGCTCAGGTTTGTTATTTTGCTGAGAAGTGGGGAAAGGGGCGTTTTAGCGCCGTTTCGCTCTCTCGGGGCATTTTGAAGCTTTCTGTGAGGTCATCAGCAGTTGCCCAGGACCTCTCAATGCAGGAAGAAGAGCTAGTAGAGTATTTGAATACAAAATTAGAGAAAAATGTAGTTAAGAGAATACGAATCATCAATATCAGCTAAGACAATAGCTAGACAATGGGAAGGCAATGGCTAGGCAGTAGTAAGGCAATTGTTAATTACCTATGGTCTAACCACGTCTAGCTACCGTCTAGCGATCGTATATGCCATTGAGCCTATTGACAAATGCCTTATAATATGGTACTCTTTTAGGTTTCTCGGAGTGTACTTATCACTCACGAAAACAATTGGCTAGGAGTGAGTCCGGCATCCCTTTCGGTGATGCCACCTCCAGCGTTTAGATATATAGGAGGTCTAGCACCATGCGTGCTTTGACTATCGGATTGTTTCTGTCTCTGGTTTGCTCGGTCGCCTTTGCAAGCGACTGGCAGCAGACCCTCAACACGGTCGCAGGAGCCTATTCGGTCCTGCAGGGCGCGCGCTCGGCCGATCCCGGCCGTCCCGCGCCAGCTTACACGCCTCCGCCGGTACGGCGGACTGGCCAGGGGCAGTTCCCCTTGGAATGGAAGAGGGAGGATACGCCGGGCGGACCGGCTATCGTAGACGCATCTGGGCGCTGCGGGTATTTCTCCCCGTGGGCTCACAGCCTCGTTCCGAATGAGACTGTGAAGTCGTGCGTCGAGACGGTAGGCTGTCAGTATGGCCTGCCCTTCTCGCCGGACGATAAGCAGACTCAGGCGACTCAGAATCGTAGCTCCAAGCCGGGCTACGATCCTGACACTGCACCCGCCCAAGGGTTGCAGGTCGCGCCCGCCGGTTACATTCAGGTCACTGTGACCTACGCCGGCTACGCGAAGTCGCTGCTCGTTGAGGGCAGCGGCTGGTCGAAGGGAGTCAAGTACTTCCAAGAGACCTATAAGGTGAGTTTGCAGGCGACTGTAACCTCGACTAAGTCGGGGTTGCAGGTTGCGACGGCTAGCGCGGAGGGCCAAAGTACGGCCAAGTTCCGCGAGGGGCAGGTCGCGTCTGGTGGATACTCGGTTAACGTCGAGGAGTCCATCCGCGCACGGCCCGACCAGGCCTGTCAGCAGGCGACGTCGGCGCTTATGGGGCAACTCACCAGCCAGCTCATGCGCAGTTCTGCCAACGCTGGTAGCTCGCAGTCAAACATCGTCGTGGCTGGTATCAGCGGACTGACGCTGTACCTGGCCACCGCTGATGACTCGCGCATCCGAGACGCCGGGGTGGTGGAGAGTTTCCGCTACTCCGTGCGGGGTGGGGTAATGCGCAACCCGGTGACCGGCCAAGCAATTGGTGGGCAACCAGTCGTCTGCATCGTCGAGATCGTCGACATCGACGGCGCCATGGCCACGGGCAGGGTGCAGGTCGAGACGCCTGACCAGGCGGCGCGAATCAGCAGTCTGGTCAAAGTTGGCGATAGGGTCACGCTCGTGCCCTATCAGAGCCTCCACACGGAAGTGAAGTAACGAGTGAAGTACAAAGCGGCCACCCCCAACTGGGGGTGGCCGCTCTTGCGTTTGGGGCAAGCAACTTAAGTCACTTAAGATTCTTAAGTAACTTAGACAATTAAAAACCTATATGAGTGTAGTCTTGCATTTGAATATTGCTCCACAAACCGGCTTGGGTGCCTTGACATACGTTTCGGTCTCGATCTCTGTTGAGGTTGGCGCAAAGTGTTTTTTCTAGTAGCGGTGACCACTTATCTACGTCTTCCCATCGTGCGGTCATAACTTGCGTCGGTACGAGCTTCTTATTGCCTGTTTCAGTCGGCATTTCGTAAAGATCTCCAATCAACCGACTCGCTTTGTACTTTGCAGCAGCTTTGTATCCTTCTTCGCGTCCGTTTGCATCAGTGGCATTGAAGACGCCTAAGTGTGCGTTGTCATAAATGTTGTCATCTAAAGGAGGATAATCTTCCGGATGGCTGACGGAAATATAGTTGCCATCTGCTGTACACATCATTCTGACGTCGTAGTATCCAAACAGATTCATCAGAATTAGACCAGCTATCGCTATAATTGTGCCGATAATCGGCACAGAGAAAGCTAGGCCCACAAGTATGCCAACTATGGCCGCCATTGAGCCTGGGACTAGGCCAAGTTTCGCATCTAAGGCTAAAAGTTGTTTCTCAAATAGTTTGGTAATGATAAAGGTTACTATAGCGGCGGTGACCTCTCTCATTTGAATCTTCGACTGTTGCAGTTTCATCTGTCGGAAATTTTCAGGGGTAAATTTAGAAGGATCTAGACCATTTGCTAGGCAGTAAGCTGTGTGTTGTGTGGTAAAAGCACTCTGAGTTACAACTGATGCTGAAGAATAGTAACTTATTGCTCTGCTGGCTTTGACGAAGTCTTTGATTAGATTGTAGCTAGTTGAGATAGTTCCAGCCGGTAAACCAAGTTGTTTGTCTGCCCAGCCGCAGACTGTGTCTTCCACCCATCGTTGGCTATATACTTCGCTTAATGAAGAGAATTTTATGCCACTAGCGGTGGTATAGCTGGAGTTTATGTTGCCAGTTTTGACCCAGGCAAAAAGAGCTTGAGCCGTTCCAGGCTGCAGAGAGAGCCCCATAACTTTAGGTGAGTTACTGATTAGCCAGCTATCGATTTTATCGAATACCTGAGATCCTAGTAACCCGGTAGCCGCACTGTCAATAATATTGTTAAAATTGCCAGTTGTAGGATGATTTATGTATGCGCGAACCAATTCAAGGTCGGCAGAGGTGATACCATATTCTCCTAAATTTGTCTCGCTTAGGAGCCAATTTTCCATATAACCTACAATAGCATTTGTTCTGGCTGTACCGTTGCCCTTAAACATGGACCAGGCAAAACCAGCAGGAATGTTGTGGTCAAGTCTGTTCATCGCTCCGTCCATCAGTTTGTAAGTGTAGTATGATTTGTAAAGATCTCGGACTAAGCCAACAGAATTTCTTTCAGCTGTGTTGATTCTGTTCTGAGCATCTAAATACCGGTTGTGTTGAGTACTCCATGCGCGTAGATTAGGGTCATCTCCTCCCGGCATCGGTCCTACTGCGTCTTGTATGCTCAAGACGGCGTCAGAAACAGATCCATCGGTTGGTAGTGTATTGGCGGCGTTAATGCCAGCCTCTACAAAAGCATTTGTGTTATTAGAAACGAATGTAGTAGTAATGTCTCCTGTAGTTGGATCAGTTGTGGCTTCTGTTGGGACCTGTTGGGCTCCGCCAGGCAGTAAGCCATTTGGATGGTTGGCATCACTTATGTTGAGGGTTGCATCTACGGTATAGCCGCTATCTGCACCGTTATCTTGCCATGCGTTTAAGCTTGCATTTTCGGCGTTTATGGCGGAGATAGCGCTAGCTCTGGCCCTATCTCTTGCATAGGTTTCCATCTCAGAGTCACCATAAAATGCTTTGTAAACGTCTTGATAGCCTAGTATAAAATTCTGATTACTGACCGGGTCGCAATCAGCACTAGTTGGGTTGTCGCAGTTTGTTACTAAGGCGCTCTTGATCCCCATCAAGGTCCCAAACAGCATGAAGACTCTAAAGTCTCCTCTGAAGATACCTGTTAAGGTTCCAACGGGTATATTGATTCCGGCTGACGTACCACCATATACAGGTTTGCCGTCAGTACCGATGACATTGAAAGGAATTCCAGTTTCTTTAGCGATTAGAGCGTTAGTTCTTCTCATGGCGATTGCACCAACCGCGTTTAGAGCTTGATTGGCAGCGTAGTCTTTACGCTTGTTGAACATACAACTGTCGTAATTGCTTTTACCTTCGGCGTCTTTGCTGTCTTTGCACTCATTGCTAAATGTTGAATCACTAGTAATCAATCCATCAGTCAGATGGCCAAAAAAGCCATTTTTGCCGGTGTCATCAGTTGTACCAAGTTGTTGGTCTAACCTTCGTGCTCCAGCGCGTAGCAAAATCACACCAGCTTCCTGTGGGTTTTCAATCATGCTGCGAATGGTGCCTGCTTCAAAGCCGGCTTTATTGTCGAGATCGATGGAAAAGTACTTTGTTAGCAAGTTATAAGCAGCGCCTTGTTGAGCGGAATTTAAATTGGTTCCACCTGCTAAGGCTGAGGCAAGATTGCCAAGGTCATTGATCTCGGGGTCACTAAATCCTCTTTCTTGCAGACCCATCCGATTTGCAAATATTTGAGCACCAACGTGAAACATCCCGGAACTCCTTTTGTCGGCGGAATATTGGTCCGGTGATTTCCTACTAGAGAGTAGCAATTTTGTAGAACCGACGCTGAACCCCAATCCTGAATCAATATTGGCAATCCGGGCAAGATGCGCTTTAAAAGCCACTTCAAAGGCATTTTTGTCAGGGAAGTGACCTACTAATAAAGCATCTTCAAAGGCCTGATCTACATTCATTCCTGTTGCTTCGCCGTATTTTGTTTTTTCAACGAAGGAGAGAAAGGCAGTTATGGTGTTTTTGACATTGGTATTAAGAAGATTTCGGAAGCTTGTAATCCACTCTAAGCGTACACTTCGTTCAGTACCAAGCCCCTCCATGTACATCTGTATGGCTAGTACCTTGTCGTAAAAACTTTTAGATTTATTTATATTGTTATATTCTGTTCCGATGCTAGTCAAAATAAAGTTTACTAATTGATCGTCTTCTGCTGAATATGGAATGCTAAAGGCCTTCATAAAGTTAATGTCACCGACGCTGTTTCTAAGAGCGGCTAAATTTGCGCCCTTAAAGCTATCTTTGGGAAAGTTCAAGAACTTTTCAACAGCTTGAGTTCCGTAGCTGTTGTTCATAAATACATCAAGATTCAATCCGGGGATTCCTAACTCTTGTCCTAGCAGTTGCGAAGCAGCTTGTGACATAGCACAACCTCGTTGCGAGCTGTTTGCAGGATTCATCATCATCGCCGAAGTACCTCGTTCTAATCCTAGCTCTTGGTCGAGTAAGCTTCCGCCGACTCTGGAAAATACTTCTTGACTCTGTCCGCTGAAGATGGAAAAAATATCGTCTGGAGTGAGACGTTCTTCTCCTACAGAAATTCCTAAGGATTGATTGAGGTAGGAGGTGATGAAAGTTTTGATAAGACTGTAGCCGGAAAGTTTGAAAAAGTCTACCGCGTCAACGCTGGTTGTAGAAGCACCTGCTGGATTAAATATGGCATCTATGGAGTTTTGAGGAGCACGAGTTAAGTCGTAAACATAAAAGATTTGCTCCTCTGTTAAGATACTATTTACACCTGCCTTTTTGGCTATGTAGTCATTGATTCGTGCTTTAATTTGGTTTGAATCCATTACAAAATTAAGTTGGTCTTCAGGTAAGGCGATGTCATAGTCGCTAGGAGTTGATGTGAATTTTCTGGCGATACCGTTAGCTATCTCATTGACATAGTCAAGCTTCTTGGCAGTATTCTGAATCTGATATTCATTCGCTTGGGCATAAGTATCGAAAGTATGTAATCCATCCTGGTCGTAGTAATAGTATTTGTACGCAGGCAGGGTCGTGGTGGCTGCGCAAACTGCGATTGTGCCACCTGGATTCTGTACTTGGCTAGTTTGAGCGGTTTGTAGATAAGTAGTTGAGTCAACGTAATAAATTTGGTTTATGGCTGGATTTGCAACGCCGTTTCTAGTGGCGATCATCGTTTGCAAAGAGGATTCCGAGATGCCGAGCCCCATAGCTACTTCGCGGATGTCTTTAGAATTAGCCTGTGATTCATCTATTGTTGAGAGTGATTCGCCTTTGACAAACCTTTCAGTTGTACCCATTGGCAGGTGGTTTTTGGCATCATTTGCTTCAGCCCTGGCTCTCGCAGTAGACCATCCGGCAAAACTCCCTATTCGAAGTGCTTCAAAATCGTATCCTTTTAGTCCCAATCCCTCCATTAAAACGGCATTAGCCTGGATCTGAGTTAACTTGCCCTTGCTCATAATGGCGTCTCGAGTTTTTGTGATGTCACTGTTTTGCTCAAATTCAGTGTTGCTGTCTGCGAGCGTGACAGGTTGCCCACTGCTTGTTTGAACGTTCTGCTCTAAAGCTGCCATACCAAAACCCCTGAAGAAAGCGTCCTTAATGTTGCTATGTCCTGTAACTATGCGGTCTATGGCGATGGCGGCGTATTTGAAGGCTTTTGGAGGTACATTTAATTCGTTTGCTAACTTAGCTGAACCAGCGCTAATTAAGTAGTCGGAAGCTGAAATCTTGCCAGAAAGAAACAACAGGAGATCTCCTCTACCCATTGAAGAGCTACCCAGGTCGACGTTCAAGCGATTAGTAACAGAAGATGCGTTCAAGTCTTCAATCCTGAAGTTTGGCTGTTCTGTGCCAGAGATAATCTCATAAGCATTTCTGGCAACTATCTCAACCTCATTGTTGAGCTCGTTGATCTTAGCAACTAAATTCAAGGCGGTCCCAGTAGTGTTGCCTTTAAGCTGATTTAGCATAGAAGCTGTTTCTCCATCCAGCATGCCCGAATTGTCCACCACTTTAGAGATGTTAGAGGCCATATCGTTGTATAAGTTCGGGTCGCTGTTGCCGGCGGCGCCGGTGCTATTTTCAAAGTTTGTAATGAGGCTAGAATAATTATCTTTGAGGCTTTGAGGCAAAATGTCATTGCCCACAGAAGTGAAAGCGGTTGCGATGGCGGTTTTTGTTTGAACAATTTGAGCGTAGGTGCTCTTAATGGTGTCGATCCTGCTTTTGTAAAATTCGTAGGTTTCAATGGCGCCCGCAATGGTCGGGTTACTCATAATCTGTTGGCTGACTCTACTTGCAAGAGGAGTATTTTTAAGAGCATCCACTAGCATTTTTTCACCGATTCTCTTAAATATTCCACCTGAGTTAGAGCTAGAGCCAAAAATTCTATAAAAGTCTTGGGATTCAAGCCCGAGAACTGTGTTGTAGGTAGTCACGGGTAGTAAATAAGACGGCGAGGCAGTAACAGGTAGCCATACTGCTTGATTGCTTAAGGCTGTTGAGTATAAAGTTGAGTTTGGATCATCTGGTTTGTACACATATCCTAGTGGCGTAGCTGGTTCTCCAATTTTTACATAGAGTTGAGCTCCATCTTTAACTAAGGTCCCAATTGTATATGTTGTGCTTGGGTTGAATGGTGTAGCGCTACCAGGGCTTGCCCAGTAGGTTGAGTTTGATGGATCTACGCCGGTAGCAGGCTCTGTAGGATTTTTTCTCATAATGTAAGTGTCGTCCATGAACTCTACATAATCACCGACACTATAGTCTGCAGTATTGTCATATTTAATACTGGTAGTCATGTCGATGTTCGGAGTTGCAAACCAGGCTCGGAGGAATCTTCGAGTGTTGTCGTTATTCTCTAAGGTATTTACGATGCCGTAAATACCAGCTTGAGCATAATCAACATTATTGATATTGCCGGTGATTAGTTTATCGATAGTTCCTTCAGGCAGATTGAACATTTCATCGCGCAGATTTCTATAAGCACCAGTTGCCGTTGAGCTCGACCCAGTTGTGAGGTTTGAAGCGTTATCCTGTGATTGATAAACCCTTGAGTAGTAGCACAAATCGGCATCATAACGTCTGTAAGTTGTATAAGCATCGTAAGCTCCAAGTGGGCCACCGATTAAGGCACTTCCGATGCTAGCTGCGGTACAATAGTCTGGCTCTGAATTTGGATTTTGGTTCTGGAAAACCATGATTGTCCTACCGATGTGTGCTTTGGCGATCCACTCAATATACTGTTTCATGGTAATTTTGGCTTCGGTTAGCATTTTAGTCGTGCCTAGACCTAGGCCGAATTCATCGTCAAGAGCTTCCGGAAAAGCAAAGACTGAGCGTATTTTGTATGAGTTAACCTGTCCTTGAACTTCGGCCAGAGAGCTTTTATTTGAAAAAGATCCTTCTGGGAAGCTAAACTCAGACTCGAAAAGCCTAGAACCAATGCGCTGGAACATATCTGACTCTGTAGCAAAAGCACCGTTAATTGTACCTGCTGGCAATTTCAGTTCCTTCGAAAGCCTCTCTCTGCCGACATTTGCTAGAAGCTCGTCGCGATTTGCACCTTTAAGCGAACCGTAGGGAATGCCCAGCTTTTTCTCCATGTTATACCTGCCGATAGCGATCGAAAGGTCGTTTATTGAATTAATCGATAAGTCCAAGAAAGGTGCTCGTTCCAGGCTTAAGTCATCTGCCAAAAGTACGCCGCCAATTTTTCTAAGTACGTCACTGAGCTTAAATTTCCAAACACTGTCGTTGCCCGTTGTATTTAAGGCTGAGGCAAAAAACGCCTGGCCTATGATTCCAGCAATTTGGTTGAAGTTGGAAACATCAATTTCGTCCATGTTCTCGAAATCAACATTGATTTCAGAGAGCATTTCTATGAGTGATGACCTAGTTTGGTTTAAAAAGAGATCGTTGTAGCTAGAATTAATGGCCGAAGAGTCTTGAGAGTAGCCTTGATCGGTCTGCCATTTGAGCTTGATGTTATTTGGTGGTTGTGGGATTCTTTTGTCTCCTATCCTTCTCTTTTTAACCAAGGTACATCTGATCTGATCGATTTCAGATATGTCGATCGCTTGTCCTTTGCCGTGAGCTGAAATGTTGCGCAGTGAGTCGGCATCAGTGACCACAAAATCCTCAACTGTTCCCCCAGTTGAATCGGTAATCTCGCCTGTGACCATGGCATCTCGTTGGCTAACCCCGGCGTCATCTAAAAGAGCAGCTGTTTCGGCTGTGCTTGTGGTATCTTGATATTCGGAGACGGTTTGTTTTTGTAATTCCTGTTGTTTAGCTTGATCTGCTGCTTCGTTGTTAGCGTCAGATTCTTTGGATTTGTTCTTGTCGTCATCTGTGGGTGAATAATTTTTAAGCAATCTACTGACCTTCACGCGTAAATGTCCAGCACCACCGCGAGGATCATTTTTCGGCCGTACTAGGTAATTCAGTGTCTCAATTACTCTTTTGTCAATTTTTACAGCTAAAATATCATCGACTGCAACTTCTATATTGCTTCGTTGACTTGGGTCATTTAGCTGTACCAGTATTGAACTTTGAGGTACCTGTAAAATTTGTTCTAAGATTGCCAGCATCTCAGGTGAACCAGAAAGAAGTCGCTCTTTGAGATACGAATCAGTGAAGTATTTGGCTTTGGTGTCGGTGATTAATTTTTCGTAGTCAGCGGTTGGCATAGCCCCAATAGCCTCCTCGGAAGCTCCGGACAGACGAGATAATTCATCTGTGTCCGCTTCCAGGTAAGGAAAGGCAGTGGCGGCCAGAGTAAAATTGTTAATGTACATCTGATCGGTGGGGTTAAATATCAGTTGGCCACGTATATTTGTAGAGTCGCGCGGAGTTGCAACTTCGGTAACTGTGCCGGGAGGGGTATCTGGTTCCTCTCCAGCAGCCGCTTCTTCAGTCGCAGGGTCACTGGGTTGAGGAACTGTTAAGTCAGTTGAAGGTACCGACACGTCAATCGAGCCGTCGTTCTCTTCAACGGTTGCATTGGCAATAGAAAGATTACTCCCAAACGCCAGAAGGAAGATAAAAATATAAATTAGAATTTGTTTTGATCTATGAAGCATTTTCCGACACCCACAGTTCTTTAATCTGCCCATTGCTCAATTGTTCAATACTAACCGGTCTAGCTGCGCTCCCCCTGCCACCACCATAATTTAAACCTGCTGGGTCGCTTATTATCAAGTACTTGCTGTCCATGCTAATGCCGATGATTACCACCCAGTGTTGGCTGCTAGAATCCTTTATTTTTGGAGGGAAACCAAAAGCTTTAACACCCTTTGTAAGAATTGGATCGCCTTGACTAATGGCTTTTTTGACTGATTCTACGCTTTTTGCGACTAAGGTCATCTGCTGCTTCTTGCGTCTCGGATCGCCAATTTTCTTATAGTGTTCATTTACATAAGTGGCCAGCATGTCGCGGTTAATATCTAAAGAGCCGCCGTTTGCCATTCTGTTGGCATAGTCAACGGGAGTAATGTTGGTGACGCCGTAATAACGGGCCATCATAGTGCTAGAGGTAATTGTACAGCCGGCACATTCAAGATATGGACGACATTTGCCCCAATGACCGTTTAATGGTGCAGTGTTAAATTTGGGGTCAGCTTGGCTAAAATACCAACTTCTTGGGTCTCCTGGAATCATATAAGATTTACCGACAAGTTCTGAAATACCTGCAACGTAGGTGGCGTCTGTAACACCTCCGTATTCTGGTTGTGTGCCACCGTTGCGGCCGTCTCTTTGCATTAATGAGCCGGCTATCCCTGCGCCTGTTGCGCCAAAAAGGATAATTATCATAAATGCTGGCGTCATTAGCCAAGATTTATTTTTCTTTAGCCATGGCAATGCCTTCTCGGTGGCCCATTTTGTTGCAGCATCTGCTGCGCCGGCAAGAGCGCCCAAACCAGCAGCGGTCATGGCAGCGCCGGCACCTTTTCCAGCCGCAGTAGCTACAGCTTTCTCAGCCTGTTTTTCAAATTGTTTTTTAGGATCTTTGACAGCATTTAGCCCATCACGAATCTGGGAACTTCGAGGTTGTACGGCTCGCCCACCAGAGGCTTTGTACCTGTCATCTGGTTTTCTAAGTTTTTGTGTAGGGTCTTTCTGCCAATCTTTGTTAGTTCCGCCACCATTTTTAGCTACGTCGGCACGTGATTCGTCCAGCGACATTCTGTTCGTTGGCTCGCCTTCGCGTGGTTTTTCTTTTTCTTTCTGTTTCTGTTCATCAACCAAATCACTTGCAGCTTGGTAATCACCACCGGAGGGTTTACCGTTGTTGCCCTTTGCTAACTCTTGAACTTTGGCAGCCTCCTCGCGAGCATCTTCCTCGTTCATCCTGCCTTCTTCGCCCTCTCTTGGAACTGAACGGTCTTCCTTGGCGGCTGCTTCTGCCGCGGCCGCTGGGGTTGCAGCAGCTGCAACTGTGGCCGGCATACCGTCTTCAGTTGTCTCCGGCGATTGTTCTCTATCTGCTTGAACTTGCTGAGCCCTGCTTTCTAGTCTGCTTATCTGTTGTTTTGCATCTGCTTTGAACTGCGTGGGGCTTTGCCCAAGTGATTGAGCATACTGATCAATCTTAGGATTCTGTAAAAGCGCTACCCCTGCCTTCGAGGCTCTTTTAAGTTTATCAAAACCACTGTTTTCAATCTTCACAGCAAAAAGCTGCTCTTGTAAACTCTTAAGAGTAGATGCATCTGATTGACTTAGGTTGTTGTCTGCTCCCTCCATTTCACTCCGTTTGTTCCCATTCTACATTGCTTAAACACCGGTGTCTAATTTGTGCTATTTTAGGTAATTTATAATCGCATTAGCGATAGATTGAGCCATCTCTTGCTCTTTTCCTGCCACCTTATCGACGCTAGCCTGATTGTCATGGAAAAACATCTCTATTAATGCAGCAGGCATCTTTAATCCGTTAAGAACTCCGGGGTCTGCACCTGCAATCTTTGGCGCAAATCCAAAGTCATTGTGAATACTATCAACAAGGCTTTGCGCTAATTTAGTCGAGGCAGCTCCATTGCCCTGTTTGTTTGCACAAGATATATCGGCGAAGTTGACATCTCCATCTTCAGCAAGTGGGCAGTAGACAAGACCGAAGGTGTATGTTCCGCCATTGGAGTTGCTGTGGATGCTGACGAATAATTTTGCGTTTGCTGAATTAGCGTATGCTACTCTTTTTTGTAGATCTGGGCCATCTGAATCGGTTGTAGCTCCTCTGGTTAGAGACGCCTTTTGACCGCTACTATTTAAGATATTTACAACTCGAGTTGCAACGTCAAAGTTGTTACCACCCTCTGTTTTTGGTCCGAGAAATCCTCTATCCTCGTTGCCATGACCAGGATCTATGACAATGTCTCCATTCCCACCAGCAGGAGTTGTGCTAAAAGCAGGGCAGGAGTCAACTACACTTTCAGTTATTTTAGTAACCAAGCCCACCCAGGTATCGCATCCTCTGTCGGAAAGAGGACAATAAATGCTTCCGATCTTTTCTATGGTAGTATTTCCTTTTGCCAGGTACTCCATTTGCATGTATTGTGCATGACGGTCAATCGACTCTTCCCAGCTTGGAAACTTGCCCCAATCTCCATCGCACTCCGCAGCAGCGTTGTAACGTTTAGAAGCTGGACATTTCATGTTTTGATAATTATGATTAGCCAATCCGTTTGCATTTGCATGGTAATCCGTACCATACGAACTTTCATTTCCTGCTATGCCAAGTAAAAAAGAAGGGTTTACATCATACTTTTTGCCTGCGCTAATGAAGGCTGCGCCCTTTCCGTTAAGCTCAGAGTCTGGTTTGGTTTTCTTGAGCCATGTGTCCAAACAGGTTGCAGCGGTGGTTTCGTCTATGCCGGCCGGAAAGCTTAGTGAGGTTGCTCCCCAACCTTCGCTTCTGACGGCCGTCTCTCTAGTCATCTTCTTTTTCTCATTCATGACAAGGCCATATGCTGTGCCCGTCGCCAAAACAGTAGCGGCTACAATAATCGCGATCGGAATAACAATAAATGCCCTATTCATTGTATTTTGCTTAAACGCCATCACTTGTTGCCCCGTCTTAGTCTAAGTTCTGTTTGGTTTCCAATGATTATTTCAGATTCATACCGTAAAGTGTGTTGTTGACTGTGAACACTGTAATTGAATTTTTGGTATTTAGTATTTGTGCAAGGTAGACTTTTCTAGGTAAGGCGAAAGTTGATCCGTTAACCATTTTTGAGGAGATACTAAACATACCGATCTCTTCTGTGGCCGAGTCTTGATTGAAGTAAGCGGCTAGTAAATTGTCTCCCCCCAGCCACTGGGCTTGCTCTAAAATGGCTCGGATGTCGGTTGATCTCTGTTCGTTGCCATCGCTGTTCATAATGGAAATCACTGAACTGATTGCAGAAGAGGGGCTTTTTGAGAAGGTGGAATACAAAATTTTGCCACCATCTTCTGAGAACTTGGCTTCAATGTTATTGCCGGAGTTATTTATGACTGAGAGTTGTCGAGTGTAAGCGTTAAATAAATAAATTTTATTGGTAGCCAAATCTGAGTTTCGGGGAATTATTATTAACCACTCTGAATTGGGCGACCAGGAGAGATACGGATTGTTAATGCCATTTTCTCTTAGGTTTAGCACTCTTTCAACGTTCTGGTTACGTTTATCTGCAAAGATTAGGCTTTGTTCGCCGTTACCAGTGTAATAGTAGGCTATTTTAGAATCATCTGGTGACCAGGCGAGGTCGCCAATGTTGTCTCCAAATTTAGTCTCTTTTTGGTCGACTAAGTTGATCTTTTGAAGGTCGAAAAAGTAATATCCGTCATTTTTTTTGAATAATATTGAATCTACCTTTGGGGACCAGATTGTTTCATTAATACCGGAAAGGCCGGTCGCCACGAGGTGGTTTTGTTTGGCAACGATTGTCCCATTGCCGTCGCTCTCGAGCTTGGTCTGATAAAGTTTAGTTTTGCTCTCTGCAAAATAGTAGAGAGAGTTGCTGGTATTGTCGTATTTTATAAGATCGATGTTCGTAACCGCTTTGTCGCCGTCAAGTAAAACAATCGCATTCGGTTTCTTTTGCAATGTTATCTCTAGTTTGTATCCGCCGGCTTTCGGTAGATAGACCGTTTTGCTATAAGAGATGTAGTTTTCAGCTTCAAGTTTGAAGGTGTGAGTCCCGGACGGCACAAACTTTTTGAATTTACCATCTACTCCAATCGTGATAGGGTTGTTGTCCAAGTACAACCTCGCCTCACTAGGTTGAATGGTACCACTTGTTAGTGTGCGTGAGAGTAGCCAAATCAGAATTAAAACACCAAAAAATATTATCAAAAGTCCAATGATAATCACTTTTTTGTTTAGTAACTCCCCGTTAATCTTCATATTGTTTTCCAAGTAATGCTTTCGGATCAGTGGTAATGATCTGATCCTCGGCGTAAGAGGCTACTACTTTAATCGCGACGTGATTTAAGCCAGCGAAGAACAAGCCTTCCCCAACATCTGACTCCATCAACAAATATTTTTCACCCTGCGTAAGACCAAAGGTCTCCACTATGATTTCAGCTGAAGCCACTGACTGTTTCATTAGAAGCTGCATTGAAGAGTTAGCTACCACTGCCTTGCCATATCTTGAGCTTAAGAAATCTTCTACATCTTGGCTAATTACTGTGACTCCTAAGTAATATTTACGGGCTCGTTTGACCAAACCATAAAGGAATTTGGCTGAATCTTCATATTGCATCATCCACCAAGCTTCATCTATAACCATGATGCGTCGGCGTACATCCATTCTGATCTTAGTCCAGATGTAATTTAAGATTGTGTACATGGCAATCGGGCGAAGCTGTTCCTCAAGGTCGCGGACAGAGAAAACTACAAATCCCGGCTTAAGTTCAAAATTTGTCGGCTGATTGAACATGTTAGCAAAGGTGCCGTCGACAAACTTAGATAGTCTGGCCTTCAGCGACTCTGTGCCGTTCATATTTGAAAGAATGTTGTAAAGATCTTGTAGGATCGGTGGTTCGTTTTTCTGGCTCTCTGGATCGATTGTGATGTCTTTTAGAGCATAAGTTTCGTATAGCGCTTTGTCTACTAAAGCATCTTCTTCGGGAGAAAGACCTCCGACCATTAAATTAACTAGGCCGTGGATCGAAGAGATTGTTGAACGAAGCAGATCCTCGCCGGATTCGTCTGAATTGTCGGAGTGAGGAATGTCGAAGGGATTAATTCGGTGGGGAGAGTTCAGAGAAAGGGTTAGGTAACTGCCATCAACTGCTTCGCAGAGCGTTTTGTATTCATTTTCAGGATCTACCACAATGACATCTGTTCCCAGCATTAAATATCTCAAAATCTCTAGCTTAACCGCGTAAGATTTACCTGAGCCAGATTTTGCAAAAACCACAGAGTTGGCATTTTCCAGATTAAAACGGTCGAAGATAACTAAAGAATTGTTGTGACGGTTGATTCCGTACAAAATCCCATCATCTTGAGTTAGTTCAGTCGAAGTAAAGGGGAAGGTGGAAGATAGGGAAGCAGTATCTAAATTTCTAAGAACCGAAAGTTTGTCGTTGAGCAAAGGCATGGTACTGTCGAAGCCTTGCTCCATTTGTAGTAGAGACTCTTTGGTGTAAATTAGCATACCGCCTAGAGTCGACTCTAGCTGTTCCACTGTGGCCTTTAGCTCCTCTAAGCTTTTGCCATAAACGGTAAAATATAGGCCAAATTGGAAAAGTCGCAGCTCTCCTTTTTGTAATACATCCCGGAGAGATTCAATGTCACCAAGCGCGGTTTCAAGTTCTGGGTCTCTCGGTTGTCCTTTCTCTGTCTCGATCTGTCGGGTAGATTCTAGCTTTCCGATCTGTTTCTTAAGTTCACCCATGACATCTTTATTCTCCAGCGGATGGATGTACATGCCGATGTCCATCGTAATGTCATAATCGATTAAAGGGGAAAGCCAATTTGTCTCTAGATATCTTGGGTAGGTAAAAACAAAGATTGTTTTAACAAATTGTTCCCCAATTTGTAGGTGATCTGGGGCAACAATGAAAGCCGCTGGGGCTATAATATCCCTTACTGAAGCAAGCCCCTTAGATAAAGACTCGTCCGCGCTCCCCGAACTAAAGCCGCTCATTGTCTCGCGTTTTTTAATATTTTCCAAAGCCATTGACCTGGCATCTGGCTTTGACGTAGTTGGCGTATTTTGAGGCGTTTGATCTGTCATTTTACCATCCATAATCTTTATTTAAAGTCGGATCGGCTACCTTCTCGGTTTCAGCTTGTTCTATTTTTTCTGTTGGAACTCCAGCAGTTGGTTGGCTGGTCGGTTGAGCTGGAGCTACAGTTTTTACCATATCTCGCACCAAATCCTCATCTCTCTCCTCTTTGTCTGCAGCAACTTTTGTCGCTTCTGCAGGATCTTGTTGTAACTGTGTGCTCGGCGCAGTGGTCGTCGCAGCTTGTGCTGGAGCCTCTGTTTTTACTGGATTTTCGGATACCGCACTCTCTTCCTGAATTGCTGTATTTACCTGGGCTTGCTTGACTGTTTGCTGTACTATCTCTCTGTTGTCGATCTTAGTGGCCTCATCTTGTTCTGCGGGCTTTGCCTCCTCTTTTTCCGCAACGCCAGCTGGTTTAAGCTGAGTCACATAAGATGACCCGATCTCGCCCGTATCATTTAATCGCTCTTTGCCGGCAATCTCAGGATTGTAGATGCCATAGAAAAGCTCGATCAACTCTTTAGTACTAACCTGTTCGCAGTGCAAACCGAG
>Ga0247841_10005934_pt1 | contig 19334 bp, 15 predicted proteins | sample LaCruzMarch2015__2_FD_192410 | JGI IMG/M metagenome (GOLD analysis project Ga0247841, IMG submission 192410) | Freshwater microbial communities from meromictic Lake La Cruz, Castile-La Mancha, Spain - LaCruzMarch2015_18m | ecosystem: Environmental > Aquatic > Freshwater > Lake | place: Spain... | reverse complement strand
AATTGTAGGAAGAAGAACATCTTTTGGTTATTTTTTCCAATGGGTTTGGAGTAGAATTTACAGATGAGGCAACGATACCATTTCGAATAGAAAAGTTGTGAGGCAATTCGATTATTTGACGTACGTTACTTCGTACGATATACTAATCACTGAGGTGATGTTATGAATATAACTGTTTCTGATTTAAGAAGAGATATTTACAACGTTTTTAAAAATATTATAGGTACCAATGAGCCGATTACCATCATTAATCGAAATTCAAAAGACGGCGCTGTATTGATCAGCATGAAATATTGGGAAGATATTCAGGAAACTTTGTTCCTTCTCTCCAACAAAGATGCCCGTGAGGTAATTCAGTCGGAGTTAAACCGACCTATCGAGGAAGGGGAGGAAATTGATTGGAGAAATGGCGCTTAATATTTTCCAAACGAGGAGCAAAGGACTGGAAAACAATTCTACAAAGCGAATATAAAGAAAAAGTAATTGGACTGCTGGATTTAGTGGAAACAGATCCTTTTGCAAACCCACCCACCTTTAAGCAACTTCGAGGTGATTTAGAAGGTGCCTATTCGAGAAGAATCAATCATCAACATCGTTTAATCTATCTGGTAGATAAAGAAAAACGTATTGTCAAAATTGTGATGATGTGGCTTCACTATGAATGATAAACCCAAGGAAGGAGAAGAACGTAAAGAACTGATAGAACTCCGTAAGAAAATCAAGAGGATTGATTCCGATTATTTTGTGGAGGAGTAGAGGGGGATCCATGTTTGACCGGATTGAGCTGGAAAAGGCAAGGATAAGAGGAATAGAAACATAAGCTCTACGAATCGAGGGAAAGAAAGTGGTTAGTTATCGAGAGGTTGATGAATCTTATTTTGAAAAATACGACAAAATTCCTATGCTTGTGCCAGTAAAAAGTGTATTTGTCCTAGAAAAAATGGAAAATGGATTGGGCGGAATTCTTTTCAAAGAAGTTCCCGTGAAAGAATATAGTAAGGATTTAGGCAAATATGCTGTTCCTACCAACTATTCAAAAGAGTTTGTTCTTACCAACTGGGCATTCTTTATGGCTTTTGATGATGAGCATCCTATAGGGGCAGCAACTGTAGCTACAAAAACAAAAAATCTAATCATGCTGGATGGGAGAGATGATATCAGTGTATTATGGGATCTACGGGTGGACGACCGGTATAAGAGGCAGAGACATGGTAAAAAGTTATTTGATATGGCAACTGAATGGTCTAAGATCCATGGATGTAAACAGATGAAAATAGAATGTCAAAATAATAATGTGCCTGCTTGTCGGTTCTACCAAAAACAAGGGGCTGTATTGGGAAAGATAGATGAGCATGCTTACCTTCATGACAGTCAAATAAAAGATGAAGTCCAACTAATATGGTACTTGGATTTAGAAAGTGCCGCTCAAACCATCCTAAGGTGACTTGCATGTTACGATAAACGGATGTGCAAGGAACTTGCGGTGATAGATAAGATCTCATCCTTTCAAACACCCACATGACACCACTTTGCTCCCTCAATCAATATATCTCCTTTTGCTTCTAGTTTGACCTTTAAAAACTGATCAATTAGTCTTTTTTTCTCTCCAAATCTATTGTTACAATTTTTATTCGGCACTTTGGCTATTTATTTTTCGGTACTTTGGCAAATGAACTACCCTGGGATCTAGTTTATTTGGTTGGAACCTGGTGTATCTTTTAGGGTAGTCTTTGAGATTGCTACCAAAGAAACTACACCAAAAACTAATTTGTTAAATAAGGTGATACTGTTATTTATAATCCAATAAAAAAGAGAGGAGCTTTCACCCCTCCCTTTCTATAAAATAAGTAAAGTAGAGTCTATGCTTTATTAAACCAAATGCAAATTACCTGGGAAAGTTCCCCCCTCGTCACGGGATCGTTTGGCCGGAATGTACCTTCCCCGGCTCCGTCAATAATCAGCCAGTCACCTTAGACATAGCACCAATAGAAATCAAAGGAAGAACCTTAGTTCCTCTTCGGTTTTTATCAGAGCATTTTGGAGCGAAAAAAATTACTTATATTCCAGAAACGGAAGAGATTGCTATCGAACTGGACGATCCTAAGGAATTAAGCCAAGAAAATAACAGACTGTCATCAGAAATTTCAACTCTTAAATCAGAAGTTGAAACACTAAAAAAACGGATAAGAGAGCTGGAAGGGAAAAATCCAGAACCGGGAATAACTCCTCCATCCGCTCCTGTTAATTTTCAAGGGTATTTGTTCGATGGGAAAATCTATCTAACATGGACCCCTGCTACGCCAGGCACCAATACAATCGCTGGTTATAAAGTTTATCGGTTAGAACAAGGATTCTACGATTTTGTAAACATCAGTATTCTACCTGAATCCTCAATCACTTTCCTTGATCCACAGACTGTAGTAGGAAAAACCTATACCTATTTCATCAAAACATTTGATAATGGGACACCTAGCCAAGAATCAGTTGAATCTGTGAGAGTAACACTGACCATACCTGCTAAGACAACACCACCTTCACAACCTTCCGAAACTACGGAACTCGATGTAACTTATCTGGATGTTGCTCAGGGGGATTCTATCCTCATTCGTACTAAAAATACTACCATTTTGATGGATGGTGGAGAAGCCAGAGCAAAAGTAGCAGATAGGCTATTAGGAATGGGAATCAATCGAATCAACCTACTGATTGCTACTCATCCCGACACCGACCATATTGGTGGGCTGTATGATGTCATGACAAAGCTGGTTGTAGATGAAGTGATGGACTCTGGGGTTACCAGTACAAGCAAGACTTACCAAAATTACATGGGCTATATTCTGGATCATTCCAAAAAGCTGACGATTGGAAGAGACGGAGACAAACGAAACATTGATGGAGTGGAGATGGCTTTACTAAATCCAGCTCCACCAATAACTAGTGAACCCAACGACAATGCGATCGCTATCACCTTAACCGCAGGAAAAATCAATTACTTATTCATGGCAGATGCAGGAGTCACAACAGAGAAACAAATCCTGGTCCGTTATCCGAATTTGGATTGTACCATTTTAAAAGTTGGTCATCATGGAAGCATTTACAGCTCGGGATTAGAGTTTTTGAAACGAGTAACACCAGAAGAATCAGTGGTAAGTGTTGGGAAAAATTCTTATGGTCATCCTAGTGATGAAGTACTGCAAAGACTTCGAGAAGTAGGATCTAAAGTCTATCGTACTGATCAACTTGGTTCGATCCAGATAAGCACTGACGGAGTCACATATTCTGTCAAAACTTTGGGGAATGAAATTTTTAGCATAATTATCAGGAGGTATCAAAATGAAAAAATTGCTTGTTTTTCTGTCAATATTTCTCTTTGTGTTGGTGTCTAGCGTTTATGGCGATAAAGGTAGCATAACAATATGAACCACATTTGAAATTGAATAATAGAGGACTAACATGACTGATACTATCATTAATTTATTAACTGGTGCATTTATTGCTTTTTTTGGAGCTTTTATGGGTTTTTTTTTGTTAGAAATACGAGAACAAAGCAAGGAAAAAAAGAAAATAAAAATATTAAGACATATGGTAGAGGATGAAATATTTTCACTATACTATCCATTAAGACGTCTTACAGTTGTTGATTATATTAAAAATAAATTTTCATTTGAAACTGAAACACTCACTGAAACTAATACTGAATTAAAAAATTATATTAATGATACCAAATATATGGATCTTTTTTTTACTGAACATTTAAAGATAATTTGTTCTAATTTGGATGGTTTATTAAGTTATGCAAAAATACAGAGTTTAACGATTGCTGATATAGAGAACATTTCTGAATTTGCAAATATATTATTGAATAACAGAGATGACTTTTTGGTTGATTATTGTAAAACAGGCACAAAAAAAGAGAGAGAAGAAATTAAAAAGAAACAGTTATTTCTTAATAAATGGGAAGATAAGCCAGTTAATGTTATTATTAAAAATTTTAGAAAATAAAAACTTATCACACCTACTAGGATCTTATGCAAACTTATCCTCTCTCCTCTCCCCACCTCCTCACCCAAGTCTCCCGAAAAATGCTCCAGCCTAGCATGCTTCCGCCTTATTTTTCGTGAGCCTACCTAGTGCTTCGCGTAGTCTGGTCATCGGAGCCAGCTTGCCAAAGGGATTATAGCTGGTCGCGACTGCCCAGGGGTTTGGGTTCTTAGTGTTGATAAGGTTATAAGAAGCTAATAATATTTTAGAGGAAGAAATGGATCCAGAAGCAAAGAGGAAATTTATCAACAAAATTCCACCAACTGGATCCGATAGAGTTATAACATATTTTTGTCGGACTTGATCGCTAAAGATCTAAACTGTTCTACAGATATATTTACCAGGAAACAAATTTTTAAAAAAAATATCTTTATACTATACTAATAAAAAATTAAATGTTTTGGGGGATACAAATGGAAGATAAAACTATAAATCAAATTCAAGATAGTCTTACATCAATGGAAAGTTTATTAAGTAAACTTGTAGGTCAATTTGAGCGTCTTATCGATGTAATGAATCTAATTAAGCGTGATGTTGATGAAATTAGTGGGTTTGACAGCTTCCTCTATGGAGAATCAGAACGTGGTAAATTTAGTATTTTATTTGGTAATGTGGGAACCGCTGTAGATGAGATTAATTTATCTGTTGGTGATATTAAGGAAAAAATAAATCCTGATAGTGATTGGAGAGATTAGAATTTATTTAAACTAAAATAAGATTAAATTAATAAGTGCAAAATTTGTGTTATCTCCCACCTCCCAACCTCTCCCTTCCTCTCCCCAGTCTCCCGGGAAATGCTCTAGCCTTGCAGGGCTTCCACTCTATTTCCCGTGAGCCTAATTAGCTTTGAGGACGGCCTGTGCTTCGGAGCCTGCTGGTTAGGTTATTGTAGCATTTCCTTGCCCAGGGTGTAGTTACCGAATTGCCTCGTCTTTTCTATTCGAAAGGCTATCTGTTGCCTCATAAGTAAATTCTACTCCAAATCGAATCAAAAAAGTAACAAAAAAAAGTATTCGAGGAGGCGGGTTTGTTTTAGATCTTTTTCTGCTCGTTTTTTAGGGTGATTAATTTTTACTTATTGATAACATCCAGATTTTATAAAATCTAAATACTTTTTGTAGTCTTCATTACTAATAAGTTTTTCTTCAAATATATCATCAGCTTCTTTTTTCATAAATTTTCCTACATCCTGAGGTAATTTTTCATCTAAAATCCAACACCTAAATATTTCTTCTTCTATATATCTTTCTGCTGGTATTTTATAACGTAAAACAATTTCTTTTAACCACCATTTTTGAAAACCCATTGCATGATCAACAAGGCTTGCCCCTCCTGATAATACTGCATTAACAATCGATCTTCCGGTGTTATATCCTTTTGAGTTCCACACTGTATCAATTTTAACGCAAGACGGATCTCTAGGTTGAGCAATTTCCCATCCAAACATGGCTAACATCTTATCTAAATCTCTTATTATTTCTTGTGTTTCATTCCAAAAATATTGTGCTGCTTGAGAAGCAGAATTACCATTTGTATTTAACCATCCACTTTCATCTGCATTTTTGTAATACATTACAAAAGTTACATACGACGTAAATTTATTGGACTTTATGTCTAAATCTCTTCCACAATATCTACAAACGATAGCTTCGTCTTTAATTTCTTCAGCACAAAATGGACACTTTTTCATTTTATACCTCATTAAGAATCATCTTTTTAAATTATGTTAACATGTTGAATAAATTAAGTCAATGCCTCGATTTGCCTCATTACTTTTCTATTCAAACGGCTTAAGTTTTCAAGTAGGTTTTCATGCTATCAATACAGTTACCTTTGCCAAGGGGTGGCTTAGGTAGATTCGCACCTTCAACCTCGCAGAGATTACAGTTTTAGATTTGCTTGACGGGTCTCTGCTTCGGGATTCAGTCGCTCCGATTTACCTAAGAGCTTGACTAGAACCGAGAATAGAAGCCTGGTATAGTCTTTCGATCGCATTGCAAAAAACAACCTCAAAGTCTCGGGATATTTTTTACAAAGCAATTTCCCGCTGGCGAGAAGACTATTCCAGTCTAATCAGTTACCGAGAGAGGGGTGGGTGAGGATAGACGAAAATAACAGATATGTGCAAGCTCCCTTATAAAAAATTATTCTCTCTGCCTTCTCTGTCGTTCATCGTTCGAAAATATTTTTATAACGGAGTCCGCTTTGCCTTTTACAAACCTGTTATTTTCGAGTAGGAAGCAACATGGCTGGTTAGAAAAGCTCCGGGAAGTGTTTGAGCAGGTGCAAGAGAGAAAAACATTTCCAGAGCGAAAGTTTTACACTCATGCACTTGTACCCTATGGCTCAACACATCCCTACGCTTTTAGATTTTACCGAGAGAGGGGAGGGTGTTAAGGCGAAACGGTCTGCGTAGTGGTTTGATCAGCTTTATAAAAAACAACCTCAAAGTCTCGGGATATTTTTTACAAACTGATTTCCCTACGGCAAGACCACTACGCATCCCGGTCGATGTACCGAGGGAGCGAGAATGGTTGGGAGAACGGATCGTCATCAGCACACAATCCAAGCTATTAAAAAAACTGATCTGCTCTCCGTTCCGTGATCAACTCCACTCCGTTTGACATTTTTTTTAATAGTACGCTGTCAGCCTTGGATAGAGTGCTGATTCCTTATTTTTTGCTTGGTTGTCTGCTCATAGCGTTCCCTTGCTAGGCTTAGTGGTTAAGAATATTACCCAGGGCGTGGCTAGTGAGGGTGGATTCGCTCTCTCAACCTTGCCCGGGGATAAAGCGGGTTCGGGATTCGGTCGCTGAGTGCTCTGCCATGTGGGCGGTAGGTAGTCGCTCCCCACTTCGTGACTCGCTCAGGGGGGAGCAGTGAAAATTGGTAATCAAATTAGTTCTAATAAACATAAAATTGAAGAAGATAGTTAAAGTAATTTATAAAATAGTTGTATAATTTTATGAAACAAATAAATTGAAAGGATATAAGTGAAATTTAAGACTGTTTTGTTAATGATAACCTGTATACATTAGAAAGAGAGCAAAGAACATGAGAACAAACTTAATCTGTATCAGCATTTTTTTGTTTTTATTGATTGGGTGCAACAATACTCAAAAGTCATCTGAATCAAGCACTCCAGTAAACACAATCACTACTGAAGAAAACAAGCCTACCAGAGAAACTTTTAAAATGGAAGATTTTATTCTTCAAGTAGGATCAAAAGACATAACTGTAAATCAGGAAGTTTTGACTCTAAATGCACCTTTTGTTGAGATTGATGGACATTCATACATTCCTTTACGATTCTTCCTTGATTGGTTTGACGCTGAAAACATTTCCTATGATGAAAAAACTGAAAAAGTTTCTTTCTCTTTGAAAAGGTATGGACTGCTTGATTCTGATATTAAGAATAAATACCAAAGAAAAGAACCTTATGAGGTGGTCAAGGAAGCTCCTATTAAAGAAATCAAATACAAAATAGAAGAAAGTGATATAAGCTCAGCATTTGCCAAAAGGATGCAGTATATTGTTTTGTTTGAAGATGATCAAGTAACAATCAAAGAAGTAGAAAAAATCCTTAGAAAAGTTGCGGATGAAAAGATAAAGACCGATAATCCTGATGCATTGGTTATACACGCTAAATTAGAATCTCAAGCTATAAAAGGCAATACTGTTTATTGGGCAAGCCTTATCTGGGCACCTGGGAGTAAATGGGAAAATGCCAATAAAAACACACCAAAAAGTCAGAATAGCTTCAATTTTGAGGATAGAACAGAACTTTATGAAGAAACAAAGAAACTTTATAAGTAAACCTGCGAATTATACCACCTATCTTCATTATTGAATATAACAAAGCATAAAAAAGACTTACAAAATGTAATCTAAATATGGTCTTGCTCTCAAAACTAGAACCACATTACTTGTTATTAGATGAATAGTGTGATGAAAAATAATGCTTATGAATGTTTGGTCAAAACTAACATTAAAGTTGGACTAAAAATTGGGGGCAGATCAGTAACAATATTTTGCTAAAAGAAATTTTTCATATTAATATATATTAAAGTTAGTGATTTAAGGATGGTTGAATTTTGAATGAATTAACAAGTCTAGTTTTCATATATATTCTTGTTATTTTAAGTTACTTTCTAGCAACTGGCTTTCTTACAGCTTATCTGGCTAAACAAAAAAAGTATTCATATAGTACATGGTTTTTTATTGGATTTTTCTTTAGCATTTTAGGTATAATAACAGCAGCTGGTTTACCAATTTACGAAGAGAACAAAGTACTTGTTTGTCCTGATTGTATGGAAAAAGTAAATTTTCAATCTAGGATATGTAAATGGTGTGGTCATGAGTTTTTTCAAAAGATAAATGAACTTTCATCGATCAATTCAGAATGTTCAGAAGAAATTTCAGATGATTTAGATATATCTAAGGTAACCTATGAAATAAAAAATGGTAACTTGTATGCAAAATGCTCAGTAACTAACAATTCAAGCGATGAAAAACCAGGAATTTTTCTAAGTGAATATGATAACAATGGCACTCTCTTAAAGAAAACACTGACAAAGGCAATTCAAGCCAATAGTAAAATTGAAATAGATTATAAAGTAACTGAAAAATTCTGCAGAAAAGTCATCATAACTGCAAGCTGATTCATTGTTATCATATTGAGAGTCTTAAAATGTTTTTATTAAAACTACTCCCTGCTATATTTCTCAAAATAAACCTTTCTTCTAGAGGAGAGAGCAGGTTCGGTGGGATTCGGTCGCTATAGAGTGTTCGTGAGAAATAGCTACAAATAATACACACAATTGTGGCAGTATGAAAATAAACTTATTATTTTTAAAGATTAAATTCATTAGGTAATAAAAGTAAAATATTTTGCAAAAATGTTTTATACTTTGAAGCATTGTTTAATCTACAAAAACAGTAAAAGGGAGACATGGATGGATATTATTACAATAATAGTAGTTTTGTTCATTGCGGTTATGATATTTTGTCTCTGGGATAAAAGCGCCAGAGAGAATAAACTAGAAAAAATTGAGAACATAGAAATGGAATTTGTTAATTCGAGCACTATGGATGATTGGGCAAGAACTGAATTTGAAGTGCAAGCTTTTCCAAATGAAAAAATTGAACACCCATTCATGATCCCCTTTGCAATCTAGGTTAATTAAGCAAAATTTATTTGATTCGATCAAAAAAGAAAGTTGTTCAATTTAGTATGTAACTTATAATGATTATATGGATTTATCAAAGTACAAAATCATTCTAAGTTGCCTTCTAGGAATGCAGGGTTAATTCTATAATATATTAGGGTTGTCGATGGTATCCAATTAATCTCTTTATCTTGACAATATCCAATATAAAGGGTATAAATCAATGATATTTATAGTTTATAAGGGGAAAATATGGATAGAGCATCGATTTACTCAGTCATAGTGGAGTGGCAGAAGCTTTTATCAGAAGATAACGGTATCGTCAGGTCTTATCAGGATGAGCTATATGGGATGATGGGATCAAAACCAATCAAGATTGTGACTGGATTTCGCAGAAGTGGAAAATCATTTCTGGTTCAAAAAACAATGTCTCAGTTTTTATTAGAAAAAAAGATTCCCAAACGGAACATTCTCTATCTCAACTTTGAGGATTACAAACTTTCGGAAATCAATAATGCTGAAAAATTGGACGAGGTATTTCAATTATTCATGAATGAGATTGCTACAGAAGGTCGAAGGGTAGTTTTGTTTGATGAAATTCAGCTGGTAAGGGATTGGGACAGATTTGTTCGGACTATCTACGAAAAGTATCGGGATATCGAAATTGTTTTGACTGGTTCCAACTCCGAGCTTTTATCTTCTGAGATTGGTTCAAATCTGGCCGGTCGATTTATTTCGCTCGAAATCCTTCCTTTTGATTTTAAAGAGTTTCTCAAGATACGGGGGATAGAAATTTCTAACTCGTATGATTATCTGGAAAGGGAGAAAGATTTGGAAGTTTTGTTTAGCGAGTATCTTAAGTTTGGCGGACTTCCTGAGCTTATTTCTATTCAAACTGAATCGGCGAAACAAAGTTATTTGCAAGGGGTGGTTAGCAAGGTGATTCTTGATGATATTGTGGAGCGGTTCCATGTTCGCCAGCCTTTAGTCATAGATCACTTGATCAAATATTTGTTTATAGGATGTGGTAACATCATCAGCTATCAGAAAATCGCAACCTACCTCAAATCATCTGGGTTTGACATAAAATATGATACGGTGGTTAGTTATATTGAAAATATTGTCCAAACTTTTGCGCAGTACCCTCTTGAAAAGCTTGATTATAAACAGAGTAGAACTTTTACTACGATGAAAAAATTCTATTCTGTTGATAGTGGTTTTTCTGTTTTGTATGGAGGTTATTTACAAAACTATTCCAGGATTCTTGAAAACATTGTATTTTTAAAATTAAAGCGTACTTCAAAACAAATCAATTACGGACAAAGCACATCTGGGAAAGAAATAGATTTTGTCGTGACAAATCAAGATCGAACCATGACTAATTACCAAGTTTCAGTATCATTGAATGAGAATAATCAGGACAGGGAACTAAGTGCCTTTGTATCAATTGATAAATATTTAACCAAGGGGAGGCACATAGTCTTAACCACCGACAGATTACAAGATACAATTGAATACTCGGGTATTAGAGTCGAAAAAAGGAACATCATCCAGTGGTTGTTGGATATTCCAATTTAGATAGCAGATACTGTTTTTCCCGATCATAAATTTTAAGTTGTTCAATTTAGCATGTAACTTATAATGATTGTATGGATTTATCAAAGTTAAGTTCTGATTTGAGAAAGATATTGATGATCTTAAGGATAAAAGATGATGAGAGCCTTGCCAATGCTAATTTTGACAATTTATCTTCGAGTCCTTTTTTTGATCCTGCCCTTATTGGTGAGTTAAAATCAATCCAATTCTTGATTAAAAAAGAAAAGGCGATCGAGAAAGTAAAAGAACAACAAAAGGAATCTCCGGATTTTGAGTCATTTATCCTTTCCTGCTTAAAAGAAAAATTGGTCCTTTCAACCGATCAAATACAGGATTTGATTGAAAAGGAATTTGATCATACCATTTTGGTCGATGGGTTTATAAGTCGATTCCTTCGGAAAGCATCCAAAACGAATCAGCCCTATGAGATTGAAATGGTTTCTAAAGGAAGCGAATTCGAATACACCTATAAAGAATCTACTCAAACGGTAAGCATGCTTTCGGATATTCTCGTTGCCTTACGGGATGGCACTGTTCCTGGCGAAGGAATTGAAAAGATTTCTGTGGGGAACGATTCAATCCTTTCTGAGGCGGATTCACAGATTGATCGTGTAAAAATCGGCAAATCAGGTTTTAAATTCTTAATTGGCGATTATGGTTCTGGTAAAACTTTCTTGTCTAAATTGATTCAACAGAAAGCCTTTGACAAAGGGTTTGTTGTTTCCTACAACACCATTTCCCAGGAAACACCGTTCCAAAAATTTGAAGATCTTTTTAAACGGATTATGGATCATATGCAGACGCGGGATTATAGGGTTGCATCTGCTTTGTCCCTCATGATCGAAGAATGGCTCTTACAGCTGGAAGATAATCTGATCGAAGCCGAACATCTTCATAGGAATCAAGATACACAGAAGCTATGTACTCTCATGGAATCAAAGATTAATGATCAGCTCTCTCAGATCGGTGAACAAGAAAGCTCTTTTACTAGAGCTATCCGCGGTTACTACAAAGCGAGATTATCCCGCGACAATGAGTTAGCACAATCTTCCCTGGCCTGGCTCAAGGGAGAACACGTTCGAGCTGACCTTAAAAAAGAAATCGAGATCAAGGGTGATATGAACAAGTCCAGCGCCATAACTTTTTTTCAAACCTGGATTCGAATGATTAAAACAATAGGGTATAGCGGTCTTGTGATTATTTTTGATGAAATGGAAACCATCCAAAAACTTCGAACCATCGATTTACGGCTGGAAGCGTACAAAAACTTGCGATTGTTTATTGATGAATCGGATAAAAACTCTTTTCCGAATTGTTATTTTTTGTTTACGGGTACAAATTCTTTTCTGGAAGGGGAACGAGGGATAAAAAGCTATGAACCTTTGTTCCAAAGAATATTTATCGAAAAAGACAAGACATTTCCAAACCACAGGGAACCAATCCTTTACATTGATCGAATGAGCAAAGATAGCTTATTCCAGATTTCAAAAAAAATCTCTTCCATCCACGGTGAGGTATACCACTGGAATCCGGATAACAAAATAACAGAGCCCTTTCTTTCAAAAATGATTCATGATCTCACCATAGACCCGGAAACAAAAGGTCGAATTTATCCCCGGGGTTTTATCCGGACTTTTATTGACATTTTAGACAAAGCACAGCAATTCAAGGACTATAAGCCGGAAGATATGTTTCAATTTACCGAAGAAATCCTTCAAAAAGCAAATGAAGTGGAAGATGATTCTTTTATTGTAAAAAATTGAATTACTTAATGCTGATCGCCATCCTGTTTTGGTCGGGGGCTTTTATTGCTGCGAAATACAGCATCCCTGAATTTCCTCCTTTTACCCTTACCTTCTTGCGTTTTTCGATCGCCCTATTCATTATATTTTTTCTGATGATTCGCTTTGAGAAACACTGGAAAATAAAATGGAAAGATGTTCCTCAATTTCTTTTTTTGGGGTTGGTTGGTATGTTTGGCTATCATATTTTATTTTTTATGGCTTTGAAACATACGACCGTTATCAATTCTTCCCTGATTGGTGCTGCTTTCAATCCATTAACGACAACTCTCTTAGCTGTTTGGTTCTTAAAAGACAAAATCACTCTTAAAAAAGGATTGGCTTTTTTGATTTGTTTTATCGGGGTAATCATAACAATCACAGAAGGAAACTTTTTGCTTCTCTTCCAGTCCGGAATTAATATTGGGGATTTGCTAATGTTTTTTGCTGTCATATGTTGGGCGGTTTATACAGTTTACAGTAAGAAAGTTTCGCTACATTTCCCCCCTCTTGTGATTACAACGTACAGCTTTTTATTTTGTACCATTTTGCTGATTCCGTTTGTTTTGATGGAAAAACCCTGGACATTTATTTACAAAACATCAATTAGAGGATGGCTGGCTGTTTTATATATGGCTATCTTTCCTTCGGTGATTGGTTTTCTGGTTCAACAGATTTCTGTTCGAAAAATTGGACCCAGGCGTACCGCGATGTTTATTTTCTTAATTCCGGTTTTCTCTATCTTTCTTTCGGTATTGTTATTAAAAGAAGTCCTTCACCCAATCAAAATCTTCAGCTCATTGGTTATCATTGCAGGGGTTTATTTTTCTACGCAGAGTTAATCAATGGGAAGGCATCGAGCAAGTATTCTTGTGAATTTCTTTCATAACATGATGCAGTTCCAGCATGATCTTTTTTTGGGAGGCAATCTCCTCCTTATGAAAATTCTGTTGCACTTTAATGGAAGATAGCTCCTCCATGACGGTATCGTGGGTCTCCTTCAGCAGTTTTGCCTGGACATCTCCACTCTTTTTTGCCGTATACCCTAAGACAGGAAGAGCGACTCCCTGGAAAAATACAGATATAAGGTACTGCATCCAGCCCACCAAATTTGTTGGTTTCTGGAAAAATAAAGTAGCCAGTACCAAAAACGTGACTCCATAAAACATAGCCATGGTAGAAAGCCAAATGGACAAATGATCTGCGAGCCATTCATTCAGGGTTCTAATTTTTTTTAATGGTTCCATGATTTTCATTCCTCCCCTTCCGAATCAATTGACTTATTTTTTTAATTTATCGATCATTCTACCTGATTGGTGATTTTTGTTTTTCAATAACATGGAAGATAAATTTTTTACTTCCCTTGGTTTTGTGTTTGAATGAATTTCTTGGGAGACAATATCTTGTTTTTGCATGGAAGAATTTATTTCTATTTTTGTTACTATTTTTCCAACCGTTTTTTTGTTGCTTTTCGCTTTCATTTTTTTCACCTTCCTTTTTCTAAAGTTTTAATTTTTTTTTCTTGTTTCTCAAATTTCAGAATTTGGTAAAAAATATAGAAAATTGTATGACCATAAATAGTACATTGCGGATATTGTTTGAATTTAAAGATTCGTTCACTATTGTAGTATCGGTTCAATCTACCTTTTTTGTTTTGCAAAATGTTGTTTGTAAAGAATTTTTTTTTTGTCACATTTTCCAAGTGTGTAAAAAATATACATCCAAAAACATGTAAAAATAGGGGTGTATTTGATTGTTCTTAAGGTGAATCTCTTATAGATGTTCATCGGTTAATACATTTTTTAAATGCAGAAACCTATAATACTCCAATTTGAGAGATTAAGTGGCTTGTTTTGTGTTTTCTGTTTTTCTAGATTTTAAATTTTTTTCAATCCATCCATTCCTTTTTTAATTAAAATGTCTTTTTTTCATCTTTCTTATTTTCTTTTTAAAAAATGGAGAGTAAACTAATATTATAATTACGTTTTTAAAGTTGGAGGCAACGATGAACCGTGTAAAAAAAGTAATTACTTTTTCTTTGATTTTTATCCTTCTTCAATCCTTTTTATTTGTCAATCGGCCTCTTTTGGCTGAAGAAGAAAAAGTAGTACAAAAAATCGGTTTTTTAGGCGGGGGTCTTCCAAAAGGGATATTTTTTACTCCCACGTACCTAAATGTGGAACAACAACGTTTGTATGTGGCTGATTCTGGTAATAATCGAGTCCAGGCTTTTATCCGTGGGAATGTTTTCCAGCTGGCGTTTGGTGGATTTGGACAAAACGAAAGAGAATTTGAGAGAGTAGGTGGAATTTGTTCCAATGAAACGAATGTCTTTGTAGTCGATTCAGGGAACTCCAGGATTCAAGTCTTCGATGCAAAAGCTAACTATATCAGTCAATTTGGTATTTATGGAACCAGTGAAGGCAGTTTTCGATTCCCAACAGACATCGCCATTGGCTCAGATCGTTTGTATGTTTTGGATACTGGAAATAACCGTGTGCAGGTTTTTGATCTAACGGGTAAGTTAATTTTTACCTTTGGGAAAAAAGGTTCCGGAACTGGAGAATTTAAATCCCCCATGGGCATTGAGGTTGTTGAAGGAAAGATCATTGTTGCCGACACAGGAAACAACCGTATCCAAGTTTTTGACTTACATGCCGAGTATGTAACAACCTTTGGATACCTTGGTTCGGAAGAGAAAGCTATGAATCAGCCAAAAGGATTGTGCTATGACGATGGAACGTTATATATCGTCGACTCTGGAAACAAAAGAATTCAATTGTATCTATTGAGCGGGAATTACGTATCAACCATTCGCTTTGATGGATTCAAATCTCCTTATGGAATCGCCACAATTGACAATAAAGTTTTAGTTTCTGATAAAGAGCTCAACACAGTCTTTTCACTGGAAAAGTCTGGTAAATTATATGGATATTTTGGCACGGCAGGAGATACAAAAGGTTGTTTTGTAAAACCTGTTTCTGTAACCGTATCCGCAAATAAAATATTTGTTCTCGACTCCTCCCTAAAGACAATCCAGGTTTTTAATGAAACGAAAACTCTTTATAAAGTTTTTCCAACGGCAGAATTAGAAAAAGCGTACCTTGTTGAACCCATTTCTATCTCATACCATAACGGATTCTTGTATGTACTGGATGAAATAACATCAAAAATCAGTATTTTTACAGAAGAGGGTGTTTTTGTAAAATCGATCGGCAAATTTGGTACTTCCAAAGAAGAGTTTATTTTTCCGAATGATATCACCCTCTTTGGACAAAATATATTTGTTGCAGATTCTGGTAATTCCCGGATTCAAATTCTGGATACGAATGGCTCGAGTGTCCGATCCTTCGGATCTTATGGCACCAAAGACGGGCAATTCATATCCATCAAAGGTCTCACGGTTCAGGAGAATCGTATCTTTGTCATCGATTCGGGAAATAATCGGATTCAGGCGTTTGATTTTGAAGGGAATTTTTTATTCAAATATGGGAAAAAAGGATTGGAAATCGGCAATTATTACGGACCAACAGGCATTTATTCCGACACGTCCTTAAAATTATATATAGCAGATACTCTCAATCATCGCATCCAGATTTTAGATACGGTAACAAACCAATCCCATGTTTTTGGAAGATTTGGATCAATTTTTCAGTACGATCCGAATCACCCAAATGATTCAAACTATGCAAAGGGAGATAATGATTACAATTACACAAAAATACCAGGCGCTTTTTTGTATCCATCCGATCTGATAAGTTTTAGGGATGAATTAATCGTAGTGGATACCTACAATAAACGCTGTCAAACAATACCGTTCCCATTGATTTTTCCCTATGACACGATTCGGATTACACCTACATATTTTGATTTTGGTTCGATCTCCCCAGAAAACAATGTTGAGAGTAAGTTCCTCATTCATAACGAAAGCGGCTCCGTTCTGGAAGGCAGTATCACCTCGGATAATCCTTCCATTACAGTATCCCCATCCTCTTTTATAGGTTTTAATCAAGAGATTACCGTGAAAGCAACAGGCGCAAGCTTAGAAAAAGGAAAGCAGTATAGCTCAAAACTAACGGTTACGTTTAAAACAGGAGTTAAAAAAGAAATTGAAATCCGCTTTAAGGCTGAAAGTACACCCGATTTTTATACATTGATTGACCCCTTATTGGTAGCTTCTGGAGATGATCAAGCGTATAGAATTCCTATAAAAGTGATTCCTCAAAACGGATTTACGGGGATTGTCTCCTTTGTTGCGTTGGGTTTACCCAGGAATACTTCCGCAGAGTTCGAACCATCTTTAGTCAATTTGCCGGAGAGCAGTTCGGTTACTTTAAAGCTTCGCACCTCTTCACGATTTATAGAAGCAGGTATCTACAATATCGAGATTGAAGCCAAATCGGCTAAAGGAGATATTACTCACAGAGCTTCCACCACTTTTATCTATAAACAAGAAATTGCTCTCGTACTGCACACCGTATTGGGAGAGCTATTTACAGCGATTTGGTGCTTAAATTGTATCTTTTCTCATATGGCAATGGATCGATTGGCCGAAGAGATGGGCAAGGAAAGAGTCGCCTGGATTGAATATTATGTCGACTCTACCGATGATTTAGCGACGGCAAGACTAGCCTATATTGAAAGCGAACAAAGAATGAAGTGGTATATGTCGGACAAAGGAATCCCGAACATATTCTTTGACGGTACCGATTATTTAAAAGGTGTTCCCAATATGGAAGACGATTCCTATGAAGCAAAAAGAAGAGCGATGTATGATGCCTACAAGAAAAAAGTGATTGAAAAATCAAAAGAGCCCTCTCTCGTCAGTATCACCGCCAGATCCAAATTTGATTCTAATAAGAAAACAGGCACTGTATATGCTTCTGTAACAGCCCTTGATAATATTCCCTACAAAGATCCCCGTATTTATTTTGCCTTGACCGAAAACAATATCCCCTATGTAGCGATCAATGGGGATAAGCTTCATTATTTCGTATTACGAGACTTTATCTCCCCAGCAAACGACAACAAGAATGATTATCTGGGCACTCCCATGAAATTAACTTCTGGAGTTGTATTTGGCAGGAAAGGAGACTCTTTCCAAATTGAAGTTGATTTTAAGTTGTTGGATGTTTACAACATGTCGAACTTATCCTTGATCGTATTTGTTCAAGATAATGTCACAAAAAAAGTTCTTCAAACACAAATCTATCCGGTCAAAGTAATCAATCTTCGAAATTTTGACATCATTTCCGATGGATCTTTCCAACAAAAAAGAACAAAGGGAGAAGAAACAACTTTGACAAGCTATGTAAGAAACAGCGGGACAATAGCAGATTCTTATTCTGTTGCTGTCACAAACAAAACAAAAGACAAATGGTTGTACCAAATCTTTGTCGATGGAAAAGAACAAGGGACCAATGGTTCAACGAATGGTGATCTTGTATTGGGACCAGATGCCGCAGCTAAGATTGAAATCAAAGTAAATATACCCGGTAATGCAGAGATCCATTCAAATCAACTGTTTCATTTGCAAGTAACCTCTATTTCAAGTGAACAGACAAAAAGCTGTTCGGGATCGATTGACGTGATTGAATCCCGATTGCCTGATTTCCAGGTAAAAGCAGAACGAATAGGGGAAGATACTAAAGTTTTAGCAGGGGATACGGTTAAATATAAGATCAGTGTAACCCCGGATCCGATTTTTGATGAACCCATTTCCTTATCTGTCAAAGGAAAAGCCGTAGATTACAGCTTTCAGTTTGATCCAGAATCGGGCAAAGCTCCCTTCTCATCTACTCTCTCTATACAAATTAAACCAGAAACAGTTACAAAAGACCTGAACATCGTGCTCCAAGCCGAGAGTGGCAAACTACAAAAAATAGTCAATTTGCAGATTCCAGTACTTTCAAATCCAGATGCTGTGGCTCCAAATCTAGATATAGCATTTCCCCCAGAGAATTATCTAACCAATAAAACAGAAGTAGAAGTTAGCGGTATGGTGGATCCCTCGGTCAAATTAATGATTAATAACAAAGAGGTAAAAATAGAATCCAATGGTAGTTTCACCGTTATCATTGCATTGGTGGAAGATACAAACAAGATCAGTTTCCGGGCCACAAACAAAATGGGTCTTATAACCGAAACCATCCGGACTGTTACTCTCGACACAAAACCACCCCAGTTATCCGTCGAAGAAATTGCTTCTGAAGTCATGAAAGATACTGTAATTGTAAAAGGAAAGACAGAGCCGGGAGCCGTTGTATCGATCTCAACCTATAAAGCACCGTCGGATGTTCCACTCGATCCAAATGGTGTATTCTCGTTCCCTGTCAAACTGGAAAAAGGGTACAATACAATTGAAGTAGTGGCTGTCGATGCGGCAACAAACAGCACTACCATAAGCATTGATGTCCGATTTATCACACTGATCAAACTTCGAATTGGAAGCAAACTCATGCAAATCAATGGAGAAGAAAAAACAATTGATGCCGAACCCTATATAAAAAGCGGACGAACGATGGTTCCTCTACGGGCAATTGCCGAAGCACTGGGTATTTCACCGGATTGGAATTCATCCTTACGACAAATTACGTTGAATCGAAATGGAAAAACAGTACGACTACGTATCGGCTCCAAAGAAGCTTTTACAAAAGAGGAAGGGCAGATCGGAGAAACAATCATTATGCTGGAAGCCCCTCCAGAAATTATGAATGGACGAACGTTTGTTCCTCTGCGCTTTGTTGCA
>Ga0247841_10005933_pt1 | contig 19334 bp, 16 predicted proteins | sample LaCruzMarch2015__2_FD_192410 | JGI IMG/M metagenome (GOLD analysis project Ga0247841, IMG submission 192410) | Freshwater microbial communities from meromictic Lake La Cruz, Castile-La Mancha, Spain - LaCruzMarch2015_18m | ecosystem: Environmental > Aquatic > Freshwater > Lake | place: Spain... | reverse complement strand
TCCACTTGGGAATCGTTTCTCTATCTTAATATATAGGGCTTTTGAAGTCCAAAATATCCTTGGCCACCTGCAGATCCATGGCTCTGCTTGCCATCGGCCCAGTCTCGACCAGCCTTGCCTGCCGCCTCCAGTGTAACCTCATGAGTATGCCCCCAGCGTTCTCTGGACTCCTGCCATCTTCGCCTCGGCCTTCCGGGCTTTGGCCGGAGCCTGCTCGCTGTAGATGCAGAACACCAGGGTTAGCCAGCTCGGTCAGCTTCTGCAGGTGAGGGGGTCCAGCGTCGGCGCATAGAGCTAGGATGGTGGCCTCCCTGGAGGTCTGCCTGAGGGCCTGGGCCAGGTACTCCACCATTTCTCCGGCATCCTCGTAGAGAAGCGGGTCGTGCTCCACGATCAGGAAGCTGTGGTGGTTCTCCTCCAGGATGGTCATGAGCTGGAAGAGGGTAAAAGCGCGGCGCACTTCCAGCTGCGTGAAGTTGCGGTTCAGTCGATTGAGGATGCGAGAGTAGTTGCTGCTGATGAAGAGGATTTTGTAGCGCTGCAATTCCAGGTGGCTGTTGAGGGCGCCGGCCAGCAGCTCCACGGGGACAATGAGGACGCTGAAGGTTTCGGGGAGCAGGGAGACAGTGGGGAGGAGTTCGATATCCATGATAAGAGATTGGTGGCTCTGGAGATATGAGAGCGAGGCAAGGGGGCGGGGCGAAAGTGAAGGAGAGCTAGGATCTCAAAAGAATGATAATAATACAATTATATGAGCACCCCTTCTCTAAGAGCATGTCTTTTGTCTCTCTGCTCCTTGAGTTTTGGAAGAGTATACTTCCTGTAGTTGTATTCATCCAAAGCTTTGAGAGGGTTTCTACCTATTGCTTTCTCTCCGCCTAGATCTGTAATTTGACTCTTGGCTATATCCATAAAACGGCAATAGCGTTCAGCTTCCTCTCCTTTTCCCAGCCTGTATGCTATTGCAATTTTGGTATCCCAGAGCGGGAAAAAGCGTGGCGCTAATAGATGCAAGCATTTAGCAGCTCCCGTTTTCCCTAAAACATGTTCGAAATCTTGGAATATTGATTTTACAGCATCAATATCCATGTTGCTGAAATCCTCTATTGATCGCGGTCTGATATTATTGATGATTTGCGGATGTTTTCTTAAGAGGTCTTCAATATCAGAAATATGCTCTTTATCAAATGGCCTAAATCGATAATAGGATACATTCCATGTTTGCAGGAGCACTGCAATAGCTTCGGCCAAATTCAATTTAGTCTTATTTTGAATGGCAAGATCAACCAAATCTGTAGCTGCTCGATAGAAAATGCTTCTAGGCTCGATGTACTCAAACTCCTGGTGTGCCACTTCAAGTTCTTGTTTCGTTGGTTTATCTATTGCCATATAGTCCCATCTACTTGCACTTAGCCTAGGCCATGCTCGAATTATCTCTGGTCAAGATCCTAAAATCATTCTCGCTTATTTTGCGTGTCGCAAAGACAAACCAAGACCAGGCTTTTGTTGGATCCCGATTTTTAAAGGCATCCAATTTAGCTCTGAGAGCAGCATCGATTATGACAGGGTTATCTATGTATGTCCTATTTTTCTCTAGACTAAACAACCACGGATACCGTTCTGGATCTCGAATTGCCGTATTGGGCTTTTTCTCAGGATACGAAGACACTGTGGCATGGCCAACCACGCCATTGCCTGCAGCATAGAAGCATACCATATCCCCCGGCTTCAGATGCTTTCTCCCTGGAGTCCTTTCGCCGTAAGCATAGATTCCTTGCACCCCGACAAGGTTTTGAATCACTTCTTCGGCGGTCTGATCATCATTAGCTATCACTGGTGAAAGCCAATAGCTAACTTGGCTCCTCTCAGGTATCTTTTCCAGTACAGATGCAGTCTCTGGCGGCCTGCTGACCGGCGGTTCTTTTGGCTCCTCACCGACATCAGATTCTGCTGCTAATCGAGCCATCAGATCAATTATAGGATCGATCACAGGGCCAGATGGACGAAGCACTGCCAAAATATCGTCGTGACCTACGTCATACTCGTTCATCAATTCAGCTAAAGAGAGAAGAGATTCAGCAGATATAACCCTCAGTTGATCCATTCTCTTCTCAGCATGGATTGCGTTCTCAAGCTGGTGAACCTCTGGATCGGCCCTTCCTACTATGTAAAGACCCAAGGCGTGGTCTCTGTCCGGTATTATCTTCTCTGAGATCGCCTGATCTATGTAGTTCATCAGAGTGGCCGTTTTAATTGCGTATACCTCAGTCGTCTTAACTTCAACAACTATATAAAATCCTGAAGGCGATCTCCAGAGGCCATCAAAACCAATTTGCCCTTGAACTCCTTGATATCTGCCGAACTTTACTTCAAATTCCAAGAAATGACCCAGATAGTTAATTAGATCCTGAAATGCTCTGTTATACTGGCTTCCTGCGTTGCGGAGGGACTCCTCAACATAATCTCTGATTCGGCCTACTTCGTTGACATTCTCCCTTAGATAAAGCCGAAATCGTTCTCGGGAGTTATCATCACCGGGAGTGTCATCCAGCTTACCCACTAAGGACAAAATTTGCGTTAGAGTGATGTTGTCCGTATTATCCCTCCTCGGATCTTAGGTTCAAATAACTTCGATGGGTATAAGGATATTCGCATTGTGTTTTTATCACATGAAGAGTTTCCCTGGAACAACCATTTTAATAATAGCCATCCATCATCATTCGGACTGATATCCCCATGGCCGACCACCTCTCCCGCGCCCACCAGCTCCTCGCCTCCGGCCAGCTTGACGAGGCCCGCATCTACCTGGAGGAGCTCCTCCGCCAGGATGCCGAGAACACCGATCTCCTCTACAACCTGGGCTTCTGCTACGTGGACCTCGGCCAGCTCAATCAGGGACGAGAGCTCCTGCTCCGCTGCCTAGAGCTCGCTCCCGGCCACTCGCACGCCTGCGTAGCCCTGGCGCTCGGCTACCAACGGGCGGGCGACCTGCCGCGGCTAGGGCTTTCATAGTTGGCGTTCACGATAGTGTTTCTAGAAGGCACAACGCAGTAATATGGCTATATATTACATGGAGGATCATGACGAAAGTTGAAATCGATATTCCCGACAGAGTTGATAAGGAGATAAAGGAATACTCCAATAAATCCAAAATTAAAAAGGATAAATGGTTTCAAAACGCCATCATGGCATACCTCCAACACAATAGAGATATTTATGGTCAACAGCCTGGAACCCTTGGCTGGAAGCAGTTTATCGCAGCAAAAAGGGACGTGATAGATAAATTTGATCGTGCAAAGGAGATAGATAAATCTCATAAAACCTCTGTATATCGAGGTATCATTGCCGAATCGGTTTTTCGTGAGTGGTTACATCAATTTATGCCTAATAAGTTTGGAGTAACAGCGGGATATATTATCTCACAGGTAGAATCGGATTTAATAAAATTGTCCCATTTTGATATAATTATTTTTGATCAAATAAATTCGCCCGTCTATTGGACTGAGGGATTAGAAAAATCCCGAGCAATTCCAGTCGAATATGTGTTAGGTGTGATTGAGGTTAAATCTTCTTTAACTCCTAAGGCAGCACAAGACGCAATTGAACATTTACTGGAATTGAAACGCTACGCTGAAGGCGTGGATACACATACTGATTATCCTAAAAAGTATTTCCCGCGACAATTTTTCTGTGCAACGGTTTTTTTTGAGTTTGGTCGTGGTATCAATAATAAAAAAATAGGCGAATGGCTATGTAAAGGAGGTGATCTCCGTGGCTATCTTGGCGGTATAATTCTGAGACCGAACGATCATACCCCCGGTGCGATACGCTTAGCTTATATCGAAACCGAAGGAAAACGAAGTGTTCCGATGATAATAATGGCAGGAAACGGGGATTATCTCTCAGGTTTTATGGAAGAAATTTTGGCAAAATTAACAGGGGAACCTAAGCGCAGTTATTGCTCTCCTCAGTTTTTATTTCCGATAAGACCTTAGTAGAGTTGGGAGGTTAAGCAAAGAACTGATGGAATTGGAGTTAACCCTCCGAGTAGACAATGAATTAGGCCCGTGGACCACGCATGGATGCGGTCTTCTATCTGCTGGATGCGTTGCGGCTGTTTCGCGGGAAGTCGCTGCAGGAGATTCAGGAGATCACCTTCGAGATCGGCATGCTGGGCAAGTACGGGCTGGATATCAACGATCCTCAGGAGAGCCACGTCCTGCGGGCGCTGCCGGGGAGGGTCTTCTCGGCGCTGGAGTTGGTATGCATCATGTATGCCGGCTTCAAGAGGATCGAGCCGGGGATGGATATCGGGGTGGATCTGGGCGAGGAGTGGGGGATGGCGGAGAGGGTGTGTGAAGGCCAAGATCCAATTCCTTTGAATGCATGGATTATCTTTTTGATCCTAAGGCTCTTGCTTCTGTTTCAAGTGCCTCCCTAAATTTTCATTGCCACCTTTACCTCTCGATCTAGGAGTCATACTACTACCGCGTTGCGCTCCGAGTCTTGGGGATGCACGCCCAGGAATACTATCCTTTCTTCAACTCTGCCTTCCAAAGGTCCGAGGTCCACTATCATTATGCGGTCTTCGTCGTGTTTGATGATCTCCGTGAGTGCCGCCATAAGTTCGACATTCCCTTTGTCTGTGAGATTGCACCTGAAAACCGAGTAATGTATGGGATCTCCGAATCCCTTCATGGTCCTGTGGACCTGGTGCAGTCGCTTATGATCCATTATGTCGTAGCTGACCACGTAGCAATTTAATCCGCTCATACCATCACCTAGTGCAGAAGGGAGGATACTCCTTGATCTCGCCCGAGATAACTCGAGCCAAGAGTCTGGCTTGGACTTCCAGAACTCTGCGATAGCTCACTTTGTAGCCGAAGATGGGATGGGTTATCTCCGTCTCCATGCGACGTTCGTAGCCTCCAACGAGGGCCTTCTTGCCTTCGGGAGTTAACGAGACCCCTGCTCCTGTTTTTATGAAATCCTTCGTCGAAAGCTCCTCATTATTAAACAGCGTGATAGCTACTGAGTCAGCTATTAGAGGCCGAAATTCCTCCATCATGTCCAGCGCCAGAGCGGGCCTGCCGTACCTGGGCCTATGATAAAACCCGAGATAAGGATCGAAACCCACCGCCAGAAGGGTGACAAATAGGTCTTTGACCAGGATGCCGTAGAGGTAAGATAGGACTGCATTCACAGGATCTTTGGGCGGTCTCCTGTTTCTGTTCTCGAAGGAAAAGCCACTGTCTTCTGCTTTCAACAGGTTGTCGAACCTGGAGAAATAGGTTTCAGCCGCGGCGCCTTCGATGCCTAGGAGGTTCTCGCTACTCGATGCCTCTTCCGCGTCACTGGCCAGTTTTGCCAGGAGGTCCAGAGAATCTTTGGAACGCACTGGATCGTTTCTACGTATGAGTGTCCTACAGTTTCTGATTTTGCCAGCTACGGCCTTTCGAGCCAGCAGTATCGATCTACGTGAATTCATTGCATACTCGAACTGGCGAATCCTTAGCTCTACGTTTTTATGGGTCGTTCCCAGGCAGATTCCCTGAAACCAGCCGCCATGCGTGTAGTGGATGACAGGTACTCCTCTTTGCATCAGCTCAACCATGGCCGGGGTGGTTATCTCCACCCCTCCGTAGAGCGAGAGCTGAGAGATCTCTCTTAGCTTGACCTCACTGACCTTGCCTTCTCTAGACCAGACTTCAAGACGATCGCCTTTCTTCCTCACGGTATTGCCCTGACCGACTACATAGACGGGTATGGTGTCGTCCCGAGAGGGTAGCAGCCTTCTGATTCGGCCTGCTGTAGTCCCCTTCTCTTCCTTGTCCGTTTCTGCATCAGCAGCTTCCATCTCTTTGAGGAGGGTGATCTCATCGGGCAGGCAGATGCCGGCCAAAGAGCAGCGGACGCACTTGGGACTGTGTTCCAAGGGGGGTGGCATCTCTCCTCGATCCACCACGGTCCTGAGCGTAGCGATGAGTTCCTTGGTTCTGCTCACCTGGGCGTCATCAAACAGAATTGGCACTCTCTTCTTCGATTTAACAAAGTAGGCGATTCCCTCATCGCAAACAAAACCATTTTCCCTCAGCACCAGTCCCTGGGCGCAGAGCTGAACTCTTTCCGGCTCATAGGCACCCTCCAGGATATCAGGCGCCTCTCCTCGTTTGTAGTCAACCGGAGTGACCCGGCCACCTTCGCCCTCCAAAAGGTCGATTCTGCAGGTGATACCGGCTCCAGATAGGTAAACCGACCGAGCATGAAATGTTTCGAACTCCTCTGAGACTTTACCTGAATCGGTATCCACGCGCCTGTGCTGAAATCTGCCATCCACGGTATCCACGCTGTCCAAAAATTCTCCCTGTACCCATTCAATATAGCAGAGACGAGGGCAATAAGTAAACTCGTTGAGCATGCGAGCGGGAATCAGCTCCGGCATGTCTCTATTGGGCTCTTCGGCTTTAGGAAACACTCACTCACCGTAGTAGTATTAGTAGTTATTATTAATAAAGATATTTATTTTTTATGATATATCTAAAATTCTAAAGTGAGTATATCTACACTCACGTCAACAAGACAATAAGGCTAGGCTTTCTGCCTTGGAATTGACGTGCACGTGGCTCACCGCAACGCTGTATTACACGCTTCAATGTGGCCATGACTTTTCAGCCATGGAAAGACAGCATCCTGCAGGATCGGCCAGCCATAATATAGTGCTTCAATGTGGCCATGACTTTTCAGCCATGGAAAGTCGGCTAGATTGCTGAAGCTCGCGGCGGCAATATCAGCTTCAATGTGGCCATGACTTTTCAGCCATGGAAAGTTCTTCCGGGGTGACGCTTGCATAGTCGAAGGGAGTGCTTCAATGTGGCCATGACTTTTCAGCCATGGAAAGACTAATCCAGTGGAAGGCGTCAGCGAGTACGAAGGGCTTCAATGTGGCCATGACTTTTCAGCCATGGAAAGATCTGCGACCGTTGGCAAGATCGCTTTCAATCTGGTCGCTTCAATGTGGCCATGACTTTTCAGCCATGGAAAGTTTGTGGTGAATACTCGTGTCGATCATATCCTTCTTGCTTCAATGTGGCCATGACTTTTCAGCCATGGAAAGCCCAGGATCGGCTAATGACATGTGCCAGTCACTAAGCTTCAATGTGGCCATGACTTTTCAGCCATGGAAAGCTGGATCAGGCAGCCGCATGACTGGCAGAAATAACTGCTTCAATGTGGCCATGACTTTTCAGCCATGGAAAGTAGAGCAGCGCATAAGCCGAAGTGCCGCCGTTGCCTGCGCTTCAATGTGGCCATGACTTTTCAGCCATGGAAAGGCCGCTGTACCATCTCGACGAAGTAGGTCCGCTTCGCTTCAATGTGGCCATGACTTTTCAGCCATGGAAAGGGAACTGCTGGAAAAAAGTTGAATATCGGATCGATCGCTTCAATGTGGCCATGACTTTTCAGCCATGGAAAGGTCTGGCCGGGTCGCTTCCCAGGATTCTCCAGGGCCACGCTTCAATGTGGCCATGACTTTTCAGCCATGGAAAGGGCACCTCCGCCTTGCAACCGTTGGGTGTAACCATACCGCTTCAATGTGGCCATGACTTTTCAGCCATGGAAAGGCCGTCCCCAGGACAAGACCAGAAATGTAGTCCTTGCTGCTTCAATGTGGCCATGACTTTTCAGCCATGGAAAGCTCGCAATCATGGAGGCTCACGGAATTTGGGCCGGATCGCTTCAATGTGGCCATGACTTTTCAGCCATGGAAAGAATGGAAACTTGTTACTGCTATCGTATGATCTCAGTGCTTCAATGTGGCCATGACTTTTCAGCCATGGAAAGGTCGGACCCCATCTGCATAGCAGCACCGTGTACGGTTCCTGCTTCAATGTGGCCATGACTTTTCAGCCATGGAAAGGGAGTTTGGGACGAATTTCACCAAGGATGATATAGTGCTTCAATGTGGCCATGACTTTTCAGCCATGGAAAGGGGCCGAGAAGTAGCTGTTATAGGGCGGGTGGCGCAGGCTTCAATGTGGCCATGACTTTTCAGCCATGGAAAGGGCGTTCTGAGCATCGCACCAGCTTCCCTGACACCGCTTCAATGTGGCCATGACTTTTCAGCCATGGAAAGAGCTATACTTGCAACGAAGCAAGCGCGATGGAACTGCTTCAATGTGGCCATGACTTTTCAGCCATGGAAAGCACGTCATAGATATTTGCAGAGTCGCCGGATATTCCGCTTCAATGTGGCCATGACTTTTCAGCCATGGAAAGGGCCTGGAAATGCGATACATGCGGAAAACTGCGCGATGGCTTCAATGTGGCCATGACTTTTCAGCCATGGAAAGCATTCGTTTAAGATCATCGGGGGCTATACGAGCATTGTGCTTCAATGTGGCCATGACTTTTCAGCCATGGAAAGCCTATCACCTTTCGCGGTGGTTCTTTGTCCCATACCAGCTTCAATGTGGCCATGACTTTTCAGCCATGGAAAGCCAAATTGCAGTCGGACAAGGCCACAAATTTCAAGTATGCTTCAATGTGGCCATGACTTTTCAGCCATGGAAAGATTATACCCAGTGGACACAGAAATGAATACGACTTTGCTTCAATGTGGCCATGACTTTTCAGCCATGGAAAGTCCATTTCCGACGCGATAACCGCCGCACAACCCAACATGCTTCAATGTGGCCATGACTTTTCAGCCATGGAAAGGATGAGGACGGCACCGCTCGCAATCCAATCGAACTCTGGCTTCAATGTGGCCATGACTTTTCAGCCATGGAAAGAAGATGCCATCCCTTCGGGGACCCTGGTGCCCGTGCAAGCTTCAATGTGGCCATGACTTTTCAGCCATGGAAAGAGTTTTCCCGGTCACATATGCGCCCGGAAAATTTGGGCTTCAATGTGGCCATGACTTTTCAGCCATGGAAAGTCGCCTTCCAGTCTTCGACCTTCCAATTTTTCATATGCTTCAATGTGGCCATGACTTTTCAGCCATGTAAAGGGATCTACGCCGCTGATATTGATCGGAGTCACCTGGGCTTCAATGTGGCCATGACTTTTCAGCCATGGAAAGTCCATTGCCGATACCGCCGCCTTTGGAGCTTTGCTGGCTTCAATGTGGCCATGACTTTTCAGCCATGTAAAGTGATTCGCCAGATACGTTTTCTGAGCTGCAGGAATGCTTCAATGTGGCCATGACTTTTCAGCCATGGAAAGGACCGGTTCGTTGTCGGAGCAGGAGATCTATATGCGGTGCTTCAATGTGGCCATGACTTTTCAGCCATGGAAAGCTTGGTGCAGCTACTGAGCGACCTCGGAGAGCAGGGGCTTCAATGTGGCCATGACTTTTCAGCCATGGAAAGATCGTGACCTGGGCAGCCGGTCAAGAAGGAGAAGCAATGCTTCAATGTGGCCATGACTTTTCAGCCATGGAAAGGCCGCACGTTCTGGCGGGCTATGATTATCCGCTCAAGGCTTCAATGTGGCCATGACTTTTCAGCCATGGAAAGCTAAACGTGGAATATTCAGCGAGCCCAACCACAAAGCTTCAATGTGGCCATGACTTTTCAGCCATGGAAAGTTTGTGTTGCCGAGGCCCCCGTCGCGGTTCACATAGCGCTTCAATGTGGCCATGACTTTTCAGCCATGGAAAGAGCCGCCAATTAACGGCCTCGATAGATATCGAAAAAAATACCATTTTCGAGAGGTTCATCAATTCGGTCCCAAACGATGTGAGTTATCCCTTCATTTGGGCTTCGACTTAGAGATGCTGCTATTGTTTCGAGCACCTACTGGTGTTTTCATCACCATCTAACCTCTCGAAATATGGCTGCAGCCTTTCCGGCTGCAGAAAGTCAATCTTGCTGTTATTGCGTACTTTCGCCCAGCAACGCTTCAATGTGGCCATAGCTTTTCAGCCATGGAAAATGCCCATCCGCCTGGGTTTGCGAATGGCCCATGTGCGAACACATGGGGGCGTCATAATACCCAGAAACCACTTGTGGTCTATTCTATCTTATTCTATCCAGCACTGGGCCGCAAAAATGCGCCGCCCTGGCTGGGTTCAGCTCTCTCGGAACGATATATGGCCGCTACCCCGCGTCTCAGGAGTGACGCCGTGCTGTCCGAGGTCATGATCAAGGTGCGCAACGTATCTAGGCCGAGTGGAGGCTTCCAGACTGGCCAGATAAACATCATGGGTCTGGTCGCCGTGAATCCCGTGGTCTGCAGCCTTCCTGATATAGCTGCGGTGGGATATAGTGGCAGAGCTTCGACTGCCAGCCAAACCGCAGCACGAACGCAATGAAAAACATCGCTTGAGGGGGATCGATGGCGTAGAGCGTGCAAACGCTTGGCTGATGGATCCCACCCAAGAGGGTTGACATTATCCTCACGTCTCCAAGGCCCAAATAGCGCCTCACCATACGCTTCTGCTGTCTTTTTGGACATAGACTTCGCCAGATCTTTGTTGATCAGTTTCAGAAATTTCTGTTGCCCTGCGGTCATGTGCAAGGCAGTGGGTTTCACATTGCCTTTCGATGTCTTATCCTTGACCATCTCCGATCCATAGGCCGCAAAGTAATCTGCTTCCAGGCGACGGTAGAGGCTCGAATTGATGATGTGCGACAACATCTGCTCACGATACATTTCGGGATTTACTTTTATATCATCACTCCAATTAAATGCGGTTAAAGATCGGTCTTTTTGGCGCAGCACCAGCTGTTCGATCAATTCCTCTCGGCCGACGGCCTGTGGTGCACGCAGCACTGCTCTCCAGTCCTGATCCCAGATCCAGTGCAATCGTGCTCCCGCCAGATCCGAAATTTCGCTGCACACCCTCAGCAGCCCAAAGGCTGCCATTGCTCCCAGCGGATTGCTGCCAACGAGCCCCGGGAGAAGGATGTCATTATACGTCATCGCCGCTCACCTCCTCCTGTGCAGACTGACTGTGATCGGCCAGGCGGAGAAGCATCTCCAGATAGGCCAGACCCCAGTAGCCGTATCTTCGGTTCAGTTGCCAGAATCGGTCCGTCCAGCCGCTATCCAGCTGCTCTAGGCCATGCTGACCACTGAAATTGAGCATCATGCCGTCGAACTCGATACGTATCGCAGTGCCTGGATCGTCTATGGCCGGCATTAAGGGCCTACCCCGGCCGTGATGTGTCCCCACCAGGTGCAATGCCAGATCTCTGTTAGAAGACCCATCCAATCGCTGCTTATGGTCCTCAATCAATGCGACCGAATAGCACTCATGTCGTGTGCCTCTTGGATAGCAGGAGTGATTGCGATATCTCCTGACCGTCGCCAGATCTGCGGGCGGATTAATCGATTTGGCCAGCAATTTGTTGGCCTTGCGCATTAAGATCGGATTGGCTTCATAAAGGGAGAGCTGGAAACGCGGATCGGCCTTGCCCAGATCATGCGCTTCGCCCGCCAATATCTCACAGGCGACGAGCTCAGCCGGCAGGCCGCAACCTGACGCGAAGGTCCCGGACAGCTTCGCAACCCCTAGACAATGATCAGCCAGCAGCACTTCACGACTCAGGCGCACTTTTTCAGGCTGCACCTTCCGAATCAAGACGCCTACTGGGCTTTCTTCAGGATAGGTTTCCACCGTTCGATTAGAATCAGATTGCAGCTTGGCTAGTACCTCCCTGATATGTGCATCCACTGGAAGCTTGAGCAGGACCTGGATGAGGGCATCACAGAGCTCAGGCAGCTCCACACCCTCCTCGGCCGCTAATCTCTCCAGGGTGCGATTCAGCATATCGACCGCTTTTTTCGTGTCCTCGGGATCTGGGAACCAGTTTGACATTAGGCCCTCATGTAACCGCAGCTGTAGCAAGCCTCGTCGCTGGCTAGCAGCCTCATCGCCGATATCTCTCACCGGCAGATTCGAGTCAGGATACCACCCAAACTTGTCGAGGCCACCATAGGTTGAGGGCATCATAATGCGATCACCTGGAGCGATATTCTTCGGGTCACGTATGATCACCGGATCATCATCGCCCCGGCAGACAACCACGTAACGTTTGTCTATTTCGCCTCGAAGGTCATTATCCCCGAGGCCCTCCACGCTCTCGCCCTCGACATCAGATATGTCGTCCCGCCCGATACCAGCCAGAAACGCACGTGCCGCCCGGACCGGCACGGCCAGGACCTCCAGCGAGCTTGGGGGCAGGAAGGATGCGATCGCCATGGCCTGGGCATCATCTTTTAGCTCCGCTGGTAAGTCAGCTCGCCAGATCAGTTGCACATCCTCCAGCTCCGTAGCCCAGCCATGAAGATATGGCGCAACATCCGGCACAACGGCCGGCGCTGGGTTGCTCGTCTGCACAAACATGTCCATGTGGGCAGGCAAGAGCAATGGTGCTCTCTTCCTTGGCGTGAGCATCTCCGTCACATCACCAGCTTGGAATAGCAGGGCGCCCATAGCCTGAATGCCGAAGTCTATGACCTTTCTCCGCCCGGCCATCAGGCTCAGCCACTTCCAGGTGGCATTGAGTGCATCTCCATAGATCGGATCGGTATTCTTGCTCCGACCATAGTCTACATGCACAATCGCCGCATTGGCAAGATCATGTCTTCCCAGACGGTTGAGCCGTCCGAACCTCTGTCTCAGGGCATCAAGTGCGGCCGATTCGGTCACCAGGGCATCGAAATCCAGGTCTGCACCTACCTCAATTGTCTGGGTGGCTATCACATAAAGAGGCCGCGAATTGTCTTCGTCCTTGCGGCCGGCCCTCATGCGATCAAGATGTTTCTGGACCAGTGCTTCCCTATCCAATGGGCGGGCCCGGCCGATGAGCAGGATGGCATCAACATCGGTATTATCATCCTTTTTCTGGGCACATAGCTTCTCGAAGACCTGCCTTGCGGTGGCCACTCGATTAACCACTACGCCCACAACAGGGGTGCCACCGGCAGGCATCAACGCAATGGCCTGGGCCACGATTGTCTCGGCCAGCTTGCTGCGCGTGTCTTCCAGCTTGTCCTTGTCCCCGGAGACGGCCAACAGTTTGGCCGGCTTGGAACAGCTCAGCCTCGGTCCCAATACAGGATGCGTCCAATCGCCGGCCTGCAGCAGCATCTCCCCGTTCTCGGATGGAGTGGCCGTCATGCGCACCATTATGGTGGGACGGCCGACCATCATCTCAGCCCAGGCTTCGCTCTGGTAGCGTTTGACCCAGGCCAGAGTCTCCTCGAAAGGCCGGGATAGATGGGCCTCGTCAAGGATGATGAGACTGTCCATGCCCATTAAGGCGGCATGCACTGGCCTCATGTTCTGGCTGATGCCATAGCCTCGAAAGAGTAGCCTGGAGCCCACTTGGTCTACGGTCGACAGTATTATCGCCGGCTGCAGAGGATTATCTATGAACACCCTCTCCCTAGGCACCCCTCCCCGTAGCCTCAGCACCTTAAGAGGCTCGGACTCGGATTCCTCCGAGCCGGAAATGGCGCGCAGGGATTCAGCCACATCGGCCAATATAGTGCCTGGTGGAGCCTGAACTAGCCGATCCCGGATAGCACATGCTCTCTTATAGGCATCATCCACCACCAGCCTCCTATCGACGGTGAATATGATCCTCAAGGGAGCTTTTCGATCCTCAGGAGGCTTGGAGGCACCCGCCTCCAGGGCCAGATGGTACAGAGCTATGTCAATGGCAGCAGTTTTGCCAGCCGATGTAGGCACATCCAGCGTCTCCGGCCATCCCATTTCCACAACACGTCTCATCAGCGCACTCTGCCATGGGAACGGCTCATATCCCCACAGGGCCTTAAAGAATGCTTCAAAATCATCTACTCTCATCACGCCCTCCTGGGTCTGCATAACCCAAAACCGCCGAACAGCCCGGCACCCATCAACACCGGACCGCGGACGGGCTTAGCCCAGCGCAGCAGTACATGAGCCCGGAAGAGCCGATCATATTTCTCAGGTGGAGTAACGGCGGAAGCTGCAGACGCTCCCCGGAATGCACTAACCGGTCCCAGACGCGCCTCGATGGGTCTGGGCAATCCGATCCGGTCGCAAAGCTCGGCGACTACACGGCCTCCGTCTTTCCCCGGTCCGATCTGAGATTTCTTGGGATGACGCCCAAAGATCACCGGTGTCACACTGGCCCAGGTATCATGTGCTTCGGCATAAACAGCCGGATTCAGACCCTTGGGCTCACGCGTCAGCATGGCCGGAGACACGTACCGCACATCCCATTCCCCCAGGCGACCCATTGTGAGCATGTTCAGTTCGGAGAGTGCCGTTTCCAGGCCTCCAATGACACTAAGGGGTACATGAGGTGCCCAAAGCGCAAAACCTAGGACATGGCCGTCGGCATGCACGTGACCTACATCCAGCAGGGGGATGATGGCCAGATGAGGTTTTTTGCTGGGAGCGCCCTGGGCATCATGGCCTGAAATGACCTCCGGGATGGGATCGGGATAAAGAGCCAGGACTGCCTGGCGGACTGTAGCTACAAGCCGGCCGATGAGCTCGGGCGGCAACGACGCTTTATGCAGTCGAAAGACATAATTGGTCTGAAAGATGCTGGCCGGGATTTGTGACTCGGGTTTGCTGACAACGTCATAAAGCACCTCACGTCCCCGCAGGGGCTGGGTGGTTGTATCCTTCCTTCGCAGATCATAGACCTCTTCGAGGTGCTTGAGACGGCCTCGTTCCGGAATCCGCAGGCGTATCGATCCAGACGGGTCAGGCGCCAAAGTGGCTTTCGGGGGTGCATCATTTAGCCGGACGCGCACCGGCGACATGGAATGGCCCAGGTAAGTGACGTTCTCGGCCAGCCTCTGCAGAGCAGAAGCATGTCGCCCGGGGTCTGCCGGCCAGATGAACCAGATCGTGGGGTCGATAGGTGTGAAGGATGGCAGCCAGAACGGTTGTTTACTGCGATTTTGGGGAAAGTATTCGGCATCGGATGTTTTCTTATCATTCACGGGGAAAAATATACTCGGAACATCCCTACCATCGTTCTCGGATAGCATCGTCGGGTTGGCCTGGATTTGGGGTGCAGGCTGCCCCTCCAGCCATTCCAGGGCATTTCGGGTTTTCATGTCCATGTCACATTCTTTATAGGCCGCCACGAGGGCCGCAAACAGCCTGGATGGGTGAGGCGGCCATTCTACGGCCATGGGATCATGAAAGGTGGCGGCAAACACCCTGCCGGTCAGATATTCTACTTCTAAGGCGAACATCTGGAAACCTCAGCGAGACGCTCTCGCAGCCTCAATCAGCCTCTCTTCCGGGACCAGCTCGATTGCTTTCTCCTGCCAGGGCAGACCAATTGCCTTGGCATTTTCAACAGCCTGCGCATATAGCTCATCCGCCACAGCAGCATCCAGATCGAAAGTCTCGCTCTTTCCGTCGTTGCCTATCAGCTCAAAGGAGGGGATACCATTTTCAGGAATGAGCAAGCAGCGAGAACGTAGGTCGTAGCCCTGTTCTTGCATATGACAGAAACCTGCCAGTGCCAGTGCAGCCAATACCGTGCGAGCTGCATTGTTCCGCTCATTCTCCGACTTCTCGTTACCCTTGACAGGGAAGCTCAGACGGCGGAGGGCCGGCAAAGAGAGCACCCAGGTCTGGACAGCATAATCGAGGGTCACGCCACCAGCCAGCACATCGTCCTGCCGGATCTGCTCATTTTTAGTTCTTATGGGCCTATCGCCACCATAGCGTACCAGATCCGGGGTAACATTGCCCAAATTCAGTTCAGACAATTTTTTTCCATATTTCTTGGGATTATTTTTTTCATCCTTCGCGGCCTGATCAGGAGATATCGTCCAGCCGCCATCTGGTGTCTGATAAAGATCGGTCCCTGATAGTACCAAGGGATCTATGCGAGATCGTGTGCGTACGCCTGCCTCGGCATTTATGCCTACAATCTCCGATACAACTGCCCGTTGGAACCTGTTTCCACCCTTTCCTTCCAGGTTGCCAGAATCCCAGACACCGAAGATCAGGGCATGAGGGCAATAGCGGAATAGTCCGGTCGCATTTCGACTAGTGGAACTTATAAAAGCCTGGCCGATCTCGGAATCACGGAACCTTCTTTCTTCGAATTTGCTCTCTCGGAAGATAGCATCCGCAATGCGATGGGGGGCATCCAGGGTAGTGATAATACCGACATCGGGGAATTCCTCGCTGAAATCCATCTGTATCATTGGCAGTTTCAGTTGTCCTGCCTGATACGCTCGCAACAACGCCTGTTCCATGCGATTGGCCTGAGACTGTACTGAGTCCAACAGCACGGTATTCACTATCTTGTCATCTGCAAGCCGCCTCTGCTCCCAGGCGTATATGCCACCCACATGTGTTGGGGGGAAGATCTTGCCTCCAGGACCCTCGGCGGGCATTAGGCGAATTTTGTGGCGGATAGCAGCCGTATTGCCAGCAATGGCAGTTCTCAATTGTTCCAAATTTAGATTCATCATGAAAATTCGGCATAGTTCGCTTATTATTTAAGCTTTTGTAGCAGTGCGAAAGTAACAATTGAAGCATCTCGAAAAGAACTCATTTGACCGGATCCATGCCATTCGCCGCCCTCGCCCCGCGCAGCCTGTCGCCTCTCCCGTCGCCGGGCCCGGATGTCCGCCAGCTTCCCCCAGGCCCTCCGGCTCGGCGGCGGCAGCCAGAGCAGCGCCAAGCCTCCTGGCCTCGGCTCGATCCCTCTATAAATTGTCCATAACTCGGACCATATCTCTAAAAATCAATATCAACATGCCCTATGAGCATTTCCATATCGTGTCCATAACTACATCTAACGGCCTGGTCGCGCCAGAACGTAATGGGCACCTCTCCTGGTTCCTTCTTGCCGCAGAAGCCCTGCATCCTTCATCTTGCGCAGCACATATTTTGCCTTGATCTCGTCAACACCAAGAAGCAGCTGGCAGTCTGCTCTCTTTATAGTGCCGTGCTCTCTGATATATGCCAGGATACGTTCCTCATCGCTCATTGCCGGAGCGTTAAAAAGTACGACCAAAAATGAGGTTCTCTTGTCTTCAAATCTGGGTGGCTGCAGATTGGCCTTGCGCATAGCATCCAGCATGGCATCTATGCCGCTGCCCCTGTTCTCCACCAGGTGCACGTCTTCCATGAGCTGCACCAATAGCAGGTTCCTGGTGGACTGGCCTTCCTTCAGCTCGTCAACGGTGACTCCACCATAGAGTCCCCCTGGATTCTGGACCTCCAGGCGGTCGGCAAACATCCGCACCTGAATGTGGCTGCCGCGCACGAAGTGGCTATAGTCCCGGTGGGCCAGGGCATTGACTATGGCCTCCCGCAGGGCCACCTCCGGGTACTCATAAATGTCCTGTCTGGTAACGCCTCGGATAAGGCTGCCCTTGCGCATGCTGGCCATCACGTAGTCCGTGGCATTGTCTATGATCTCCTTGACCGTGCCCTCGAACTTGCGGTTATCCAGGAAACGCTCTCCAGAGGGGGCCTCCTCTGTGGTAGTGGTGCCGTAGAACTGCAAGAAGACCACGACCATCTGCTGCTCGAATCTCTGGGGATAGGAGCCGAACATGAGCAGCCCGGCAAGAGTAGGGCGCAGGATACCGTCCGTCTCGATCACTATCCTGAGCTGGCTCAATATCTGCTCAAAGGGCAGGCTCCAATAGGGCGCATTGGTCCGGGCCTTCCTCTGTTGGGCTAGGTACTCCTCCAGCTTGCCCCTGTCCAGGTCCTCCAGGGTGGCTTCGAGAATTGGCTCAGCATCGAACTTGGGCTGGGTGCGAGAGCTGATGAAGCTGTAGATCTCGTAGTCGCTCATCCGCCGGGTGGAGTTTCCCACGCGAATGAAGGATCCTTCCTGGAGATGATGCGGGCGATGGTAGCAGGGCTTCTGATCAAAGGCGACCTCCGGGACTTCTACGGCCACAAGGGTCTCGCCCTCGATCTCCTCCACAGAGAAGCTGGGGCGAAGCGGCGGCTCCATCTGGGCGGCCAGACCACTGAGGTCCTCTTGCAGCTTGCGGGGATTGCCCACGCCCACGGCCTTGAAGCCGGCGTCCTCGTCCAGGCCGAAGAGCAGTATGCCGCCTCCTGCGCGGTTGGCGAAGGCGGAAAGGGGCTTGAAAAGGTCGGCGGGGGTGCCTGTGTGGGCGGCCTTGGCTTCCACGCCCTCGAGCTCTCCATGGCGACGGCGCAGTTCGGTGATGAGGCGGAGGATTGAGACGTGGTCCATCAAAGTGATTACTGGGCTGCAGCTTATTTATTTGTTTTTGAAGCCGGAAAATGGGTGGACGGAGTCTACCCGACCTAGATCGGCCTCTCCTTCCCCACATACCTGCTCTTCGTCTTCCCGTCCTTCTTCCAGTAAAGATACCAGTACGGCCCCATGCAGCTCCCCGCCAGACTTTGCGCAGCGGCAGGAGGGCTTGCCGCACCCCACCTTCTGCAGCACGTAGGAGCCCCCGCCCCGGGCCGGCTCGACCTCCAGGACCTCGGCGCCCCTCTTCTCGGCCCGCTCCTGGGCCACAATCTGAGCTTAGAGCAGCACAATAGCGCGATCTATCCCGGCCCTCTGCTCCCGGAGCGCTTCCAGCCCCCTTTTGAGGCCCTCGGAGTTCATGCTTCTTATGTGTAATTTCTGGCAGATCAAATTAACTATGGCACATAAGACGGCCAGTGCCGTGCCTTGCCCAGGATGCTCTCGTTTCCCCTCTTTTAAGCAATAGTTTTATGTATCTATCCTGATACATAGATGCTTAAGAGATGAACTCAGATGAATGAGAAATTAAAGGCAATACGAGAGCAGGTTAAGGCGGAAATGGAGCACATTCCGCGCGGCGGCTCTGCGCAAAATGAGTTGCGCATGATCTATTGGCCATTGAGAATGAACAGCCTGGGAAAGAAGGCAAAAGCAGATGAGACAAAAGAGGATATCCTGAAGAGGGCGATTATTGAGGTGAAGAAGACACACAGCGACTTTAAGCCTCATTATAATGAGCAATTCTTTAAGCTTGAATCAACTATCGAGTGATCAAATGGAGATCTATCTCGATGAATCTGGAAGCCTTGGCCGGCTGGGGTCTCGTGCCTCTAAAGAAGATCCGTATTTTGTTATAGCCACCCTAATTGTCAGAGATGACCTCCCTATCAAGAGATGTGTTAAGGACATACGGAGAAGGAAGATCAAAAAGAAATACAAGGTTAGATCGGAGTTGAAGTTCAGTAATTCCGACGGGACCATCAGAAGAAGAATCCTTGAGTGCGTGGGCAGAACCAATAATGACATTGCATTTGCCTTGCTGCGAAAATATCAGGTTGATGAGGACCTCAAAGATAAGCCGCAGGTGGTGTACAACTATCT